>SDBT01001475.1_pt1 | contig 41544 bp, 44 predicted proteins | sample 2277101 | NCBI WGS metagenome assembly SDBT01 (sample SAMN10404973, study PRJNA504765) | marine sediment metagenome | isolation source: marine sediment core GS10_PC15, 103 cmbsf | place: Arctic Ocean: Southern Knipovich Ridge | collected 2010 | reverse complement strand
CCTTCATAAATCCATCTTGGATGGCAGCACCAATAGCAACAACTTCATATGGATTAATATCTTTATGTGCGTCTTTATTTAATAATTTTTTAACCGCTTCTTGGATCGCAGGCATTCTTGTCTGCCCTCCAACTAACATTACCTCGTCGATTTCTGAAACGTCGAATCCTGCTTCTTTAACTGTCTGTTCTGTTAATTGAACTGAGCGATCAATATATCTACCTACTAATTCTTCAAGTTTTGCTTTGGATAAAACAATGTTCAAATGTTTTGGTCCCGAACTATCAGCAGTTAAGAACGGAACATTTATTTCCGTCTGCGAAGTACTCGAAAGTTCATGCTTAGCTTTTTCTGCTACATCTTTTAGTCTTTGTAATACGATTTGGTCTTTTGATACATCTATCCCGCTTTCTTTCTTGAATTCAGAAGCAAGATGACTAATTATCTCTTGGTCAAAATCATCACCACCAAGGTGCGTATCTCCTCCGGTTCCTTTTACTTCAATAGTATCTTTAGATACTTCCAATACAGAAATATCGAAAGTTCCTCCACCAAAGTCATATACAACTATTTTTTCGTCTTTCTTTTTATTAAACCCATAAGCCAAAGCTGCAGCCGTAGGTTCATTAATTACTCTCTTAACTTTTAATCCTGCAATTTCTCCAGCATCTTTCGTTGCTTTCCTTTGCGAATCGTCAAAATACGCAGGGACGGTTATAATAGCTTCTTCTATTTTTTCACCTAATTTATCTTCGGCATCAGCTTTCATTTTTTGAAGAATCATCGCAGAGATCTCTGCAGGTCTGTGCCACTTATCACCCATCTTTATTTCGATACCGCCATCTTTAGCTTCTCTTAATTCATAAGGTAGAAGTTCTTTATCTTTTTGAACTTCAATATCGGAGAATCTGCGACCAATTAATCTTTTGGCTGAGAATATCGTATTCTCAGGATTTGTTATTGCTTGTCTCTTTGCGGTTACACCGGAAAATCTCTCGCCTGTTTTGGAAACAGCGATTATAGAAGGAGTTGTTCTTGCTCCTTCTTTATTTTCTAAAACTCTTGGTTGACCAATCTCGACAACAGCCATTGCTGAATTTGATGTACCTAGGTCTATTCCTAATATTTTTGCCATATTATTTTACTTTTACTCGAGACGGTCTCAATATCTTATCGAAGATCTTGTAACCCCCTCGGACTAATTTATCAATTACTTCTCCCGTACCTTCGACTGCTTCATGTAATACAGGATCAAATTTATCACCAACGTTTACGACTATTTTTTTTACGTTATATTTTTCTAATGTTTCGTCGAATTTTTTAATCACTTGTTCCAAACCTTTTCGTATATCACCTTCGGCATATTGAAGAGCCATTTCGAGATTATCCATAACTTCAATCATTTCTCTTATTACTTCCTGGTTTGCGAATCTGGCAAAGTCTTCCATTCGTTTAGCAGCTTCTTTTTGGTAATTCTCAAGATCTGCTTGAGTTTTTTTCCAATTATTTAAATATTCTTCTTCTTTATTTGGTTTTTTCTTTTTTTTAATCATATATTTTTAGACAACTTATTTATTTCATCTGTTGCATATCGGACCAATCCGATGTTCCGACTGTAGTCCATTCTAATCGGACCAACCATCGTAACTGACCCTGTTAAATTTCCAGGTAATTTATACCTGGCAACCATAATCGTTTCATCCTTCATTTTTTTATTAACATTCTCTCTTCCTATAAATAAATTAAAATCCGATTCTTCTAAAAATTCATGCGTCATTTTATCAAATGCATTCTCAAATTCATCAAAAAAACTAACTAAATTAAAAATTCTTTCAAATTCCCTAAATTCAGGAAATTCGAATAAAGACGAAAAGCCGGTTTTATAAAATTCGTCTTCTTCTAATATATTCGTAATTACTAAATTATCAGATAATTCCGATAATATTTCCGCCAAAGCTCTATTAATATATTTTGGTTCTCCTTCTGCAGAAGATATGGCCTCATCTATTTTTCTTTTACAAATATCATCCGCTCTACATAATTCTGTCTCTATTATCTTATCTACAAAATATCTAAATGCTCTATCTGTTGGCATTCTTCCGGCAGAGGTATGCGGTTGAAGTAAAAATCCCGTTTCTTCCAATTCCATCATTTCATTTCTGATACTGGCAGGTTTAATGCCTAATTTGTATTTTCTAGCTAAAAACCCCGAACTAACAAGATCACCGGTTTTTACGTACTCGTTGATTATAGCAGCCAATAACCTAGCCTGACGTTCTGTCATACTCCTTATTATATACATTGGCAATCTCAAGTCAAGAGTGCTAATAATATAAAAGCGGCTAAATAGCCGCTTATACCTTATTTATATCTCTCTACGTCTTTGATTTTCATTAAAGGACAAAAACCTCTAGCTCTTGATTTTAACGTTTCTCTAACCAAGCTTACCTTGTGTTGATCAGTATCTTTGATCCATCCTATACCCGAAACGATCAATATGACTGCTATTATTATACCAATTATACCGCCGGTCCATATGGTGATAGTGAGTGTCATTTCCGAATAGAAATAATAAAGTGTAAAATAAATTAATGGGATTGTCAGATAAATAGGATATATTTTAGTTAACCTTATTTCCGGAATCCATTGGATTCGTTTACAGTTAACAGCAAAAGGACCATCATCAAGCCCCTTTAAATCTTCCAGTTTGAAAGTTATTCGAAATCCGAAGAGAAAGACAATCGGCGAAAAAACAATCATTTCCAATACTACTATTATAATAATTATAGGCCATCCTACATACAACATTAAAACAAACTTCATGACGTATCTACACAAACCTATTCTTAAATGCATTTTTAGAATATTAGACTCCCAATACCTCGCTATCGGAAAGGCCATTTTAAAATGCCACGATTCAGGGTCGAGTATAAGATATCCGTCATCATCCTTTGATATTTTGGCCAACAACAAAAAAATCGTAGCCGTTATTATATAGAGACCGATGACGCTTCCCGAAATCCACAAGATCCAACTCCACATTTCCATTTTTCCTCCTTGTTAAAGAATATGCTATTTATATCATAAATTTATAATACAGTCAATATAAAAGCGGCTTAATAGCCGCGGTTTCTATAATTATTTTTAAACCTCTTGGGATCGATCGATATCTCAATACGGGCAATGAAAATTACTCTGGCGATATATAAAAGAAAAAATACAAATCCCATTATCCCAAAGCTAATTATAATCCTAAACCACATAGGTGCTTGTTGAATAAATTCAGCCATCACATCCATCTCCTTTCAAAGTACTAACATATATATCACTTTTCCACTTCAAGTAAAGCTACATAAAGTATATAATTTAAAAGTGGAGCAACTTACCCACGGAAATATAAAGTGGACATATGTTAAAAATCCTATTAAAGAGGATCTGGATTATATTAGAAAAAATTTCAATGTCCATCCTCTAACGATACGCGAATTAGAGAAACCAACACTACATCCGAAAGCAAACATCCATGAAGACTATATCTATCTTGTATTACGATTTCCGGAAAAAGAAAATGATGAAATAATTCCTACAGAGGTTGATTTCGTCATAACTAAAAACGAAGTGATAACCATCCAATATACAACGTTGGAGGTTTTGGATGAGATTTTAATAAACGCTAAAGAAAACCCGGAAGATTATCTTTCCAAAGGCGCGGGGTATTTGGTTTATCAAATCCTTCAAGCTCTTTCCGATAAAGTCACACCTCTATTAGATGATATCTCTCATAAAATCGACAGTATGGAAAAAAGGGTCTATTTGGGTGAAGAGAAAGATCTTCTTAGAGATATTGCTTTTATTAGAAGAGATTCAAATGATTTTTTAAGTATAATACGTCCAAATTCCGACGTATTTGAAGGAGCGATGGAAAAAATGACCGAATTGTTCAGTCATGAAATTACCCCCTATTTCGGCCACTTAAAATCAACATATACACGTCTTGCTAGAGTTGCTGAAATTCATACATCAACACTACAAATGCTTCACGAGACAAACGAGGCGATGGCTGCCAATACCTTGAATAAAATCCTAAAATTACTTACTATATTCTCTGTTATCGTATTCCCTCTTACTCTATTCGCGGGTATCTGGGGAATGAATACACGAAACATGCCTTTAGTAGGCCATCCTTATGATTTTTGGATAGTCATGATTCTGATGGGCACCGCAACATTCATAATGCTTATTCTGTTTAGACTAAAGAAATGGATATAAAGATATACAATACATTGACTAATAAAAAAGAGATACTTAAAGCGGGCAGCCGCTCGTTTTTAGGTTTCGGTAAAAAGAAAATAAAAATGTTCGTTTGTGGACCCACTGTTTACGATTATATCCATATCGGTAACGCCAGAACTTTTGTAATATTCGATTTCATTACAAAGTTCCTTAAACATCTTAAATACGATGTATTCTATCTTCAAAACATCACCGATATTGATGATAGGATAATAAACCGGGCAAAAGAAGAAGGGGTTAAACCTATGGACATAGCAAGAAAATTCGAAGAACAATATTTGAAAGACGTAAAATCGTTAAAGATCGATTCGGTAGATAAATATGCACGTGCGTCGGAACACATCGATGAAATAATCGAACAAGTAAGTACATTGATCAAAAAAGGATACGCATATACCGCAAGATCAGTAATAACGGATGATTCCGATGCGATAAACAATCTTGATAATCAAGATGTATATTTTGATGTAAGTAAATTTAAGGATTATGGCAAATTATCAAAACAAAAACTAGAAGAGCAGGAAAGTGGTACTAGAATTAAGACCGAAGATAATAAAGATGATTCTCGTGATTTTGTATTATGGAAAGCTCAAAACTACACATATGAACCAACATGGAAATCTCCTTGGGGAATGGGCCGCCCAGGCTGGCACATAGAGGATACGGCGATATCGGAAAAATACTTAGGGCAACAATATGATATTCATTGCGGAGGAATCGATCTTAAATTCCCCCATCATGAAGCAGAGATAGCTCAACAAGAATCTGCTTCAGGAAAAAAACCATTCGTAAGATATTGGCTACATTCAGGGCACCTGACAATGAACGGAGAAAAAATGTCAAAATCTCTCGGCAATATTGTAACCATACCCAAAGCTTTAGAGAAATATTCTCCGGAAACATTAAGATTCTTTATGCTTAATGCACATTACCGTTCCCCTATTGATTACACGGAAGAAAACGTAAAACAAGCAGGAAGTACACTAAATCGCCTTATCGAATTTAAAACAAGATTAGAAACAATTAAAAAAGAAGGTTCGATCCCAGAAGCTGTCGAAAGATTCGCAAAAATGAAAGAAGAATTCATTATCAGTATGACAGATGATTTCAATACACCTAAAGCGTTTGCGACACTTTTTGATTTCATAAGAGAGATCAATCTTTTGATCGATAAAAATAATCTAGGTAGAGAAAATGCTGAGGATATAATTAAATTCATAGATCATATCGATGTATTTTTCAAAATCATTCCTGAAAAAGAAGAACTTTCACAAGATATAAAAGAATTGGCTGAAAAAAGAGAGAAAGCCAGAAAAGATAAGGATTTCCAGGAATCAGATAAAATAAGAGAGGAACTGGGAGAAAAAGGATATATCATCAAAGATACCCCGACTGGGCCACAAATACATAAGAAATAAGACTCGTCGCAAGACGAGTTTTTTAATTTTCAACAGTCTGTTCACACCCCTCATTACCCCTATCAGGTATAATGTGTATATGATGACAAAAAAGGACAATTTAGGACTTCCGCCTCAAAACCTTGACGCCGAAAAATCTTTTATTGGTTCTATTTTACTCAACAATACCGCTCTTACGAAAGTAATAGATATTATCAACCCCGAAGATTTTTATGACAAAAACCATGAGACCATATACAAAGCCATAGTAGGTTTAGATGAAAAAGGACAAAATATAGACGTTCTTACCTTATCCGACAAACTTGATGAAATGGGAAAATTAGATGATGTTGGCGGAGGTGGATATTTAGCGTCGTTGGTTAATAGTGTTGGTACATCTGCACATATTAAAAATTATGCGGAGATCATAAGAAAGAAAAAGGTTTTGAGAGAAATGATAAACGCTTCCCACGAAATATTGGAACTTAGCCACAATGAGGACGACGAGATTGAAAATCTTTTAGACAGTGCGGAACAAAAACTTTTCGCGATAGCTCAAAAATCACAGCCTCAAAATTTCTCAGCAGTACCCGACCTATTACAAGAGGCATTCGAAAGATTAGATAAACTACATAAAGGAGATGGTACATTAAGAGGTTTAAGTACAGGATTTATGGATCTTGATGAAATGCTTGCGGGTCTTCAAAAATCAGATCTTCTAATTCTTGCTGCAAGACCCAGTTTAGGTAAAACGGCTTTAGCCTTAGATATTATTTTAAACGTCGCCAGAAAAGACGGTGCTACTGTGGGTCTCTGTAGTTTAGAAATGGCCAAATCTTCGATAATAGATCGTCTTTTAGCTTCGGAAGCAGGAGTTAGTATGTGGAAGCTCAGAACAGGGAAATTATCCACTTCCGGAGAGCATAATGACTTTGAAAAAATATCTTCTGCTCTAGGAACAATTTCCGATTACAAAATATATATAGACGACACGCCTAGCCCTACGATCATGCAAATTAGAGCTATGGCCAGAAGACTTCAATCAGCACACGGTTTAGATCTTTTGATTGTCGATTATCTTCAATTGATCAGGCCCCAAAGAAGCTACGGAAATCCCGTTCAGGAAGTTACGGAAATATCACGATCTCTAAAAAGTTTGTCCCGCGAATTGGATATTCCGGTCATTGCTTTATCTCAACTTTCCCGTGCTGTTGAAGCAAGAACCGATCAAAGACCAAAACTGTCCGATCTAAGAGATTCGGGTAGTATTGAACAGGATGCTGATGTAGTACTCTTTATATATCGTGAAGATGTCGTTAAGGGAGAAAGAAGTCAAAAGCCCAATATTGCCGAAATTATTATTGCTAAACAAAGAAATGGACCAACAGGACAAATTGATCTATTCTTCGATAGAGAAAAAACAAGTTTTAAGAACTTAGCCAAAACAATGGATGTACCAGAAGTATTCTAATGGGTGAATTTAAACAACTAATTGAATATTTTAAAAAACTACCTGGTGTAGGGCCAAGACAAGCCACTAGGTTTGTTTTGGCTTTAATGCAAAAAACAAAAGTGGAATTAACTGGATTCGGAGAAGCAATTGCTTCTCTTAAAGATCAGGTAAAAATATGCAGGCAATGCTTTAATCTTGCCGATGGAGATCTTTGTTCTATTTGCAAAGATAATACGAGAGATAAAAATATCATCTGTGTAGTTGAAAAGATCACCGATGCGGAATCAATTGAAAAGACACGACAATATAAAGGGATCTACCATATTCTAGGAGGAGCTATTAATCCAGCTGATAAGGTTCTGCCCGAAAATCTTAAAATAAAAGAATTGATAACAAGAACAACCTCCGAAACAGAAGTTATTGTTGCGACAAATCCAGGAGCATACGGAGAAGCAACCGCACTTTTTATTGAAGAGCAGCTGAAGTATAGGAATATAAAAACCACGAGACTTGGTCGTGGTTTAGCATCTGGAACAGCTTTAGAGTACGCCGACGATTCTACACTCATAAACGCTTTGAAGAATAGAAAATAAATATCGGCTATTTTCCAGCCGATATCTTTGTAATCTCTACTTCTGTAAGGTTTTGTCTATGCCCTTTTAATTTAGTTTGACGAGTTTTGTTTTTGAATTTAAACACTACTTTCTTTTTGTCTTTGAATTGTCTCAGAATTTTTCCTTCTACTTTAGCTCCCGAAATCATTGGTTTCCCAATTTCGAGCTTTCCGTTCTGAAGCATTAAGACTTCATCAAATTCAACTTTATCGCCTTCTTCCTTGGCGAGTTTCTCGATTTCCAGTTTCTGGCCTTCAGTAACTAAATACTGCTTGCCACCTGTTTTTATTACTGCAAATTTATCCTTTTCCATAACCAGTAGATAATAACATTAAAATACAAACTAATCAAGTTGTACCCAAAACCCTCCTTTCTCTTATCCAGTAATCCCCCAGTAATTTTAGATGTTCCCAGTCTTTTTCCCTACCATTCATCATTTTGTGGATTACGACAAATCCCAATAAAACAAAAGGTAACTCATTTATTATTTCTGCCCCCAGTATTAGTCCTTCGACATCCCAATCTCCCGGTCTCCATGTATACCAAAGCTCAATACCATCATAATCAAGATATATATCATTATCTTTTCTTTTTATGACAAATCTAAGATCTTGACGCATTTTACTAAAAAGCTCATTTGTAACTATAACATCGAGATCATGACACTCTACGATATCTCGAATACCCAGAGGACCACTGCCAAAAACAGCATATTTACCATAAGGAAGATTTAATCCTCTTAATCTATTGAATAATTTACTATTTTTTTTATTCATTTATTCCCCTTTCAAAAAGCTTAGGTTAATGTAAACTGATTTAATAAATTCGTCAACAACTAAAAGATCCCGTCGGAACGGGATTTTTTAGTAAGGCCCAAGAGATATAGCAAAAAATAAATTCTGCGTGACATTTTCCTTGCGGTGGTGCCTTCTGGTCTTGGACCTTACTTTTAACATACACCTATAAAACAAATATGCAAATGAGTTATCCACAGGGAAAGATTTGTTTGAAAACATTGGTTTTTTTATTTCAAAAAATGAAACCGAGGGTCACTCGGTTAAGATTATATAAAATTAATCGGATTAAAAGCGACGTTTCCACGAAACATCTAGAGTTGCGATTAATTTGGGTATAAGTTTTTTGCTATGTGGGAGCTCTAGAGTGAGCCATACTTCTATGGGAGGTGATTTGATTTTAGGATCATGATGATTATAAAAATTAAGAATCGCCATGGAAAACCTTTTCATCGCTTCACTCTCATTAGGACTATGAGATATCTCTTTTGTCCCGTCAGCATATTTTATCGTGATTATCATATTGGCCTCGTGCGAACTATAACTATAGTAGCGATGAGGGCAGCTAGAAACCCCACTCCCGTTATTGTCTGTCCAAATACATTAACTACACCTATCACTAACCATATTACTGAAATAATTACGGCTTTAACCTTTCCCGACATATACTCCTCCTTTTTAAATAACAAGTACTAATATAGAAGCACGATATTAATATCGTGTCAATCTTGCAGCCCCTACAAGACGTGTTCAGAACTAAGATTTCTCAATATCAAGGTAATATCTATGTTCCAGATTTACGAATATATACTAGTACATAGCTTACCTCACTCTGCTACTCACTAATGTTTTTGGAATAAAAAAAAGCCGATATCCTTCGGCTAAATCTGATTTAAGATTCAGATATTCAATATATTTTTATTCTTTTTGATTGTTATTAAAATTACATTTAGAACATTTTGACTCTTTTAAAAGATTGCCGCAGAATGGACAACATTTGCATCGCGTCAAAAATTTATTACAAGATGGGCATATATTCATCCTCCAATAAGACACTAGTAATGCAACGATTATTACGAGAAAAATTACTAGAAACGCTCTATTCATTTCAGAACCTCCTTTAAAAAACTAGCCACATTTAAGCACAATATTACTATCGTGTCAACTTACAGCCTCTAGGAGATTAAGTTGGAACACTATTGAGAAGACGGTTCTTAAGTGGAAATATGCTTTTGAGAGCTTTAAGTTAGTTTATTAAATTAAAAAAGAGGCTCTATGGCCTCACTTTTTGATATTTCTTACATTGAGGGCTAATCACTTAATAAAAAGATGGTTTTTGAACCCTCTTTTGTCCTTACGAACAAAATTTGTTGGTCTCCAAGGATATTTAAGAAATACTGATCCAAAACTTATTGCTTTAGCTCCCAGTTTTCTCAAGTTTTCGATATCGGGAAAATCCCATACACTTGGTCCGATTACTGAAATTGAAGTTATTTCAATAAGTCTCTCGAGAAATCTCCAAGTAAATGGTTGAGCTATTTTCCCTGAAATTCCTCCACCACCAAAATGAGCAAGTGGACTTTTGTAATCTGAGAAAGCAAATGACCAAGGAACACTGTTAATAGAAATTGCTTCAATTACTTCTTCAAGTTGAGGGATAATCGCTTCAACATTATGAACAACTGAAAGTTTCAAAATAATCGGGAAACGACTTTTTTCTTTTACTGCTTGGCAATTCTCTATGATCCTTGTTGTGTCTTTTAAAAAATTATTTTCAACACTGGGACAGGATGCATTAATTTCAAGTCCAACCAGATCAAAATCATTCAACATAGTTGCCATTAAGACAAGCTCTTTGGTGTTTTTAGAAAAAATAGAACCGACTAACGATATTTTATTTTGATTAACACGAGAACCAATTTTCTGACACCACCACTTAATTCCTGGATTTGTTAGACCAACAGCATTTACGACCCCATTAGAAAGTAAATGAACACAATTAAAAGGATTAAACCAACGAAGATTTCCTTTCCTCGGTTCGTTAGTAAGCGTTTTAATTACGACCGTGAAGAGCGAAGGATCAAGAAAGTCAAACCATCGAAGAATCCACTCCCATAAATATCCTTTCCCATCAAAACCTAATGCTCCACTAGCCGCCATATATTCAAACTGATGACCATTAGAAAGTTGAATCATAAACTATTTTCTCCTTTTTATTGTAAATATACTAGACTTAACCTAATAAAAAATTGCTAAAAAGGCAACCTTTTGAAGTTAAAAATCCGTGCAGCCCATAGAGGCCTAGGATGGAACACCCTGGAAAGAATGATACTTGATTGGAAATATGTTTTTGAGAGTTTTAGTTTGGTTTATTAAATAAAAAAGAGGCTCTATGGCCTCAGAGATTTTCTCTTTCTTCTACCTTCTGCAGTTCCAAAGCTTTTATTCTTTCTTCCACTATCCAGAGGCCTAAGTGTTTTATCATCATTTTACCCCAAACAGGTACCGACGCAGGTTTATAGCACGAATGGCAAACACATTCACCATCTGAAGATACCCTATACGAAAATAATTCCTCAATACTCAAGTTGATAAGCTCATCACAATTACTACACGGGAAAACAACTCCCTCCTTAATTTTTTTCTTACCGAACATATTTCCTCCTTCTCAAAAAACAGTACCCACACAATACGCTATTTGAATATATTGGTCAACTAATATACAAAAGTAAATACCAATTCTTGAGGTTGAATGAATTATAGGATGGACCCTTCACTTCTATCACGTATATTCTTGAAATAAAAAAAGAGGCTCTATGGCCTCAGGGAAAAATTACTTGAGAAACTTGCTATAGCTTCTTTTTCATTATCAAAGACTAAAAACAATTCGAGCTTTTTTGTTATAGACAAAAGATCATGTAATCTTTTTGTTAAATTCAGAAGCCTTAGATTACCTTTTTGTCTTGCGATGACTGTGTATGAACGAACTATTTCTCCAAAACCAGCACTATCAACATAGGGAACTTCTGCCATGTTAAGAATTAATTTTTTTCCTCCACTATCAACAAACTCTTTTATCTTTTCTCTTAATAATTCATCTCCTTCACCGATCAACATCTTTCCCTTGAGTCTAAAAATCGTTACTTTACCCGACTTGGTAATTTCAATGTTCATTTGTTTCTCCTTCTCAAAAGAACAGTATCCACACAATACATCATTTAGGCGTACTAGTCAAACTTGCAGCCCATAGAGGCCTAGGATGGAACACCTTGGAAAGAATGATATTAGATTGGAAATATGTTTTTGAGAGTTTTAGCTTGGTTTATTGAATAAAAAAAGAGGCCATGAAACGAATCACATGGCCATAATATTAATCGACTTAGTAAATGGGTAAGATCTTGGAAAAACCTCTCAGACACGTTCAATCTGGTAAAGAGCAACTCCTGAATTATAACCTACCGTAAAGTTCTCACCTTTTTCAAATTGTGTAAGAAATTTCGAAATCTCTATCGGTAAAACATTATTTGGACCAAGTATTGCAAATAATTGAACAGTCGGACAGCCACAACGTAAAAAATTGATTGCTTGTATTGTTTTGCTTTTCCAGTTCTTATCAGTAACTTCTAATAAAGGAATTTGTCCTTGAGGTATGGTAGTGATATCACTACTTTGCTGAATTAACCCAAGCTTTACTAAATCTTCTTCCATTATCTTCTCCTTTTTCTTAGTTTTCAAAGTAATAAAACTATACCACATCTCTATAGCTTAGTCAAACATACAGGCCACCGTGGACGATGTTAGAACCAGGATTTCTCAATATCAAGGGAATATTTATATACCAGATTTGAGGTAAAAAAAAGAACCGTTCGACCAGAAAAGAGTCGGACGGCTCCTATGGTAGAACGGTTATGAATGACGCACGGCAAATCTATCACAGAGAAAGAACGGCCAAAAGGCAAACATACACATGGGAGGACCTAATAGATCTAAATAAGAATCTTCCGAGCCAAACGTATGCCAGAATTCTCTTCCGAAAGCCTTACGGTAAGCTACATCTGCTCCTTCAGTTCGAATAACCTTAATCGTTTTGAAAGCCTCCTTGCAAGCGAGAACAAAACCAACTACAGCATATGCTGCCACTAAGATCTTCAGGGTTGTCATAGTTTTCTCCTTTTGTTAAAGAATGTATAGTAAATGAAAAATACCATGTTTATGTGGGGTGTGTCAAGAGTAGGCTCATTGGGCCTAGGATAGAACACCTTGGAAAAGATGATACTGGATTGGAAATATGTTTTTGAGAGTTTTAATTTGGTTTTTTGAATAAAAAAGAGGCTTTATGGCCTCAAATAGTATGTTGGGATTGTAAAATAACTCCTTCGGTATCTTCCTCGACTGATGAGCATTCGATAATAGAAATGGATAGGCATTTGATAATAGAAAAGCCCCACACAGATGAAGCAAGTGTGTTGCTTTTCCATGAGGGGTAATTACCACTCGTCGATGACTTCTCCTGTAACTTCGAGAACAGCTTCTCGCATCACACTCTTGTAGCGCTGGAGAAGCTCTTCCACTATTTCGGTTGTCTGTTCCTTCTCGTCCTCTGTCGGAAGAGGAGGTGCTTCAGCAAATTTCTTGCCAAGAATCATAGTCACCATAACAGGCGAAACATCATGGTGATGATATAGCGCTCTCTCCACGGCAGTGTGCTTTGTGGCAAGAACCGCAAGCACTGTTTTGGGTAATTCTGCGATATCTACTACTTCACCCTTCTCATCTTCAATGACCCATCGAAGTCTCCCGAGTTTTTCTATCTTCGGGAGTAGTTCTTCCACTGAACTTGCTTCGGCTTCAGGGTAGTAGTTTACACCACAATCCGCGCTTACCATTAATCGGTACATAGATTAACCTCCTTTCCCAATTGTCAATAACTATATAATACCACACTTCTGTGGCTTGTGTCAATATCGGTAGCCCATAGAGGCCTAGGATGGAACACCTTAGAAAGAATGATATTGAATTGGAAATATGTTTTTGAAAATATAAATCCTGTATACACCTAATCGTATTACATCTATAAAATGATACGAGCCCCTCATGGGGCTCGTTTAGGCTATTTTGGTTCGTAGTCCAGAACTAATCCGAAGCCTGCGACTTCTTTACCATCCTGGTATACAGCCGCTCCTACGTAATCCTTATGTTCAACGTAGTTGCGGGCCTTTTGGACGGCATCGTCTTTGTCACGGTAGTTGAGCCATACCTTCGCCCAATACAGAGACTCGGCGTCGGGTACAGCATCGTACTCCCAAACGACGAGGATGTAGTCTTTTTTCGCTACATGAATAGCTCCTTTTGCTGTGGTCATTGACCTACCTCCTACGCGAACGTAGAAGGTAAGCAAAGACGGATTTCTTCTTATACCTTCTACAAATTAACAATACACCAAAAATACCACATTTCTGTGGTACAGTCAAGCTCGCAGCCCACAGAGGCCTAGGATGGAACACCCTGGAAAGAATGATACTTGATTGGAAATACGTTTTTGAGAGTTTTAGTTTAGTTTATTGAATAAAAAAACGGAGTAAAATTATCACTCCGTTGGGATATTATCATAACTCAGCTAAAATAAAACTATTGAACTAAAGAAATCTTATTTAGGAGTGTATGCAACGTACCAATCTTCAAGCCATGCCATCCAAGGAAAGGTTATGGACAAAGTACGTCCCTCAGCCGCTTTACTTAAACTTGGATACCGATACCAACTACTTCTACATTTCTGAACTCTATGTTTATCATAACCTTCGTCAATAAATTCTTTAACTTCTTGATCGGTCAGGCCTACACGTTTAGAACCCAATGCGACAATATCCTTTTTAAGTTGGATGAGAGGATATTTACTTCCAAGTATGAGAAGCTCTTTAAATTCAATAGGTCGAAGACCTCTGTAATCCAGTTGTTCAAGGGCATCACTAATTGATGCGAAGCGTCTAAATCTCACTAGTTTAATTATAATAGATTCTTGTCCCGTTCTCTCAGTAGGAAAAATATTAGACTTATCTGTTGAACCTCTCGTATTATATGAACCTTTCGCATCATAATGTCCATCTCCTATAAGTTTTTCTAGAGCTGCATCATAATTTACGACTACTTCATACTTTTGTCCAAAGATAGGGAAAGGGAAAAGTAATCCTCTAAGTATTCTACTATTTACCTTTCCTTCTACCAAAGCCTCGGCAATTATTGAATTGTACATCCTATCCTCCTTTTTTAAATAACAAGTATAGACATTAAAGCACGATATTTCTATCGTGTCAAACTTGCAGCCCATAGAGGCCTAGGATGGAACACCTTGGAGAGAATGATATTGAGTTGGAAATATGTTTTTGAGAGTTTTAGTTTGGTTTATTGAATAAAAAAAAGAGGCCTTGTGGCCTCAGGGAACCTCGTTACTTAATGGCTGAACTAGTGTATAAAAGTTTAAAAGAAGTAACCCCACAAATATACAGGTGATAGTTACTCCGACAAGACAAGAATGCATCACAAGTTTCAAGGTCTCTTTGTCTACGTTTTTATAATAAGTACACACTGAAATTATTACTACTGATGTTATTGCCGAAAGCGTTCCAGCCAAAATACAGAAAACCAGTATTGTTCCTATATCCATTATTTTGTCTCCTTTTAAAAAACAATACCCACATAATACATTATTTAGGTGTACTAGTCAAGCTCGCAGCCCATAGAGGCCTAGGATGGAACACCTTGGAGAGGATGATATTGGATTGGAAATATGTTTTTGAGAGTTTTAGTTTGGTTTATTAAATAAAAAAAGAGGCTCTATAGCCTCAGTTCTAGCACAAGCGTCAATACATAGACTGCACTTCTAGTGTCTCACCATATATACCTGTTTGCTCCTTCAACCAAACTCTCCAGATTTCTTCTTGTTTCTCTTTGTTATTCTTATCTACTTCTTTAATAGTTCTATCTAATTTTGCAAGTGCAATTGCAAAATTGGGGGTTGTAAATTGCGGAAACTTATCTAAAAGATACGATTTATATTCCTTACAAAAAACCTCCCACAAACTTGTTAATCTTTCCCCTGCTATAAAACTGGCGATTTCATAGGTTTCTGATAAACCAGTAAGAATACGACCGGTAGCGATAGTGAGCACATCATTAAGAGGGAACATTTTTGTCGACATTGTCACTCCTTTTCAAAAAACAGTACCTACACACAATACACTATTTAGATATATAAGTCAAATGCAGCCCACAGAGGCCTAGGATGGAACACCCTGGAAAGAATGATATTGAATTGGAAATATGTTTTTGAGAGTTTTGGTTTGGTTTCTTGAATAAAAAAAGGAGGTCTTACGACCCCCCCAGAGACTAATTATATGTAGGTTCACTTCTCATTCTTCATCTTCCAAAATATCTTCAATTCTACACAAAGTTCGGTTAATGGCGGATAGGTTGTTAGCAATAATACCAAGGAAAGAACCACAAACTATCACTATCAAACAACATCCAAAGAATACCATCATAATCCCCTTTCTTTAATTATTAATAACTAAATTATACCACGTCTCTATATCTTGGTCAACCCTTGCAGGCCACTGTGGACGATATTAGAACCAGAATATCTCAATATCAAGGTAATATCTACATTCCAGATGTTGTTATTTAGTCTACCCCACCCCTGATTACACTATTGTTTTTGAGTAAAAGAAAAACCCGCTCGGGAGTAAACTCCTTCGCGGGTGAGTCTAGGATATAGGGTCGTTTTATCTCTTATACTGATACCCTACTATACTGATACTCTACCCACTTCATTGCTTTTATTACGTGACGCTCATCTGCCCCCTTTGTGGTTAGAACTATCGGATCCCGATTAGTAAAGGTTGCTTTAGCATACACTGTTGTTGCTCCTTGAGCCACTAAACCTAGGTTGTTCTTGTAAAGCCAGAGGCCACACGGTCTTTCTCTCCATCCATCACGAGTCATCTAAATCCTCCTTTGTTCTTAGACTTTAAGAATTATATCTACATCATACCACATTTCTGTGGTTTGTGCAAGTGCTGTAGCCCCAACGGGAATTGAACCCGTGTTTCCACCGTGAGAGGGTGGCGTCCTAGCCGCTAGACGATGGGGCCATTGTCTAATTATACCAACAAATACCTATTTAGACAACATATCTTGAAAAAATCAAGATTAGTGATAGAATGATTTTATTCTTTAAAAAAGGAGTGTGAAATGTCGAGAGAAATCAAAATTCATGTATATGCAAACATTTCGCAATATAGAGAAGTACATAATAAAATGAGCCCACATTTTACGCTAATTTTTATCAGTTTCCATAGAGACGATGACTTAATAATGCCAAAGATAATTATCGAACATCCAGACGGCAAAAAAGATCTTCCATATCACGGATTTGACGGAATTGATAAGGTAATAAAAAAATACGGTAGTAAAGATCCAATTTCCCGTGGCCATTAAAAATCCCCCTCTCGGGGGTCTTTTATTTACATTCTTTGTATCTCTTCCACTATCCATTCCATTTTCATTGCCCGCGATCCTTTAATAAGGATTACATCTCTCTGTTTTATCTGATCTTGGAGTACTCTTCCCGCATCCGAAGAAGTATTGAAGGTAAATATACTACCTTCTCTCATTTGATTTTTCGCCGCATCAGCAATAAGTTTGGCGCGCGAACCAACACAGAAAAGCATATCACAATGTTTCGCCGCAAAATTTCCAATATTTTGATGAGCTGTTATCGTATATTTACCCAATTCAAGCATATCTCCTAAGACAGCAATCTTCCTTCCTTCTTTATATCTCGCAATATTACTCAAGGCTTCCAAAGCCGCATGAGTTGATTCCGGCGAAGCGTTATATGTATCATCGATTATTAAAGTTTCTTTTAATCCATTAATTAATTTCATTCTTCCTTTTGGCGGATGAAATTCTTTGAATATTTCCGATACTTGAATAAGATTCATTCCGTAATGTATTCCAATCGCAGCAGCAGTAAGTATCGCATATATCTGATGAAATCCCAGTAGTCCTTTAACTTTCATCGGCACAAAACTGTTTCCATGGTGAATCTTGAATGCAAGACCCATATCATCTCCTTCAACAAACAAAAATCTTTCTGTCGCTTTAATATCCGCTCCGTCTGCAAAACCAATAGTTTTTAATTTTCCTTTGTTAAACTCCTTCATATCTAAAACGGTCTGATCATCATAATTTAAGACGGATAGACCATATGTAGGAAGAGATTTTATTAATTTAGATTTTTCATTAGCGACAGCTTTAGGGCTTGCATAATATTCGACATGAACAGGAATCGCCCCAACGACGGTAACGACACCTACTTGAGGCTTAACCATCTGGACAAGGTAATCCATATCTCCAGGCTTATCCGCAGCAAGCTCTAATATAACGTACTCTGGATACTTTATTTTAGGCCCGTAAGCAACTTTTATTCCTTTTAATATGTTTGGTATCCAACTAAAACTATGGGCCATATTAAGCCCCAAAATGGTTATTGGAACACCGATCTCGTTATTATAATTCTCTTCATTTTTTCTAACTCTAAATCTGGCGGAGAGAACTTTATATACCGCTTCTTTAACAGTGGTTTTTCCGACACTACCCGTTATACCAATAACTTTCGGCTCATAACGAGCAAGGGTTTTTTTTGCTAAATACCCTAAGATTGGTTTTAATATTTTTTTACGGAATAATTCTTTCATCTTGTTGGTGGTACATTAAAATGACTCAATAAAAATTTCGCTACTTCTTTAAATACCGGCGACAAACTATCGGAAGCAAATTTTACACCTTTAGGTTTGTCTATTTTTATTAAAATAACAAATTTTGGATTGAAAGCTGGAGCGTATCCTACAAAATTATGTATAAGCTCTTCCGAATAACCTCCTCTTGAATCTGCAATTTGTGCTGTACCTGTTTTACCCGCAATATCATACCCTTCTATTCGCGCTTTATCAAATCCATTATCCACTACACTTACTAATATACTGCTTAATACTTTAGATGTCTTTTCCGATATCGGAGCAGAAACTATTTCCGGTTTCGTTTTCACCTCATCCCCATTTTCTATTACAGTATCAACAATGTAGGGTCGGTATAATTTTCCTCCATTTGCAAGAGCGGAATATGCCGTTATTAACTGAATCGGTGTAACCGTTATCCCCTGCCCAAAAGATGCTGTAGCGTAGTTAACTTTGATCTTCGGTACTATTTTAAGATTATCCAAATTTCCTTCAATTTCACTAGCCAGATCAATATCTGTTTTTTCTCCGAAACGAAAACCTACGGTGTAATTAAGAAAAGAATCAAAACCAATTAACTCCATTACATATATCGCTCCGGTATTAAGAGATTTTTCAAGAACTTGAGACATGGTTTGAACACCATGACTTTTCTCGTCGTAATTCCTAATAGTAAACTCTGCAAAATTCCTATACCCTGCATCATAATAAGTCGATTGCGGATTAACTTTATCTAAGTCCAGTGCCATAGCCATTGTAATAGGTTTATATGACGAACCTGGTTCAAATGAATCCTGAACTGCGGGATTTAAAAAATTCTTTATAGCAAAACTACCATAGCTATTAGGATCGAAACTCGGTGATCCAGCCATCGCAAGAATTGCGCCATTGGACGGATCTTGAACTATTATGGTTCCGGCTTCGGAATCCCATTTTTTTAAAATTTCAGTTAATGTTTTTTCTACAAAAAACTGGATATCCCTATCAATGGTTAAAATAACATCTGACTGAAGTTCTTCGGGGCCAACAAGTATGTCTTCATAATACGCCTCTATTCCATACTGTCCTTCTTTAACATCACCATCTTTCGAAAAACCAACAAAACCAAGAACGTGAGCTAATGTATCTCCTTCCGGATAATACCTTCCTTCTTCATAATCAACACCCAAACCCTCAATATCAGAATCTTTAACTTTTTGAGCTTCTTCATCGGTCGCTTTCTGGATCAAAACCTCATACGGATCATTTTCTTTTTCAAGCGCTCTATCGATAATACTTCTATTTATTTCTAAAAGTTCTGTTATCGCTCCTGCTGTTTTAAACTTATCTTCCACATCTCTGGGTGAAACAAAGATTATTGGATATTTTTTTGTCGTAGCGACCAATATCAACCCGTCAGTCGATTTAATATATATATCCCCTCGATTCAATTCTTCTGGATCAATTCTTCTTTTATCCGCTATTCTGCTGTAATATTCGTGATTTACATACGCCAAATCAAATAACCGCAGCCCGATCAACCCAAAGGTCGCTATAGCAACAATTAAGAAAAGCGTTACACGAACGCTTTTATTATTTTCAGTCATGCGTCAATTCTACGCAAAATTAGATTTTTTTCAAAGCAACCCTGCCGGATTCATAAATATATATTATTTCTCCGACCTCAACCATACCTTTTTGAAAAGCGTATAATTGTATCTCATCTACACGCTCCAAAGACGATTTTTGGATTATAAGGTTGTTGTAAGTTATTTGAGATTGCTTCAACTGAGAAGCTAATAAATCTACCTGAAAATCCTTGGAAGTAATTCCGTTCTGCTGAATCAGATAAACAATAAACAAAAGTAAGACAAAAGATAGTGATATAATATTAAAAAAGTATAATTTGTTTCTTTTTTTCATTTTTTAATAACAGCTCTTAATTTTGCACTTCTGGCACGAGGATTGTTTTTAATCTCCTCTCTACTAGGCTGTATTGGTTTTTTAATTAATTTTTCAAAAATAGGATTCTTAAAAAAATTCTTGACGATGCGGTCCTCTAGGGAATGAAATGAAATTACCACCGCTCTTCCTCCTGGTTTTAAAATGTCCGGAATTTGATCTAATCCTTCTTCTAAGCCACGTAATTCATCATTCACTTCTATACGTAATGCTTGAAATGTTCTTGTTGCGAAATGTATCCGTCCTTTTCTATATCCAGCTGGAACCGAATCACCTATTATTTTTACTAAATCAAATGTTGTTTTAATCGGTTGTTTCTTTCTTGCTCCAACAATGCCTTCTGCGATCTTCCTCGCAAGCCTCTCTTCTCCGTATGTTTTTAAAATTTCTACTAGATCTTCCTCTCCATATTTATTTACAATAAATTCGGCTGTCAGATCGTTATCGCGCGCATCGTAACGCATATCCAATTTTTCATTAAACCTGAAACTAAATCCTCTTCCGCTTCTATCTATATGAAAAGATGAAAATCCAAGGTCTAGTATAATTCCATCGGCATTTAGCATATCGTTAGCCGCCGCAACATCTTTCAAATTATGGAAATTTCCATGAACTAATTCTATCCCTTCAGGTAATTTACCGGCGTTCCAAATCATTTCTAAATCTCTTTCTATTCCTAAAATCCTTCCACCAGGCATAATTTTTTGAATTATCGCTTTTGAATGTCCTCCGACACCAAAAGTCCCGTCAATTATTTTCGCACCTGATTTCAGATCCAAATATTCGATTAATTCGTTTAAAAGTACTGGTATATGCATAGCTATATCATCCCAAGCTCTCCCAACTTCTCGGCAATATCATCAGATTTATTTTCCATATCTTTTTTATACGCTTCCCATTTGTCTTCATCCCAAATTTCGAGACGATTATACAAACCAGCTATGACGACCTTCTTTTTTAACCCCGCATATTCTTTTAAATAGTCGGGAACTAAAATTCGTCCCAGGGCATCTATATCCACCTCCGACGCCCCGGACAATAACAATCTCACAAAAGCCCTCGTATTACTTTGTGTAAACGAAAGAGCTTTTAATTTATCGGCTAATTGTTTCCATTCCTCCATAGTGAAAACGAACAGACAATTATCCAACCCTCTTGTTAGAACTGCCTTCATGCCAATATCTTTCCTTAGTTTTGAAGGAATCGCCAACCTCTTTTTGCTGTCTATTGAATGTTTGTATTCTCCGATTAGCATAGTTATGCACGAGGTTGGCAGGGTTATCCCCACTTTTATCCACTTTTATACACTATGTTTTTATTATACCTTACAATGGGATCTCTTCCAAATCTTTTAAATAAAGAAAGAAATGGCTTGTTTAAGCCATTTCTCGTAAAGTTGTGTACAGTTTGTCAACATTATTCATAAAGCTTCATCTTCCCACTTTCAGAGCTTGTTAAAAATTTCGTAACAATCTTTGATAATTTAAGGTTTTTCAAGGAAATCAGAAAAGAAAAAAGCGGCTTTGTCTTTTTGACGGGTGCCGCTAGACCCATTTTGTTTATTTACACCACTCTCTGGCATTCTGGAACATCTGAAACCAAGGTGATACTTCAAATTTTTGATTCAACTGTTCAGGCATCCATGCCCACTGCCATTTCAGAAATGTTCGTTCAGGATGAGGCATCATTGCCAGATGTCGTCCGTCAGGTGAGCAAAGTCCCGTAATGCCAAACGGTGAACCGTTTGGATTGAAGGGATAGCTATGTGAAATCATCCCATCGACATTTCGCTCATCGTCCACGAAAACTAGGGGCACGAGATTCTTGATAAGCACTTCTTTCATCAGTGTCGGATCGGGGAAGTGAATTCTTCCTTCACCGTGCGCTACCCAAATACCAAGCACTGATTTTGCCATATCTTTCAGCATTACAGCAGGACTTTCCAGAATCTCAACCGTCACCCAGTGAGATTCAAAACGCCCTGAGGCATTCTGAATGAACCTTGGTTGTTCTTCATCAGAAAGACCAAACCAAGGCACCCAGCCCAGAAGTGCAAAGAGTTGGCAACCGTTACAGATACCCAAGGAAAAAGTGTCGGGACGTCTATAGAAGTCCGTGAACATTTCATTGAGTTTTTCGTTGAACTTGATGGTTGCCGCCCATCCCTTTGCGCTCTCCGGAACATCGGCGTAAGAAAATCCGCCAACTGCCACAAGACCTCTGAATCGTTCCAGAGTAACTTTGCCACTCAAGACGTCAGTCATGGTAATGTCCCATGTCTTAAATCCTGCCTGGTAAAAAGCGGAGGTCATCTCACGGTCACCATTACTTCCTTCTTCACGAAGTATTGCCACTTCGGGCTTGTCCATTACTTCGATGATGTGCGCTGGCGTAGGTTTGGGTTCGAAAAATACAGAGTACTTCGGACCCACACGTTCAAAAATATTTCTCTTTTCTTCGTCAGCACATTCGGGGTTCATCTGCAACCGCTCGATTTGGTAGGAAGTTTCCTCCCACCATTCCCGCAGAACGGGCATCTCCATTTCAAGAATAGGACGAAAGTCGTAGGTAATGACAATATTCTTCTCTTCCGTTGTCTTACCTATAATCGTTGGATAAAGGTCGAAAGAAGCAAGAATCTCGAAAACCTTTAGGAAATCTCGAGAGTCGCATTCAAAGACCAATCCCAGCTCTTCTGAAAACAATCTTTCAACAGGATCCTGCAGATTATCTACACTTATATCTAAACCACAGTTTCCTGCAAAAGACATCTCCAGTAACGTAGTAATGATACCGCCATCACTGATGTCGTGCCCAGCGAGAATTAAATTCTCCGAAAGAAGTTTCTGAATTGCAAGAAACGCATTCTTCAGCGTTTCAGGCTTATCCACATCGGGAGATTCATCGCCAAGCTGTCCGTAAACTTGCGCTAACACCGAACCGCCAAGTCGAGCTTTTCCTGAAGACAAGTCAATAAATACCAGTTCGCTTTTGCCTGGCCTCTTGATGTCAGGCGTTACCACTTTCGTAATATCAGGCATTGTTGTATAAGCGGAGATAACCAGTTCTCTCGGAGACTTCACGATCTCCTCTCCCACTCGTGTTGCCATGGAGAGACTGTCTTTTCCGCCGTCCACGGCAATACCCAGTTGAATCATAATATCCCGCATAGCACAAACCGCATCATAAAGAGCCGTCCCTTCGCCGGGAAGTTTCGGAGCCCACATCCAATTGGCTGAACACTTGATGTCTCCCAACCCGCTGATTTGAGCCCACATCAGATTGGTCAATGCTTCCGCCACTGCCATCCGAGCGCCAGCCCTGGGATTCACTAGCATCTTGATTGGCTGTTCGCCAATAGAAGTTGCCGCACCTGTAAGCCCGAAATGACTCTGAGCAATAACCGCCACATCACTAACTGTTAGCTGAAGCGGTCCGCAACATTGTTGCTGAGCAATAAGACCCGTGACGCTTCTGTCAACTTTGTTGGTAAGAAATCGCTTTGAGCCGACTGCCAGATTCCGAAGTACTCTATAAAGAGCGTCCTTGATAGTTACATCGGGTAATTCAAGAGGCTTGTGCTGATATTCGATTCTCTTATCCTTGAAAGTTTTCTGAGGCATATTGCCCAGAACTTTCTTGAGGTTAAGGTTCACTGGAACTGAGTCGTCCAGCTCATCGTGAACAACAAATCGTCCATCTCCCGTCACTTCGCCGAGAACCTCGCAGTTCACTTTTTCCCTTTCACAGATAGATCTGAATTCTGAAATCCGCGAAGGGACAATTAAGAAACCGCAACGTTCTTGATACTCGGCAATCCAGATCTTGAGAACTGAGAGCGTCGGATCGCCAAGCTTGATACGCCGTAGCTCGATTCTTCCGCCAGCTTTTTCAACCAACTCTTTGAGAACGTTAGCGGGTCCGCCCGCTCCCTGGTCATGAACACTGACGATAGGACTATTGTCTCCCATCTCAATACAGGCTCTGATGACACGATTCATCTTCTGTTCCATTTCAGCGTCACCTCTTTGAACCGCATTGAAATCCAGTTCCTCTTCATTATCGCCTTGGAGCTTGCTGGAAGCCGAGCCTCCGCCAACGCCGATGCCATATGCGGGTCCACCCACTTGAACGATAAACATTCCCTTTTCTGCTTCGTCTTTGTCTTTATGTCTGGCGTCCACTTGACCGATACCGCCCGTGAACATTATCTTCTTAATCCAGCCCCAACGTTCACCATTATTAGGAAGACGTTGGTCAAATGACCGAGTAAAACCTAGAATAACCGGCTCGCCGAACTTGTTGCCGTAGTCACTGGCACCGTCGCTCGCCCTAATCTCGACATCAAGTGAAGTTGCAAGACTTAAGGGATAAGCAAAGTCCTTGTTCTCCCAAGGCAAATCGTATCCTGGAATAAGAAGGTTGGCCACGCAATACCCAGCCGTTCCAGCCACCACTAGTCCACCTTTACCTACCGCTTGGATATCACGAATTCTCCCGCCCGTGCCTGTTTCGGCGCCGGGAAAAGGAGCAATACCTGTCGGGAAATTGTGCGTTTCCGCCGTAAAAATAATGTGATAGGTAACTTTCTGTTTGGTGAACAATGACGGTCCCCCGGGATTTTCAGGAATGATTGTCCAACAATCGTATCCCTTGATACCACTGGAGTTGTCCTTGAACGCAATCAAACTGTTTGACGGATTTGCCATAAGTGTAGATTCGACGATTTCCATCAATGTTTCGGGCATGACTACGCCATCAATAATTTGTTGACCTTTAAAATAGCCGTGCCGTGAATGCTCACTGTTGGCGTTGTCGAGGTCACGGATTTCGACAATAGTCGGATTTCTTTTTTCTTCACCGACAAAATAGCTGTGATAAAGGTTTCTGTCCCACTCATCCATTGCCAGACCCGGAACTCCCAAAAGTGCATCAGGACCTTTGTCTATCATCGGGATTTCGAAGACTGATTCGAGTAAAATACCCAATTCGAATGTATCGAGCTGCTGATGATAGAGACACTCTGTCATGCGATCATGATGTTCACGAATGAATTGTGCTTTGTCAATCTCCGAAGACAACGGATATCTTCTGGAACGTTCGATGCGGATAACTTTTTCCAATTCGCACGTTTGACAGATAGCAACCAAATTCGTCGAGAACGCCGTTGCAAAATTCATGCGAGGACCCAACTCCACTACGTTTTGTCCGTTATAACCGGATGGAATAGTGGAAAGTTTTTCCACCACAAAACCATCAGTGAGAAGCTGTTTCAAAACAGCCAATTCACCAGCAGTCAACAGTTCGGAAGTTTCCACATTAAAGCAGTATTCCAATCTTTCATCTCTGTTCAAGTAAAAATGCAGCATGGTTTTTCCCCTTTTTTTGAATTTTTAATTATTAAGTTACAAATTAAATCAAGCACTAGCTTGACTCTTCTTTAGTGCAGATTACGATAAATCAAAGAAAAAAGCAAAATTAAAATAAAAAATATAGGATCCCCATCTCTTTAATATTGTATATTATCCACACACTACCTTGTATTGTATAGTACTATGTGATAAGTTTTATTTATGTTGGAAAATACAAAAGCACAAATGAGAAAAGGTACCCTCGAATTTTCAATACTTTTAGTTATTTCTCGAGGTGAAATATATTCTTCAGATATTTTAAAAGGACTAAAGAAATCTGATTTAATAGTAGTAGAGGGTACGTTATACCCTATTTTAAGTAGACTAAGAAAAGAGGGGCTTTTAGAATATAAATGGGAGGAATCAAAGAACGGTCCTCCAAGAAAATATTATAAACTTACTAAAAAAGGAGAAGAGACTATAAATAAACTTAAAAAAGTTTGGGAGGATCTATATAAATCCATTAATTCCCTAATAGAAAAATAATATGGAAAGAGCAATAAACATAACAATAAATGGTCAGGTCTTCTATATAGAAGAAAACGGATACGAAAAACTATCTGCGTATCTAGATTCGGTAAAAGAGCACTTCTCTTCTATGGATGAGGAAATAGTTAAAGATATTGAAAGCAGAGTTGCTGAAAAATTCTCTTCCAAGATCTCTTCTAAAAAGGAAGTTATCACCGCTAAAGATGTAGAATCTGTAATTAAAAGTATGGGCAGTGTAAGTGATATGGATAATTTCGAAGAAGCTGAACAATCCAAAAAGGAAGAAAAGAAAAACAAAAAGAGACTAATGCGAGATTCCGACAACGCAATGGTTGCAGGTGTTGCTTCCGGTGTAGCTGCATATTTTGATATCGATCCAATACTGATAAGGCTTGCTTTTGCTCTTTCTCTACTTCTTGGCGGAACAGGTTTCGTTATATATATCGTTATGTGGCTTATAGTACCTGAAACAAAAAACGCTGCCGATAAACTGGAAATGCGCGGCGAAAAAGTCACTTTGGAAAAAATAGAAAAAGAAGTAAAAAAGAAAGCTAAAGAGATGCAGGAGCCAGTTAATAAATTTGGAGCATTTATTAAAAAGTTTTTGATGATTGTCGGAAGGATTATATTAATATTCATCAAAGTCCTTCTCGTTATAATCGGAGTATCTCTCTTACTGGCAGCTGTCGCCGCTGTAGTTGGTGTGGTATTTGCCGCATTTACTTTAGCTTTTAATATCAATTCTCCTCACCTAGGGATACCTATAAGTTTAAGTGGTATATTTACCGGGCCAATACTCATATTAAGCATTATCTCTATAGTAATCGCAGCTTTAGTACCTTTAATCTTTCTCTTTGGACTTGGGTTGAGTCTTATTAAACGCAAGTGGATATTTGGTTTTGTATCTGTCGTAGTCCTTCTAGTTCTATGGGTTACATCTTTAGTAATTGGAGGTACTTTAGCCTTTAGAGTGTCTCCTGAAATTGAACGTAGAGTTAATGACTATAAACAAGATATGGATATAAAGACCGTTGAAACTGAAATAAGTAATTTTGATTCAATAAAGGTTAGTAGTTTAATTACAGAAATGAATGTATACGAATCATCCGAGCCAAGAATAGTTGTTACTGCTCCAAATAGATATTTAGATCAAATTGAAGTAGAGATCATAGATGGGACATTGCGAATAAGCCGTAAGAATTATCTTTGTGTTTTATGTTTCTATTCTCCCGAAATTAAAATTGATGCATATACGCCTCGCATAGATTCTATTGATCTTGGAGGAGTAATGAATTTCACGATGTTGGATCTTGACCAAGAAAGCTTAGAGATAGACATCAGTGGTGCTGTTAGAGCCAATATCACAGGAGTTATAGAAGATATCGAAGCAGAGCTTAGTGGTGTAGCAAGATTAGATATGCAAGGCTACGGTGAATATATAGATATAGAATTAAGCGGCGCAAGTGAGTTTGAAGGAAAAGATTTCAGATTCCAAGAAGCTCTTATTGAACTATCAGGAGTAAGTAAAGCAACTGTCTTTGTTGAGGACGCAATAAAAGCATATCTTAGTGGAGCAAGTGAACTTAGATATAGAGGAGATCCTGAAATCGAATCCAACACCTCTGATGTCAGCGATATAAATAAGATATAGGAGTGGGCGTTACAGGACTCGAACCTGTGACCTTTGCAATGTGAATGCAGCGCGGTTGATAACTAGCCCCAGGACTCGACCTCAATAGGCCAGAGCTGATTGTCCCAGGCTAAAATGCTTAAACTCGTTCAGTAAAAGTGTATATCCTCTCCTGAGCGTGTCTCCTGTTTTCTCATCTCTCTGGGTAAGACTAGTATAGAGGGGTTTAAATTCCTGATTCTCCTGTATGAAAACATCTCCAAATTCTTCAATAACAAAAGCCTCTATTCCACCAATCCCTATCCTGGCGGAGATACCACTATCCCCTGCAGGAATTAAAATAGAATCTTGACTGACCTTCTTGTTCTTTGGGTAAAAATATAATATGTCGGATATATCATCATATTTAAAACTCCATTCCTTCTTTTCTATTCCTCTTTCGACCTCCTTAAAAAGTCCCTCAAGGTTGTCTATGAAATTATTTAAATATTTTTGATTGGTTTGCATCTGTTTGCATCAGGTACTTTATCGGTATAGAGAGCTGTGAGTATCTCTATGCCTTTTCGTACCTTTTTCACTTCTATAGCTATTTTGACATAGAATCGAAGCTCTCGGCCATTGAACTTACATCTCGCTTCAACTCTCTCTTTATAAACTACGAAACATCCCTTTTTAAATTTTACCTTTTTGTGCTCGTCTAAGCTAGAGGATGGATAGACATCGCCAGGGCTCTTCATAGCATCAACGACCTCTTTATTCCAAAAATCGTCGCTCTGTATCTCGGGTCTTTGATCCCCGTATTGTTTTATATGGTTATCAACACACTCCTTTGTGAGGAATATTCTGTAACCGGCGAAGATCCCGTTAGTAACTTTAAAACTAAGCCTATTCTTTTTTGTAGACATATCGTATCCTAAATTAAATTTATGTCAATAGTTAGTGGAGATGGGGGGAATCGAACCCCCGTCCAGAGCCCTACTATCAGTTGATTGGTCACGAGATTATTCAGTTTGGTAACTATATAGAAAAAACTGACAAATAATCCATACAGTCGATCTACATGTACTTGACCCTATAAAAAGTAAATCAATTTTAATAAAGTTGCAACCTCAGTATAAAACCTACACATCTAAGCTAGAGGTATCCCTTAAAGGTAGGGCCACGTTAAACCGTGACAGGCGAAGTTGCAAATGCGGTTGCAAATGCGTTCTTTGCCTTTGAAGTTAATGTTTTTGCAGTTATGTCTGCCTCAAGATTTACGAGATTGAGAGCTCGTCTTGCATATCAACCGATGTTAAAGTTCTGTCGAAACCGATCATCCCCTTAGTTTAGCCGCTGGCGAGACAAATCGTCTGAGGCTAAGTTAAAAACTCAATATCTAAAGAATTACCTATGTTGTATAGCTTGTCAACAAAGTCATTTAAAAAACATACCCAAAGCTAATCTTATACGACGTCTCAACCTCAACTACCTCTTGTGACCTTTGCAATGTGAATGCAACACTCTGCTTTTTGAGCCAAATTAGTTTTCTAGTATCCTGGCCACTTCATTAATTAGGTCAGTATAGTTTTCGTCGTTATTGACATTTTTAATAAATTTTTTGAAAAGAGATTTTCCTCCTCCTCTTCTATACTGGGGAAGCCATGTAAAAGCGATGTACGCCTCCCCAAACAGAAAAGCTTTTTCTTTAGTCTTCTCAAATACACCCCTGAGATCTTCCGCTGCACTTAGGGGGACTGGACTTAACTCGAGATCCGCTTTCTCTAGCTTTTTATAGAAAGCTATTGCTTTTTTGTACTGTCCTCTCTTTAGCGCAAAATAGGCTCTGGAAAAATAATGATCCTGCTGCCGAGACCTAGCAAATGTCTCAGCTCTCATGAGTCGAAATTCTGCTCCCTCTTCATCGTCATAGAATCGCTCACGAATATAGGCCATCATCAAATTTGCACCGTAATGATATTCCCTGTATCTTAAGGCTCTCTCGCAGTGGTACTCCATTTTCTTTCTATCGCTAAAAATGTTTGCGCCAGCTAGTATCCAATGAGCCTCCGCTAAAATTTCTGCCAGACTAGAAATAAATCCACCCCTTTGCCTTCTCTCTATCTCTGGCATTGAATTCGTCCTACTCAAGAGACTCTCTAAAATCTCTATACCTTTCCCATGATTGCTAGTTGTTAATAAAGTTCTGCCGATAATGTAAAACGAAATGTCGTATAAATTATTTACATAAGTTCCGAATTGCCCCGTCTTACTTAGATTCAAGTTCCAACTTGCACTATCTATTGTCTTTTGCATTGAAACCCCAAATTTTCTTTTAATTTCTTCTCTGGTAATCTCGGGGTAATATCTATTAAGAGAAAATTCGTAAGTAAAATTATTCCTTCTACACGATACTTCATCCCCCACCTTTATTACCGATCCCCATACCATCAGGGTATGCCCTACGTAACCTTTCTTAATTTTCCTTTCGGCTTCTTCAGTATTGGCTATCCTTCGATCCGACGGAAGAAATTTTATCTTAACTCTCCTGCTTCGGATTATCCCGATTTGTTGAGTAATTTCTTGGCGAATCTGATGCTCGATTATTCTTATTAGTCCGGATACCCCCTCACTACCATCAACATTATGAAGGGCAAAAACGATATTAATCTTCTTCTTTATAAACCAGAACGATCTTCTAACCTTCCAGGCAATACCATATGGTATCCAGAAGCACAGAAAAACTGCGAGGGCTGCCCATGGAGATTTTGTCACGCCCAATGTTGTGAGAGAGACAGCGAAAGGAACTGCTATAGTATAGACAATAAGCCCCGCTTTTGTATCCCAATTTTCCGTTATCTTATTCATACAATAACAGAGATTTTATCACGGAAACCACCCAGAAACAATCTTTTTATCGGTGGGCGTTACAGGACTCGAACCTGTGACCTTTGCAATGTGAATGCAACACTCTAACCAGCTGAGCTAAACGCCCATATTTTTTACAATACTATATCCCGGGAAATAAAAAAGAGGCTTAAGCCTCAAGTTATTTACGCTGTTCGTCTATATGAGGATTCGGGAAAACACAAAGTTTGTATCCTTTTTTATTAAAATCTACTTCTCCCTTCGGTCTTATGATTTTCCCTCCAAGACTCGGAAAGATAGCTAATGTCCTTATATTCCCTCCCATTAAATATATTCTGAGAGGGAATGCTTCTAGATTAACCTCAAGAGATATATTAGAGAACTGTTCTAGGGTTCTCTTTTCTAACCTACAGATTGGATCTCGATACCCTGATCCCATGGGGACATAAGCAAGACTAGTTCCGCTAGCTTCCAAAATCTCCTGAATTGTAATCCTCATCTCAATCCTCCTCTCTTAAAAAACTTACCCCACAGTACACTATTTAGACATATAGGGCAAGTTAACCCAAAGATCAATAATTAAAAAAAACCGTCGGAGATCCGAAGACCAGACGGTTTTATTATTGGGCTACTCTTCCCTATTTCAATTATTTTCTGTTTCCCGCCCCTCTTTAAGATGTTCATCTAACGATGTAATAAATAAGAGAGGACAGACTCCCGACGCAATCAGTGTCCCAAGCGCAGCAGTAAAACTCCTTGTTCCTTCAAAGACCAGAAGAGCGGCAATAGTAGCAGCAAGTAGCCCAGCCCTAAAGAGTTTTGTAGTTTTTAGCATCATTTATTCTCCTTATATTTCAAAGTGGATTCTAATCTGATGTATAAATAATAACATATTTACTTAAAAAAGTCAATACTTAACCTAAAATGGAAATACCCTCCGAAGAGGGTTGTATGAAAGGAACAGAGATAAGTAAGTTGGCCTGAGAGGTTCAATCGCTAAAACCTCCCAGGCCTGGCTATACGGCATGTACTATCAGCCATTCATATATTATCACATATCAATATATACGTCAAGCTATATTTCCTTACCTAAATACCCCATTTTATTGATCAATTTTATATGAGGCGATTCGAGTATTACTCTCAGAAATTTATCATACATATTCCTCCTATATTTAAACTCCGCTTCTGTCATTACGCTATAGATTACTTCTCTTCCAAGCTCCACCCCCAAGGTTCTCATAAACGTAACCAGTTTAGTTTGGTCAACTTTCTTAGAAACAATTAAAAGATCGGTAGGTGAATCTTTTCTGTCCATAAACATTCCGGATGCTACAGCTAATTTAACTCCTCCAAAAGACGATACTCTTTTCGTAATTCTTTCCAGATCTCTCGGTGTTATTTTCAAAAGTAATGTTTTTAATTCGTCATATAATTCACACTCTTTATTTAGTGCGTAAAATGTTCTGGGTTTAATTACTTTTTTCTTTCTTTTCTTTTTTGTTTTTTTACGCTTTACCATTGGAGGGTTTTCCTTTTTTAATAATTCTTAGACGTATCAATATTTGAATTTCTTTTTCGACTTCACGACTTGTTAATCTTAAATGTTCCGCAATATCACGAATACTGAAAACCCCCTGATTCCTATAAAAGAACCGGAGGATCTGGGTCCTCGTTTTCGAACCAAAAAGATTATCTACAAAATGCATATAAAGAATTGTTTACTATTTTCCTCTTATTTAGTAAAATGTAACTATAATCCCCTAAAAAATCAAATGGAAAAACTTATACTCAAATCCAATTCTCAAGAGGTCGCTTTAAACCCAAAGGACAACTCGATTTGTGAATCGTTCATTTATGAACCTGTGGGGCTGCCCGACAAGAAATTAGGCAGTATATATATCCTGGGACATATTGAAAAACATCCAAAAGAGGATATAGGATATATACTCAACCTGATCTCTTCTTTAATGAAGCGGGAATACTATGCCGATCCAAGTTCAGGCCCAAAAGCAGCTTTCGAAAGAGGACTTAAAAAACTTAATGAAGTATTAAAAGATTTTTTTAGAGATAAAGAAGTAGATCTCGATTTGGGTATTCTAGCTATCGCAGGAGAAAGTATGTTGATTTCCAAACTTGGGAAATTTAAAATCCTACTTTACCGCAGCGGAGATTTTATAGACATTTTCAATAATGTAGGATTGTTTAGTAAAGAAAAAGTACAAGAAGAAGAATTCTCAAATGTAGTTTCGGGAAAACTAGCCGGAAGTGATTCTGTTTTCGCATATCATCCCAACCGTCAAACAGCAACAAGAGAAAAGAAAATAAAAGATACGATAAAGGCTTCCGTCACTTCAGTAGATTTTGTAAAAGGAATGAAACAACTACAAAGTAAATCGTCATTCCCTTGTCACGGTATTTATCTTTCCCTGGAAGAAACAAAGGAAACAGCATCAATCCCCCGTGCTGTAGTTAGTTCGGATAGCTCAGACAACCAACGTGCGGGAGTACAAAATATGCTAAAAGAGCTTCCTGATATTAAAGATAAGAAAGAAGATTCCCAAAAACCCACAGAAGAACAGGAACAGCCGGAAATAAGTCCCGCAGAGCTTTCGATGGCAAAAAGAGAGACAGGTATTGACAAATTATTCTCAAAGACCAAAAATATCAAAACAATGAAGCCTACACATAAATTTACAGTAGGAGCTCTCGCTATAGCCATCGCTATAGGTGGGTTTATGACATATAAAACATTAAATAAATCATCGGCTGAATTTAAAGCCGCAAAGCAAACAGCTGAAGAAGGCCTCCAGCAGGCAGAACAAAAACTTGCTGTAAATAATGTACGAGAAGCTAGAGCCGCTTTAACCGCTGCATTAATCGGATTAGAACAATATAAAGATGATAAGGAAGCTCAGGAATTAATCGCCGAAGTAGAAGAGAAACTTGGTTTAATCGATAATTTCAGTACAAAACAAGCAATGCTTTTAATAGATTTAGCCGAAGAAAGTGTTAGCGCAACTCACATAATAAAGACTCCTAATAGTTTGTATGTTTTTGACAAAGAAACTGAATCGTTCAATAGTCTTAATGGTAATCTTGAAGGTGATACCGTTTATGTATTTGTAACCCCTACCGAGATTCATTTCGCCGATGGAGAAGATGTATATAACAAAACACTAGAAGAAGATATTGTTACGGGAGATTTTTATGCAGATAATTTCTATTTCGCAAATAGCGAAGGGATATTTAAATATGCCGACATTGCAATGACAAGCACCAAAAAGACAGACTGGCTTAAAGAGGAATATACCAACAGTATTATTTCCCTAGTCGTAGATAATAGTATCTACACACTTACTTCCGATGGTAAATTTATTGAATATTTCGGTGGTAAAAAAGAACAGGTAATAGATTTACAGATCAATCCTGGTTCAGATGCTCAGATATTAACCAAAGAAGAATCAGAAAAATTATTTGTATTCGATCCTCAGATCAAACAAATTAAATCGTTCCAAAGAGATGATGGATCCCTTATTGAAACATTCGATATTTCATATATCGAAAACCCCCAAAGTATTAGTCTTGGGAATTCCGATGAGTTGTATATCTTATCTTCAGATAACAAGATCTGGAAGCTCTAATATAGTTTGACCAAGACAAAAAACTGTGTCAGTATAGAACACAGTTTTTTAGTACTTTAAAAGGAGGATAGATGACACCATATATCGGCGTTACCGGTTTCGTATCGAGATCTGAAGTTCAATCTATTTTCAATACAATACCAGAAAATTCATCCCGACTACTTATGGTCGGCGTTCTAGCTCGTTATAAAACTTTAAAAGGCATTCAAAATAAGTGGCCGAACAGATACCCAAAAGTAGAAGATATTGATTCTATCTTTTTTAGACACGATAAGATCCTTAACCTTATTCATTATTCTACGAAAGAAACCGAATCATTGGCTGACCAGCTAACTGAAATAACTCAATTTTGTTCACCTTATCTTAATGGATTTCAATTAAATATGGCCTGGCCCTCACCTAAAGCAATTAGCCAATACTGTGCACTATACAACTGGGATAAAAAAATCGTTCTTCAAATAGGTAGTAAAGCATTAAAAGCGGTGAATAATTCTCCGAAAATATTAGCCTCTAGAGTTGCCGAATATAAATATATAGCAGATTATGCCCTCATAGATCCAAGTGGTGGTTTAGGAATCCCATTTAACACTGATAGAGCTCGAGACTACCTAGAAGCTCTCAGTGTTAAGAAATTACACATGGGATTTGGTGTCGCTGGCGGACTAAGTCCAACGACTCTCGATCTAGTAGAACCTCTCATTAAAGACTTCCCTAGTCTAAATATTGATGCCGAAGGAAAACTTCGTGACCAGAAAGATCATTTAGATATAGACCTGACTACTAAATATATCCGCAAAGCATTTAAACTGTTCCGTTGAAATATTATAAAAAGCAAAAAGCCCCGCAAAGGGCTTTTTTACTTGAAACAAATTTATTTAAGTTCAACTACTCCGCCAGCTTCTTCGATTTGCTTTTTGATCTCTTCTGCCTCTTCTTTTTTAACACCTTCTTTGATGGTGTCCGGAGCTTTATCTACCAAATCTTTTGCTTCCTTTAAGCCTAATCCAGTAATCGATCTAACTGCTTTAATTACCTGGATCTTTTGATCTCCAGCATTCTTTAAGACGATATCAAATTCGTCCTTTTCTTCTACTTCATCGGCAGCTTCACCAGCAGGTGCAGCGGCAGGAGCAGCGAAAGCAGCAGCTGAAACTCCAAACTTTTCTTCCAATTCTTTTACAAGTTCTGATAGTTCCAATACTGACATTTCTTCGATCTTTTTGATTATTTCGTCGTATTTAGACATGTTTATTTTTTAATATTTTTAAAAATTAAAAGTAAATTTCTGATGTTGCCCTGAAGTACGGTAACTAATCCTGTTATAGGATACTGTAACATACCAAGGGTTCGACCAAGTAATACTTCCCTGCTCGGCAATCTGGCCAACTCATTGAATTTTGCCGCATCAAGGAAACTGTTTTCAAACAATGCTCCATGAACTATAAGGGCTTTGTTTTTCTTTGCGAAATCATATACAGACTTAGCCGTATCAATTGGATCCTCATAGCCAAAAGCTACTCCTAAAGAACCCTCAAACTTTTTTGGATCAACATCATTAACCCCAGAATCGTTCAGAACTCTTTTGGTAAGTGTCTTTTTACTCACAAGATATTCCGCTTTTTTCTCCCGCAAAGCTCTCCTTAATTCCTGAAGTTGAGCAACCGTTAATCCTCCTTTCCCTGCTTGGGAAAAAGAAGTAAACACCGTGATCTTTGAATCAGGTAGTTTTTTACTCAATACTTCAATTTCTTCTTTTTTTTGACCTTTTGTTTTCATAAAAAAACTGCGGTTTAGCCGCAGACAACAGCCCAAAATACTGGGTTGGGCCTAGGCAGGTCTTACTTATTTCGCCTGCTGTCTTTAGCACTAATATACTAACAAATAGCCAAAATTTGTCAATTCCCCAGAATATGAATATCTCTCTTGGACTCATGTTCATCTCCCGTCTGACTAAAGAGAATAGTACCGTTCTTCGTTGAAAGATAATACCAATATGGATTCTCTTTTGGCTCCAAAACCGCTTTTATGGAGTTCAGTCCAGGATTGGATATTGGCCCCGGAGGCAGCCCTGCATACTTGTATGTATTATACCTGCTATTTAAGTCCAGATTGCCCCGTATCGCTACTTTAGAGGTCACACAGTCCTTTCCCTCCTTTGCGCAAACTCCGTACGCTACAGCGGCATCAACCTTGAGTTTCATCCCTGCATCGAGACGTTTTAATAGTACATCCGCCACCATACGCATATCATTTTCTCTCCTCGCTTCTTTTTCGATTATTGAAGCCATTATGATAACGTCTTTCCAATTTCTTCCCTGCTTAGCAGCCAAAGCCCTCAATTCTTCCGTTCTTAAAGCAAAATTATTCGTCATTTTATTGATCACGGTCAAAGGAGTTTCTCCTTTCGTAAAGTTATATGTATCAGGGAACATCCATCCTTCCTGCGATCTGAAATTCAAAATCTCACCCGGGAGTGTTACACCGATCGATGACAATCTCTTATCAATCTCCCATGTATTAAATCCTTCGGGAATCGTAATTCTAATATCGTCGTTTCCTCCCTTCCCCGTTATTTCCATTAAAACACCGTGGCTTGTTTTGGAATTTATTTCATAATGTCCCGCTTTCAAATTTCTATCTCTCCCTAAAACAAGACCGTAAATAACGAAAAAGTTTTTACTTTTAATTAAATCGCTTTCTTTAAGATTGGAAGCTACCACTCTTAAACTATCCCCTCTTTGGATAATAAAACTGGTATCTTCGGGAGCAAATATCTGAGGAATGAAAGCGTAGTTTATAAAAGCTAGGATAACCAATATCCCCGGCCACAAAAGAGACCCGGGGATACTTCGATATTTTTGTTTGAGTATTGCTTTTAACCCCATATATTACTGATCCAAGGGTTCTGAATCAGTTATTTCATCAGGAGGAAGAGATGTCTCCCCAACTCTTAATTCTTCAAGTTTTTGTATAACAATCTCGTTTCCCAGATTTAATACAAGTATTCTTTCAAGTTGATCTATAGCATTATCTATTTCACCAAATTCTTCATAAATCAATGCCAAATACCATCTTGCGTTTGAATAATCAGGGAATAATGTAACAGCTCTTTGTAATTCTACAAACGCCACTTGTTTTTGATCAAGTCTATATTGCAAGAGTGCTAATTCAAACGCTATTCCTGCATCGTTTGGTTTTACTTGTTTGTATGCTTCTAATTGATTGGCAGCTTCTTGTAGTTTACCTTGTCTTTCATATACAGCTCCAAGGTTATATATCGCAGCTCCATATGTTCCATTCAATGCCAAAGCTTCTTTAAATTTACCTTCAGCTTGAGTTAGATTATCTCTAGCTAGAGTTGCTACTTGAAGAGCTTGTTCATTATCATCTCCAAGTCTTCCTAATAGGTTATTCAATAAACTAACTTGTCTTAAATGCGTTCTTCCGATTCTTGTCAAAACCAAAGGATCACTTGGTTTTCTTTGTAGGGCTTCATCATATGATCGCACTGCCCATGTATCGGCTCCATCGATAAAGCCAAGAAGGTTTTCGTACACATATCCTCTATTGACCCAGTTCTGACTATCATATTGATCTCTATCGGTTGCGGTCTTTGCCGCTTCAACAGATAACGCCATCATTCTTTGAATATTGGCATTCTTTTGTTCCTGATCTTTATCAGATTTCATTTCTTGATCAATAGCAGTTAAAAGAACCTGACTCAATACACGAGAATAATTTTGATTATTTTTGTTATAATCAACAGCCTTGATCAGATGATTAACAGAATCAACAATATCTTCTTTAGCAAAAGCTTTCCTGAATTGTATATCGGCAATTAATATTGTTGCCGAGAAATATAATCCTGCCAAAACGGCAATTAATACAAGGGTAAATACCGCAGAAGATATCGCAGAATACAGGTTGGAGCGATTCAAATCAACACTAACGTTGTCTTTCCCGTATGTCATCACAACCATAGCTAAGAAGACCCAGAACATTGAATACAAAACGGTATTGAGTGGATATACGGCAAATGCTGCCAACATTGCAACCATAGCAGGTAAGACAAAATAATTTTTGGAAGTCTTAAATCCTTTCCAAACAATCTTTGCCATCATAAATAACATGAAAAGAAATGCCAAAACCCCTATTATACCAAAATGAGCAATCGTATTAACTGCTTCAGAAGTTCCGTCTATAAAAGTAAGATCGGAAAACATTGTGGCAGAAACCCTCAAAGGCCTATCCACATCATAAATATATCTGAAACTTTCTGGACCATAGCCAAATGCTAATCTCGTCGGATTTCCGGAAAGAGAATCTTTCATTATCTCATAAGAAGCTTGCCAAGAAGGAGCAACTTCCAAAGGTAAATTATTCCTCAAACCACTCAACGGATTAAATCCGCTAAACATAAGGGTTCCTCCTAATATAACAATAATCAGAGGTAGAGAAACGAGCTTCCCCCACTGTTCGTTTTGTTTTATTCTTATCCCTATCAAAGCCAATAAACCAACAAAAAGAGGTACCCAAACAACCCACCAATTAAGTACAACCGCCAAGAAAAACACCAACACTCCGGTTGAAACTTGTATAAACTTCATTTTCCTACTCGTTGGCAAAGCAAATAAAAGCGGGAATATAACGACTCCTAATAACACGAGAGAGTTTAACGTCCCTACACTATTGAAAGCAATGTTCTTAGTTACGCTAAACGGTAAAAGATGAAATCCCCAAACTTGTAATATCCCGAATAGAAGAGCAGTAAATACGGAAATAGTAATTAGATTTCTTAACACTCTTCCATTAATCACATTTGTCCCCGTAATCAAAAAGAATATCGAAATAGCAGCAATCACACCAATAAGCGAAGTACTATATCCTCCAGAGACACCGAAAACACTATTTGTCGGATTTAGAGCAAAGATAGTTGAAAGAACTACGGCTAGCAAAAACAATGCTGCACCAATAGCAACTTTTTTCGATCTTATTTTAAAATGCTCTCCACCGACAAGACTCATAAGCCATAATAAAAGTCCTACGCCGGCGATTACTGAAATCAAAACAAACTTATTTAATTCAACAACATCCGCGGTCATTGGTAAAAACCAAAGTGGGATAAGAAAGATCCCAACATAAAGTAAATACTTCAATACAGGAGTAGAGTTTATTTTCTTCCCTAATTCACTAAATTTTTGGGTAATTTTTGACCTCTTTTTTGTAACTTTTGCTGCCGCAAAATTTATATCCATTTGACCTTATTTACCTACTTAGTTTTGAACGATTTTTATTAATCGTACATAATCAAATATGGTGTTATTTATTAGATTTTATAATACTTTTTCACTTACTACAAACTTGATAAATTGTTGATAATTATTAGACTATTTTAGTTTAATTCCGCCTGATTTTATTCTTATTTTTCCTTGTTTTTAACATGGTGTGATTTTAGAATTACAATTCTGGATCTGGTGTTGGCTCAATTGTTGGTTCAGGTGTTGGAGTTGGCTCTACAGTAGGTTCTGGAGTAACTTCCGGCGTTGGTTCTGGAGATGGCTCAATTGTTGGTTCAGGTGTTGGAGTTGGCTCTACAGTAGGTTCTGGAGTAACTTCCGGTGTTGGCTCGATTGTCGGCTCAGGTGTTGGTTCTGGAGATGGTTCAATTATTGGCTCTGGAGATGGAGTTGGTTCTATAGTAGGTTCTGGAGTAATTGTTGGTTCTGGTGTAACTTCCAATATCGGTTCGGTCGTTGGTTCTGGAGTTACCGTCGGCTCAACAATCGGGTCAGGCGTTGAGGTTGGTTCAGGAGTCACTTCTATTTCGTCATCAAATCCTTTTTTCCTGGCAATAGCTATCCAGTCAAATGTTCCGTCGCTCATTGCATTCAACTCTTTTATAATAAATCCGTAAGGAGTTTTTTCATTAACATATAATTGTCCCATAATTCTTGATGTCGGAGTTACAATAACTTTAATTGGTGTATCTGTTGAAACTAATTCCGTGAACGAAAAGTCGAAGAATATTTTAGCCTCTCCTCCAACCAATTTAGCCGAACCGCTTATTTGAATTTCTTCTCTCGTAGAGTCAATCGGATATGTTGCAAGATAATTTCCATTTTCTTCTAAATTAACTTTTGATTCATCCGCCGCCTGTGCTCCATTACCTGAAAATATTGAAACATCCTGTGCATCAGCATCTTGCGAAATACTAACTTCTCTTGATGTCCATTTATCAACCATCATTGCGAAATCATAATCCGGGAATAGTTCTAATGCAGAATAATATGTTTTTCTAAGTCCTTCTGCAACTATATCTCCTTTTGTTCTAATATTTTGGAATAAAGCTAATGGTGCATCAATAATAATTTCTTTAGCTGCTTTGAAAGACAAAATTTCAAATTCCATACCATGACTAATCTCTACTTTGTTATCATTAGCCGCAACATTCAAAACTCCTTCCCAACTCGAAGACGCAACAGCAACTACAGTACTACTAACTTCACCGGAATCACCAATTCCCCCCGCATACCATCTAGGATTAACAAACACCATAATTCTTTGATACGAAGAAGATGAAAGAGAATCTAATGGCTCAAGAGCCATACCAACAACCATACCTGAATCTGTAGCTTTCATACCTATTCCTGGTATATCAGACGTTGTGATCCAATCACCAACATTAATGTTTCCGTTTTCTAGGTTAACCTTTGTCATAACACGTCCGTTCAATGCTACGGGATAAGGATTCTCTTCTTCGTCTATGTTATGACCGATTGTATTAAAATCACCCATATCATCAGGATTGGAAGCTATACCTAATATACTTGTTTGATACGATTCATCAGATTTTATTAGTTTTGCTACTCTTTCTGACGTATTCGTTGTTAATACGAATTCATTCGTATCAGGTACTATTATGTCACCCCATTCAATATCGTTACTCACGGGATACATTTCTTGATAGTCAGCTCCAGGAGTATCTGAACAATCTTGTATTTCTTCTCCTCCACCTACTGCGCCGTTGTTGTCATGACAAAATGCAAAGTTTCCTGTTGACGAAATGAGACCTACATACATTTTTGAAGCTGATGCTGTACCGCCTATTTCTAGTTTTGTTGTTGGAGCTGCTATCCCAATACCGACGTTGCCATCCACCTGAACAACAAACTTTGAGTTTCCATCTTCTTTAACATGTAGTATTTTTTGAGTACCGGTAAGACCATCAATATCAATT
>SDBT01001474.1_pt1 | contig 41558 bp, 34 predicted proteins | sample 2277101 | NCBI WGS metagenome assembly SDBT01 (sample SAMN10404973, study PRJNA504765) | marine sediment metagenome | isolation source: marine sediment core GS10_PC15, 103 cmbsf | place: Arctic Ocean: Southern Knipovich Ridge | collected 2010 | reverse complement strand
GCATCTTCTCCACTACATTATAGGGGGTAATCCGCTAAATGTATACTCTATCTACGTTTTCATCGCCGCCGTTCCGCTATGCGTTGTCTTCACTGGCTTCTCATGCAACTGGGAAATGTCAGTTTTATATAGTGCCAATGCCAAAGGAGTTTATATATTCATTGGCTCGGGAATCCTATTGAAGATTCAACCGATCTATAAGAAAAATGTTAATTACAGACATTATTGATTTCAAGAAAAAGCTCGAGGACAAGGATATTGAGCAAATCTTTAGGACGCTTCAAGACCTTCTGGCGCTAAATCATTGGAGTTTAGATAAACCCATCACAGAACACCAAAAAGAAGCTCGTGGTAGGCGCATCCGCTTTAAAAATAGCCATTTTATCTGCTGCTATATTGAGGTTTCCTTTTTAGATACTCAGAATCGCACTATAATGAACCTCTGCCAGGATATTTATGAGGATGCCAAGACCGGAACTGAATCTGCACTTAGGCACCTAATAGAGGGTTTGTCGGCGCTCTTGTGCAAAGAATTCGACGCAGAAGCTATCCGTGGGTCATAGCCTATGGCAATAGGCGCAGGGGATTCCTGCTGCATTGAGTACTCATGGAATAAACTGATTGTATGTCTCTTGAATAACTCTTACTACTTCACTCAAATCTTCTGGCGATATAAGTTTCATCACGTAATGCTTTGCCCGTTTATTTACTCCTATGCACTTTGGCTCTATACGCAGGTCCGAGTCAACATGTATGTATTCATCCCATCTGAGATAAATAGAGATTGACTTGGAAGAGAACCGGACTAAGCAGTATATTATCTCCTTGCCGCTGCTGTTCTTGGAAAACCTTATGTCCGGTGTATTCGTTCCCCATATATCATATGAAAACCTCTCAATTTCCTCAACCAATCTCATTAGCAGTTCATGGAGTTTCGGATTCTTGCTCTTTATAAAATCCAGGGTCGTGCTCAAATTCTGTTTTTCACGTGTGGATGGCCTGTGGATTGGCCTCCGCTTTTGCTTGGCTACTGGTTTACTTGGCGCAATATCCAGATCGCGCGAATTCTGTACCTCGAATAGATAGAAATGGTATTTAGATGCTTCTTTATGCAGAATCCGATTAACCTTTACTTCATCTGAACCCAACTCCTCCAGAAATTTTATGCCTTTGACAACCTTAGGATCATACGTTAGTCTATCAGTTTTTATTCTCGGGATACTATCATTCAGAAAGCCCTTGCCCCACTTCTGTTGAATCTCATTATAATAGTATTTGTCGATTACATATAGCAGGTATTTGCTTAGGTTGCCGCCAAAGACGTAGAGTTTTATCAAATCACTGAGAGCCGAGCCAAAATCACGCGGAACAGGCCTGGTACCTTTGCCTGTTTCAGTTTCGAGTTCCCTATGATACTTAATTTCAACAATCTTTTGCCCATATTTAAGGTCAGCAAGTCTCCTGCAACTACCACCGTACCGAGCTTCCCGCCATATTTGTACTCTAGGATCGATCCTTGCGGAAAGCTCCTTCATTAAGATAAATCTGAACCATTCCTCTGTGATGGAGTTGTTCGTGTTGAGGGAACTATTGCATTCCTGCTTGAATTGCGTGATCATGGCCTCAATTGCCGCTATTAAATCATCCATTTTCAGTCCGAATGAAATGGCGTAATATAAAAAGTTTGCTGAAAATCGTCTGAAACTGGGAAAACAGAAAGTAAGCGAGTAAGAATTAATTCCTGGTAATACGGTATAAATGAAACCTTGACCTTAACCTTTCACAGTAAAGACTGTATTCATTATACACCTCAAACCACGATTTGTAAACAATCACGGATAAAACGGCCAGAATCCGATTTCTGAAAACAGCTAGTAAATGAATTCAAAACAACCATCTTTTTGGATCTGTTTAATACTGTTTATGAAAAATTCATCGAGTTTGGCTCTTTGTTCATCACTGTCGGAATCACCGATAATTGACATAAGTGCTTTGTAACGCATTACGCCATCATAGTCTTCTTTGGTTGAGCGTTCAAGAAGACTGCTCTGCTTCATAAGTTTGTCCGTTCTGCTTTTGTCAGATGGATCTAGTTGTATGCAGCAGAATATTCTTCCATCTCTATAGCGATCAAAATCAATATGCCAGAAACCTATCCAGAAATACCCACTGATTTCCTTATCCTTATACGCTACTAGTTTATACCCCCTGAATAACTCCGCTTCGGAATTGTTCTGTTTTGGCTTAAAACCATCGCTCTGCAATTTCAATTTTAGTTGCTCCAGATAGGAATCCATTTTTTCTCGAAGTTGATCATAGGCACTCCATGTACCCAGATCGCAATCCCTAAATCCTTCAAATTCAGCCATATTCTCTTCCTCCATATATTTAATCAATTCTTGTATGAGAAAAGGGGATCTTAGTCCCTTGTCGCTCCCAACTTTTCTGATCATCATGTAAATTTGGAACCAGAAGAAGTGCTGGAATTTGCTAATAATCCCCTCTTTAGCATGTTTATTTTGCAGTTCAGTAATCTTCGGCGAATCATCCCTTGTGATGCTAATCACTCTGAGGTTTCGCTCTTGCGCTAATTCTAGATATGTGTAGATCTGTTTCTTCTTGAATTCATCGCCAATCTTAGATTCGATAATGATACCATCGTCTGTGATAGGATCAAGTAGCAGCAAATCGCAACGGCAGAATTTCCCGCTGTTTATTGGAAATGTCTTCTGAGTGCAAATAAGTGGTTTATTGCATTCCCAGTCTATTAACTGCTGAAATTTCTGTAGCATAACGGGCTCATTACGAAGCGTATACGCGAAAAGCTCTGTGAAGAAATCCTCCTTCGCTTCCCGCCCGGGACGGGGAGTATAGTTCTGCAAATGGGAAAAGATACTTTGTGTGATCCTTTATCACCTCGAATTCTTGTTAATCTCCAACTATAAATTATTTTCGGAATCGCTAATCCTTCCAGAAATCCGCGTCCAATTCCATCAGAACTCCAACCCACCGGCGCGCATGGTAAAAACAACCCTATCATCTGTAACGCAGTGAGACCTGTATTATGTGACGCTTATCCGGTTCAACCGCAGATACATTTTTCCACATATATTAAAAATTCCAAATCATTCTCCAATCGCAATGCTAATCAAAACAATCTTTATCGACACTTCAGACACTCTCTAACATATTCCGAAACTCGAACAAGCCCAATCAAACTAACCAATAAAACAACTATCCAAACTAAAAAATCCCAACCAAACAAGTGATCCCCGCAAAAAACGTAGGAATGAAGACAATCTGGATCTCTTCCAATTTCGCCTCGCGCAGGTAACAAATTTCTAGTCGACAAAAAGCCCTAACACCGCTAAATATTTATATCTGTACCTATTCTTAAAATCAAAAAGGTTGGGGGGATTATATTGGACATAATAAAACGGGTAGTCTGTCATGTGCTTTTTCTTTTACTGCTTATAAGCCCAGTATTATCAATTACCGAATATGAATGTGAACAAAATGGAGGCTTATGGATTCTTCCAGTCTCCGATGATCGTGAAGGAGATATTTCTCGACCATTCTGTAAATGTCCAAGAGGATACGAATTGAGGAATAATGTCTGTGAAATAATCGAAACAGAATCATTGTGCGTTTCCTCAGGGGGTATCTGGACCAGTACATCATGCACCTGTCCAACTCAAAGCACGGGATGGGTAGACGGATTCGGCTGCGATTATAAACATACTATTCAAAGCGATAATGAACTTGGATGGATGTATTTGGTCTTTTTGGGATTGGCTCTTATTATCCTGATGCTATTTACCCGCTTCCTTCTACTGAAAGTATACAAGAGGAAAAGAAAATGAAAAAACTAATATTACTGATTTATGTGCTTCTTCTAACGTCATCACCTGCCCTTGCTGACACCAATTTCACAGAAGTTACGGAATATGGTGTGGAAAATGACTCAATAAATGTAACAACATCTGCTGTTAGAAATAATAAGACCGAGTACAGAACCCTTATTCAAAAATTGGGGATCGAAGAGGAACCATTTGACCACGTAAAAACTGTTAAGGGTAAAGAAATTTCATTTAGCAGGACACTTTCAAGCTCACAAAACAACCTGTTGAATATCATTGAAGACTCCCGCTTTGTTGACTACATCAAAAATAATGATGAGGCAGTTCCAGTAATAATCGTACTGAGGCAGCAGGATTTAAGTGATATTACTGCAAAGATGAGAAAGAATAAGTCTGACATGATTGATCAGAGAGTTGTTAAAATTGAACTTGTGCATTCAGAAGCAGAAAAACGGACAAAACCTCTGGCAATGAGCAGGATTCAGAATGTTGAAAAAATTGAAAAACTGGAATTTACAGATAAGGAAACAGAAAGTCTTCGGGAATTGTCATCCGAGATCAATAACATTATTGACACAATGCGAAAGGAAATCATTCTAAAACACAGAAAGGATGTATCTTCTAACCAGAAAAAGGTTAAAGAAGCCGTTGTTCAATGTGATGGAATTTTGACTGGTAACTCATCAATAATAAATTCAGTCTTCGCAAGAATTAATCTGTCATGCTTAAAAGGACTGGCAAAGGATGAGAATATAGCTGCTGTATATGAAGACGAAAAAACATTTATTAAATTGAATGATGCGACATGCGCTATAGGGGCTTCTGCTTGGTACGATCAGGGATATGATGGTGGTGTATGGGATGTTGCAGTGATTGACTCAGGTATTGATGACAGCCATCCGGCACTTGACGTCGATCTTGCAGAAGTTTTTCATGATTCTGGACGATTCGATCCAGACTATGATGATGATTACACAACAACCGATGATCTGAATGGTCATGGTACTCATATTGCGGGTATTGTTGCAAGCCAGGATTCAACATATACCGGATTTGGCTATGGTATTGATTATTTAATAAATGTGAAGGCCGGATGGCATCCCGGATATATGCTTAATAGCGATATGATGCAGGGAGTAGAATGGGCTATTATCAACGGGGCCGATGTAATTAGTTACAGTTACGGAAGTTCATATGCCTCTGCCTCTGATTGTAGTCCGTGCCGTTTTTTTGATGCTGTAGTCGATGATTTGGGAATCACCGTCGCAATATCCGCGGGCAATGACGGACCAGGTAGCCCCTCGGTTGGCCGACCAGCAATCGCCTACAATGTATTTAGTGTGGCTGCTTTAGATGATAAGGATAATTGCGTTTCTTCAGACGATGAAATCGCCAGTTACAGCAGCAGAGGCCCTACATTTGATGGACGAGTAAAACCCGACATTACTGCGCCGGGTCACGACATCAGATCAACTCATGCTAAATGGGAGGGAATTCCCTTATGGCCCAGTGCTGATGGTTGTGTATGGGGGCCATTGGTAGGGGGTTGGAATTTTGTCGATAACTGCGGAACAAGTATGGCGGCTCCTGCGATTGCAGGTTCGGTCCCTTTAGTTTTAGATTATAAAGGGTATCGTTGGAATCCAAAAGCAGTAAGAGCACTATTTTTTAATACAGCCCGTAGTGAAGGGATATACTCATTCCGAGACACCTATGGTTGGGGAGTAATTGATTTAAATCATGCTTATTTTCATAAGGATGATGTATTCTTAGATTCTGTTCAAGAAGGCAAATACAAGTTTTACAAAGGACTTAATGTCTACGATAATGATAAAGTTACGTTGGTGTGGAACAGACATGTCACCTACAATAATGATAACTATCCAACTGATTATGATAATATCAATGACTTAGATCTTCGTCTGTATGAGCGGACCACAGGAGACCAAATTGATTATTCTGTTAGTGCCTATGATAATGTTGAGCGTGTTGCATCTGATGGATCATATGCCGAAGTTATCCTCAAGGTAGAAGCATATTCCTCCAACTTTAGTCATAACTCTAACTATGAGGAATTTGCATTGGCAACAGAAGAAGGATTCTCCCCTTTAAATGGTCCTGAAATTATTATAAATCAAATTGCACCGATGGAATATCAATTTGAGAATCTGCCATTTACAGTAAACCTCACAGTAACTAATAATGGCGATATGAACTTAGGTAATATATATTCCAATCTGCAGTTACCCTCGGGATTATTTATAGTCTCAGGTGACAATCCCACTTACATTGGATTGCTCGAAGAAGGAGAATCCATGATGCTAACATGGCAAGTATCCTCTGATCAAAATGGAACTTATCATGGATTATCTTCAACTTATTTAGGAAGTCTGTATGGCGAGACTATGTCAGGTCAATCAAATACCAATTCAATAGCAATTGCCGGAAGTGGTTCAGATCCACCTGACTGTGATCCTTCTAATAACCCCGAAGATGTATCTCCTACAAGCACTTTTGTTGATTTTTATTCATTAAATACCTCGTTTAATGGTAGCCCAGTTTCTGATTGTTCAAAGATAATTGCACGAGACCCTGATGGCGTTGTGAGCGGGAGCTTTACAGTTGGCGTGGATGGAGAATACGGTATGATGCATGTGTATGGTGATGACACAGGTACAGGGGAGGATGAAGGAGCAGTATCTGGAGATACAATTAAATTTTTTATTGATGGATATGAGGCTCATGTATTGTCGGGGGATCCAACCTGGACCACGCACGGCGCTTTGAAAAACCTTGACCTCTCTGTAACGTTTGAAGAACCCATCACGATATCGCTGAATCAGGCATGGAATCTAATCTCAATACCAATGCTTCTGCAAAACAAGTCCATTGAACATGTATTATCTTCCCTGGGCGATCCGGCAACTGTAGGTTCGCCTTCCTGGAATGGTACATATCTAAGAGTCTTATCATTTGACCAAGGCGGAAAGACCTTTGATCCAACATTGCCGGTGCGCTTCAGCGATCTCAGGGAAATTGACGAAGAGCATGGATACTGGATATATATGAGGAAACCTGATAATCTCACTGTTTCCGGCTTGCCAGTTGTCAATAGATCCATTAGGCTTAATTCCGGATGGAACCTGGTCAGTTATCTTGATTCCGAAAACAAAACTCCTGAGCAAGCACTCTGGTCATTGGGAGATCCTGCTCATGTGGGTTCATCATCCTGGGATGGCAACTATTCACGAGTATTATCCTTCGACCAGGGGGCAAAGACCTTTGATCCAACATTACCGGTTAGATTCAGTGACCTTAGACTGATGGAGATGTTCTTTGGGTACTGGATCTATATGGTTGAACCTGATACTCTGGTGTATTCATGATTCCTTTGGCCTATCTTAGGTATATCATGGTGTTAGGTTCGTTGGTTTTATTTTCATATACAGGTATCGCTGCGAATAATGTTGACCGGGTTACACCCACAAATGAGTTTGTCGACTTCTATGGAATGAACACGAATGTTGATGGAGAGCTAATCCCTATAGGGTCAGTTATTATAGCTACAGATTCTAACGGAACCATTTGCGGCAGCTTTACAGTGGAAACTCTGGGGGAGTATGGACTTATGCATGTGTATCGAGATAATCCTTTGACTCCGGTGGACGAGGGTGCCAATCCGGGTGATACTATTGATTTTGAAATTGAGGGGATTCCAGCAGAAGTTGAGGACGGCGAATCTTCATGGTCCTGGAATGGAGATTCCAAGCGGGTTGAATTGACTGCGACAACTGTAGAAAAACAGGTTTTACCCAATTCGAAAAATAAAGGATCTGCGTCTTCAGGTAATAACGTGATTATGGAAAAAGAGACAGTGAAGATCCAAGTAGAAGAGTCAGATGAAGAAGTTATTCTAAAGAAAGACAATATTAGGAGTCTAGATCTTACGAACTTGAGTGAGAGGCAGGTAAAAAAAGTACAAGACACTGGTTCAACTCCAGAGAGGGAAAGTCTTCAACCACCACCGGAAATATCTCATACAGATTTAAGCAAATCACCCAAAAAAACAGTTGGTTTGTTGATAGTGGGTTGCTTTGTGATCCTGGGATTGCTCTACATATTTGCAATGAAACTTCACACAAAATGATATCTGTTATTGAATTAAAGTTAAGAAAATTAACGAAAAGTATATTAACATTGCTTGCATCATGATTATCAGGTAGTGGTTAAGTCCTTGCATCAATTTGGAGTGGTAATTGCAAAAGAATATTGTCAATGATTAGTTGGCCAGGTAAAAGGTCATTCGGAGGGTATAATATGAAAAAGATATGTGTTTTCTTGATTACATTGTTTCTATGTTCGAGTTCGGCACTGGCTTTAGAAAATCTTCATCATGTGACACCTACACCACTTTTTGTCGACTTCATTGGATGGGAATCGCTTTTGAATTCAGATCCTTTGCCAGTGGGGACTGAGATAATTGCTAAAGATCCCGATGGAGTCGTTTGCGGCAGTTTCACCGTTCACACAGAGGGAGAGTACGGGATTCTGCATGTGTATGGCGATGACAGCAAAACTGCAGAAGATGAAGGAGCACTACCCGGAGATATAATTACTTTCTATATAAATGGACAGCCTGCTTCAATTTTGTTCGGAGATTCGACTTGGACCTTCAGCGGTGACTTGAAAACCGTTGAAATCAGAGGAATCCCAGAATTTACAACGATCGGTGCTCTTGTGGCACTCACTGGAGGTGCGTTGGCCTTTGGATTTCTGAGAAAGAGACGATAGAAAATTTTTTTTGCTTTTGATTCCATTCTTAACCGGATTCCTCAACATACTCCACCTTCGCCAAAACCCTGGCTATAGTCGGATTTCAACAACATTGCTTCTCTGTAATATAGTTAGGAGTAAAATCGTCAATAAGCCTATACTGTTTCAGACCCTTTTCAAAAAAACGAATCCAAGCTCTTCTGAACACTATCATCAAACTTATAAATCCTTGTGAGATTTTATGACAACAACCGAAATCTGATCTTCCCTGTTCTTAACAAGAAGCCTGACATTGCCCTTCTTGGTCTTTGACTTCTCTGCCACTCTCCCCTTTAAACGTAACCGCGATTTATACTCCTAGATCTTTCTTTCCTTTTTCGCCAGTTCAGCAAGCCTTTCCCTGAAAGTCATATATTTCTATTAGTTTCTGGATTTTATATACTTATCGACAGCCAGGTTTCCCATTTGTTACTTGTATCTTGACCACCACATAGTGATAAATAACGAAAGATTTAAATATGATGAGCCATGCCTCAGGCACATGGACGAATTTCCAGGCAAACTGAGAAAAGTAACATATGTTATTGCAAAGCATTGCCATACCAGCACCTCCCACATTAAGCAGCTCGAAGGAGTGATTAGTGATTCTCATATTGTAAGTTTTGAAAATGCTCTTGCATCTGAAGAGGAAGCGAGAGACATTGAGGCAAACTTTCAGGAACTTGTAACGGCAACAGGAAATTCCCGCAGAGGAGTGTCAGCAGGATTGAAAAGATCCGGAAACGGGAACTACCATAATCGCAGGACAAATGCTATTCTCCGGTATAAGAAACCGGTTATACTCCTTGAGCGCATGGAGCAGCAAAAAAAGGAAGAGCTTGAGTCACTATTTGAGTTCTGCGATGACTATGATCAAGAACGACTTAAGTACCTGGGCGGCCAGTGCAGTGAGGCAATGGACATATTATGGACAAAGGCAGAGAATATGAAAACCTTAACGGCTGAGCGCGATATCAATATGGGCGAAAATGCAGTCAGATGTCCTTATATAGCAATGAACCTCTATCCTGAGTTAAGGGAAAAGGAAGAGCTTACCTACCTTGTCTTAATAGGAGCAGCTCATACTCCCGAGGTTGAGATTCAGAAAAATGAATGGGATTTCCAAATTGAGTGCCAGGTTTTAGAGCTTGAAGAAGACAGTCCCTCATATTCGTATTTAGGTGAAGTCTATAGCGCAGTGGTTATGGAAGGAGCTAGTAAGAGTGATTGTCAGGACGATATGGGAAGAAATCTTCTACATTTTGCAGTGCAGGTTGCTCATACCAAACTACCGCTAATGCCTAGTAAGCCTTCCGAAAATGACAAGGATTTACTCGAAGCAGTAGGATTCTACCTTGTTGAGAATATGGGTGCAGGTAATGCCAACGAGCTTTCAGGAAGGCTAGCAGGTAGACAAACATCCGAAAAGCGCGGGATAATACTTGATTATTTCATAGAAAACGGCGTAACCTTTCCTGAAACCCTCAACCAATGCAGAAAGTATGTCAGGAATCGCGAGAGATAGTTACTGATTATTGAAGAACATAAGAAAGCCACGAAAGAATTTGGCAGAGAATATATCCACCAGTGCGTCAGACCGACCGGCGCGCATGGTAAATCCAATTCTTTCATCTGTAATGCATTAGAATCCATCTTCTGTGACAGCGATCCGGTTCAATTGCAATTAACAATTGCCTTCGATAAGAATTCTATGTACAATTCAGGAAAGAATTATGGAAAGTAGTCAAGTGGCGCTGACGTGGCGCGCGCAATCCCGAAAAACCCCAAAACAGACAAAAAATCCTGAAAGATTCCAAAAAGTATGGAGGGCTTAATTCCAAGTAATGCCAACCTGTTCACAACAATTCTAAACTATTCCAAAAAAAGGAACGTTGTTCTCATAACCCAAAGGTCGAGGGTTCAAATCCGCCCCCCGCAACCATACGTAAAACAAAGCGCTGTGGGCATCTACAGCGCTTTTCCTGTTCTGGAAAACGTCAACAAAAATACGCTCCACGTGGCGCGGAAGTGGCGAAAAAGGGCAAAAATCAACTTCTTGGGCGAACCTGCAAATCCCGTAAACCCAAGAAACACCTACATCTACGGGCACACCCCACATTTTCGTAGGAAGTAGCACGTTGGGTCAAAAAACCAAAGTGCGCTTCTGAGTCAGAAAGCTCCATCATATTGCTCGAAAATCCTGTTGTATTAACCTTCTACGGTACTTTATCATCTTACCGTATGGCTATTGTAGCGCTGGTTTTCCTCAAACAGGCAGATGGAGATCAAAATGCTATGCTTCCTTAGCCCGGCACAAAGAATGGGCAGGTCGTTTGAATTAGCGCAAGTATGCCACGCTCAAGTGCGGTAGATCATATCATTTCCCCACAGTTCCAAGAAAGATGCCGATGCCATTCCGCTGATACAGAAAATATGGCATAATATCTGTTATGATCGGTTATCTTTTCAAATTCCTGATAAAATATAGCAATAACAGAGAAACTAAATAATGTTATGCCATATTTTTATAACACGATTCAAAAGTTTCAGATTAAGTGCGCGAGCAGTTGACTATATACTCAAGCCTTCTGCTAGAGATTTCAGTAAAGGGATGATGGTCCTTGGGGAAGTCTTGCTGCGATAAAACGGAGTACCCAGAGTCTCTGTGAAGCATTATGCACTTCAGTTGTAGCCAGATGCTGGATTTGGGTGTCCATTGCTATAGATGTTCCCATCATCATAGTATTCACAATCATTGTTAGGACAGTAGTGCAGATCCGTACTAAATGGAACGCGGTCTTTCCCGTACACATTATGATCAATGATGGTGATTCTGGTGTCACTTCAGATAGAAGCATAACTTCCTCAGCCTGACACAAGGGACGATCTGACCTTTTGGTTGGAAAAAGAGATGTAGATGAATCTTGTTTTTGCACCCGCGCTTTGCTATACTGGATTGAGAATGAGAATAGGCTATCCATGTGCGTAGGTAATAGTGAAAGCTGGTGTTCCTGGAGGCATCTCAGACTGCCGTGGTTGATAAAGTCCCCAATTCCGCCTTTGGCGAAGCCGGCTTCACTCCGCCTTGCACGGCCGAGGCGATCTCCAGACTGTAACTGGCACTACAATAGTAAAGCAGAAAAACGAGACTGAGTTTGACGATACCAAGGGAGATAAATATGGACCGGCAGATAGAGCGTTTGACCAGGATGATTGGAAAGGGCGTCGGCGACCCGTGGCGCGGGGCATTCCTGTGGGTTGGGGCAGGGCTGTCAATTCCAGCGGGGTACCCCAGCCTTGGGCAACTGGCGGGTATATTGCGGAAAGAGAGTCTGGAAGAATTGAGCAAGAATCTGGAACCAATGCAGGTTGTCGACGCCTTTGTGGAAGCCAACGGAGCAGGATATTTGCAGCAAACTCTGGCGGATATATTCACCCAAAAGTCGCCGATGGAATATCACAAGGATCTGGTAAACCTGCCGTGGAAAGGGATAATCACCACTAACTATGACGAACTTCTGGAAGATGCGCTGAAGCAGGTTAAGAAGCCTTACATAAAGATAACTCTGGATCGAAATGTCGACCTGACGGCGCGTTCTGATATGCCGCTGTATAAGGTGCATGGCGACATTGCGGAATTCAGTACCACAGTGCTAAGTGGAGAAAGCTATGAGAAATTCAACCGCCGGTATCCATTCCTGAAATCCGATCTGGAAAGCCATTTGCGAAAGCACTCCATTGTTTTCTTTGGGTGCGGCATGACGGATCCGCGCCTTCTAGTATGGCTAAGAGGATTGGGGCGCGGTGGTCGGAGGGCATTGATGCCGTCCTGTGCAGTAATAACAGAGGATGATTGGGGCGAAATACCAGATGAAGATAGGAAAATCCTGACAGAAGGGAATATCAAACCTGTATTGCTGAAAGAACACGTCGATATACCAAAGCTGATCAGCCATTTGATAGAAGAGATACCGCCAGAGTCCGAGGAACTGCACCTTGAGATCTCCTTTGCTTCGGATGAACGCGCCCAATGGCGGATCAAGTCAGAAGCTGGAGGGGAGCGGCTGGTGGATGTGCCGTGGAAGGGGAGCAATGACTTTGGCATCTCGCTCATGGAGTTTGCTGATATGGCAGACAAGCCGGCTTCCGATGATGCAAAGCGGGCGGAACTCCATTCCCATGCCGTGCGGCTGGGCGATGCTCTGGGGGCAGCACTGCTGACGGATGAGGATCGTCAGTGGATACGGAATGCAGGGCAGGATGGGCCGCCACTGGTTACCATTGAAAGTGATGATGACCTGATACTTTCACTGCCGTGGGAATTGCTGCGGATGGATGGCGAATTTGCCGTGCGGGACGGTAGAATCGACCTGGTGCGCTCAACCGCTTCGGCTGCGGAGCATCCCATAAATCTATCGCCGCCAGATAGGTATATGAAGCTGGTGGTCAACATTTCAGCGCCGGAGAGCGATAGAGATGGCGGAAAGCTGAATTGTGAGGCTGAAGGCTACAGGATCATCCGAGCGCTGCATGATTATTCGGATATAGTGTTCACTGATCTTGGTTCCGCTGATGATATGGTGGACGCCATAGCGGATAACGAACCTGTAGGCGTCCACTTCTCCGGTCACGGGATGCCGGGGAAGCTCCTGTTTGAGGATGATGAAGGGATGGGAGACCCGGTAGCTATTGGAGATCTGCTTACGCGAATTAGAAAGAAAGGATGCAGATTTCCCAGATTCTTCTATCTCGCTAGTTGCTATGGCAATACACCCACGAAAATAAAGGAAAATGAGGCAGGAACAAGCATCGCGGCGGCGCAGCTTCACCGGGAGGGCGTGGTTCAGGTCATCGGGTACTACGGCCCTATTGTGGACGAACTCTCAACTATGGCTGAAGTGGCTATTTATCGGGCTATGGCGGATGGCCGGTCAACGAGGGATGGCGTGAGACAGGCGCGAAGCGACCTTGCACAAGGAGTAGAATCTCTGGAAGCTGGCAAGCACAAGATCAGGGCATACAAGGAAATGGCATCTGTGTTTCCCTTTGCATGGGCGCAACTGGTGTTCTACCATCGCGGGCCGGACTATCCATTGAGTCTGAAGCTGCCGGAGAAATACGCCCAGGAGCAGGAGGCGAAGCTGGAGAGGTCATTCGAGGGGACGGATCAACGGGGGATTTTATCCGCTGGATTCATCGGCAGGCGACAGGAACTGCACCGGTTCCGACGGGCTGTCAAGGGAAATCAGCACGTGTTCGTGTTCCAGGGATTGGGAGGACTGGGGAAGAGCACGCTGGCCTTTCGGACGCTGCCGATGGTGGCTCAGGGATGTCACGAGTTGACCATATGGTGTCAGGAGATGGAGGACGAGGACAATCAGGCGCAGGAGCTTATAGGCAAACTTTCTGATTTTGGTCAGAGCCTCTTTGGGCCACAGTGGGTGGAGGTTGTGAGCGCGGTGGATCGCATCCCGGATGTCACAGAGCGTTTCGGCTATTTCCTTCAGGTTATACTCAACAACAGAGGCCGTGTGGTGATCTATCTGGACAATCTGGAATCTCTCCTGATTGGGCCGGAGGATGAAGACCCGGCGGCGTTTGGGAATTGGCGTAGCCCTGAAGTTGCGCAGATATGGGAAATACTAAAGAAAGCCAGCGGGGATAATCTGTCCGTCATGGCAAGCTGCCGGTATCGGAACCGGGACTTTGGCTCTCAGATGATCCATGTGCCGGAGATGTCCAGTGATGCTATTTTCCGGATGATGGGCTGGTTCGACGGTCTCAGGCAGCTTTCGGTTATCAACAGGGCAAAGCTGGTGAGCAGGCTTCATGGGCATCCCCGGGCTGTGGAATTCCTGGCGGATCTCATAGATAAATCTATGAAGGACTGGGAAGACAAGCGCGGCCAGTGGGTCACACCCGCCGCAGCAGAAGGGGCGGACGATGAATGGGAAAAACTCATCGCTCCCGCTTTGCCGATGGTAGAGGAACGACTGCGGCAGAATCTCCTGCTGGACGCTATCTGGCGGAACGTGCTGGACGACGAATGCAGGCGGATGCTCTTCAGGATGACGCTGCTCCGTCGACCGTGGGATTGGGACATGATGATGCAGTTGGGGGAGTCTGACCATGATGATAGGACGGAAGAGACAGCGCAGAGGCTGCGAGAGACTTCTCTTTTGACCCAGTTGGAGGAGAAGGATGTCGAAGGCAAGCCGGTGCGTCTGTATCAGGTGCATCCTATGACAGCAAAGTTCGTAGCGGCTCAATTCGACGAATCAGCAGCGGCGGAACTGGGACAGGCGACCTATCAGCATGTTGGGACATATCTGGAGAAGCTGCTGAAGACTTCGCCGCATATTAATGTGGGTCTGGATGCCGGGCACTACCTGATCCAGTGTGGCGAGTTCGACCGGGCGTTTGAGATACTGGGATCTGCCTCACAAACGCTTCTGCAATGGGGGCAGGTACGGCGTAGCATTTCTGTGCTTAAGCCTTTCGAGCAGTCGGAGGCAACGATGAAGATGAATCCTAGGCTGCGCGGCCAAATGCTGGGAACCATCGGTTTGGCTTACGCTAATCTTGGTCAGGTGGATAAGGCTATAGAGTATCACCAGCAGGCATTGGTTATATTGAAAGAGATAGGCGACCGGATGGGGGAAGGAACCGCACTTGGGAGTCTGGGGAGTGCTTACCATCGGTTGGGCCAGGTGGATAAGGCTATAGAGTACTGCCAGCAGGCGCTGGTGATAGCGAGAGAGACAGGCGACCAGAGGGGTGAAGGAAACCGGCTTGGGAATCTGGGGAATGCTTACGCGGATCTAGGTCAGGCAGAGAAGGCTATAGAGTATTATCAGCAGGCACTGGAGATACAGAAAGCTACAGGCGACCGGCTAGGGGAAGGAAACGCACTTGGAAGTCTAGGAAATGCTTACCATCGGCTGGGCCAGGTGGAGAAGGCTATTGAGCATTACCAACAGGAAATGGTCATACACAAAGAGACAGGCAATCAGATGGGAGAAGGACAGTGTCTTGGGGGTCTGGGGAGTGTTTACTATCAGCTGGGCCAGGTGGAAAAGGCTATAGAGCATTATCAGCAGGCACTGGAGATAGCAAGAGAGATCAGTGATCGAGCAAGTGAAGGGCACCATCTTCAAGAGCTGGGTCGTGTTTACGCTGCCCTTGGTCAGGTGGATAATGCGCGAGAATACATGGAGGCGGCGCTGGCTATAGCACGGGAGATCAAAGATCCACGTATGGAGGAAACAAATATAAGTAATCTTGAGAAGCTGTAGGTTACACCTATGGAGGCGACCCTACGGAATTGGCGGGAACAGGATGTTTGGTGGAATCGTGCGGTACAATTGGGGGATAAGTACACTGTTTATTCCTCTTGTTATCTGGGTTTGGGTCAGATCATCCAGTTAATTCCAATAGCATCTATTAGACGAGGAGGTCGAATGCGCCAGACCATGATCGGGCGTCTGGAGTCGATACTGAGTAACCCCTTGCGCCGAAGAAGGTAACACAATCAGAGTTATGTGATATTATGATCACATTGCGTGACTAAAACATCTCATAATTGGCTCTTGGAGCAGACTTCAGAAAGAGAATTCACTGAATATGTATCTTAGGTAATATGCGGCTTATGTGGACTTTGGAGTGAAACAGATTAGCGAAGAGTCCCACTGTGAGTGGGTTTGTATAGGTATCTCACCCTAAAATTAACATGCCTATAGCATGGTTGGGAAGTAGTTGGCGTGAAAATTGCTCTTGATCTAGCTGGTGGAATATATATGCCTGTCTTGTTGTAGAGCATTTCACTCAAGAATGGAATAGGGTAAATAGGCACAAGAATGGTTTTACAGCTTTTAGCTAACGGGATAGTAACTGGTTGCATCTATGCGTTGGTGGCCCTGGGATTCGGGCTTATCTATAATACAACTAAGATATTTCACCTGGCTCATGGAATTGTTTATACAGCCGCATCATATTTTCTATACACCTTTATGAAGCAGCTAGGATTGGGCTTTGTATTGGGGATCTTGCTCGCATTGATCCTCGCCACACTATTGGGTGTAGCGATAGAGGTCTTTGTCTATTACCCATTTCATCGGAGGAAAGCTTCCCTGAGTGTTGTTATGATTGGTTCGCTGGGCATCTACATTTTTCTAGTGAATCTTATAGCAATGGTTTATAGTAATAAAACCAAAGTGCTTTCTACTGGCGTAGCAACAACTTATCACATCGGTCCGGTTATCTTGACGAAAATACAGCTACTCCAGATTCTAGCATTTATTATCCTCTTTTCACTTTCTATTTTGCTCTTAAAAAGGACGAAGTTAGGGAAAGTTATACGCGCGTTGGCTGATAATCCGGATCTGGTTACGGTCTTAGGCATTGACGTAAGGAGAGTCCGAGTTTACATATTCATTCTCGGTTCTTTTCTTGCAGGTGTTGCTTCCTGTTTAGTAGCGTTAGACGTAGGGATGGATCCGCAAGTGGGGTTGGGGGTGTTTCTTACTGCTGCTGTGGCAGTTATCATTGGCGGCGTGGGAGCCTTTGAAGGGGCTGTTTTAGGCTCTTTTGCTCTCGCCATCCTTCAAAATCTGATGATTTGGATGATTTCATCGAAATGGCAGAACACTTTGGTTTTTATAGTTCTCATTTTCTTCCTCCTCTTCAAGCCTGAGGGTATTTTTGGCAAACGGCGGAGGCTGGAAGAAACATGAGTTACATTTTCCATATTCTCATAATGATATGTATCTATCTGATTCTTTCGCTGTCGTTGAATCTATTGGTAGGATACACCGGGCTTTTGTCTCTCTGTCATGCTGCCTTTTATGGAATTGGCGCTTATGCTTCTACACTGCTCATGGTTAAGCTGGGTTTGAACTTCTTCTTGGCCCTTCCCGCAGGCGTTATCATAGCAATGCTTTTTTCGCTACTTGTTGCCTATCCGTCTCTCAGGCTTAAAGGTGATTACTTTATCCTTACTGCTTTGGGTTTTCAGATGATCGTTTTTAGCGTTCTTTATAACTGGGTGGGCTTTACAAGAGGCCCTTATGGCATCCCAGGAATACCCAAGCCCAGCATTCTCGGATTCGAGTTCAGCAGCCCGGCACTTTTCCTCCTGCTAAGCGCGGTATTCGCTTTCTTAGCACTTCTCATTCTCTACAGAGTTTCAGCATCTCCATTTGGTAGGGCGCTCAAAGCTATCAGAGAGGACGAATTAGCCGCTTCAGCACTGGGCAAAAGAGTGGCGAACTTCAAGATCTGGGCTTTTGTAATAGCTAGCGGGATCGCTGCCATAGCCGGAAGTCTATATGCAGGTTATGTGACCTACATTGATCCAACAAGTTTCACTTTGGATGAATCCATATTTATCCTGGCTATTATTTTGGTAGGTGGCTCTGGGAATATCAAAGGTCCCATTGTAGGCACTATCTTTATGATTATCCTGCCTGAGGCACTCAAATTTTCGGGAATACCTGATACCATCGCTCCGAACGTCCGTCAGATGATCTATGGCGCTCTCCTATTATTCTTGATGTTCTTTAGAACTCAAGGGATCGCGGGTGAATATAGGTTCGAAGGAGAATAACATTATCGCTATTGACGAAGGATTGGCGGGGAAAAGGCAGACTGGTAGTACATCAGAAAGCTTTAGAAACCTTTGTATGCTCGAATTAAGGGATGTAACCAAGAAGTTTGGTGGACTGCTAGCGGTAGATAGCGTCTCTCTGGCTTTTTCCAAAGGGAAAATAACCGGGCTTATTGGCCCTAACGGCGCAGGAAAAAGTACCTTGTTCAATCTTATGACCGGATTCCTAAAGCCAGACTCCGGCACGATACATTTTAACGGTTCTACAATAAACGGATTCCCTCCCTGGCAGGTTGCACGGTGGGGCATAGGCAGACTATTTCAAGATGTGCGGGTTTTCGACAAGCTCACAGTTTTAGAGAATGTGCTTTTAGCCAAGAAAAAACAGCCTGGAGAGAACCCATTATTTTCGCTTTTTAGAAGAAAAAGCTCTCTTGGCGTGGAAAAAAAGAATATGGATGAAGCCAGAAAGTGGCTTGAGTTTGTGGAGCTTGAAGAAAAAGAAGACTCTTTATCCGAAAATCTTTCCTACGGACAACAGAAGCTTTTGGCTATTGCCAGACTCCTTGCTGGCGGTTTTGAGGTTTTGCTCCTGGATGAACCCACAGCGGGCATCAATCCCCAGATGGTGAAGTCCGTGCTTGGTGTTATAAGGCGATTGGCTCAGGAAGGAAAAACTGTTGTAATCATTGAACACAATATGAGCGTCATTATGAATATATCCGATTGGGTTTATTTCATGGACGAGGGTAAAGTAATTACCTTCGGATTACCCAGGGAGATTTTGGGAGACCCTGAGATCAGGAAGGCATACATAGGCGTATGAAGGCAAATTCTTTTGTACTTTCAACAGAAAATATATACGCCAGCTACTACAAAAAGGAGATCCTTCACGGTGTTTCTATCTCTGTCAAAGATGGAGAAATTGTTTCCATTATCGGTCCTAACGGGTCAGGGAAGTCCACCCTTCTTAGAGTAATAATAGGCACCCTCTTTCCTCAGGAAGGCAACGTGCATTTCTTAAAAGAGGACGTGACTAGATTACCACCTCATCTGAGGGTCAGAAAGGGCATCGGTTACTTCATACAAGGCGGCGAGGTCTTCCGTAACCTTACAGTTTTAGAGAACCTTGAGTTGGGTGGATTCGACCTTCCCAAGTCTGAATACAAAGAGCACTTAGATGAGGTTTTCCGTCTTTTCCCAATCTTAGGTGACATGAAGTCGAGGCGGGCGGGATTGCTATCCGGCGGCGAAAGGCAAGCGCTGGCTTTAGGTGTTGTCTTGATGAGACATCCCAGATTGCTTCTTCTAGATGAGCCTTCAGCAGGGCTTGCTCCCAGTCTTGTGAAGCAGACTTTAGCAAAGATCCAACAAGTGAACACGGATTTTGGCACCTCCATACTTCTTGTGGAACAGAACGTGATGGAAGCGGTAAAGATAAGTGAGAGGACTTATATACTCAGTGATGGTCAAATAGTGGGCGAGGAAGAGTCCGAGACTTTTTCTCAGGGGGAAAAACTCGAGGAGGTGTTTTTTGGGAAAGATTTCGGAGAGAAGGTGCGGAAGGATGTGATAAAACAGTAACCCGTTGATATTTTAATGTGATGTTTTTATCACATCGGCTATTGAAGTCGACTCAATATAGTTAGTTTTTTAGACATTATTGGAAATAAGCACAAAGTGCAAACAAAGGCCAAAACGACAAGGAATTTGGCGTTATTTCTAGGAAAAGCCGCCTATTTCTCTCGTTATTTAGGCTTTAGTGGGGTCAACGAGTTATTTCCAATAATGTCTTTTCAAGAAAAACTGCCCCTAATTCAGTTGGCATAGAAATTGCTATATTGAAAAATAGAATTATTGTATCTTGAGCGATCTATCAAGACGATAAGGTGCTTGTAACGAAGTAGTGATCAATTAACAAAACGGGACTTTTCAAAGTAGCTAGGAGTCCTGTGCAAAACTACTTTAGGAGGAACAGGAAAAATGGAAATAAGATTTAGAGTTTTTGTAAACCTGATAGTGGTAGTTGCTTTTGTCGGGGGCATTTTGCTCTTTGTAGGATGTGCCAAAGAAGAACCTGAAGAATATAGAATTGGAGCAATATTGCCCCTAACAGGCGGTGCCGCGCTCTGGGGCAATAATGTCAAGAAAGGTATTGATCTCGCGGTTGAAGAGGCTAATTCTACTGGAGGTATCAATGGCAGAAAGATAACTGTAATATACGAAGATAGCAAAGGCCTAGCTAAGGAAGGGGTAGCCGCGATTAACAAGCTTGTGTCTATAGATAAGGTTCCGGCCATACTTGACGATTGCGTTAGTTCTGTAGCATTAGCAATTATCCCTATAGCCTCGAAGAATCAAGTAGTCATGATTTCTGCCGGCTCTACTAACCCCAAACTTTCCGAAGCTGGTCCATATTTCTTCCGAGTGTGGAACTCAGATGCTGAGGAAGGTCTATTCTCCGCCAGATACGCTTACGAGGAGTTGGGTATCCGTAAGCCGGCTATTCTACATATTGAGAATGAGTACGGACAGGGCCTAAAAGAGGTTTTTATGGAACAGTTCAGGAAACTAGGGGGAGATGCTGTAGTCATTGAGTCATTTAAGCAAGAAGCAATGGACTTCAAAGGCCAGTTGACAAAGATCAAGGGCAGCAAACCTGATGTCATCTACCTTGTCAGTAATGCGCAAGAGATTCCTATAATCCTAAAACAGGCTAGGGAACTAGAGATCGACGTTCCATTCCTCGGTACGGTTGCTTTTGAGGATCCCAGCATCATTGAGAAGGCTGGCAATGCCGCAGAAGGGATCATTTACCCTTTCCCAGGCGGGCCATCTGGTGGAGTAGTCCAGAAGTTCAGGAGTGCCTATAGTAAGCGGAACGGGGAAGAACCTGGAATTGCTAGCGATACAGGATATGACTGCGCGAAACTCATAATACATGGCATCAGCGAAGGTGGCTATTCAGGTCCCGCTATCCAGAAGGTATTAGCAGATGTCAAAGGGTGGGAGGGTACATCGGGTTTGATAACTTTTGATGAAAATGGCGATGTCCATAAGCCCATGCTGATGAAGACTGTAAAGGATGGGAAGCTTGTTTTCCTTAACTGAGATTGTAGAGCATTGCAGCATCAGTGTGCCAACTATTGGGGGTAATGGAACAGCGCCTGCTAAGTGTTAGTCTGGGTACTGTTTCAGGCAGTTCCAAAGGAGTTACCATATTGACCCCTTGCACATATTTAGACATATAATCGGGAATTGGGCATGGCTTTATCAGAGGGCTGCTTCAGATAAAACATGAATCAATATTGGTTAGGAGTAGCAAATGGACAATATGCAGTTGTATGATGACATTGCAGATTGGTACGATATACTTTTTCCAATACCCGAAGGATATGACCGGGAATTTGTTGAATACTTCCATCTTGAGGTTCTACAAAAAAATCACGCGCACTCCATCTTGGATTGTGCTTGTGGAACAGGAAATCAAAGCATTGGGCTGGCCAAGCTGGGATATAGTGTAGTGAGTAGTGATCTCAACTTGGAGATGTTACGGAAAGCTCAGGCAAAAGCAAGGTACCACAAAACCGAACTTAATTCGGTTAATCTTGGGTGGGACGAGTTAAGCAAAGTGTTTGGGCGAGAGAGATTTGATGCAGTACTGTGTGCTGGCAACAGCCTATACCATTACTCCTCCAACCTAGAGAAATTGAAGTATCTCACCGAAATGTGCGCCGTATTGAGGAAAGATGGTGTGTGTTTTGTTGACTATGAACGATGGGATGACGATTTTAGAGAAATTGGGAGACAGAGGTTCAGGTTATATGGCAGTATTGAGGATAAAGGCAGGAATATTGTGCGTTTCAGCGTTTACGAACATGAGGGACGAAAACAGATCCTGACTCTGTATTTTATAATTGAAAAGGATAAAAGGGTCGAGATCAAGACCTCTGTGGTTCTAGGCTATGCATTTACAGCGGATGAATTATTCACTCTTGCAAAGGAGGCTGGTTTCTCAAAGGTGCAATCTGTAAGACGTCCAGGAATATGGAATCTAAATGCGATGCTGGCCATCAAGTAGCATCCGTGTATAGGTACAAATGGAAGGATGGTTAAAGCTATTCCTTACAGTTACTGTGTGAGGGTTATTTCAGGATGCATAGTTTATTGTTTACCTGCATTATGCTTCCATTAGGAGATACACATGAATCTAAGTGATTTGCTTAACATAGCTGCCCGCTACGAGCAAGCTCTTCACGAGCATAAAACCATTGATCATACTACTCCGCCAGATATTGATATTATGGCGATAGATTTGGGGCAATAACTTGTAGATTCTACGAGGGGAAGAAATCATGCAAGAACGAACTCTATTCCAAAAGGTTGTTGAGGAAGGTCTTACGTTGGGCAGGGCAAAGATCGGATTTGGACTAAATGAACCAGACAGAGAAATATTAGAGAGCTTGGAAAGAACTGCGGTGTATGCTGATATCGTCTTAGTCGGACCAAAGAAGATCGAGTCGATTGAGGGATTCGAGAAGGTCATCTCTGAAAATCCAGAGGGAAAGATAGCAGAGATGTTAGTAGACGGTGAAGTGGAGGGGATTATAAGAGGAACAATCGACGATTTTAAGACTTATGAGGCCTATCAGAATCTGGTAGGCAAAGACAAAACAAAATCAATGATTGAACTTGCATTGTTAGAAGAGCCCCGCGGCAAGCAGTTTTATCTTTCTGCAGGGAGCAATCCTATCGGGTGGACAAAAGAGGAAAAAATAAGCTGTTGTGAACACATAGTAAAGTTTATGAAAGAAGAAATGAGGATAGAGCCCAAGATAGGTTGTGTCACCGGAGTAAGACATGAAACCTATCAAAGAGAAAAAGCCCAGAAGGAAGGTGTTCAGGGAATCCTCAACCAAACTTATGAAGATGCAGAATGCCTGGTTGATTACTTCAAGGAAAAAGGTATTGACGCTGAAAACTATGCCATTGAGATTGAGACAGCAATAGAAGATGGCTGTAACATTATTGTCCCGCCCAATGGTATGACGGGTAATCAGATATTCAGAACGCTGTGTTTGGTTGGTGGTGGAAGATTACTGACTGCTTCAAGAGGCAATCTACCACATGTTTATGAGGACAATTCAAGAAATGAGAAAGACTTTGAACAACATGTTAAATGGGTGGTTGCCTGGGTGAACAAAAGAAAAGGTGGGGAGAGGGCGGTGTTGCATTAGTGCAGGGGAACTCTAGTCTTGCTCATTTGGGACCCGGGATGAAACGGGCCCGCGAGATCGGACCGTGACTCACCCCCGCATGGGACAGAGTCAAGCCATATGGTAGTATTAGGCGGGATTGCTCAATCCTGCAAGACAGGCCGGTTTTTCAGGGCGCAGGTCATATAGTGTCCGGGAATATGGAACCTGAACACAATGCTGGCTATCGAGCAGCATTCGTGTATACGAGGGGGACAATGATGGTATATGACGGAACTGAACAGAATTCTAACTATGAGAGTTTCGCAGGATATTATGACTTGTTTTATTCCCCAACGAAAGACATTGATTTCTGGCTTGATGTTGCTCAGGAGATGGGCTCGCCTATACTGGAACTGGGATGTGGCACGGGACGGTTAATACTGCCGCTGGCTGAGGCGGGGTATACCGTATACGGGTTGGATGTCTCGACGAAGATGTTGGACACCGCCAGAAAGAAGCAGGAAAAACAACCTGACATTTCTGAAAATGTTACGTTAACGCTGGGTGATATGCGGGATTTTTCGTTGCCCTGTAAGTTTAACCTGATAATTGCTGCTGTCAGTGCATGGTGGGAACTTCACACACCCGAAGATAGGTTGAAAGCCGCGCAGTCTGCGCTTAACCATTTGAAAGAAGATGGTTCCTTGATAATAGATAAAGCCCTGTATACCAAGAAAGATCTTCAAGGATATCGTTTTAAGATACTGCGGCACATAGGTACAATTGCCTTAGAGTCTGATCAATCCCTATCGTGTTTTGAGGCTGATACATTCGATGAGAAAGCTACAACTCACAATCGCAAGAAAATCTTCTTTCTAGATAGGGTGTCTGCTAGTGGTCAAATAGAACGTCAAGTTTTTCAGTTCGTTTTTAGCTACATCCCTCCTGACCAGATGCTTGAGGAACTGGAACAAATTGGGTTTCGCGAGATTACCATGTATGGTGGATATGATAGACGGCCCTTTGACATGTCTAGTGAATCGAATGAAAGACAAATCTTCGTATGCAAAAAGTGAAGCCATAATGAGCTTTGCAGAAGAAAAAGATCCGATTTTAGTATGGAGGAAATAGATAATAATGACCTTTCAGGATATAATTAACTGTAGCACAATTGAAAGCGTTCTTGATGGGAACAACTCTCCAGCCAAAGAAGAGGTACTGGATGCTGTCGGGAGGGCAAGGAGCGGCGAGGGTCTCTCCCTAAAAGACACTGCGATCCTTCTTAACGCCCCTTCGGAATTGGTACCAGATATCATCGAGGCCGCGAAAGAAGTAAATCTTCGGATTCATGGGAAAGTAATCACGTTTTATGGAGTATGCTATATCAGCGATGAGTGTATTAACGCTTGCCGGTATTGTGGCGATAGCGCTCACAGTGATGTGCAAATATGGGGAAGCGCAAAAAGACGCACACTGACTCTGGAAGAGTTTGAGAAAGATCTGTCCGCGCTACTTGAGGGACACGATTTCAAAGAGGTCTGCTTCCTTGCCGGAGAGCACCCCAAAGCATTCGACACTGATGCCTTGATTCTGTATATGCAGACTGTTTCAGAGATATACAAAGGGAAGATTATCCTGAACGTTGCTCCAAAGACAGCGGAAGAGTTTCGCAGAATCAGAGATGCCATCCCTAATAAGCTACATTTCAGAGTTTTCCAGGAGACCTATGACCGCTACGTCTACGAAAGGGAGCATCCCACTGGCCCAAAGGCTGATTTTGGATGGAGATTGACATCACAATCGAGGGCTTTAGAGGCAGGATTCGACGAAGTTGGGTTTGGTGTGCTCTTTGGACTGAATGATGGAAAGTTTGGATCAAGATATGAAATCATGGGGTTGAAGACGCACTCGGACTATTTGTCAGCTACCTTTGGAGTACATCCGATGTCTATCTCGTTCCCAAGAGTGCTAGTAGCGACAGGTGTTGATTATGAGATTCCTCAGCCTGTCGATGATGATGTGGAATTCATCAAACTTGTGGCTGTAACACGACTTGCCATTCCTGAGACAAATCTGATTATTACTTGCCGTGAAAAAACGGGATTTCGCAGTAAGATACGACCGATTATCAACATCGAGGATTTCGGTGCCAAGCCAGGCCCCGGAGCAAATTATGACAACGGAGTTCATTTTCAAATGGAACTCCCAGACAGAAGATCTGGTGAAGAAATAAGGCAGGAAATGAAGGAGCAAGGCTATGACGTCCGGTAGATCAAAAGCCCCCAAATGTTATGAACAACTCACCGCAGGAGAGTTTGTTAGAAAAGATTGGTCTCTCGAGAGCGAAGAGAAATTCATACATGATATGTTCGAAATTACCAATAGTGCCTGTATAGAAGTTGCGGGAAGTGAAAAATGTAAACGGCTCTTCAATCCCTCTAACCTCCTACAACTATATTTCCGTTCGAAACAAAGATATTCTGCAACACCGAAGGATGAACGGATTGCAATTTTGGACGACATTGCTCGAAAAATCTTCAATGCGGTTGCGGTATGTGTATTAGATGCGTTTGAAAGGAATGGGGAGAAGCAACAGTGTCTTTCCGTTTCAGAGACGGATTTTGTGCGGCATTTCTATTGTCCACAAGACCTAGATCGTGATAATAGGATAGTTCTTAGCAGCGATTCGGTCAGCGAATTTTGGGACGATTATCGGCAGCGATTAGACAAGTTAGTGGGGGTACTTGAAGAAGACATCAAGAAAGCCAAGGAAGAGTATTGGAAAATAGTAACAAAGAATGACTTTCTCCACATAACGCAGATGTACACATTTCCTTATCTGTACGACAACCAGTCATCACAGGGGATAATTCTTTTCAAGTATAAGGATTCAGAGTTCGATAAAAACCCAGGACTTACATCAGTTCCTCATATTTGTAGGACTTTTCTGCATGGTATCGATGTTTTTTCATCTCAAGGTGATATTCCCAAAAATGTAGAGCCCTGGTCAATTCCACTTCTCATTCCGAAAGGAAATCGGTGTTGCAAGGAAGACAACAGACAGGAGGAAGAGGAATCGCATTATAGCTCAGGTCTAGATTTGCCTTCCGAAGTTGATGAGAAAGAAATTAAGAATTGCACCTCAGCGCGATTTTCGGCAGAAGCCCCGCATCTACTTAGAATCCTGTTCGATGTGCGCAACGAGATTCACAGAGTCTTGACCACTTATGGCATTGAAACGCAAGATTACCTAAGGGAACGTAGTAATGCTGACGAATCGTTAGTGAAAGAATTGATTACCCTCTTCATGTACAAGGGTGAAGAAAAAGGATTCCGATGGTTCTATTTGCCAAGGCAGGAAGAGAAACTCAAAGCTCTGCCAGAGATTGGGGAGAAGTTATATAAGAAGGCGGTACACTTTAGGTTCATCGATTCCGGATTGATATCATACCTTACTGATACTACCAACGGAACCAAGAGGTTGGGAGAATTCATCATCAATTTCAGGGATGAGCATTTCCTCATAGACACAGGGTACAAGGTTGATGAGCAAGCAAAAGTAAACAGCGGAATCTCAGCGAATGATATTGAAGCTCTGGAGAGCAGCTATCCGGATGTTGACTACAATCCCTATTACTACTTTAAATTGCTTGATAACCCGCAGAGCACTGTATTCGCTATTGTATGCCTCCCTCACAGTTTTTTGGATTCTGACTTGATTCCGGATCGGTGCAGGTTGTTTATCGACCTTGATGAACTGATGAGCAAGTGGCGTGAATCATTACAGGCCATCACTACTGTTCGTACTAGGATCAGGAGGGATGCAGAGACCGCTCTTCGCAGCGCGAGACAGGCAGCAATAGCCGCTATTATGTCGAGGAACATGTCGCACAACATAGGTTCGCATGTACTCGACTATTGGAGCAACGATATTCGGGATGATTCTTCCGGCATTCATGGCAAGCATGAGGCACAGATGGTGGATTATCTCCGCTCCAGGATGGCTTTCATCGCCAGTGTCATTACGCAACCCCCATTTTCCTCAGGGACAGTTTCACTGAAAAGGGTGATTGACCAGCAGGTGCCAGATTTGCTCAAAGGGAAGATTGCTTGGTCTGAAAAAGAATGCATTATAGTTACAGAGTATGACGGGGATGCAAATATAGATATTCCTTACGGTGAAGTAGGCAAACACGCGTTATTCTCAATCATCGAGAATGTGATGCGTAACAGCGCAAAGCATAGTGATGTTAAGATAAAAGATGGATACAGGATTCTGAAAATACAGTTTAGGGTGGAGTCGTACAACGATGACCTGTGGAATATTGCGATTGAAGATGATGCCCTTTGTGACGTCGAGCCAGAGAAACTTCAAACTTTGATTGATGAAAAAGCATCCCGCATTTTTAACCCTGAGACGGGCGAAGTTGAGCGTGAGCTTTGGGGCTTCAAAGAGATGATTATCTGTGCTGCGTTCCTTCGAAATACGTCCTATGAGCAACTTCAAGAGGTTCAGACAGAACCAACGCAAGAACAACCAAAACTCCTTGAAATTACGAAAACTACTGAAGGGCATCTTTGCCATAACATCTATGTCTTGAAGCCGAAGGAAGTGCTGATTGTCTCCAGCAAAGACTGGGAATTGACGGATGACGAGAGGCAACAGCTAGCACGTCAAGGAATAGAAATAAAGGGATTGGAGTGGGTCAAGGAGAATCTCAAAAGCGAAATGATCAGACACAGATTTACTGTGCTAATTGGTAACGAGGTTACCAAATACTTCACTGAGTGGAAAGATTGCTTGCCCTGCCGGACAATTTGCCTCGAGGACGAAATGCAGAGCAAGCTATGTAGCACCACTAAGAATTCCCTATCCAGCCCACACTTGTTGATTAACTGGCTTTACAAGTTTTGGTTTAATAGAGAGCTAGGAAGAGACATTTCTAACTTACCGCAGATTGCGGTGGTGAATTCGATATGGGATAGCAGTGTCTGTGATGGAGTGGTAGTTATTAAAGATAGCCCTGATGATAACTCATTATTAGAGCGGATAGGCGAAACTCAAACCATTGTTTTTGAACATCCGGGTGACCACGATAGATTATCCCTAAACTCACCTCAAATACAAACAATGACTTTTTTCCACCACGACGGCTCGCCAGAGGAAAATGTACTTAAAGCCCTCTCGAGCAGCAATCCAGAGAAGTCGAAGCGGACCCGCTATGAATTAATTGAAGCCGCTCTTATCAGGATTCTAATTATGGATGAGCGGTTGTGGGAGAAGTATGGGCAGGGGGATGAGTGGCACTGGCTTCATAAGAAAGGCATTACCTTGGTGGGGCCGTGGGGAGAGAAAGCGGATGAGGAGGATGAGTGGGCGGAAATTGTGCATTGGGACGTGCAATCGCTTTTTGTCGCGGATACTGCAATAGTTCGAGAACAGGCAATCGACATTTCTGATTATCAGATACTCTTCATGCATCAAGGGCTAATCGACAAAGATCTCTATGTGAAGCAGGCTGAAGAAGCGGAACAAAAAGGTGAGCGCATTCAAGCCATAGCAGATGCGTTCAAAAGCAAAGTGCGATGGATGTTTATCCACTCTGGTCGTGGTTACCCATCGTTCATACCCGATGGTGTGAAGTTCACTGCTTATGAGACGTTGGAAGATTTGATAAGACCCAGCGGCTCGCCGCCTGACCGTCCGTTCAAACATACTGTCATACAAGGAGTGATGAAACTATGAAGATTGTGATAGTTAGCGGCCGGTGGTCTCAAAATGTTAGGAACAGTATCAATAATCTTCAGCAAAACGGTATATATGTTTTCAACGAGCCACCCAATGTGGAGTCCTTTATGGTTACATTAGAACAGGGCTTGCTTAAACTCAGAACGGCACCTGCGGTTGTTATACCTGTGCCTTTTGGATCTATGCCCTTGGAAAATGATGAGGAATGTCTAGTTTTAGTCCACAGAACATGCGCCCAACTCAGGGATGCGATACCCCACAAATCCGTTGATAAGTGGAGCGAATTTCTCTCTGAAAAGGTCAAAGTCTATGCGTTTAGCCATGACCGCCGATCCAACATATACGTTACGCTGGAAAAGGAATTGGTTGAGTCTGATGTAAATGCCACGTCGCTGTGGAACGCCATCCAAGAAGCGATTAGAAAAGGAGAGGAGGAACTCACAAAAGAAAAAGTAATCCCTGAGTTTTCTGCTCTCAAACATCGCATCGCCCACTGTTTTCTGTCGATTGATGTGGATCTGCAGGGAATTCTAACTACATGGGATGAAGATGAAGAAGAGGCTAAAGAATACCTCGCCGGGGTCCTCTGGAGAGACGAAGGGAAGTCATCCAAACCTTCAGGCTATTATGTCGGGGAATTAGAGAAAAGCCGAAGATTAGCCGGCTTCGAAGGAAACGAGTCAGATACGATTCAGAAAATAGTTCAAGGCCAAGATTTGCAGGAGAATGAATGGTGGATGTGTGCTAAGAAATTGTTCGGTGGTTACTCGGCAAATGATGGAACGAGTAGTCCTATTTATCCACTCCTTAGGAGTCTTGATGACCTGTTGGATGAGGGAAGGAATAAGTCCCGGGACGAACAACTTACTCTTTTAGACGATAGCAGAATGCAGCTTTTTGTTGAGTATTTCGGGAATTTACAGAAATGTTGGGATAAACGGGAGGAAAAGAATATAGAGTGGCGCTTTGATGAATATTTTGAAAAGCTGATAAGCAAAAAGGATAAATATTCCTTCCATGATTGGTTTACTGCTCTTGATGAGGTGCTGGACAAATTGCGGGGAGATTTGCCAGCCTGAGATATAAGAGCCATTATCGCAAGAGAACAGGTCGGGAACTGTACATAATTGAAAGGGTCACTATGGAAAATAGTGAAAGGAGTACAATACTGATAGTAGATGACATAGAAGAATACCTCCACTCCCTGCGGAATGCTCTTGGGAGAGAATTTGACGTTCTTACTGCTACTTCCATAGACAAAACCAAGGAAGCCATGAATGCGGAAGTGGAACTGCTTTTGCTGGATATCAGGCTCAGTGAAGAAGAGCCTAATAATAGAGATGGTGTTTTTTTGCTCGAATGGTGTAAGAAAAACTATCCCACTAAGCCTGTAGTGATGATGAGCAGTTACCGGGATTTCGATATGGCAGTCAATGCCTTGAACCTGGGTGCTTCCTATTTTCTTAGAAAACCTATTAACATCTCAGAGTTGAAAGCCCTATTGAGAAATCTCATAGAGAAAGCCCGGTTATCGGAAGAAAACATCCAACTGAAAAAGAGATTGAGCAAATATGAGAAAAAGGATTGATATTACAATCTGTAAAACGCAATCTACGTGATCGCAAGGGTTTCAGACGGCTATGAATAATAAAAGCAAAATTCTCATCGTTGATGATGATGTTGAGTATCTTAAATCCCTTACTAACGTCTTGAAGAGGGATTTTTCTGTTATAACGGCATCGTCGTTCGAAGAATCAAGGGAACTTCTTTCATTTAGCCCTGATCTGGCACTATTTGATATTCGTTTGGATGATGCTGATCCAAACAACAGGGAAGGTATTGAGATATTGAAATTTGTCAGACAGGAAATGCCAACCATCCCAGTCGTGATGATGACAGCATACGGCGACATAGACATTGCTATTGAAGCCATGAAACTTGGCGCTGCCGATTTTATCCAGAAAACCAAGATGGATATAAGGGAGTTCAGAAAGGCAATACAGAACGTCCTGGAGAGATCAAGGCTCGAAAGAAAGCTTTCTGTACTGGAAGAAGACCTCCATCGGTTGGATCCTTGGGACATCGTCGGTGATGATCCAAAGGTTTTGGAGATAAAAAAACTAGTTGATATGATAGCCAAAGATGGGCAAACGACAGTTTTGATACGAGGAGAAACAGGAACCGGAAAAGAACTAGTGGCAAGGTCTATTCATGAAAAGGGTATAAGAGAAAGAGGATCTTTTGTTCCTGTTGCAATCTCTGCTCTGAGCCCAACGGTTGTTGAGAGTGAATTGTTTGGGCATGAGAAGGGTGCCTTTACCAGTGCTGACAGGAGAAAGATAGGATACATTGAAAAAGCCAATGGCGGAGTTCTTTTCTTAGATGAGATCGGGGAGCTTAGCCCAGAAATACAGATCAAACTCTTGCGTTTTTCGGATAACAGGACATTCAGCAGGATGGGGAGTACTGATGAAATCGAAGTTGACCTCCAACTTATCACCGCTACCAACAAAGACCTGGAGAAGGCTGTTGAAGATGGAGCGTTCAGAGCTGACCTTTATTATCGTCTGAAGACCGTTCAGATATTTTTACCAACCCTTGTAGAAAGGATGGGAGATATCTCCGAACTTGCCCATCATTTCCTGAGTTTTTTCAGAACGCAGGGAAGAACAAGGATGGAAAAGATATCGGACTCCGCGATGCAGCTTCTGAAGCAATACGCCTGGCCTGGCAATGTGAGAGAATTGAAAAACTGCATAGAAAGGGCGATTATCTTCGCTGACCGCAATGGACACAGCCAGATCATGCCCGACGATCTACCTTTTGAGGTAGGAGAACCTACAGGTAAGGAATATGGAATTCCAGCAGTAAACTTACCCGATGAAGGGGTAAACGTGTCTGAGGAACTTGCCAGGGTTGAACTCACTTACATCGAGAAGGCTCTAAAAGCCACAAACGGTAAAAAGACAGAAGCATGGAAGCTTCTTGGATACAATGACAGATTTGCTTTGCGACGAAGGATCAAAATTCTTCGGAGAAAGTTTCCGTACCTGATAAAAGAATTTGTCTACTTGGGAGAAAAAACATGAATCCGTATGATTGGAATGAAATATCCCAGGCATTGAAACGTTTGTGTATACACCATCAGGTATCTGATAAGGATATTGATTTCGAGATAAAGTCCAGAGAAGATTTGAAAAAACTCGCAGGGCTGGAAAAATCAGACAAAGGAGATGCAGACGAGAACTATCTCATTATTAAAGACAATAAAGAAACCAAAGAAATCGGTATCGCCATCGTTGTTTTCGATGACGCCAGGACGGCTGTGCATAAGGCTGCGGACTTGGCAACGGAATCTGTTGCAGTGAAAGGACTGGGCCACGGTGGTATCGAAATAACCGATCTCTTTCTGCCCCTTCCAACAGTTGTCATTAGCTGTGAGAAACGCGAAAGTTTGGAGAAGAATAGTTTTCTTAAGTCTCGCGATGCGCTGAAAACTCTGGATCGATATCCGTGGGTGGAGGTAGTCTATTGGTTTGATGGCGAGTTATTGTTTAGTATTCGATCAGAGTACCAAACTGACCTGGACAGTAGGAGTATTCCGGCGGCATTACAGCAAGAGTTTGAGAATAATAGACTCCCCCTTTCACAGAATGCCACCGTTCTGGCTCAAAGGCAAGGTAGTGAGTGGCGGATAAATGATAGTGACAATGGACAAGTGTATGTTCTCCGTAAAGAAGGAAGCATACTAAACATTTACGATGGCGAATATAGTCCCATTCAACGGCTTAAGCAAGCTCTCTCCCACGCAATAGATCAGTATGATCGTATTTATTCCAAAATTACAGCTGTGCTTGTGGAAGATGAGCCTCTTAAAACGGAGACCAAGGAAGATGCAGCGACACAAGGAGATAACAGTTCTATTGGCCGCTGCCTTGCTGATGCTCCTCAATCCAGGAAGCTGGATAGGTATCCATGGAGCTACGAACAAGTTGAAATCGTGAATGGGAAAAAAGAGGAAAAAGCTATATGCGAAATAACGCAGCATTTTAGTGAGAATCTCGGAAAAACTGGTATCTTTATGGATTTGAATTTCGATCGCAATTGGGAAGAAAGCGAGACCAAGGAAAGTGAGCATTACAACGGATTAGACCTGATAGCTAAGCTGAAGCCTGTCGTAGAGTCGCCTGATAGGATAAGCTCTGCCCAAAAGTATAGGGAGATAGGGCATCCACCTATTGTTGCCCTGACAGGTTATGACGATAAAGAGCATATTATACAGGCAATTCGTACAGGAGCGGATGATTATGTAATGAAGAAAAGTGGAAATAAACCAAAGGAATGTTTTATCAGGGCGTTCCATACGCTTTTCACCTTGTTTTCACGGCAGAACTGGCTCCAGTGTTATTTGTGCGATATCGCCCGGATTCTCGAACCTAATAAAGATAGAGCAAGGCTTGATAACCTTGAAAAATGGCTGGATTCCTGCGAGTTTAAGGAAGAAATCAAGAAAATGAGGAAGGCAGGGAAGATAAAAACTGTATTCCCTACAGGGACGGTGCCTTCATTTATATTTGAACTATACCATGCCATAGAGACCTTACGGAAAGAGCTAGTTGACGCCCATCCGGAGGCAGAGGATCCTGTGGGTATACGAGATATGGCGCAGCGGCTCCGTGAGGCGTTAATCAGGATTCCGGAAGGCCATAGACAATGTGAATACGAGTGCAAACGCAATGGGAATCAGACAGAATTGCATAAGTCTATTGACAATCTGTCAGATTTCTTCCATCAGATACACCAAAACGCGTCGAAGCAAATAGAGAAGAGCTTTCGAAAGGATATGTCCGACCTATGAGTCTCTGTATCCAATACATAGAGCGCGACGAGAATGGGAGACGCTTCGTTGTACACTATACTGGTAAGAATAAGAAGCTTTTTTTCTCCTACAGCAGCTTAAGAGAATTTGCTGCTGATTTTCTCGTACAGAAAGAAACGATAGACCTAGTAAAAGCTCTACCAGACTTCATTGAGAAGCTGTCCTCGTGCTGTAAATCTTCAGAGTTCACATCCAGCGAGCGTGCAATACAGAGGGATAACGTAGCTCGTTTCGTAACGTGGGGATGGCGGGCAACGAGAGCATATCACAAAGACAAGAAACGAGAGGAATCTAGCAAAGAATTAACGGAATCCTTAAAGGAGCTAATAGAAACGACAGCTTATGATCTTGAGATAGATAGCACGGGAGCCGTTTTCAGGCTACGCCCGGATGGTCTGTCCTCAGAGATTACGTTGCCCCTTGACCCTGAAGAGAGCGTTTTCCTTTTCTCTCGATGGTGGCGAGCAGCCGAGAAAGATATGCGTCTAATTGTGGAGGAGCTTTGGAAGCATCTGCATGAAGCGAACGATAAGTTGACACCGTTTCAGAAGGAGAAGCTGGCTTCTTGCTTCATAATGGCTCTAAATCAACAGAAGTTCGATTATATAAGATCCGATCCCGAACTATCGTGGCATTACTGTTACTGGCACAAGCTACGTTGGCAGGCAGCGAAGCAGCTTACGGATGAAAATAAGCTGGAGCAGGATACAGTAAAATGGCTCTTTTTATGCTATCGTGAGGACAATAGGGAAACAGATAGGGAAATAGCTATTGATACGGAGATTGATCCAGAAAGAGAAATCAAGAATGTACTCTTTGGTGGAGATAATGGTATTCCGTACTTCTTAAAACGACGTGATAAAGAGAAACAGACTCTTTTCCGTTTAGCTGAGTGGTTTGCCAGAAGATATGATTGGCTGCACGCTTTCAAGATCGTGGGAACTCCCTATTTGTTATTAGTTTTTACGCTATCTATCATAGTTATATTGGAATTCGGTATAGTCAGATGGTTGCTAGGTGACAAATTAATATGGTCTATCATCGGGGTAGTATGTTTGTTGCCGTACCTTGCATATATCATTCATTCATACATTAGGAAAAAAGAGGGTACAGCAGGACGTCTGGTAGGAATTGCCCGTCTGATGGGACGTCTAGTAGGTGGATGCGTTATCGGGTGGATCCCTATGATTGCTGGGGAATCATGGAGATTAGCCCTGATCAACCCGGCTGATCACTGGTGGGTGTATCTTGTTCCTTCTGTGTTTATTATAGCAACTGGGGCATATATATCCTTGGAAGCGAGAAATCCTATCGGAAAACAACTCTTTAGGCGCACAATTGCAGTGTTAGCGCTTGGCTTGCTAATATCTCTTGCAATAGGTATTCCCGTTGTGATATTGGGCTCTCATTCCATATTGTCCTCTCTCTTTGTAAAAGGTAGTGCCACATCGAACTGTCCAAGTCTCTTTTTGGGGTTCTTGGGGGTGGGAAAAGGTATTTGGTTTAACCATGGGGAACCCGTATTCTCCGTCTCCGTTTTGACCTTTGGCACCACGTTTGCCTTATTTATTGGTATATTTACACAAATTCTTTGGGAAAAGTATCCACTCACGGAGCCAATATGATAAACCGAGAGTATACCCTCGAGCTTAGTTTCGGTTACTGAGCCCTAATCTGAGTTCCGCGTGGCGTATACGTGGCGTGGAAAATCTCAAATAACTCCGAAATAGAGTAAAAGATACGGATAGATTCCAAAAATGCAAAAGACGGGAAACTCAGATATTTACTAGCTCTTCAAAACAATTACTAACGATTCAGAACTATCCAAAAAAGTTCGTCACTGAACTTCAAATCCAGCGTGGGGTGATCGCTCTTGGGAGGTATGATTCAGGCAAGATATTCTGCTGTCTAATATATGGGGAACAGTATCCCGTGTGCCCAATCTGTGCCCACGACCATTCCAAACTATCCAAAAACAAACGAAACAATTCTCAACACTGTAGAGGGTACAGTGCCTTAAAGTATCGAGCATTTCTTAACTATTCCAAAGGATTCAGAACCAACCTAAAAACTGGATTCTTGGACTCCGGATCCAGAGGCCGGTGGTTCGAATCCACTCAGGCATACCAACGATAAACCTAAGCGTCGTGTGCATCCACGGCGCTTTATTTGTTCTGGAAAGAGTCAAAAAACCTGCTTAGCGTGGCATATACGTGGCAGAGACGATCCTCAACTCCCTGCATAAGGCAGTTGAAGAACCTTTTTTTTCGAATGATCCTCGGCCATGTGAGCATACTGTAAAGTTGTCTCATAACTCTGATGCCTCATCAGTTCCTGGACTTCCCTGAGCGAAACTCCAGCCATTACCAACTGTGAAGCAAAAGTATGTCTCAGGGAATGGAGAGTGACCTCCTCCAAGTCTGCTTTCTCCAATACGCTTGACCAACTTCTCTTGATATTACTCTTAAGTTGCTTACCGCAATAGGTGAAAACATATTCGCTAACGCCTTCTGACCGTTCCTTATGCTCCCTAAGAACTTCATACAGAACAGGCGTCAGTTGAATAACCCGGGACTTATAGTTCTTGGTGTGCCAATCAGATTTAGACTGAACCGTTACAATCTGCTGATCGAAATCAATGTCCATCTACTTGAGGTTGAACAACTCGCCCTTCCTCATTCCTGTATGCAGAGCTGTTACAATAAGCGGATGTATATAGAAGCCTACTGAGGCTTCTATAAGCCGTTTTATCTCTTCCTGGCTAAGGAATCTCGGCGGATTCTTCGTAACCTTCATCCTCTCAACACTGGAAGCAACGTTTCTATCAATGTGCCCCCAGCGGATTGCCAGTTTCAGCATATGTGAGAGGTTTGTCAACTGTAAACCACTCCTGAAGAGCAGTCATCATTGGAACAGCGATACCCCATAGACACAGCATATATGGTTCCCGAAAGCTGGATAATGTATTTGTTCCATCAGCTTCGCTATGACTCCGTTCTATTCTGCTTTCACACTCTAGACATTTTGTCATCTCTGATTTATAATATATGGTAGGTACATTGCTATAGTCTTTGGCAATTTTCATGACAGACTCCTTTCTTGTGCCTCTACATATTCTATCACAGGAGTCTGTCATTTTTCAATTGTATCATCCTTTTGCTGTCACTGTAAAATATTCGTGTCATTCGTCAATTCGTGATTTCTATATTACCCCGAACTCACTTTAAAGTACTTCACGCACATAACCACCCGGCCTACTATCTCAAAATCGCCTTCTTTTGATGAAAAGACAGCCGGTTCCTCACGATTCTCCGGCGACAGGAACATGATATTTTCGCCCATGCGGTAGACATTTCTCAACGCCGGTTTTCCATTGAGGATCACCAGAACTTTGCCGGCATCCCGCGCTTCAGTGCCCATATCCACCACAATTATATCACCTTCGTCCACCTTATCATCGGTCATATCTTCCCCGCTGACTTTCAAGGCGAATGCTCTTTCAGCATCCACCTGCACATCCGGCGGTAGTACGTACATCTCAGCGTCTTCTTCTGACAGGATTTGCCCGCCAATAGGGATAAAATCCAGCAGTGGGACAGCAGCTAGCGCCGTAACACTAACACTTCCAACTGAGAGGGCTTTTTCAGAGGACTTTATCTCAACGTCCTCGTCTTCATCAAGTACCTCTCTGAATTCCGCCTTCATGTGCTCCTTCCGACGTTCCAGTTTATCTCGCTGTAGTTGGTGTCGAAGCTCCTCGAAATCCAGATCCAGCACTCTGGCTATGGCGCGCGCTGCGTCGGTTGAGATACCAGCCTGACCGGACAAAAACCTGCTGATCAGAGTTTGATTCTTACCGATCCGCCGGGCAAGCTCCGTTTGGGTCATATTTTTAGCCGTCATAACGACTTTAACCATCTCTCCGGCGTGCTGCATTATCCTCCCCCTCTTTGTCAGTTTAAGGGTGGACGGTTTCGTACGGGCGAATCTTGTATTCGCCCGTACGAAGCCGCTGTCAGAGCTGATCTCCGCAAACCTGTCGAAACACTCGCATGAAATTCTCACCCGATATTTTTGTGATCTCCTCCACCGAATATCCTCTTTCCAGAAGCGCCTCTGTGATCCTGGGCATCTTTGTGACATCCTCCAGTCCCACCGGCGGGGGATTCATGCCGTCGAAATCTGAACCCAGACCAACGCTGTCGATCCCGCCAACGCCTGCGATATAGTCAATATGATCGATTACCTTGCTCAACGGCGGTGGAGATGGTTTCAGACCTTTACTTCGCTGAAGCTTGAACTCCTGATCCAGAAATTGGGAGTAGAAATTGACGCAGATCACCCCACCGTCATCAGCGATAGCTTTTATGAGGTCATCATTGACGTTTCGCCGGTGGTCGCATATAGCCTTCGCACAGGAGTGAGATGCGATAATGGGTGCGCTGCTGGTCTCCAGAGTATCCCAGACCGTCTTATCCGCTGAATGTGACACATCAACTATCATTCCCAACCTGTTCATTTCTCTGACTACGTCTCTCCCGAAATCCGTTAATCCATCATGTTTTGGCTCGTCTTTGAAAGAATCCGCCCAGTTAGTGCTGTTCCACACAAGCGTCATAACCCGAACGCCCAGCCTGTAATAATTCCGCAGGAAAGCCAGATCGTCCTCGATGGCCTGTCCACTTTCTATCGCGATAACAGCCGCTATTTTACCCTCTTGCTTGGCCTTCCGCACATCGCCTGCCGTCAGCGACAGTTTTATGGCATCAGAGTTTTTCTCGAACTGAAGGTGGAGCGCGTCTATCATTCTCAATATCCGCTTCAGGTAATAACCATCGGGTTGATCCTGTTGAGTAACGCAACATGCAAATATCTCAGCGTCGACGCCGCCTTCTATCAGACGTGGGATGTCGATATGTCCCTGCTCTGATCTGATGCCCAGATCGACCCCGTTTTTCAGAACTCTCGAAACGGTATCGCAGTGTGTGTCAAATACCATTATTTCCTTGTGGATAGCCTCAAAATCCTTCATAATTATCTCTCCGCGTATTCAGTGCGCTGGATAATGGAGCTTTGCAGTTTGGGATCCAGCGTTACAAAATAGTCGCTGTAGCCGCCGACGCGCACGATTAGGTGTCGCCATTTTTCCGGTTCTTCCATAGCCGCTCGTAGATCGTCGGCATCTGCGACTGTGACCTGAACTTGCTGACCGCCCAGGGCGAAGTAGCTGCGGATCAGATCGATAGATTTCTCAATGCCCTCATCGTTGTCAAGACAACTGGGCGGCAGTTTGAGGTTCAGGATTACGCCACCGGCAGCCAATTCCTGTGGAATTCCCGAAGCGGATTTGAACATAGCAGTAGGGCCATGTATATCGCGACCCGGCCAGGGCCCCATGGAATCTTCCAATACATCCTCATCGAATCTCCCGTCCGGCGTAGCCCCCGTCTGCCGACCGAAGTATAGCTGACGCGTAAAGTATACCACCAGGCCGGTGTAGTGTCCACCTCTATATGTGCGCTTTTGCTTCAGAACTGACCAGATATGCTCTGAAATCTCCCGCGCTATGCTATCCACTCGATCATCGTCATTGCCGTAGCGCGGAGCGCGATGAAGTATCCGCTGGCGCAGCGATTCATGTCCCTGCCAGTTATCTTTCAGTGCTTGAAGAAGCTGGGACATGGAAACCGATTTTTCCTCGAACACGAGCGTTTTGATCGCCGCTAGAGAGTCAGCCACCACAACAATTCCATTGGTTAGTATCTGTCCATTGCCATACCGGGCACCGCCGCCGTCGCAATCCAGCCCCCGGGCGATGCAATCGTCAATGAGTAGGCTGCGGAACACTTTTGCTCCCTGTCTGCTCTTTATTTCCTGTCCCACGTTGCATTGAATTATGATCTTGTCGATTACCGCTTCCACCTGTTGTTTGTATGCGCTGAATACATCGTCAAAAGCTCCGAACGCGGACGGATCGCCCGTTCGAGCGCCCATGATTTCCCCAGTACGGGCACATTTCCCATCATTGAGCGCCAATTCCAGGCATTTAGCCACGTTAATATGACCGTCCTCGCCGCCGAAATTGGACTTGCCGGAGATCTGGAACTCAATGCAGCCACCCATCGCGTAATCGCGCGCATCCTGTATCGGAACTCCAGATGTGACCAGAGCGTTGATAACCGCATCATCATTGACTAAAGCGGGCATTCCCCCACCCCGCGCGATGCACCGCATCGCCACGCGCCATAGACGCCGGGATGAACCTGTGGAAAGGCGCAAGGCCACAGCAGGATTGGTAACCCGCACATCTGAGGTGACCTCCAGACACAGGTAAGTAAGATCGTTGCTGGCATCCTCCCCATCCGGTGTCTGACCAGCCAGAACCAGAGACCACGCTCTTACCTGCTCCATCTTGTACCATAATTCTTCCAGCAAACCGCGCACAAACTCCCGTGTTATCTTGCCTTCTGCCAGATCATCGCGGTAGAACGGGAACATGAATTGATCGAAGCGTCCGGGATCGTCGTTGCCGTCTAACAAGAACGTGAACCAGAATAATTGGAGCGCCTCACGGAATGATTGAGGCGGTCGCGTTGAAATGCTGTCGCATATCTCAGCTATCTCCGCCAACTCATGCCGTCGACTTTCCGAAACTTCCTCAGCCTGCATTTCCCGCGCTTTCTCCGCATAGCGGAGACACAAATCAGACATATTATCGCAGTATAAAAACAAAGAACGGTAAAAAGGCTCTTTTTCCAGATCGTCGCACGCGGACATGGCCTCTTCTATCTCCCGCCGCAAACCCGGAATACCAATACGCAGTATTTTGGCATAATCTATGACCATGTGTCCCTGAAAGCTGGAGCCGTTGCCAACCGCGAAGTGCCAGGGCGCGCCGCGTCTTATGGATTCCTCGTTGATCAGCTCGCGGGTTACATGCCGACCGGGGAAATATTCCATTATGGACTGCATTCTCCGCTTCTGGTCGGGATCGCCGGTCTCCATGACGTGCTCGCACATTCTCCTGTTGAACACCAATCCGCTGGAAATGCTGGATTCCACAGCGCGCCTAGAACGCGGTATCCCAACGACCCGTTCCGTCTCGCCTATGCCAATCAGCGATTCACGCCAGGCCGCGCAGTGCGCCTGAGCAAAGCGTATATAAGGATGCTCGTTTTCCAGCGCCATAAACGTTTCTGCAAACGGTTCCTTACCATCATAGTCCTCCAGAGGATCTGGCAATGGACAAATCCCCTGCTTTCGATCTATCAGTATATCAGTCGCGCTCATCTCTCGTATCACCCCATCCTGTGAAAACTAATGCTCTGACAACTTAGTTTTTCATAGTACCGTTAGTCGCCGAAGAGACGGGCATTTCGTAGAACGCGGCTGCCAGCCCGTTTGGAAACAAGCCAGCGGCATGTTCTACGGAAAGCCGCCCAGAAATTGAGCCAAA
>SDBT01001473.1_pt1 | contig 41582 bp, 64 predicted proteins | sample 2277101 | NCBI WGS metagenome assembly SDBT01 (sample SAMN10404973, study PRJNA504765) | marine sediment metagenome | isolation source: marine sediment core GS10_PC15, 103 cmbsf | place: Arctic Ocean: Southern Knipovich Ridge | collected 2010 | reverse complement strand
GTATAAGTGATGAGCTTTCTGTATTTTTAGGACAACAAGACGTAAAGTTTCTCGCAATGTTGACTGATTGGTATGATAGTAGGGATGAATGGACCTATGAAACAAAACATCAAGGCACTGATCGCATCAATGGAGTGTGCTTTAACGTCTTGGCAGCTTCAGCTCCCGACTGGCTCCCCAGTACATTTCCGCCGGAGGCTGTTGGAGGGGGTTTTACATCACGGATCGTTTTTGTTGTGGAAGAACACAAATCAAAAAGTGTCGCTGACCCAAATAAGATGCAGGTTGATCGTGCTCTTGAGGACAAACTCGTTGATGATCTTGAAGAGATCAAGATGATGTCAGGCGGCATGGTCTTTGAACGTGATGCCCTCAACATGTATATTAAATGGTATGAGTTACAGGATAAGAATACTAAGAAGGGCAATCCACCTGTTGCTGATCCAAAGTTCGCCGGCTATAACTCAAGACGACAAACTCACTTGAGAAAGTTGTGCATGGTTATGTCAGCTTCTCGTGGTGATAGCTTGAGGATAACCAAGCAGGATTTTGTAAGGTCTAAGACTATATTAGAGGCCGCTGAAAAGAAGATGCCATCAGCATTTAAGGGAATGGGTAAGGCACGATTTAGTGAGGCAACCACGGACGTGTTGACGTTTATCATGCATAGAGGTATGGTCAAACGAAGTGAGGTGCTTCAACATTTCTTTAGAGATTTGGATAGTTGGATGCTTGAGCAGATTGAGAAGGTGTTAGAGCAAATGCACGTTATCAAGATTACAAGCATATCAAAGGTCGGAGATCAAGATGCTCGATATGAGTACATTGGTCAGAAACAGGAGAATTAATGATGACTAATTATGTAGCGGGCTTTCTATTTAGTAAAGATGGCGGTGATAAACTTCTTGTACAGAAGAAAAAACCCTTATGGCAGGCAGGCAAATGGAACGCGGTGGGTGGAAAGTTAAGGCTTCATGAATTTCCTGAAAGCGCAATGATACGTAAATTTTATGAAGAGACTAGTTTACGTGTAGAAAAGTGGGAGTTGTTCTGTGTGTTAGCTCATGCAGAGAACAACGTCAGCTTTTATCGAGCGTTCCATGATTGTATCTTTGACTCACAATCATGGAATGACGTCGGTGAAGAGCTTGCAGTTTTTCTTAACGAATATATACCACACCCTATAATGCAAAACCTTACATGGTTAATTCCGTTGGCACTCGATGGAAATGTTAAGACGCCAACTAAAGTGGTGGATACATCTCAACCATGGTTAGAAACAGGAGAATGAATGATGACTGAAAGTAACCCTTGCGAAATATGTGGTGAACCAGTTGATGATCTTGAAAACGATTGGTGTCCACGCTGCCTTAACAGAATAAAGCATGTTAGATGGGGTATTGCTGACACGTTTTTTGCAAGTATGGCTGTCAGCGTTCTAATACTAGGTATTGTAGTCGTTGTAAATATAGTATACAATTGAAATGTTAGAACCCAAAAGGTAACTTTACACCTTGTTGTGAGGCTTCAAGCTGAATTGCTTGTGAGAATTGTTTACTATTGAAACCGGGGAGAGTCTTCGTAATCTTTCTCATGGCAGCTCGACGCCTAACACCGTTAGTCTCGTCATCGCCAGCCTCTCTCCATTGTTCCAAGAACACTGCTGCTCTTGCTTGTACGTCCATTCCTACCAATGTAATCCAGTAACTTTTCTTAGGTAGGAATGGTACGTCCTCGAACTTCTGTGTTCTCCAAATCCTGTCAAGAGACTCTAAATTTGTAAAGCGTGTCTTCAATGCAGCTTGATCTAATGGAGACTGTGCGCTGATCCATCTTGAAACTTCTCGAGCATTGATTACTCCAGTTTTACTTTTCATCTCAACGAACATAGTATCAAGCTGATCTGTTACTGTCTTCAATTCACCTGCACGCTCACGTGCAACTCGATCTACATCATCCAAAATGTTTGAAGCGGGGTGAGTCACTGATAACCAACGTCTGAGGAATGGCATGTTCGCAAGCATATCAATAACTGCTTGATCGCGAATGTCTGGCGGTACGTTGGAGAATACTTGTTCATAAGCAAAGCCCATTGTATTCGTGTAGACGTTGGAAGGCACAACCGCACCGAACGCGGCAGTCAACCTTGCAGGTGACACTTCAATCAGTCCACCGCGCGTCAACTCTGCAATGTCTTTTGGAAGATTAGGTGTAGGACGTGCGTGTTGTGCACCGTAATACTCATCAACAGGTACAACATTTGGACCCTTCCATACATTGTCTTGTCTCCACCAATCATAGTTTCCTACAAGTGCAAACGCAGCAGACATTGAAGGCGGAATATTACCTACTGGAACTATGTTGCCGAGACTAGAGAGTATAGACATCGTATTTGATCTTGGCAATTCACCATCTACATAGCGAGCAATAGACGCATCAGTCAATGCTTTCAATGGAATGACAGTGTGGTCAATTGGAATGTTGAAATACAAATGTCTTTTATTACCTTGATGATCCAAGTACCACCACGGAGTCATAATAATAGTGTTACGATTTTTAATATCGTTGGGTACTTGAGAGAAGCCTTCTGGATTGATCTTCCTATTCGCAAAGTTCGCACCGGCCCACACTGCCATGGTCTGCGATATCTTTGCTGCCAATAACGCTGGATCGTCACCAGCCGCTCGAACAAATCCTCTTATACCTTGTGCACTGGCGTTTAGATAAGGAATTCCATTATCAATAGCTTTCGCGCCCCATCCACCTTGAGAGAAATCAATGTAACGACGAGCTTGCCAGGTTGCTTCGGTTGGACTTAGCCCGTTCTTTAACGCACGGTTCCGAAGAGCAAGACGCAACCAAATCTCGCTAGTCTCGTTGAGGTAACCAAGAACATGCTGAACTCTTTGTAACTTAGAACCTACAGCGTTTTGGGCGCCAATTCTACCTTGATGGGTTAAGAGAGCCATTCCTCCACCCTCATCAATGTAATCCTTCCAAACACCCTTACGTGTAAATGCATCACCAGCTACTTCAACCATATCCTTTCCTAATTGAAGAGCTGCCTTTGGCAGTATCGCTGAGTATTGAGAAGTAGTAAGCCATATGTACATCATATCGCGAGGAAAGTTCGAGAAGATAAATGCTGGATTGATACCAGTCGCGAACGGACGTACGAGCGGGGAAAGAGATATCGCTTGTGCAAGAGTAGCCAATCGTGAAGGCATCTGACTTGAATTAACAATCCATTCATCAACGAATTCTTGATTAAGCCACATGTTTTTCTTCTCACCATTCTCCATTACAGAGATCTTCGTCCACAATCCAGACTCAGGTTTCTTGCCAACTCTAACAACAGGGTTAGCAGGGTGAGTGCGAGCTACATCTAACAATGCAACGTTGGCCCTGTTTCTAAAGATACGACCTTCAGTCCTCAACATGGTTTGTGCCAGCATGAAAGAACTATCGGTCTCCATGTATTTGGCTGCGCCTCTACCAAGCGGTGCTAACCCGCTACTGCGAACAGTGACAACGTCTTTACCAACGTTCAGTTTAATAATTTCATCGATTTCATTAATGAACTCTATAGGTGAATAGTCAAATCGTGAAAGTCGAATATGGTCAGCCTCAGTTATAATGCCTTCAGTCAATAGATTGTCAATGTTTGTTTGATGCGCATCGAAATATGCATCAGCACGCTTCATCAACCTATCATATTGAGCAGGTCCAAGACGCTCTTGCATCAACTCTCTGGCCTGTGCAAAGTCAGTTACGTTAGCGCCTTTGTATGGAGACCTATACTTAGGTTTGTAAGAGTAAATCTGTCCCATGCGTCTATATTGAATAAGCGCATCGAGGTCAGCTCGTTCAACTTTTTTAAGCTGGCTATAGATTATGTCTCGAGCCGCAGCAAATCTTTGTTCACCTTTAAGAGACGCACCCTGTGCAAGTTCAAGATGCATGACGGCCTTTTGACCTTCATCACCTGCACTTTTCAACAATGACCTTTTAATGTTGGCTGATCTATCATATACCATACTCGCGGCCGCACGACCCAACTTCCTAACTCTTTGCGGAATGGATAGTTTATACACTTGTGCAGCCGCCTCTATTCCATCATCATACGTTTTAAGAACGGACGGTCCACCAACTCCCGGCTTTATAATACGTCGTCCAGTTGTCAATGAGTTCATGGCTCGACCTTCAAACCATGCAAGCTTAGCTAAGATATTAGCTTCATCAAGAGGTGAGCCAGCATCGGCGTTTATCTTTCTAACATTGGACTCAAATATTTCCATTAAGGCTTCAACCTTAACCTGATCGGTTGGCTTAACTCCTACATCAACAGTACCGAAAGGCGAACCAGCAGTATCAAGGGTTGTCTTGCTAATCTTAATGTTACGTGACTCTTCAACGAGAGCATCAGCAATCTCAGCCGCGGTGACATCAACTCTCTCAGTCGCATTTAGTATGTCATCACCTTTACCGGTGGGCATGGCCACGTCTTCGGGTGTAGTACCTCGACCCCTCATTACAATCTTTCGACGAGCGGCCTTTGCTAACAGCAACGTCTTCGCTGCAACCCTACCTAGCCCCTCAAACGCGCCGCCAATTAAGAAGCCCTCCATTGCCTGCTTAAACAATGACTCAGCTGTTTCGTCAGTAACGTCTGCAGCTAAGTAAGCGGTCGTGGCTTCACGTAGTTCAGGGAATTGCTCAAGGTTGTCGTGTATCAGATTTGAAAGGCGAGGCTCATCAGGATCAAACGTTAACATCTCAGCGCTGACACCACCGATCACGGCCTTACTCAACTGAGTCTTCAATCTCTTAATACCGGTTGCGTCAAGTACCTTACCAGCTGCACCGTAATTTAAGAGGAACTTTGTAAGGTCACCAGTCGCTGTACCGACGATCGTACGATCTTCATCGTTTAGTTCTTGAACACTCTCCAATCTTACAATCGCTTTATCAATATTCTCTGGCGATACTTGGAAGCCTGTAAACAAACTATCGACTGCCGCATCTCCATCAGCAAGTAGCTCACGCATTGCAAGGTTCAATCCTTTATGACCTCTCAGGATTGAAATAACATTGTCAAGAGCAAAGTCAAGTGTACCTGCACCGATGTCCATATGAATATTCGGCAAGGTTCGTTGTAGATCGTCAAGAAGAATACCTCCAAAGCTTTCCTCAGAAGTGATAAATGATTTATCGCTGCTTGGTGGGGGTTCAACGATGGAGAATTCAGTAGCACCGGCCGCCGCCAGAGCCTTCCCGTACGTCTCCATTGTTAAGTCAACGCTATCAGGAATAATCTGAATAGGTGCTTCCTCAACAACGCGAGGACGTGGATGGGAAACAACAGGGCGGTCGGGATCGAACGTGTTCCCTACAAGATCGATAACTTCATCATCTTCTTCAGTGTTCGCCATTACGGACCTACGAATGGAAGGTTGGTCATCACTTGACTGAGGTTCGTCCAATCAGCTACGGACAATTCAAGAGCTTGTGCAAACTGCTCATCGGGTGTACCTTCAAGACCTCTAGTAACTGCTTCACTCAACATAGCGCGGCGAAGTCTATCCATTTGATTGTTGACTTGTGCATTTTTAACGATGAAGTCAATAATGTTGTCAACCCCAGCGCCTCTGCTAAATAGATAGTTGGCCATACTAGGAAGGTCTCGTACATCGTCTGGTAACCATCTTGCAGAGATATAATCCGCTTCAGCTTGCTTGGTTGCTTTCTCTCTCGCAACTTCCCGTGTATCGCCTTTCAAGATAAACTCTCGAACCCTATCCTGTGCAAGAGCGAGCATGGTTTCGTCTTTGAAGCTTTGAGGAATTAACAAACCTTCCTGACTCTTACGGAACGTACCCTCTAACTGCTTGTTAACCTTATCACTCTCAACAATAGCACGGCGAGCGCTACTCATGTTAGCTTCACTAGCTTCCATGTTATGGGCGATGAGAAGATCAGAGGCTTTTTGATCAGCACCCGCTAGCTTACCTTGAGCTGCAAGTTTGCCGGGTTGTAATTCTTCTGCACGTGCTGCTGCCTCTCTTTGTAGTTTTTGATCTTCAACCTTACGTAACTCATCGGCAGCTGCACGTTCTTGAACAGCTTCACGATCAATGTCTTTTGAAATTGCACGAATGTCTTGTTCAGCCTTTCGCTCATCTTCAATAACCGCCCTTGTCTCAGCTGCCGCCTCTTTCGTTCTAACCTCTGCGGCTCTTTTAATATCCATGATATTGTCGAGCCATCTATTCGCTCTTGCAGAGTCAATCTCATCCAACGTGTTGAAGCCTTCTTGAGGAGTAATCGTTGGATCTAGTTGTGTAACAGCTTCATCAAATCTGGTATCAGTTCGTTTCTGTTCAATGCTGGTTGCTAATGCAGAGGCAGCGGATAATGACTCACCCGCACCTAACGCTGTTTGAATAATGTCAGCACTCGTAGCTTCACCTCCACCTCTAATTAGTTCAACGAGTGTAGCACGTGACTCAGCTTGAGATTGTGCAAGCTTCCGCTTTTCAAGCGTAGCCAAGAACGTATCGAAGTCGTCAAACGCACTTCCAAAAATACCTTTTGTTCTAGGCAGATTAACAACTGTTGCCATGATTGCCTCCTAAAAACTCTGCACTGTTTTGGTTGATGCAGCTAGTTTAAGCAAATCGCCAGCGATGCCTTCAGTTCCACCACTTGCAACCACAACATTCTCTTTAGCTTGTAAACCAAGAGCCTCCAACAACTGAGCCACTCGCTTATCCTCACGTGCAAGTCTTTGCAACTCAATATTTCTTGGCAATGCACCGGCTCCCAGCAAACTGATGAGGTCTCCGCTCGTCCCAATCTGGCTAGACAATCCAGCAGCTTGCAACCTACTCTGAGTATCGCTTTCACGGGTTCTAAATGCAAGGTCTGATCTTGCTCTAGTTAGTGACTCAAGTAAGTCTTCTCGTGCAGCCTCGTCTGCCGAAATCCTCTCTGTACCGAAGAACTGATTTCCACCAAACTCTCTACCAATCCTCGGAAGAACGTCCTCCTCAAAATCTCTTAAAGCAGGATCTCTAACCGTAGTTTGAAAGAAGTCTTCAAAGTCTGTTGGACCTTGACTAAGTATATCACCAACAGCGGATGTTGCTTGTCTTCTTAGACCACCTTCAGCACCTTGACCACTTACAAGGTCTTTTGCAAGCTGCTCCAATCCAGCGAGTGATGTACTCTCCAGCGCTGACATACCGGGAACGGCTGCACCAGCTTCACTGATCGGCCGACCTAAGAATGGTACAAGCGTCTCTCTAAACAATCGTTGCTGTTCTGGAGTAAGCGTTGATAAATCGAACGTCTCTGTGCTTGGAGACTCACCGAATAACGTATCAAGGATACCCATCGTAACCTCCTACCAGATACTTTCCTGCTTGTATCTGAATGATAACCAACGGACAGCGAACCCGCCCGCTACACCAGTTAGTCTAAAACGAATAGTTCTAAATACAAATTGCTTTGACGTTCTAACACGTGTAAATGATGCACCAGGTGTAAATGTTTTCAACGGTGTCCAAGTTAAACCTTCATTAATACTATACAATACTTGAACACTAGTACCTTTTATCTTAGTCTCAAATCGATCAAATCTAAGTTCCCTATTAGGAACAAAGAAATCTTTTGTATCAACCGTAAACGTTATATCCGTTCCATCATCATTGGAAGCGGTGAAGTTATATTCATAAACTTGTTTATCATTTCCGCACAGTTGAATAGTAGGAGCGTTAGACAAAATAGTTAACGAGTTCCACGCCTCACTATGATCAGTCCACGTACCAGTTGATGCAGTCCATGTAACACTACTATCAGCTTGAAATATTCCATGGCCATTTATAGCTACTGGCCACGTTCTAGTATGCCATGATCCATTCAACATACTATACCTTGCTGAATTTTGTGGATCGGTATCAGAACCACTAGGATAAAACAACCAGATCTCTTTCAATTCTTTTACATATGTTAAAAAGACGCGGCTTCTAGCTGAAGGATTTAATGAACCTTCAGATGAAAAAATCAGGTGGAACACCTCATCTCCAATAGGGGTAAGACTGAACCCACCCTTATACTCCCAAACATTGGTGTTGCCAACAAAGATATTCTTATCACGAAGGCTAACTATAGATGCATGATTTAGTGCACCTTCACCCTCAACTACATCATCGAATTGGAATAGCTTGGCATCAGATCCAACGTAAGATACTCTAATGATAGAATTGCTTTTGTAAATGACACGTATTTCTCCCAATTCAGCGTATCCAACAATGTGCTGTGCATTGCTATATAGATCTCTAGAGTTGGCGTTACCTGTAACCCACTGATTATGATTACCAGTATCACTGTTTCTAACTCGTTGTGGATAACTAGTACCACCCTCAACAGTATTCATTAACAATACGTAATTTAGATAAACACCTAAAAACTTTGCAGTAGTGAGTCCGGCAGGCAACCCTGTCATATCAATACAAGTTGTACCATTGTACACCTGCGGCTTCTCACTATTGTTTGTGAAAAGCATAACGTCTTGAGGTGGAAGCGTTTCCGCACTGATAGGATCGTCAAGATCACCAGTTAACAAAACTGCCTCAACAACAGCGTTACCTGAAGCTGCTGCACTAGGCAAAGCAACATCAATAGTTATATCAGCTCCACCTACTGCGTCAATTTGAGCTTGATGTTGTGTACCGTCATCTAATGTAATACCGACATATTCATTAACTTGAAATCCTGCAACAGACGTCATTGATAAAACAGTCTGACCCGACGCCTCATTTCCACTCAACGTGGTACTTGTTCCATTACTTACGTATTGCCATTCACTGGCTGTTGCATCCCACCTATAAAAAGCTTCGGTGGTTATCAATGTAAGAATACTTGTACCATTAACTCTTTCAAATTGATATGTTGCTTGAGGAAATCCTCTAATTGTAACACCGAATGTTACGTAACCCAACTCAGTTACAAGGTTACCTTTATTCAATCGTACGTTCTCTGCTGTAACAAGTTGATCATCTTTCAGCGTGTCATCCCTTAAATTCGTATCAATACCACTAGTTAAGATTGGAAGAAACTTATATTGCCAATCCTCCTTAGACGGTATTACTTCAATAGGTTGATCACCTACAATAGCCATTATGACACGATTGCCCTATCCTGTACTCTACGCCAGTTCGTACCATCTGAATACGCTACAGTCGCTCCACCAGTTTCGTCCGTAACGAATATCTGCGCGTATGTATTATTTGCAGCAGCTGGAACTGTAGCAACCGTGTAAGCTTTTAAAGGAGTTAAGTCAAGCCGTGCAGCATTGTCGATAGTTTGTGCAAGTAGACCGATAGCACGGACAATATCCTGAATACTAGCTATAAGATCTTTAATTTCACTCGCCATTATCGAGCAATCTCTGTAATGGTTATACTAGATGCCATAACACCGTCAAATATACCACCAGCTGCGGCACCATTAAATGTAGTTGTACCAGCCTGATCGAAGCCGGCACGGACTTTGAAATCTATTTCACTGGTTGTGCCGGCGACCATTTTATGACGGAGATGCATCGTATGAGGAAAATCCGCGACGTTCGCTTCTTGTGTATGCTCTGGAACCGCCGCCAAGGCATCCGCTACCGCGTCTTGAAATAGGGCGACTATCATTTTTCCCGCTCCAGGAGCACCGTTTGAAAGAACAGCAACCACCTCAATAATCAACCAGTTCAACGCATTCTTTGGCGTGACCGCCAGCGTCATATACTCGTCACCTTCAGTCTTCTGCGGCTTTGTGTTGTCGAACGGTATAACGGTTGTACCAGTATTAACTGCTCCGGTTTGAGTATTTACAACCTGTGCTACACCAGTAACTTCCTCAACCAATACATGCCAGTTTGATCCATCACATACATACCACTCTACATCGTATTGATTATTTAATGTTCGAGTAATAACACCGTCAATTGTTTCAGCGCCATTGCCATCCACAGTAACAGCGTTCGCACTGCTATCAGTCTTTTTAACTCCGATAATAAAACCGTTCCCAGCTGTAGCAGCTAATAAAAACGTAACAGTAAATGCTCCGCCATTAGCATTGGCTAAAATTAACTTACCCCTATCAGCAGCTACTATTGGATACGCCCCCGATTTAACAAGTGTGGTAGCTGACATCGCGGCAAGAATAGCACCTACACTCGATATCTGTGCTACATTGCCATCTTCGTCTTTCCAAAATAGCTCGGCTTTTGAATTGACGTTCTTGGTATATGTTACGCCTTCATCAGTAACGTCAGCAGGATCAGACCCTAATGGATTAACATAGGTAACTTGTTTATGCTTACCGTCATCAGCGTCACCGGCCCATGAATGATCGACAACGCCACGCTCTTGAACATCTACTTTAAGGTTACGGATTTTTCCAGCACCCTCACTAATGTCATCACCATCAGCAGGCGACGCTTCATATGAGCCATCCCACGTTCGAGTAAGTGCCATTACACTGTTCTCCTAACAAACGGATCATTCACGCCTGTAAACATTCGATGAATGTCTGCTTCCCAAGCAGGCTTAATCTCACTATCAGGTTTCATTTCATCCTCTCCAACAGCCTCTTTCAACTGAGCCATGAAGATACCGAAAAATCTGTTCGCTCTTTCATACTCACCATATGAACCGAATAGATAACTAGACGCGAGATGAACGAGAAGCTCATCCTTACGATTAAAATCTGATTTCAAACTGTCTGCTGCGCCTATAAACGTTGTAGCCCATATAGACAATCTAAAGTCAACCTCGAAAGCCTGTTCAGGTATTTTCCACCATTCAAATTTGTCCGCCCAGATTAAATAAAGAGACGGAATGCCAGTTGAGTCGAACTCAGGATCAGGAATATGCGTATCCATCATTCTCTGAGTTATCTTAGTCAACTTCCTACTTCGAGAGTCATCCAAGAACCGAATGGAAAATATCTCCTTCGGTTCACTGTTCGTTAAATCAGAAAAGGCGAGGAAACGGTCAGTCGCTTTGGTGCCTGTATACGTTAAGGTCTTTGACTCAACTACAAACAATTCCTCGAAATCATGCAACCTCGCAATTCGCTCCTGACCCAAATCGAGGACGCGATTGAGGCGAGCTGAGGTTAGGTCATCCCGTTCGCCAAGATGACTTATAACCTCAGCCCTCAATTCAGAGAGCGTAAGGGAACCCATGGCGGACCCCCTTTCTAAATCAGACCGATAGCAATGAACTCAACAACACCAACGTCAACATCACTAGCTACTTGACCACCAGCTGCGGCTGTAATCGCGTTGATTGTACCGGCAGGTGTGTCACGAACCCAACCAACAGCAGCTTCAGTTGTGTATGCTTCATCGAGATTATCAACAACTACCTCAAGCATTCGTTCGTAGTTGTTTGTAGCGTCATGATCCCAGAATACCTGTACACCTGACGGCGACACTGCATAAGTAACCTTGATAAATTCACCATCAGAGACTGGAATATAAACGTCCTGTCCTCCACCAACGGCCGCATCAAAGCCGGCTCCAGCAGCAATCGCGTTCAAGGTTGCAGCACCTGGCATATTTGCAGCAGCTTGATCATGAAGCACGTTGAAGGTTGGTCCACCATTTCCGACTGCGCCAACTGAAAGCGTAGCGCCAGGTCCAATCGTTACCAGCTTAGCGAGCATTCCTTGTGCAGGAGCTGATCGCGAAACCAAATGACTGATCTTCGCTACGTTCCACTCTTCATCAGCATTGTCAACGACAACCGCCATCAAGCGTTCATGAGTAGCGCCTGCATCTTCATCAAAGTAGACTGTAGGAGTTGATCCTGTAGTTGAGTCTGCGATATGCACGTACGTCCCATCACTCAACGGAACCAAACATGGACCGACTGTTCCAGGCAAATCTGCTTCCAAACCACCCTTGGCTGCAATAGCGCGAACAACCACACCGTTTGAGGCAGCCGCATCGTCATCCTCAAGTAGCAGGGTTGCCCCACCACTCTTGATAACGCACGTTCCATGAGCGTTTGTAGGACTAACAAACTCAAGATGTCCAAGCTGGAAACCTGGAACGAACTCCACATCGTCAACCACGACATAGACAGCAACACCGGCTGAGGCAGCGGTATCATCATCGTGAACAAGCCCTGCATCATCGGTTGCAACTACCGGCGTAAATGGAGGAGGACCAGGATCAGGAACGACATACAACGCATGACCGATAGTCGCTGCATCGTTGGTATCACTAATGACTCCAACCGTACCGGCAGGTGCTGTACCGGTAAGTATGGGTGTATAAGTTGCTGTCGGATAATACACCTTAAATGCATTGCCTACAGCATCCCATCGCATGAGATAGCCATTGTCAGAGATCGTTGTGGCAATCACCTGCATCAGCGTACGAAACTTTCCGGTGATGCCAGTGATTTCCGCCAAGGTCTGGTTGTAGTTGGTAACATCACACTTACCAACGTACATACCAAACCCTGTAACAGCATCAATCTTAGACGCATGTCGCATTGTCGAGGTAACAGTCGCAGCATAAGCAACCATGTCTTATTTCCTTTCTAGAACGGGAAGTTGCAAGCGATCAATTCCTCGTCAGCATCTGTTGCAAACGCTACCATTGCAGATGTATCTGCGGCGTTCACGTCCAGAGTACCATCGGTGCTTATACCGATATGAGTTAATGCCTCTCCATCACTACCAGCTTTCAACGCCGTAGTGATTGTAGCTGGTCCTTTGATTTGGATCCAACCGTATGAAGCATCAGCAATGATCGCTTGAAATACACCAGCACCTAGATACATATCAGCTTGATCCATTGTCACTTCACTATTCTCATAGCCGCCTGTTGAGGCATCAGTGCCAACACCGTAATAGTATCCAACATTACCAGCAACGCAGGCAACATCGTTTTGACCGTTGTTGAACTTGATCCATTTATAGATCCTGTTTCCCTCAAATCGAAGGGTACCTACCACCTCTTTATCTTTAGTAGATGTTTCGGTAAGGAGAGTTTGAAAGACTTTCTTCATTCCAAAAGGCATGTTAACTCCCCTTTCTAGAACGGGAAATCACACGCGATCTTCTTCGCGCTGATATCCGTAGCGAACGCAACGATTGCTGATGTATCGGCGGCCGCGATCGTCAAGGTACCATCAACACCCGCACTAATATGTGTCAATGCCTGACCATCAGAACCGGCCGTAAGTGCAACAGCAAGTGTAGCTGGTCCTTTAATCTGGATCCAACCATACGAACCGTCAGCAATTGCAGCTTGGAACACACCAGCACCGAGATAGGCGTCAGTACGATCCATCGTTACAACGTTGTTTTCATAGCCACCTGTTACAGCGTCACCGCTGACACCGTAGTAGTAGGCTACATAAGCCGCGACTGACGAAACAGTACCGGCGCCGTCGTTGTACTTAACCCACTTATAGATCTTATTCCCCTCAAACCTGAGGGTACCGACACCTTCCTTGTCGGTTGTAAGAGTGTCAGTAAGGCGAGTCTGAAAGACTTTCTTAATTCCAGAAACCATCTTACGCCTCCTTACGCTGTATCAATGGTGTGTAGAACACCATGAGCGCGACGGCGATTGGTGATAAGCTCACCAGCCGTAACGATCTGTGCAGCTTTGTCATTGACCTGATCAGGAATAGGCTTCCACTCGGTCATATCAAAGAACATCATCGGATCGTAAACGAACCAAAGATGCTTTGTATTAAGGAAGTACATCCGTGTGTTTGCGCATTCCGACGACCAGATCATCGGTACACTCTTGAACTGGATATTCTCAAATCCAGCATCACCGAGTTTTTGATTGACGATACGCTTCTGCTCAGTAACAGAGTCTTCATAGTATTCAAAGGGCGTCTGACCGGTAACGATGATGTCAGACCGTGCAGATCCCTTATTGTTCGAGATGGTGTTCAGCATCGTGCGCATTTTGGATACGCCGTAAACAGCAAACGACAAACCCGTCATGGTAGTCTGCTTATTCTGCCACCACGTATACGTACCATCAGCAATACCAGCAACTGTAGCTGAACCTGGCGCATCAGCAATAAGGTTTTGCAAACCCAAGAACGCCAACGTGTCAGACGCATTAGTGCCAAACAGCGTTTCCTCAATCTTCTCAATAAGGCTGTCTTGACTATTCACCAACTTCTGATCCATGAAGCTGATAATCTTGTTCTTACCGCGGTTTTGTTGATCATCGACACCGAACCTAACAATGCTGTCAACCAGATACTTCCAGTCATACTTAGCAATTGTTAGAAACTCACCCTCGTCCAACACAACAGTCCCGCCCTTACCAATAAAAGCGACTCGGTCGGACTTCGCGTACGATAGTGGCTCTGTGATGAACCGTCCACCTTCCTCCGTGCGCAACTTACCCTTGTCGCGAAGCCAGAACCAGAAAGGCGTAGCATCGAAAATGTTATCGATGACCTCACTTTTCATGTTCTGCCACGTAGTCGTGTACAGGTTATCGAGAGACTCACTTAATGTATTTACAGCCATAGCTGGCTCCTTCTCTCTTGGTTAAGCGGTTCCGCCAATGATATCAGGTGATATTTCCTTCATTGTCTGCTCCCAAGCTGACTCAGCAGCTTCTCTAGATTTCATATCACTCTTTCCTTCCTTTCCTGATACCCCGGAAGTGGGAGTAAGTCCGCCAAATACTTGCGGTTCTTCCTTCTTCTTACCGTCGTCGTCTAAATCATCATTCTTCTTAGCTAACTCTTTATCGATCTCAGTTGCTTTGTCAGGATTTTCATCACGAGCGAGAGTATATAAAGCTTGTGGAGTAAGTGACGGATGTTGTCCTGCAAGAGCAGTCATTTCATCCTTCCAACTCCAAAAGTCTTTATGATCGTCAACGGCCTTGTTGAGTAAACTCTTCGTTACACCTGTTTGATGACGAACATCAACGTCATCAACCTTATCGGATACAGGTTTGACAGCATCCTTAACCACGTCTCCAATCTGACTAATGATATGAGCAGCAAGCTGACTACCGGTCATATCATCGATGACCTGATCATCCATCTTAATTGGTTCTTTAACGGTGGGCTTGCTATCAACTGCGGGCTTGTTTGTAGCCATACCTTCAATCTTGGCTGTAATGGCGTTGATTGCAGTACCCATCTGATTTAGGACGTTGGGTAGGTTTACCAAACCTTTCTGACCTTCCGCAATCGTTTTCATCGTTTCGTTTAGCGTCTTCACATCAATCTTACCGTCATCGTTTTCACTTTCTTTAGGCATCGGCCTGCTCCTCAGGTTGTGGTGTACCAGTTAAGGATTGTTGAAAACCTTCCTTATTGGCACGTTGAATTTCCTCTGCACGTTTCGCTTCCCAAGCACGTATCTGTTGCATTGAACTGCGTTCAATACGACCTGGATTGATATTCGTCCAACTCCTAAATGTAACTTCCGTCTCATAACCTTCATAAAATTTAACGGTCATTACAGCAATAGGTTGCTTCCTTTCAGAACTCTGTGACATCTGTGGCTCCATCTATAAGACCTGGTGCATACGCGCCGTGTTGGTCAATCAGCCTTCGCAAGTGTGGCTTGTCATGCACATAAACATCGTCTGGTGTTATATCCCTAAACACGCCTTCAGGGAATTTATGAAATACTGGACCTGCCGGATTGTATGACAGTGAAGCCTTCTCCACTAACTTACCGTCACGCCATACATACGTTGTTGAACTCATCATTCCCCCGCTATCTGAGCAACCGATGGAATACTCTGTGTTTTCTGTGCCTCTTGTATCCCCTCACCGATCATCTGTCCAAACTGTTGTGGAGGAATAGGGCCTTGTGGAACATTCTGTGGAATAGGCAACGCCCTAATTAAATTGTCAAACTGAACCCCGTGCATTTCATGCAATAGATATTGAGTTAATCCAACAGGATCGATCAATGGATTTTCCTTCAATATCTGATACATCTTAACAGCTTTAGCCTCTCTCACTCCCCTCGTCTGAGGTATTGAGGAGTCAGGATCAACGTTGATTGCATACTTACCTGTATTCAACGCATCACCAGAAAAATGTACCCAAATCGGCACACCACCCGGCCCAACTACGTCAACTACTTGATTTGGTCCCCAGAACTTGAAGATGACTGGATGTATACCTGTCTCAACGATGTTGACGATGTAATCAGCTACCATATCTCTACGTTCGTCAACTCGAATTTCTGTGGCCTCTCTTACAACACTGGCCTCGAAAGCAGTCGTATCACCAGACGTAGGGTTGAACTCACCAAAGCTGTTTCTACTAAACCCAACAGTTTCTCGAACATCACGCATGACCATCTCAGCATGACGATCTAGTTCAGGTGGAATAGTAGATCCTTGCATAACATGGACGTTATCACGAATAGATCCCTGTACCTTCTTCATCCAAATCACCGGAGATACATCCTCCGATACCAGCTTCGTTGCTTCGTTATCACTGATAGCGCCTAACTTCGCAAGAATACGAACCAACGTCAAACGTCTATGCTTCATCTGTTGAGTTCGTGTCTCGTTAATCTCAAGTTGGTATGGCTCTAAAATCTTGGAGTCAGGAACGCCCCAAAAGACCTCATCATCATCGTTGAAGATCAACGGTTGGATAGGCAGATCAAACTGTTGCAGTTCGTCATGCCCAAAGAATAGAACCTTATCACCTTCCTTTTCTTTGGCAAGAACCATGACAGATTGAGTCTTTCGATCTCTAATCTCGGTAACCGTAGCAAGACTTATAGCACGTCTTTGTACACCATACTTACTCATTTGCATGGTAGACTTCAAGCCCCTAGTATTCCTGAATCTAGGATCACTTTGAATGTCATCGACCGGTCTTGTAACGTCATGAGCAACCCACCGCGTATCTTCATAGTTCTCCAATCCTGCGGGAACTATAGCATCTTTAGGATGTATTCTCGCAAACCACGGCATGTTTGGAAAGATGTTGCTTCGATACTCAACCCGCTCCCCTGAACGCCCTAATGGCTCCTGATTATCTAAGCCGGGTGTAGGTGTGAACTGAGCACCAAAACCCATCTTACCCCAAGCAGTGCCGAACATAAAAGCGTCACGAACCATTCTTTTCAGTTCACGCTTAAGGTTCATTTGATGGATCAGCTTATTGTCCACCCTCTCAAGAACGCGAGCAAAAGCCATATGCTCCAACCCAGGCTTAGATGGTCCAATACTGATAGCCGGATTACGGAAATATATTCGTGGAACTATCGTTCTTACAAGCGTAAAGAATAGATTAAGAGGCATAACGTCACCTCTCCAATTTCCACGATAGTAAGAGCGCCACTTATCCCATTCAGCCTCGTAAGCGTACTTCTTTCTGTACTCACGACCAGCAGCAAGTTGATCTTCCCACCAACCTGCATCTGGTTTGCCTCGAATATATCCTTCAACAGGCATCAGGCTAACCCCTGCTTAACAATGGCCTTCATTCTTTCTTCAACGTTTACTACGCCTTGAGCAGACCAACAACCTTCATATGCATTGATACGTTTCATGGTCATTAACGCTGCTTTTGTTGAAGCGTTTACCGAACGTCCAGTTCCAGTAATCATAGCTAAGACGCCGTGACAAGACGCTTGATAGTGTATTGTATCTCCTTTGTAAACATCTTGCAAGCAAATTCCGTTTAGATCACCATTTTTAACAATTATGGGCTTTCCTCGATTGAACCCATCAAACTTACCATGCGGATACGCTGAGTCTGTTAACAAGATACCAGTCATGTATCTCTGTTTCTCACTCAACCAAGGTAAGCAAGGAGAAATCATTGGATCGAACGCAAACTTTATATCGATCACAACTGGATAGTCCTTATATACCATACACTCGACATGAACAAGCCCAGCATAATCAATGACCTCTAAAAATTTGGTCAGTCCATTAAATATGTTTCTAACCGGTTTTGACGAATTTTTTGCACGTATCGCACCGACGCATGTCGTACTCATCTGCGCAGATTTCTCACGCACGACCGCTACATGGCCCGGCTCCCATTCATCAATACCCATCTCTTTAACAAATGTAACTTGCTCCCCCTCAATGAAATCCTCAACAATGATAGGAAGTCCACCAGGAAATTCATTTATCCCGTATATAAATTCCTGCGCCGTTTTACATACAACCACTTTCCTACTCGAGTGTTTGTCAACAGCCTTCAAAACAACACCAGCTTTTGGAAGCTTTGCAACTTCTGAGGATATAAGATCCAACGCAAGGTTCGGCGTATCAAATACTGTTCTGTTGGAATGTACAACGTGTGCTTTTGAAAGTAGATCCCATTGCTTTTCCCTATCGTTCTCCACCAAGTTGCAGAAGGAATGACGTCCAACTATATGATCACACCTCTCCTCAAGCGCGTCTGTCATCACGGTTGGATTGAACCCATCAACAACAACCATATCAGCTTCTCTCGCCGCTGCCTTCCAGCTATCTGGCCTTTCCACAATGCCCAAGCCCATGTAATCGCATCCTGCTTTACGAATACAGACAGCAACTTCATGTCCCTGTTGAAGCATAGCAGTAGCGTCAAGCATGCAATCTCCGTTCTCACTAACGTATAGTATTTTCATCGTCTGGCCCTCATATTAAGAAGTGATAAATCATTTATCGCCTCTGTGATACATGTTGAGGAGATATTGGAAAATCTCCTTTTCCATGATGCATTTCCTTAATAATAGCATTTAGGGAGAAGGGGTCACGGGCAGGCTCGTTATGCGAATTGCCATCGGGGAAGGCCGTACCCTTAAACAATCCAGCGCGCTCAAATCCCATGACCCCCATTGCTGACGCGATGACTCTATCATCGTGTGAGCCGGAAACAGCTCCCAATGTACCATTCTCGTGTTCGACGAAAGAGTTCAACTCGGCCTTCAGTAATGGACTGTGAATAGTTACTGTCGTTGCAAGCTCCTTCCTCAATCTTCCAATTATCAATGGTTTCGTACGACTCGACGTTCTATACCCAAACGAAAGCAAATGATCTTCTTCTCTACCTTTCCCCTCATTCATATAAATCATATCAGGATCGTAAATGTTTCTTAATACATCAAGAGTAACAATCCCATGATTGTTATTCTCAACTGTTAAGAATGCTTGATTAAACATCGTACCCAATGTAGCTACCTTACCTGCAAATATGTCAGGCCCAATCTTATCGTTTACCCATTCAGCTACCTGCTCACCATCAAAGGTAACATCAAAGATCTCAATAACACTTCTATCTTCGCCAACACCGCCACTAACGTCAGCACCAAGAGAGTAAACATGACCAACTATCGGATGATCCTTCAATACGTGTAAGTTCCTGTCTACCTTCAACCAATCTCTTGTAGGTACCATGCGTACTTTGTAAAAGATAGACCTATCAACTGATTGAAAACACTCATCAAACGTCAACGGAAATTCAGCCTTAAACTCGCCTAGATCGTAGTTCATCTCGTCGAGTTTCATACGTCTCCAAGCAAATTGACCGGGTGTTAAGATATCAACTAACAAATGCTCTTCGAGATCTTCGTCAATGTTGGCCATTATATACGCGGCTTCATCATCATCAATGTCTAATGTATACTCAGGAAAATCAATCCAGTTGAAGAAGTGACACTTATAAGCACTGCCTCCTTCATATGCTCTTACACATCTTTTATGATAATCGTTACCTTGCCCATTACCGGTGCTCTCAATAGCAATCTCTCCGCTCATCGGTACAGCATTGGTGAGACCAGAAATTAAATGCTCTGGATTGTCCCAAAACGCATACTCAGACATATGTAAGTGTGAAATAGTATCACCACGTCCAAACTTTCTCGCACCAGCAGTACCAATGTAAAACATACTGTTGGTTTTAGGAAAGCTAATCTCATGAGCGCTGTCTCTGTGAATCTCTGGTTGTGGTCCTCTTATATTTTCAATAAAGTATCTAACCTTGTTAAGCATCCTTTCAGTCGATTCTCGATCATGAGAGATAACAACCGCCCTCGTATTCCTTTTTGACATGCACCTAACAGAGTAACGTCCAAGAAAATAAGAGGATACACCTTCTTGTCGAGCCTTCGGAATGATATCCCTACCAGTTAATTCATTATCAAGAGCGCGTTGCGTTGCGTTCAACACAAACGGAACGTCCTCGCCTTCTTTATCGGCGATCATGAACATACTCTCAATAATGGCAGCTTCTGGTGTCATACTTGAACACTCCAAATGTAACCTACAAGACCGATAAGTAACATGATTACACCTGCTGCAACGCTCCAAAGTAAGTGATCCCAACGTTCATGCAACCTACGTATAGAAGCACCCGTCTCACTAAACATACCTTCCATACGCTTGACATGCCTGCCATACTCTGACATGTGTTGATGGATCATCTGCCTCGCAACCTCATCGTGACCATTACTCATGTTTTTGTTTCTCTATTCACCACTATCTCACAACGTAACATAAAGAATATCGTACGATCTTGTACCCTCGCTTGCCATGCCTTACTTGGAAACCTTGCTCCAATACGCTTGCAATCAGTTACAGGCTTTATAAGAGCAGCAGCTTCAACGTCGAAGAAATAATAACATGAGCTTGCATCACTACTAAAAAATTCTATCGCTCTTTTAACTTGCCTTTGTGACAATAAAGTGTGCATTAACACAATATCGTTTTCTGTATTACAGTAAGCTTTTACAATAACTGCGTCACCCGGCTGCCATGTATAGGCTGACAAAGCTAACCAAACAAACATGATACTTAGAGATTTTAGAAACATCAACGTCTCCTCGGCCTAAACGTCGGTATGAATGTACCAACAACAGCCACAACAGCACCCCACGCTGTTGATACCCAACTAGCCACAATCCAAGCGCCATCTGCCCAACCTGGACCAATCGTCGCCACTACACACCATCCCACGGAGTTGCGTTACCGTCTCCAATAACCTCAGCGTCGTTAATACTTTTCGTATTTGCATCCACTTCGTTTGCGTTGGTGAAGACAAATTTGTCCGTAACAGTCTTAACGTCTGTCATATCTGAACCTTCAAAAGCTCCTTCAACCAATGTTGGAGTACCTGTACGATTGTCCGTAAGGCTTTCATAAATCCCGAGAATTTTAACTGTACCGTCAGCGCCATTCAACACGACGCCACCAAGTTCAGTACCAGATATAGTCATCGTATCGCCAGCCTGAATGCCAGAACATGTTATACTACCAGACCAATTTCGGAACTGAACTGTAATAGCTTGCCCCGCTGTCTTGGTAAACGTCGGTCCACCTATACCGGCCACCTTGCTATAACAATTGTGATAGTTATAGTCACCAGCAAGAGTGTGCGTTATCGTGCCGTCAAAACTACAAAAGTCAAAGTGGCCATTTTGGACTGACATTGTAGCAACATCGCATCCCTCATAATGCACCTCTGTTGCTGATACTCCAATACCTGTTACATGAGGGCCTTGAAAATAAGCCCCGTCTACATCTTGGCCATCTAGTATAAGTGTCCAGTTATCGCCAAAATAGCTTTCTTTAACCGTGCTCTCAGCCAGCGTAACTGTAGAGCCGTTAATGATATGAAAATCTGATATACCAACTGACGTGGATAAGGCCTTGGCACTGGCAATAAGATTTGTGGGATTGTCAGCTACACCATTAACAAAAGCTTCCGTTCCTGCAATACCATTGCTAGTATCTAACCAAATCTGCCCATTGGCATATCCAACCGACTGACCAATTCCTACAGCCTCAATCAAAATTTGGTCTGTATTCAAATCAGCCGAAGCTGATAACGCCGAACCGTTGAACCGAACGTACACTTTTCCGAGTTCCGTCCCGACGCCTGTATGACGAGATAGTAAAGCTTTTATAATTGTGATATTAGAAGAACCGTTTTGCCCTTCTAACGTTCCCACAGTGTCCCATCCAGGAGTTGCATGATCCCAAACACTAATTGTTAAATCATCGTTATTTGCATTGGCGAAGCCTTTGAAGATAAGCTCTGACGCAGTTCGTCCGCCACCAACCGAAAAACCGTATACGACATCGACTACGTTCGTGTCATCGGCAATGATATGATAAACACCGTCTTCTAAATCTGTGTCAGTGAAGTCATTAGTCTCAACACCGACAAACGCAGTAGAACCTGGATCAATAGTTCCCCCACTATTATCTGCGTTGGCTTCAAAGCTTAAAGCACCGCTGGAGGAAGTGCCAAGCGCCCCGACTTGTGCCCTAGATGATGGTGCAGTCGCATCGCTATAACCAGTGCCATCATACATTGATTCAAGATTATCAGCAGCAGTAGTATCGCCAGAGACTGATACAACGTCTACACCTAAAGTAGAATCAATTGTATTAACTGTTGTATTGATTGAGATAATTACATCATCCCATTCAGCTCCGGCTGCGTCAATACAAACAACCGTGATCCTGTCACCGTTCATCTCTGCCTGTGACAATACCACCTTAACAATTACACTAGCAGCAGGCGCTACTGTTGGTAACGATGCTAAATTGTTAAGCGCACCATTGTCAATCGAAACTTTGAAATCGCCGGTCGCGAGAGTTGGATTGGCCTTAAAATCTGGTTGACTCCCTGAGTCGACAAGTCCAATATCGAATGTGAAAGCAACGTTTTTTTGCGGATCAGGCATTTACTTACTTTCATATATATCCTAAAGGAGCGCTTTAATTTCGTCTTGCAATTCAATAGGAGTCGTACCAATACGCTCTGCGATAGCTTTAATCAATGCGACAATTACTCGATTAGAAATAATTTCGTGGGTTTTAGCAAGATCGGCCTTTTCCAATATCGTCCTTGGTATATGCGCGGCGACTACAGCGGCGATAGCGGTTTCATCGACATTATTGGGAACCCTAAGTCTTACAGTTGAACCCTTACCCTCAACGCCCATAACCGCTTCACCTTTAATTGACGCAAGTTCTGGTATCGCGACAAGCAATTCGTCGTGAAGTTGTGAGAGATCGTAAATCATAGTAAATACAAGCGTTTTCATGTTCTTACCCCAATATTTTCGCTGCGGAGAAGCTGATATTATTGCTTCCCGCTAATAGATTAACCGAATTCCCAGAGTTTTGTCTAACGCGAATTTCAATGTAATCATCAGCAGCAAAGTCACCAACCGCGCTGGTACTCTGAATAGTATTTGCGTCATTTGTTGTACTATCAATAGTATGGAATAGCCACCAAGAACTACCGTTTTTGCGTATATTAAGTTCCCGCCAGCCGCCTCCGGCATCGGGGTTCCAACCTATATTTGCACAGACGATGTATTTCCCTGCTGTAGTGAACGTAATCCTTTCGTTATTGGTAGAAGGGTCATGCATCGTATCGGTGTCAAAATCTTCAGAATTGAGAGCCACGACCGTAAACGTGTTGTTGGCAATGGACTGAGTTGCTGAGTGAAAAGCGCGAACGCTTATATCAGACCCACCACCGCCTCCGCCACCAGATCCTCGTTGTATCTCTAAACCACCCATAGTCAAGCCCCAATACTATCGGCCTGATTTTTCAACCTCTTTACACCAGCAGTAAGTTTGTCAAGCTCTTCTTTGCGAGCTAATGTTGATGCATCAAAAGCATCACTTGCCTGTTTCAACCGCGTTTCAACATCAACGATCTCACTTTCAAGGTTTGTAATCTTTTGAGTGCGAGCGTTAACCAACTCGTCCAACTCAACAGTCTTTTTCTTCTGCAACTTGTTCGCTTCTTTGTTGATTTCCTCAAGCCTTTGAATGCGAGCCTCTTCCAATTCAGCATTTCTTGCCGACAATTCAAGGATTGCTTTACCAGCGTCTCTAATCTCAACTCTCAATTTATCCGCATCCGCTGTCAAATCATTAACGGTTGCTTGCGCCGCAATCGCCATCCTCAACGTCTCTTCAGCGCCCTCAAACTTTCGCAAAAATTTGACAAGATGTGATGCAGTTTGAATTGCTTCAGCTTCTGTCATGTTAGCCATGATCAACTCCCTGCTGATTGTAGTGGTAAGAAACCTCGAACGATCATCGTTACATCGATATCAGTCGTGCCATCGCCAGCCGTTACAGCGGGTCGAATAGCCTTTGTCAGTTCCAGAATTTGACTCATGCCCTTCGCTCCGTAAGTGAGAGCGTCACCAACCGGATCATCAAGGATTTCCCAGTTTGAGTCATCATTCGAACCTTCCATATTGATCGACCCACCAGAGCCAAAGGTTCCAGTAACTTGAACTGACTTGTCGGAGAACGCTGGACAGCCATGACCTGAGTCAAACGGTGTACCGGTGTCTCCATTTTGAAGAGTTTCCCAAAAGACCCTGTAAACTCCAAAGGAAAGTTTCGTAATTACGTGTGGAATAACACTCATATCTATTCCTCCAAGCTGTGTTCAATTACCCTTTCAGGTGTGATATCTGTCAATCGTGGTCGTGACCTAACAACCTCCTTGACAGTTTCATTCGCCGATATAACAGCCTGCATCGCGCGACTAATGACATCCTCTGCGCTGTCACGATTGCTCTCAGCACCATATCTCTTATTCAGTTTGAACACCTTATCAGCCGCCGATAGTGCATCTCTATGCGAACCCGCACGCATTGCATTTCTCAACGAGTCAACAGCCATGCCTTCTAATGCCTTTAACTCAATTTCAGAGCCGGCATAAAACTGCTGCATTAACTTTGTTGAGAGGGGATCATTAATAACCGCGTATATACGAACCAGTGAAATGCTCATTCCCACATTGGTTAACATCTCCCAAATCTCCGTACCCTTAAAGCCTTGCATATGTAAGGCGATGATACGGAGATGTTTTGGGTGCAGTCGTTTGAGAGGCTGAAAGCAACGAGTTGGTTTTCCGAAAAACTCTTCTGTTGCTAATTGTCCATTAACAGGAACCATGGGATTACTCATCCTTCTGTTCCTTCTGCTTCTTTTTGTCAGTGATTTTGTCGTTCAAACGCATTCCATTTATATGCTGTTCAAATGCATCGTGGACTTTCGGGTCAAGTTTACCCGCCCAAAGATCTTGAATTGAAGTAGAGATTGGCCTATCTGACATCTCAAATTCCTTGAAAAGGAATGATGTACCATTATTCATCTTACCACAATAATCAATAGATGCAACACGCAATTTTGGATTTATTACATTACTTTCTATCAAAGGTAGAAGCGATAAATCATTTATCAATGCTTCATTGTAAAATACGCTTCATTGTAAAATACGCTTGTATAACAAGCCTTCATTGTAAAATTAGATGCTTGGGTAAAATTAGATAAATTTGTCATGAGCCTCCAATAGCGCGGGGCAGACCCCGTTGGGGGGTGCTATGGGGTAGGTGTGCTGACCTTTTTTCCAGGCGTGGAGCTATGCGATATTAACATAACTCGATGTACGATTACAACCTGAGGTTGGTTTACACCATTCTATAAATGATGATACATTGAAATCACGGTCAAGGGGGAAATACCTCCAGCGACAGTCACCTATATGGAGGTGGCCGAAGGGTTGGTCTACGCTGACGCGACAACCCAAAGATGCAGTCAGTATAATGATGGGGATTATCATGCGTAAAGTAAAACACGATGAAAAGATTACGAACTCGATTGTTGCGGACGTTGACAACAACACAGTCACCACGACGTTTACGGTGAAGGCTGACAACAAACGTGAAACCCAGAAGTATGTTGCGGAAGGCTTCGTGCTGGGTTTTGAAGGCGTGACGCCGGCCGAGTTGATGACCATGGCCTCGCGTTCAATCATCATTGGGGAGCAACGCAAGTTCCGCGATGCCGATAACGCGGGCCACCTTGCCATCATCAACACTAAAAGAGTGTCAGTCCGTATGGTTCTCGACGCGGAACGCCGGACGGCCGACCCGAAAGTGAAAGCACGCAATGCTATCGCCAAGCTGGACAAGGCTACCCGCGAGGCATTGCTGAAGGAATATTCCATCTGATAGAGATTGGGGACAGGTAGTCCCCTTTCTTTCTCTTGTTATTTGTACTAACACTCACGTTTAAGTCGCACACCGCGCGGCCCTAAACAACACACCATTCTTTTGTTTACAAGCTTGACTGCACTCAACATCCCTTTCATACATAATAGATTCCATCAACACGTCTTATCAACACGTTTGTGTATGTATGTATGAATAAATGCATGTATGAACTAATGATTAAAAGGGGGGGGGGGTAAATGCGTCATCTGAATGGGTGAATGGATGAGTGTATACTCTCTTAACGATTCATTTTTTTTTTTCTATATATAGAGAGACTCACCAACACAAACCACTTACTCTATTCACTTCTCACAACACAAACCAGATCATACATACATACCTCATCATACAAACCAGATCATACATACATAACAGATCATGCATATATGCCCACCCTGGTTTAATCATTAGTTCATTCATACATACATACATTTATTCATGCTTGACAACTACAGGAAATTGGCATATGATGTTAATAAAAGTTCGGGTTGTGCGTTTAACTACTTAATAAAGGAGACTTTTTTAATGAGAACAGTAATAGACACAGAACGAAAATGGTGGTCAGAGATAGGTCAGACCATTCAATGTGGATGCGGTACTGAGTTTCGAGGTCGTTCAAAGTTAGAGAAAGACGGTGATACTCTTAAGCATGTTCTTGATAGAGGATGTCCATCATGTGGAGATGCTTGTGATATACGTGGAGTGTCAAGCGATCCAGAAATTTGGGGTATATCATGAACACACGCACAAAACACAACCTATCAATCATGTTGTACTGGCTTGTCGTTTTAACATGTGTTCTCATCCTCTCTGCAAAATTGGGAGAATGATATGACACAACTACCATTCATCCCCGGAGATAGAGTGTTAGTATTTGATGCATCACTATACAAAGACGATGTGCTTACTCCATCAAATCAGACATTCAAACCTGCAACCGTTACTTGTCATTATGGATGTTTGTGTCCAAGATATGATAGGTACTCGTCGTTGATTGATGTCTTGTTTGATCATAAACCTAAACGAATATCAAAGGGACATTTCGCAGAACACGTATCATATTTGGAGGAGTAACATGACCAACCTCACCGAACACAAGGCCATTCAAATCTATTACAAACGTAAGAGCACAACGTCACGCCCCGTATTACATGATGCTTATTCTAAGTTGATGTTGTTAAGCTCTGATTGTGATGACAAGTATAGAATGATGGCCTCGCTCATCAAGCGTGAATTAGATGATAGAATGTCACATGTTCGTGCTATTTTAGAGCAAAGATCAATGCTGATCACTGCTCATGCTGGCGGCTTCAACACCATACATAGGAGATAATACAATGCATGCTCAATCGTTATGGGAGTGTTGTTCAGAAGATGATATGCATGGAAAGCCTATAGCTTTTTTTGTAGCTAACAAGGGTGATGTTATCTGCCTATCCGAACCAAACTGTTATCTAATTGAGCAGCGAAACAACATGGAAAAAATAGCGAATGCGTTGAATCTTGTTGATGCGTTGGCTGCACTCAAATTGGGGTGATGTCATGAGTAAGATCATGAACAACGAACATCAAACAAACACAACCATTCTAAATGGTCTGCCTTGTACCATCAAAGGCACGGTTGCACCAGCAGAACCGGACGTTGGTATCTTCACTGATTACATAGGCGAACTATGGTTGGAGTGGCCGTCAGGTCACACTATTGGTCAGTCAGTTACTGTAAGAATAACTGATGATGAATGGACACGCCTTGAAACTGAACTACTTGAAACATATAGGAGTTATTACGATGAAGGCTAGCAACACAAGAGCTATCCAACTCACCAACATGCTCTCAGTATCAGAGCAGGTAGCAATACAACGTACTCATGCGTTATGTATCGCGTTGAAACAGTTTACAATGATGGGGCCTGCACAAACTGAGTTAGGCATGACCATCATTAATAGTGTCAAGTATATACATCTTGGCAGAATAACAGAAGACGGGGATATACATACTGTGGCTTACTTGCATAGTGAGGAGGATAAATCATGAGAGTTCTGTTTGAATACGAGAAGTCAACTAAAGGTGCTCATCGTTATAAAGAGGTTGATGATGAAAGCCAGCCGATTAAAATAAACGAGGGTGCACAAATAGGTACGTTGTATATACGTAGGACTGCGTTAGTACAGGCGCATCAATTCATTATGGTCACTATAACTGAGTTGGCCATACCTGCTGCGGATAGCGGCGAACAACAAGGAGAATAGCTATGTCAAAGCCACTCGGAATGTTAGGCGTACTCAAGAAGTTCTTTGGCTATCGTGAGGGTGACGGCCTCGCCGAATTCAGGGATGAGATGAACGAACTCAACCTTGAGGAAAAGACTGAACTCTCCAACCTCGCCGCTAAAGAGATGAACATGACTCAAGACCAGGTGAATTTCCCGCTGGCGTAGCCTCCAACACAACTCGGAGTCAGGTAGACTCCACTTTCTTTATTCCATTTAATACTGTTAACATTAACGAGGAGATGACAATGACAGTCGTTAACAAACGAACGCACACACCAACAAGCAATGATGTATATATAGGTCGAGGTAGTAAGTGGGGCAATCCATTTAAGATAGATGGGCAAAACTCACGAGGAGACGTGATCCATATGTATGCAGACTGGATACAATCAACACATCAATTCAAAGATCTACATGAATTGAAAGGCAAAACATTGGTATGTTACTGTGCTCCATTACCTTGTCATGGTGACATACTTGAATGGTTTGTGCAGCAATTGAAAGAGGTAGAGTGACATGAGCAGACTAGTCACGTTGCAAGAAGTACAACATCGAATGATTGGTGCTATAAACAATCATACATTGGCATCAATGATAGGTAAGCCATGTCTATATACAAGAGACGTCAACGGTAAAACATACCTATCAGCACTCGCAACCATTCTCACACTAACAGAATTGGAACAAGTTGAGGCACAAGGCATTGTATCTATGCGTGGTGTAGTTGAGCATGACATAATCAGGATGACAAACGATCACTACTGCCAAGTTGTAAGTATTATCACCCAAGATCATAAGGTATGTACATCCAATCAAATAAAGAGAGCATCGGCAAGTAATGATATTAAACTATTGATCTCAATGATTGCACCTGAATTAACCGTTGCATAACTAATGATAAATGATTTATCACTTCTTGTAAGGGGAAAGAGATGGACACACCACGTAAGCTATCAGCTACTTTAACATTGAAGTTGGCATTAGAGATCAAGGCATTACTATGGAGAGGTTACACCCAGACTGAAGTTGCAGATATGTACGGTGTAACTCAACCAACCATCAGTCGCATTGTGCATGGTCTACAGTATCATTATGTTGCATGGCCGGACGGTTCAGTTGGAGAGATCAACCTTACCCATTATCGAGTCATGTTAGCGCAAAGAAAGGTTGAGAAGATAGGTGATATACCGACTGTTAAGGCAGCACCAATCGTTACCAACATATCAGACATGTCAGTCGTTGAAGACGAACACACTGTTGAAACTGATACGACCAAAGTTATTGAGTTATCAACTGACATTAAAGCAGCTCGTGAGCATCAAGAGAAATTGAAGGTGGAAAGATCCGCAAACGCTGATGCACTTGATGCACTTGGAGCTGATATTGAACGAAGAATGAACGCCGCAGTTACTGATGTTGCGTCCACTCCAGGTGAGAGTAAGAGGATGAGGAAAAGAAAGGCACCAAAGAGAACAACGTACAAGATCATGCCTTGGGATAAGGTGCTCGAAAAATCAAATGAGATACCGATGGTTATAGCGGCAGAGGATAATGAGATCATGCAGAAGGCAATAGGTGTTGTGTTCAAACAGTTGCCAGTTAGTCAGTGGGGTGAGGAGATAGCTATCAACCTAGTGGCTGACGTGGCGGAGAGGATGAGGAAAGAGATGAATGATGAGTAATCAGTGGGAGTCAATGGGGACTGCACCCAAAGATATAGACATTCTTATATTCGATTATTGGAGTGATATCAATAATCAGTTCGAGTATCCACTTTCATATAAGTATGTAAGGATTGTACATGTATATTGGGGTGAAGATTTTGATAACGAGGGTAGATGGATGCCAAGAACTGATTGTCGACCAGAACACGTTTATCCTGTATGCTGGCGTGATATGATAGATCTCCCAGACCTTAACGTATTTGAACCGTATACAATGGAAAGGGAATAAAACGTCAACGGAATATATCATCATGCGTGACGACGATCGAAAATTTGTAGCGCACAGTGATTTCGATCAAGCAATGATTGAGGCTAAGAGATTAGCTGTTCAACACCAAGATCATGCATTTCGTATCTTTAAGGCTGTCACTATGGTGGCTGCTACTACAAAAGAAATTCCTATCAGGGTGACACAATTAGATTTGAATGGAGAGATTGAATGGGTTAAATAGAACAAACAAACCGCTTTACAACTACGTGCAAATGGGCCAAAATGGGGGATCATTGACACTCCTGTTGATGTACCTATTGGCCAAATATAGGAACGAAAACCATGGCAGAAGTTACAGCTAAACTAGGTAAGGATGGTGATCAGGCTGAGACCTGCACCAAGGACTTCGGTGAGAACCTCGACGACGCCATCGAACTATTCACACCCGAGGTTGTGTTCGCCAACTTCCGCGCGCAGTGCATCATTGGATTGCAGGCGTTCATGCGTAACAGTATGCGTCTGGTTGATGAGGATGGCAAGCCTACGCCTGTGTTAGGTAAGGCATTGCAGAAGGCCGTTGATGAGTGGAAGCCGGGTGAGAAGAAGCCGGCCAAGTCGCCTGTTGAGAGGGCCAAGGATCAGATGGGCAAGCTCTCGTCTGAACAGCGTGCGGCTCTGTTTGCTGAGTTCCAGAAGGACAAGGCTGCGTAATTTATATCCCCTCTGCAGAGAAGGACAGAGAGACAATAGGTTGGGTAGCTCAGCGGTAGAGTATCGTTGTACAACGAGAGTCTCGGGTTCGATTCCCGATCCAATCTATCTATCTCGGGATAATTGATAGGTCTGTATGAGAGCAGCTAAGTCTCTGACTGAGCAGAAGTCAAGAACCTATCAGTTACTTTCCTTTATTTCCTTAACCTTCATTATAAAAGCGAGATCAACATGGCTAACAGTCAGAATGTAGGGGTTCCCGCACCGTTGGAGATGAAGATAATAGAGCGAGCAAATATCGCTGCCTGTGAACGAAAAGCTGAACAACTCGCTAGTAAACTGAATGTAGTAATACCTCCAGGTATTCATGCAAGTTTTTGGATGCTGCCTCTCTTAGAGAGTATGATCGCTAAGATTAAGGCGCTCGAACTTTTTATAAGCAAACAAGATAACCCCGAAACGGTGGAGAGTGATGATGCCAAGGTACTATGACAACACACGAACATCAACATACGGTGAGTGTCCTCGTAAATACTACATGCGTCATCAACGTCATTGGGTTGGCACCGGGATTGCAGTCCCGCTATCGTTTGGATTAGGCTGGCACTCCGCAATGGATATTGTGTGGGCTAACATTCACCTTGAATTAGAACAACTCGCAACCCTTGCACTCGCTGCGTTCGAACAGAAATGGGTAGAGAGTGGATTGCAACTGATGGAGAGCGCAGCGCCGGAAGATATAGAACGGTGGGGATACCGCAATCCAGGTACAGCGTTTGACATGTTGATCGAGTATATTTTAGAGAGAAGATCGTTCATTGAAGAATGTGAAATCATCGCGTGTGAGAAGCCTTTCGCCGTCCCCATCACGGCAGATGATCCTGATTTATTCTACATTGGCCGTATCGATAAAGTTGTTAGAAGAGGCGGGCGAGTGCTTGGAATTGAGCATAAAACTTCCTCATTGTATAAGAAGGATGGATATTTCAGGTCAGATTTTGTCGACTCATTTTCTCCAAACAACCAGATAGACGGCTACTTCCATGCGTTGAAGATGATGTATGGTGAGGAGGCTGAGATGATCTTGGTTGACGCAGCCTTGGTTCACAAAACTGTACACGATGGGTTCAAGTTTATCCCCGTCAAGCGTGCAACGCAGCATTTAGAGGCATGGTTGTGGGAGATTAATAATCGTATTGCTGATATGGATAGAGATCTTGATCGTCTCGATTCCATTCGATACGGCCAGAAATATCAGTCATTCCAGAACGTTGGTGGTGACGATGTATGTTTGAAAGCCTTCACCAAACAAACCAGCGAATGCATCAGCAAGTATGGTCATTGCAGCTATCTTGACATTTGCAAGATGGAACCCAATCCCGAGTTAATTGCACACATTCCTGATGGATTTAAGGAAGAGAAGTGGGAACCCTTCGAGGTTAACAAGATTGCTTCGCTTGGCATGGACGGTGAATGATGTGTACTACATTACCGATTACATCGAGGCTTTCATCGGTACGGCACTCGTTGCTGTTGCAGCGTGGTATGCTTATAAAGGTAAATAGTTATGGATGAACTTGAAAGACTTCGAGAAGAGAACAGACGTTTGAAGAAACAGCTTGAAAACTTAGAGCCGTGGTACGGTACAGGCCAGCCGTGTCCACCACAAATCTCTGATGGAGCATGGAGCTCTGATTATGGCGGTCTAGATGCATGGGGTAGAAAGTTATAATGGCAAACGCAAGGGACGCAACAACCAAACCATTAAGAATACTTGCTGTTGGTGGAGGAGGTACGGGTAAGACCTCTCTATTCACCACCATACCAGGTAAGAAGTTCCTTTACTGTTTTGACCCCGGCTCACTCAACACAATCGCCGGTCAAGACATTGAGTATGAACAGTTTCTTCCTACATCATTGGTCAAGAAGGTCGTACCATTGAAGGGTGCTGATGATAACAAGAAGGGTAAAGCATACCCCTCGGTTGGTGCAGAGACGGTAATTAAAGCTGTTGATCGAACCTTTGATCCCGCTGTATACAACGAATGGGAAGAGCACTTTGAAAGTCATAAGGCTGAAGGTTATTTCGATCAGTTCAACGTAGTAGGTATGGACAGTATCACTAGCTTTGCTGACTTGGTAATGGATCAAGTTCTCCATCTCAATGGTAGGCCGGGTAAGTGGCCAGAGGAAAGTGATTGGACTGCTGCACTCAACGCAGTAGGTAATGTCTTTAGAGAGTTCACTGGCATTACTCACGCTCACTTATTCGCTTCAACCCATATCGAGCTGCACGAAGATCGAAAGACAAACCGTGTATTTCAACGCATGACCATGAGTCAGAGATTAAGAACTCGCATCCCGATTTTGTTTAGTGAGGTGTTGCTTTGTCTTGCAAATGCTGATGATGAAGGACACTTTTATAGTGTACAGACAAAATCCGATAATGATTATCCCTTCTTGCGAACGTCCATGAGGGGCCTGGACTTCCATGAAGATGTAACAATCGGGGACTGGTCGCATCCCGAGAGTAGTGGCATAGGTAGGCTGCTTGAGAAGGCGACTAACTACTGAACCCTAGCTAGGACAGAAAAGGAGATGGCTCATGCCATTTATCGAACTCGGTACTGAGTTTGCTGATGCACAAGAGGCTGAGATTGTACCTGAAGCCAAGTATGATCTTGTGTGTGGTACAATCGAGCATACGAATGAAGGAGGTAAGAACAATATTCGTGTGTTGGTGAACCACATCAATCCGGTTAACGGTATTGCAAACCCAGCGACTATCTTCCATTACCTACCGTTGCCAGTCGGCGATGACAGCCCTGAGAAGGCACAAACAAAATGTCTGTTCACCAAGCGTTTCCTCTATCATTTCGGTATTCCCTTTGTCATCGCTGGTGAACAGGTCGGTTTTGATACCGACAATATCACCGGCGCTAAGATGATGGGCTGCCCGGTTGTCAGTGAAGAATACGAGAAGCGCTGGCAGAACAAGCTTAATCTCCCTGATATGCCTCAAAACGTCGAAGCTCCAACAGGCAGATCAAAGCCTCGCCGTCGGAGTTAATCTGAAACCAAACAGGAGACCATCATGCGACAGTTTCTGTTCGGCAAGAAGACGTACATTGTCGTGCTTGGTTTGATTGCCACGATTCTCGGCAGTTGGCTAAGTGGTGATGTTGTTTCGCTTGGTACTCTCCTCACAATGGACAATATTCAAATGCTTCTTGGAGCTTTGGGTCTTGGTACGTTGCGAGCTGGTGTAGCAAAGATTTGATATCTATGGGGTGTTGCTCTCTTACATATGGAGAGTAGCACCCTGTTGATACAACTTTTGATGGGAGAATAAGATGACATTGTTACCGGGAATTAGATCAGAACATTTCCGTCATCAAATCGTTATCCCCGTATTAACTAGGTTGGCAATGCACAGTCCTCATGCAGAAAACCTCATGATGGGTACGGCTGCTATCGAAAGTAGGATGGGGAGTGCATTGGTTCAGGTAGGTGGACCTGCTGTCGGTGTGTTTCAGATGGAACCATCAACACATGATAGTCTTTGGGACAACTATCTTCATTTTTTAGAAGTACGTAGTATGGATGTTAGACATATGCTTAGGTGGTCGTATGATATACCACCACCAGCAGATTTAATGATTACCGACTTAAAATATGCAACAGCGATGGCGCGGATAAAGTATTGGAGGTCATCTTTTAGTTGGCCAGAAGATCCAAACGACATTGAAGGTTTAGCCAATATCTGGAAGACCCATTACAACACAAGCAAAGGTGCAGGTACAGTCGCAAAGTTCGTATTAAGGTATAAGAAATATGTCGACCAACGATGATAAGGCACACATCCACTTTCATGTAGATCGTAGCCTTCACTCACGTGCTTTAAGGTGTATACCTTGGGGTACTAGAACAGAAATGTTTTGCCGAGTACTTGAAATGATCATCGAAGCTATCGAAAATCATGGAGTAGTCATGGTCGGTGCAGTCATTTCGGGTCAGATGAAACTTATTTATGTTGAGGAGATAAATGATGCGGCTGGAAAATCTAATAAAGCCAGTTGATGAAATGTCACATGATGAGTTGATGATGAAGATCGCTCAGATTAGAGAGGGAAGAGCATTACCATCTCCTCGATCAGAGACTAAGATCGCGAAGAAACGTGTGAAAGCTGAAGATAATTTGAGGGCAATGTTTGAGGCCATGAGTCCTGCCGAGAAGGAACAGTTTATGAAGGGGTTGGAGGAATGACAGATCATCAATATACACCCATTGAAGTTGCAATCGCGTTGTCGCTTTACGCATACAACGTACCCGCTACAGATCGTGCATTTTTGATATACGATTATTTTGGTGGTGATTGTATGGATAGATACGATTTGGTTAGTATAATGCTAAATACAGGTTCAGTCGTAACCGAATTACCGTATCCAAGTGCAGTAGTATACGTTCAACAAGCACTTGACAAGTATGGCGCTGAGGCTGTTAGACGTGTAAAAATGAATAGAGGATAACATGCGCGTACTTGTATGCGGTGGACGTAACTTCAACAATCAAGAACTGCTGGTTTCAACACTCAATACACTATATCTCGATGAAAATTTTGATGTTCTTATTGAAGGTGAAGCAAACGGTGCTGATAAAATGAGTGCATGGTGGGCTGAAGCATACAATATTAAAATTGAACGTTATAATGCTGAATGGAAAAAGCATGGTAGACGTGCAGGGTTTATACGTAACCAACGGATGTTAGATGAAGGTAATCCAGACCTAGTGATTGCATTTCCCGGTGGTGTGGGTACAGATATGATGTGCAATCTAGCTGAACAAGCAGGCATTGAAGTTAGAAAGATTGGAGAATAAGAATGGAAGTCATCGAAGTAAAACTTGACGACGTAATAGTCAAGGACCGTTTTAGGAAGGCGATGGGTAACCTCGATGATCTTTCTGAGAGTATCAAAGCTAAAGGTATAATCCAACCAGTCACTATCGATCCTGAGAATAGGTTGGTGGCTGGCGGTCGGCGAATTGCTGCGGCGAGATTAGCAGGATTAGAAACAATCCCTTGTCTAGTCCGTGAACTCGAGGACGAAGTTGATAGATTAGAGATAGAACTATTTGAAAATAAACATCGTAAGGACATGACATGGGTGGAGGAAGTAGAAATTACAGCCGCCATACACGCCATGATGAAAAAGAAGAAGGGTAATTGGGGTCAGAGGAGGACAGCAAAACTGTTGGACGTAACACAGCCGCGTATTCAGCAACGTCTTCAAATGCATCAGGCAATTCTAGTTGTACCTGAACTTGCGCAGTGTCCTAATGAGGAAGAGGCACGGCGTAAGTTGAAGAAGATGATGGAGAGGGCAGTCGTACAAGAGGCCCTTGAAACTGTTGAAACCGATAGAGAAGAAAAGGCAGGTTTAACAAAGCTCAACATTGAATGGGCATCTGAAGGGTATGTTATAGGGGATGCATTGAAGCTCATAAAGAAAGTTCGTGCTGGTTCATGGCATTTTGCTGAAGTTGACCCGCCGTATGGCATTAATTTACACGAAAAGAAATCGAAGGGTTCTGCTGGCATTGAGTATTACAATGAGATATCAACCGAAGAGTACCCACAATTCCTCGCTGATATATGTAAAGGAGTATACCGTGCATTAGCTGAGAATACGTGGTGTGTTTGGTGGTGTGGTTCTGATGCACACAAGCAAGTGGAGGCATATGATGCCCTCATCAAGGCTAAGTTCAAGGTTGATCCTATACCTGCGATCTGGTTTAAGGAGTCATCTTCATCGGTATCCAATGTACCGGATATCTACTTGGGACGTTCTTACGAGACGTTCTTTATATGTCGTAAGGGTACACCAACATTACGTAAACGTGGACGCAGCAATGTCTTTTCATTCAAAGCCGTCAATCCGAAGTCAAAGCGGCACCCCACCGAACGTCCCGTTGCACTGATTTCTGATATACTTGAGACGTTCATATACCCTGGAGCTAGAGTTTTAGTTCCATTCCTGGGTTCAGGTGCTACATTGCTAGCAGCATGGAAGGCAGGCTTTAATGTATATGGGTTCGAGATTTCTGAGGAGTATAAAGAAGGGTTCCTTGTTGAAGCGCTAGAATTGATGGAGGAACTGAGACAGATAAAGGATAACGTTGAATGAGTTACAATATTACTTTCGGCGGCGGACATATTGATAGAGCAGCGGTTCTTTTAACCGATGATGAAGCCGTGCGATTACGTGACGCATTGATTATTCAATATCCTCTAACACGAACTGTCAGTGATGTAAGCAGGGCTGTTGAAAGTATAGAGAAAGGAAATAAGTGTGGCGAGAAAGAGTGCACTTAGAATACCAAGGCCGTTGGATTACAACTTCAGCTTGCGTGGGTTGAGAGACTCAGTGAGAGAGTTAGGTAAACGTCTATCATATCTAACTCACGGTGGTAGATGCAACCCAACCATTGCGGCTGAACTTGAAAGAGCTAGACGTGCGTTGAGGAGTTGTCCGAGGATATCGAAATGACAAGAGCAGAACATCTTTACCCAACTGAATTACCTCAATGCGAAGCAATACGCGAAGGTAAATATGATAACGATACGCCTGAAACTGACAAGCAGTGTAAATGGAATGCACGTTACAAGATTGACGAGCACTTCTTTTGTAGCAAACATGCGGGTGTTGCAGCCCTACAAATTTTGTTGAGGAGTGTATCAAGATAAGGAGTGATAAATGATTTATCGCTTCTAACCATATGAAGGAGGCCACAATGTTTTACCTATATGCGAAACTGCGAGGAACGCAAGACTGCGCGTTGATTCGGGAAAGTACTGACATGAAATACCTATACGATGGTATGCAGCACGAACGAATATGCTGGTCGGACGACGGTCTAGACTTCATGTTAGCGGATCATCTATGCTCGACTGTGTTGACATACGAAGAAATCTGTGAAAGGGTTATGAAATAATCTAACCGTATGAAGGAGAGTCAAATGGTTTTAACGCCCATGATATATACTACGTTCATGCCAATGCAATTACCCGTAGGTTCTAAACATGTAGTAAACGTGGAGAAGCTCGAAAAGAAAAAGACCAAGAACGCAGCCAAGAAAATTAAGAAGGTTGCGAAATAACCTAACCGTATGAAGGAGAAGGCCACATGCCATACGGACCGGAGGGAAAGCTATCCGCAAAGCTAGCGGTCATAGCCGAAGCACCTGCTAGACAGGAGATGATACTTGGTCGTCCCCTTGTTGGACCATCAGGTCAACTATACGATCAACTTGCAACACAAGCTAAATTGTCGAGAAGGTTCATGTACCTAAGTAACGTGTGTGATAAGCCGATCACCAACATTAAGATGTACATTAGTATCAAAGGCAATCTCACCGCGTTGGGTTATGAAGCTATTCAAAGATTGAACGATGAACTTGAAGGATGTGAAGCAAATGTCGTCGTGTGCATGGGGAATCTCTCACTTAAAGCCCTCACCGGACAATATGGAATTACTAAGTGGAGGGGTAGTATTCTTGAGGCAACACTTCCCTCAATTGCAGGTAAAAAAGTCATCCCAACTATACACCCTGCCGCTACGTTCAAAGGACAATATCTCTGGCGATACAATATCCTCAACGACTTGCAAAGAGTTAAAAGAGAGCTTGAGTTTCCAGAAATCTGTCTCCCTCCATACAATTTCAATCTCGATCCTACCTTCTCTGAATGTCTCGCATGGCTTGAAAGATGCCTTGAATGCAGCATTATCGCGGCGGATATCGAGATTATTGGGAGACACATGTCAAGAATATCTCTGGCTATCAACCATTACGACTGTATCTCCATACCGTTCTCCAATGCAAGGTGGACACCAGAGGAAGAGTGCCAATTGTTTATGGCCTTACAACGTGTGCTAGGCGATCCAAACATCACCAAGATTGGACAGAACTTTTCCTTTGACGCTACATTTATGATGACACAATGTTCACTTGTAACTCGAGGACGTATCGAAGATACAATGGTCGCTCATCATATTATGTATCCAGACTTTCCAAAAGGCTTAGCCTTTCTTACATCAATACATACTGATCAGCGTTACTATAAAGGTATGGTAAAGCATGGCGTGATTGCGAAGTCCGATGGCTAATGTTCAAACTATTTTACTTGGTGCTGTTGAGGAAGATGATTGCTTAATCACGCATGCACAAAGATGTATGTTTTACGGTGTTACAGACTCTGTACAACGGCAAGTATGGCGGTACTATTACAAAACAATACCGCAAGGAAATGTAATACTAGCTAGCTGTGGCAAAGATAACTGTATTGACAAAAACCATTTAGCGTGTATGACTCGGGCTGAGATGATGAGTTTAACACAAGCTCGTATTAATAGACGTAGTGGGATAGTGAAAGGAGAGGAAACTACACCTGAGTTATTGCAAACTAGACTTGATGCGTTAAGATCTTTACATCAAAAAAGAATTCAGTTGAGAGCCGACTTGAACATTGTATACGATCGCTTAAGTAAGAAGTCGCCATTACATATGCGTAAAATAATCATTAAGCGATTAAATGAAATAGACACTGACATGAACAGGCTGTTTGAACTGAGGAGTATCAATGATGGCAACTGAACGAGAGTGGGCTGAGTACAATTGTATTGACTCTGCAACTGACTTTAAGATATGGAATGAAATCAAGGATGAAGTTTACGCTGACGATTATAGAGATGCATATCTTAAAACCATGGCACTGTATCCTGTATTAGAATACATGATGGTTCGAGGCATCAAGCTTGACAGTCAAGCATTAGCTGATACACACACAGAAGTTTCAGATAAAATTGCACAAGTGAAGACCGCCTTGCGAGACAAAATCGGTTTTGATTTGAACGTTGACAGTCCAAAACAATGTACAGGTTACTTCTACGGTGTGTTAGGCATCAAACCCTATCTATCAAGAACAGCTCCGCACAATCCAACGTGTGATGATAAAGCATTAGCACGCTTAGTTAGAAGAGGTTTCAAGGAAGCAAGACTCGTACAAGAAATACGTGGACTGGATAAACTGAAGGGAACGTATCTCGACATTGAGTTAGAGGACGATGGCCGTATGCGCTGTTCGTACAACCCACGCGGTACTGTCAATCGTAGACTGTCATCTAGTAAAAGCGTTATGATGACTGGTACGAATATGCAGAACTTACCACCCCAGTTCAAGAAGTTTTTGATCGCTGACGATAACGCCGTCTTTTTTGAGTTGGATAAACGCCAAGCTGAGTGGGTTATTACAGGTTTTTGTGCCAATGACGCTAGAATGATCCAGATCCATCAAAGTGGAATAGATCCTCATCTTGAAACTGCACACCTTATGACAGGTGCTTCGCATGAAAGTATCATGGCAGAATACAAGGTGTTAGGTTCAACGACAGATCAAGACGAACTTGAACGTATGCGTGCAGAGTATGCGTTAGGCCAGGATGCAAAGTTCTTACCTCGAAGCATGACTATGCGACAGGCCGGTAAGAGATCAAATCATGGATTGAATTACGATATGGGCTATAAAAGGTTTGCTCTCGAAAATGAAATACCGGAGGTTGATGCAAAGCGTATGGTTAGATTGTACCATGAAGCATATGTAGGATTGCATACGTGGTACGAGCAGATACAAGCACAGCTTAGTAAAAGTAGAACGCTTGTTAATTGTTTTGGTTCTAAGAGGAGGTTTCTTAACGCCTGGAATACCGACTTGTTCAAAGCAGCGTATGATTTCCTGCCTCAATCAACAGTAGCGGATATTGTCAATGACTTTATGACTGAGATGTATAACACTATAACACCTGATTTTGAGTTAGCAGAAATTCTTGCCCAAACACATGATAGTTGTTTGACTCAAATCCATGATATTCATCATGAATGTGATTGGATACGTGTCGCAAGAACGTTACTCGAAATGAAGAGAATGATGGATCCTGTTCTCAATTATAGCAGACAGGATTTTGTTGTAGCAACGGATTTAAAGATGGGTCTCAATTGGGGAAAGCACGACAACAAAAGAAATCCTAAGGGCATGATTGAGATCGCTTATTTAGATGATGTAAACGAGTTAGCGGACTTACTAGAGCAAACATATGTCGCGTTCACTCGATGATTGGATGGCAGGATATATCAAGTTCACGAAAGATACAGAGCCTCCTATTGCGTATCACACGTGGGTTGGTATATCACTAATAGCTGCCGCGCTAGAACGTAGAGTTTCTTTAGAATGGGGGCATAGTAGTGTCATCTATCCTAATCAATACATTGTACTTATTGGTCCGAGTGGGCAGTCGCGGAAGGGCGAGGCGATTAACATTGGTAGACGTCTTATTGAAATGACTGGGCAACGGTTAGTGTCGCAGAGTATCATTAAAGAACAATTGATAAGGACGATGAAGAACAGTGTTACTACATTTGCCGATAGTGTGTCCGGTGATCTACAGTTTCAGTGTTGTTTATACTGTATAAGTAATGAGCTTTCTGTATTTTTAGGACAACAAGACGTAAAGTTTCTCGCAATGTTGACTGATTGG
>SDBT01001472.1_pt1 | contig 41586 bp, 70 predicted proteins | sample 2277101 | NCBI WGS metagenome assembly SDBT01 (sample SAMN10404973, study PRJNA504765) | marine sediment metagenome | isolation source: marine sediment core GS10_PC15, 103 cmbsf | place: Arctic Ocean: Southern Knipovich Ridge | collected 2010 | reverse complement strand
ATTTGATTTAATGCCGAGATTGCCAGGCGCCCCAGTGCCTTCCATTCCGCCTACATCTAATAAATGTTTTGGACTCGCCGTCCCTATCCCAACCCTATCTTCATAACTTGTAGCATTAACTACAAGGGTAGTAGAGTCTACAACTAAAGCATTATCTCCTACATCTAAATCGCCAGTTAAAGGGTCGTTGGTAGCGTCAAGCCTTAAATAACTACTATCCGCACTTGTCGGGCTTACGAGTAAAAGTTCTATTCTGTCTGATACGCCAGTATCTTGAGAAATTACCGAATTTGGAACGATAACGGTTCTTGAACGTAAAGATACTGACTCATCCTTACTCTTATATTTAGTCGCTGGGGACGCACTTCTTGGTTGAGAAAAGGCAGTAATGCACAATAAAAAAGAAAGCAATATTAAACTAACAATTTTTCTTGGAAACATTTTTTCCATTTATCCCTATTTGTATTAGCCTTACCATGACAGTTTCTACATAAAGAAATTAAATTTTGTATGCTATTGTTTTTTTTATTATAGTCTATATGATGAATTGATAATTTTTCTATACATTCCATTTGAGAAACACCACATAGTTGGCATTTATAGTTATCTCTCTGGCGAATAGCATTTCTTAATGATAACTTAAACTCTTTCCCATATTTTTCAAATGATTTACCACCTTTCCAACCATAAGATAACTCACCACGCCTATCCGGAACAGCTTTTCTTATTTTATCTTTCATTTCTTGTGACCAACTTAATCCTTTATTCCAACTAGTATGGTTTTCACAATATTTTTTGCGAGCAATACTTTGCTTCCGTTTTGTTTCTTCTGAATGTGGTTTGCGTACTCTTATAGGAGATTTATCATAACAATATCTACTACAATATTTTCTTATATCAATATAACACCATGGTCTATAAGTTTCTTTACCACAAGTAGGACACTTTATCATTTTCCCATTTTTAATGTTTGCCATATATTACGCCGTCAAAATTTCCAATTTTACCGTGATATCACTTGCTCCCGGTCTTTTCACATAAATAGCCGTAGGAGCGGCATCATACGAGATAACACCAAATCCTACCATAAAGTTATTTCCGGGCGATGCTACATACGCATAATAAAAATCATTACCATTAAGTTCTGTTGCTTTCCAAGAAAGCACACCTGTTAGCCCTGTTGCTAAAGCCACCCAGTTTGCATTTGTCGTGGTAAGGGTAGTTATAACAAATGTCGTAGGGCGTATCGCTATCGTAGCGAGATAGTATAAACTCTTCAACCTCTCTAATGCCCAAGATAGAGCATTGTGTGAGTGAACACCATCTTTATTCGCCGGGGTGAAATCTCTGCTCATTTTTTGTCTTTATGTAGCTCTGCAAGATTATTTAGCCGTCTTTCCTTTTTATCCTGTTCGACTTCTCTCAAATCCTGCTCTACTCCTTTATCCTTTTGAGCTTGTTCGGTAGCAGAGATAGCTTTTTCCCTACTATCAAGGGCATCTGACTTACTTTTTCCTGCTTTGTCTTTATTAACAAGCCCTTTCTCCCAAGTATCTAATCGGGAAATGAGAGAGTTATCTTTTTGCATCTTGTCGCTATGCTCTTTTACTTTAAAGGCGTGTTGATGCTGTTTTTCAGCGAAATCGAGCTTTTCTTCATCATGCTTCTTAATAAGGGTCTTAATACCCTCTTTTTCGGCCACAATAGCCCCTAGAACGCCCTTATTCTTGCCTTCTGCATACTCTATGCCACTTCTCTTCGCATCAAGCTCTGCGTGCTTCTCAGACATCATTTTAAGAAATGCCCTCTTTTTGGTGTCTAAGTCCTCGGTGTCTTTCTTTAGCAAGTCAACCTTTGTGTTATAGTCTTTCCATTTAAGCCCAAGTTGCGTATCAAGCATAGCGTTTTTGCCTGTCAAAGTAACCTTATCGGTATTTAAGGTTTCAAGCTCTACTTTAATCCCGTCTATTTCTGCGGTGATACGCACGACTTCTTTTATTTTATCAGCAAGGTCTTTAGAAACGCCATCTAAACGTGCTTCTATTTTCTTCGTCTCTTTTGCGTAGTTTTCTTCTGTTGTTTTTAGGGCTTTCTTTACATCATCGATACTTTTTTCGTAATAAGATTTCTTATCCTTAAAATCGTCTTTTGTCATAGAGCCTCCTTAATTAGTACCCTAATTAGTACCCTAATTAGTACCTTGCACATATACATCTATTAAGCTACTTCCACTGTATTCAATTCCGTATTCAAATAAAATAACCCTAAAACTACAGGAACCATATGTCCTACTCTTGCTAAATGGAAAACGAACTGCGTCAAGCAACATAACCCCACCGATATTATAAACGCCATAAGAGCGACAGTTTGAGCATCTTTACGGCTATTCCAAAAGCGTTGCCAGATAAAGTACATGATAAATCCGAGTACGATTAAGCCCTGTATTCCCACATCATACACAAGCCATAAGTATTCATTATGCGGGTGGTCGAGAAACATTACGCTTTCAAAATCTTTCTGTGTCATTTTCTTGTTAGGTCGCCATTTATCTTTACCAATCCTTTTTATTTTTATGATTTCATATGTACTGATGTCTTGATAGTATTTATGCTGTCCGAGTATTGTTGGATTAGCAAAACTATCAAGTCCATGTCCTAACGGCATACGCCATGTATCTTTGATGACTTCTTTCCATATCGGCATACGGATATGAAAGCTCTGATAGTTCTCTTTATTTATAGTGTAATATAAACTCCCTGCTATAATCGGGATTAAGAGTAGCCAGAAAAATATCCTCTTTCTAAACCATAAGAAAAAGAACATACCGCCTATTGCCCCAAGCCATGCCCCTGCACACTCGGCGAATTTCATAGGTAGTAAAAAGAGTAATGCTACGGGGGAAAATCCTAATGTAAGTGGTAGGGTTTGTGCGAAATATAGCCCCATAGATGAGTTGTGCCGGAAGAACGCAGATGAGGCGAGTTTTGAACCTGCGTTTTTAATCGTTATACCCGCCATATCCCAACCTGCCTTTTGAAAAGCAAGCCACACAATAGCAAGTACCGAAATCCACGCTACGGTCTTGAATATAAATATAGTATCTTCCTTATTCATGGTTTTTATAATAGTAAGATATACCATTAAGCCAAGTAATAAATTAAGGGCGTTAGTCCAACCGCTCATTGAACGTACCCACGCTACAAGGAAAGTCAGTAAGAATATACCAAGAAATAAATTAAGCAGGTTTTTCTTAATAGCACGGTTTGGAACGAACATACCACAAGTGAATATTATGACACTCGTAATCTGAAAACATACCTGTTGAATATCCCTTGTATGTACGCCTACCATAAAAAAGATAGGGTTAAGTATTAAGTATGCGACTAATAGCCACTTCAACTTACATATTCTCCTGACTTAACGGGAATACCCTTGTAAGGCGTTTTTCTCTATGAGAAACAGGGACTACGTTTTCGGTTATCATTACACGGTTTTCAGTTTTCATGCGTTCTATACCTCTTTCATATTTAGCTTCCATTTTTAGACTATCCCCCATTTCAGGGTCAAACTCATATACCCAAATCATTACGCCATCAATTATGACTTTATCATATCTTGCAGGGATTTCATTTGAAGTTGCTGCATCAGTTAGGGCGGTTATGAGTTGCACATAATCCATAAAAATTGTTATTACTGCATCAGGTACAGGGAACAATAATAATTCATTCGCCCATATCGTAAATATCCATTGGTCGCCTGTCTGGTTAGTTTCGTCTGCTACTACTGTCTTAAATCGCTCATAAGGGACAAAAGTATAAGTCCTGTCATTAGTCTTATCGTAGACGTGGACTATTTTTTCAATATCTATATCAGAGGGTAAAGCATAGTTAAACTGGTTAACTACGGTAGGAGTAGTCGCTGTTTTTTCTAAAAATCTCCAATGATAGTTGTCTTGTCTATTTTGTATGTCCTTAACAATAAGGTTTAATTCTTCTAAAGCCAATGCCCTGTAATCCGTATCGTTTGAGTTTTTATCGGCTTTTTTTAGTATAAGGTCTAAAAATGCACTACCTGTCATATTCACCTCACCATATATTTGTTATTATTACTTGAGAATTATTTACTGCTGGAGCCCCACTTACAAATTCATCTGCTCCTATGTCCCAAACATCACCTTCTGCATCACGGTCACGATTGTCTATATCAAATGACCAAGTTCCTGTTCCCAAATCAAAACCTTGGTCTATCGCATCGGAAGTTAATTGTAAGTGGAAATCCTCTACTCCTGCTCCGACATTAACAAAGTCTGGGGTTAATCCATCTGTATCTCCATGTATGGAATTTCCCGCTGCTTCTGGTGCTGTGTCGTCTTTAGAAAAGTTGTAATCACTAGCTGTTGCCGCTGCCATCAATCCTTCAAAATCAGTAGTGGTATTATTATAAGAAAGGTTATTTATAACGGTTTGGTGAAAACTAACATCATCATTGTCTATTCCTTTACCACACCCATAAACAGTATTGTTATAACATTTCGTTGCACCGTCAGCTAGTGTCCCCCAGAATATTCCTGAACCCACAACTCCATAAATAATGTTATTTGATATTACTGTATCGTCCTGGTCTTTATCTTCCCATATCCCAAAATTGTCAGTATCATATATTAGGTTGTTTCGTACTTCGGCAAAATCAGCAATAGCGTTAGTTGATATATCGGCAAACCTAACTGCTGCGTCCAATGATACTGAACCTTTGTTTCCATTAAATGTTATCCATTCTACAATGGTATAGTTCTCTTTTATTGCTATGTACCCCGTGGATGAAGCAACTGTAGATTTTAGTGTAAACCCGCTTCCCGCCGTTCCGTCATGCCTTTCCCCGACTGGAGAGGTTATTTTTACATAGTTAGTTGCACTTGTTGTAAATCCAGATATAACAGTAGCCTTATCGTTTAAGTCTCCATCATCATCATAGCATTCAGCTACAATAATAGAGGAGTCTCCATCGTTAAGAATTGTAATATCTCCTGCAACCCCACCTGTTATTTGTTCTGCCACAAATGGGCCGCTGGCTATACCATCTATCAAAATCTGTGTAGCGGATTGGTGTATGCAAGTTCCTGTCGCTCCAGAAGTCCCTCCCGTTACCGCCTCACCGTCGGCAAAAGCGACTGTTTCTACGTTTACTGTAAATACTTTAACATCAGCAGCAGTAATATCCCCCGCATCGTCCATAGCTGCTTCCCATAAAGTTAGAGTATTAAAGTCCTCTGCAACTCCACCGTTTATTTGAGAGACAAATTCTGTCGCCGCAAAACAGTTATGGCTAAAATTAAGGCTTAGTAGAAGTATTATCAAAAAGAATAGTTTTTTCAATCTCCTGCTCCTGATTTCCTAACATATTATCTATATCTACACTTCGTTTACGGGCTTTTACAACAATATCTTCATTATCTTTTTTTTCTATTATACTTTCTGTAAGTAACTCTTGTTCTTCTTGAGTTAAGTCAGTTACGAAAATCCTATATCTTGATAGTTCTGCCCTCGTCGGTTTGTATTGTGGAGTATAAGGGCAAATATCAACAACATCACCATATGCGGTATGCCCTGCTTCTTCATCCTTTACGACAACGCCTATTTTATCAATATAAACATAGCACTTTTCTGCATAGCATGGCGTAGCAAGTAATAGAAATACTAAAAATAAACTAATTCTTATCAGCATTATACCATCCTCTTAATGAAATCTTTATGTAGTTAGACGTATCAGACGTATCAAAAGATATTCCTATCAAACTGTTATTTGCTATCGTAGCGTTATCTATATCGCCTGAAGCTACTGTTGTATAAAATATATTCGTTCCATTTGTAGATATTGTTATTGCTTCAATGTCCGACGAAACTGTACCGTCAAAAGTCACTTCTTCTAAAGTAAAATCAACATCGTCAGTATCAGACCACGCTTTTATCTCGTCTATATTAAATACTAAATCAGTTTCGTTTGAGAATATATATGTCGTACTTGCATCTATTTGGTCGGGCTCAAGTATCGTAGCTTGGATTGTTCTTATCCTCATAGCCAAAGCTATTTGCCCTACATCTGCACTTGTCCTTAAAATATAATCATTACTGTCATACGCTATCTGTCCGACTTCATTCACGTCGGGGTCAGAGCTTACGGGGATTGTTAATATGGTTGATATAGTTAAGTCTTGAAAAGTCGGACTACCTGCTATTATTACGGATTGGTCTATAAATGAGTGGTCACTTCCGTCACTCGTTAAATGCGTATCCCAATTAGTCTCTTGGGTAGTAGTAACGATTGCATTTGACCCGCCATCAGAGAAGTTATCTGCCCCAAAAGTAGGCGTTGCGCCTGATATAACAGACTGGTCTATAAATGAATGGTCTGCACCATCATCAACTAAATGGTTATCCCAATTTGTTTCCTGCGTGGTGGTTACTATGGCGTTACTGCCACCGTCTGATAGATTATCTGCCGTAAAAGTAGGGGCAGTTCCTGAGGTGACATCTTGGTCTAAAAAGCTGTGGTCTGAACCGTCTGAAGTTATATGAGTTTCCCAAGTTGTTCTATCTACCCCTACATCACCTGAAAGACCAGTATCAGAAGAAAGAGCCGCTATTGACCTATCTATAACATCAAAATTATTATTTATTAATGCACCCCAGTCAAGTTCGTCTATAGTAGGTTTATATAAACTAAGGTTTGTAGTTGTAGTTCCCGCATAAGCGGATAGTGATAAAAATAGGGATAATATAATAAATACAAATTTTTTCATTTTAAGTCCATATTGTTGTTTGTTTTGATACAACTGTCCAAGTCGTAGATATGCCACCACTTCCGCCACCCCACGGGCTTGAACCCCAAGCAGCAGTACCCCAACCGTCGCCTACGGGAGTTTTTACTGCTACCCAAGTTGTCGCTGCTTTACTTACATCTGTCCAAGCCATATTTCCTTTATGGAATAGGAGAGGCGAAAGAAATTAAATCATAAATATTGCCTCAGATGTAAAAAAGAATGACATTTTACGCACAAAAGAACAATATTTTCACGATTACTTGTTCCACCAAGAAAAAGTGGTTTTACATGGTGTATTTGTAATTGCTTAGTATTGTCACATTTAGAACATTTATTGCCAAGAAGAGACAAAATAATTTCACGATAAATCGAAACATTATTTCGTCTATTTTTTCTTTTCTTCCCTCGCCATCGTTTATTTCTTTTACGGCTTGCTTCCGTTTTGCATATTCTTTTGCAATAAAGTCTATCTCTTCTGCCTTTGAATTCTTTTTTACACCTAAGACAGTTTTTTATAACTAATATCTTCACGCCCCTCCCCTATTCCGATAAATCTCCTAATCTACCTTAACCAGACTTTTCTCAAGCCATCTGCAGAACCAGCTGCTTCAAGTAAAATGCCTATGTCCGTAGACAAAGCATTAAATCCACCGGGGTTGATTGATGTAATATTCAGGGAAGTACCAAATTCACCTTCAAATCCGGCAAATCCTCCGATTATTACAAGCACATCACCCTGCGTGCTTCTTGAAACGTCCATATCAGCATCTACATAGCCTCGAATAGCCATATAGCCTATGGCATCATTTGAGCCACGCACATCCGTTACGTCAAAAGTAAGACCGCCTGCACCACCTGCATTGGTACTACCAACATCAAATGATGCTGTCGTTACCATGACACCAGCATACGGGCCATCACCTTTAGCTGTAACGCCTACTGATTCAGACATAGTTCTATCACAGATGTCAACCATGAAACCAAGACCTTCACCGTCCGTAGACTGGTCTATATTCCATGTCATGACTTTACCGATAGTAACATTATCTTCTGAACCGACTGTAACTTTTATGATTTCAACAGGGGGCGTAATGCCTTCCCCACCCATGTTAGGGCCGAGAATAACGGCATTTTCAGAAGTATAGTTGCTATCCGCAACTGCAAAGCTCGCCATAAAGAAGCAAGCAAAAAGAATCAATAGTAGTTTCTTCATTGAATTCCTCATGTTATGCCTCCGTTATGCTGGTTTGCAGCCCGTGTTGGCGCAATCCGCCGAAAGTTAAGTTCATCACTGAATAAACCTTAACTGTGAAGTTCAGATAATCGTCCGATTCTATCGGAGGTCTTACCTGAAGCGGAATGGATTGTTTCCCATCTCCAATGGTCTTTACGTCACCATGTACTTTTGTCTTTGGCCCGGCAAGAACCTGTAATCTTAAATAGTTTGTATTTAAGAAATACAAAAATCCTGCTGGTACGTTTCTATCAGCAAAGACAGCAGCACGATTCACTAGGAAGTTATCAAAGCCCATTTTCAGCATTCTTCCGTCTACTGAATAACGTCTTAGATTATCTCCCCCACCTGACATCTTTGCAAGAACACCAGTCGTTGTAAGTCCAATATCCGGCTGTTGGTTCAATGCACTTCCACCGGGTGAACAGTCCCACGCAAACTTCGTGAGTGCAGCTTTACCTGAAGCAGCTCCAACATCACTAATCGCCGTTGCTGAATGCTGGTTCTGCCAAGCATCAGGGTCTGCTACGTGAGCCGCTCTCGAAATACCACCAAGAGAACTCGTTTGAGAACCAAACGCTGTCGCTTCAATCCTCTCACGAATACTCTCAGGGTCATTCGCACCTGAGGTCGTTTGCATTAAGGCATCTGATACAAGATTCGGGAAAGTGTTGTTAAGTTCGTCGATACTCTTTTGAGCAATATCGTCTAACTTATGCTCTCCCTGTGCTTGGTCTTGTTCAACCAGATTGATTACCGCAGCACCGCTGATAACTGCTTGCCCATAGGAGGCAGTAAACCAGTTAGCTTGGAATGCTGTGGGTATCTGGGTGAATCTTGACCTGAATCCGACGTTAGAGTTCTGCCCTAAATGAACCCTCTCATCGAATAGATTGCCGCCACGCCTTATTCTTACCCTGCCATTTGCGCCAAGAGCCGCTAGGATACCGTTATTGAGAAATATATTCTCAAATATCTTTGCGGACTTGACTTCAATAGCAAAGGCAACTTGGCGAGCAAGCAATGATGTACTCTTAGCCATTATTACCCTCTCTTAATTATGGATTAGGTGACGTTTTTTTGGGCGTAGTCCAATACCTCACTAAGGGGAGCATCCGATGAAGGCACTCCCTTCTTACCCGCAAATCCATCGCCTTCCACCTGACTATCCTTGAGGGCTTGTAGGCGGTCTTTTTCCTGTTGTACTCCCTTGTCTTTTGCTATAGTGAAGCCTTCTTCTGCCATAGCGAGTTTCAAGAGAGCAATATGACCAAGTCCTGCGTGTGAGGGATTCTTTTCAAGATAGTTCCATATCTTACCGATAGCAGTATTAGGATTATTCTCGTCTTGTCGTGCCTTGCCAAACTCTATCTTATAGACACTTTTAGCAAGTGTACGAGCTTCCTCTTCCTGCTGTCTGATATAGTTGTTCTTTTCACCTTCAGAGAGTTTATTAAGTATCGGCGTTAAAGCCTCATTTATCTCATGCTTACGTTGCCGCCTGTTATACTCGTTCCAACCCTCTCTGGTATCAAAGTCTATACCTTCTGCAAACTTCTTGTCAAGTTCCCCCTGCGGGACTTCTTCTTTAGTCTCAAAACCTGCCCTTTTCATCTCCTCGGTTATCTTTTCTTTCGTAAGCCCACGGCCTTCTAAGATAGCACGATAGACTTTAGGATTATCAAGATAACCTTTGGATTCCTCAAGGTCTTTTTGTAATTTGCTGAATTTCGCTTGCCACTCTTTAGTCCCTGCGTTTCTCTTGTCAATCATGGACTTAAAGCGTTCAAACGGAATTGCAGCCCCTTCTTTAAGGAGTTTTGTTTCTTCCTCCTCGTCGCTTGGTTTTTGAGGTTCCTTCTCGGATTCCTCTTGCGTTTTTTCGCCCTCGCCCGGCTCAGCCTCGCCTTCTGTTTCTTTGGGAGATGACCCCTCTCCAGTTTCAGAATCTGGAGCTTCTTCTCCACCACCTGATATGACGTCTTCTCCACTACCTTCAAACATCATCATACCAAGAAGTCCAAGAGGAAGTAACATCTTTAAGAACCACATAAACACCTCATTTTACGCCCGAAAACCGGCGACGTTACGACAGACCGCTGTCGTCCGATATTCCAGAAGATACTGCTTCTGGACTTTGTAAAAACTTTGGTCCTTTTGTATTCATTCTTCGCAATGTTATATAAATATGTTCTCTTTTAGCTACTATTTTTTTAGATAACACAGAAAATCGTGGCTTTTTTTGAACTGTTTTTCTGTATTCAATTATTAGCTCGGCCTTTTCCTTCTTTACGATAAGAAAAGGAATAACCAGACTATACTGAGTCGTTATCCCTTGTCGGTTTTTATATCTCTTTTTAAGACCGACATAACCTTCACCATCAATTATACCAGCTAAATAAGCAATCTTGTTTTTATTCATATTCTCCTTTGCTAACACGACTGCTTGAAAGATACACCTTCCAAGTCTTTTTCAAAAGTTTATAAGGGATTTTCTTCTCCCTTGATAATCTGCGTAAATACTTTGCTCTTGAACCACTCAAAATCTCCTCCGTTCACCAAGTTTCCACTTATCACCCTTTAGAAGTCGGATAAGTTTAGCATCATTTACATACATTTGTAAATACTCTTTAGTATAACCCAATTCTTTTACTCTTTCGTTTTCTGTTACTATGGAGAAGTCTTTTCTTATATCCTCTCTTGTTGCCATTTCACCATTAGTACGCAGGTCAAGATTGTTGCCTACGTCTACAATAAGCCACTTCTTACCGTCAAATACTTCGGCTATGGTGTGAGGGCTTGTACCGTCATCTGCTATCAAGTAAACAAGCCGAGAAGATATGCCCATATAGCAAACAAGTTGCATAAATATCTCTGCTTGATGATTACACCAGCCGATGCCGGATTGTAACCTATCGTAAACTGATAACTTCTCGTATGGGTCTGCACCTTGCTTCGTTTTAATCTTATCATAAACATATTGACGGGTTACTGTAACAGCATCATCTACGTTTGTGATGTTCCCCTGCAAGGTATCTGCAAGCTGGCGTAGCCATAGCTCTTCTGTAATGCTATCAGTAAGCGAGTATGCAGACGTTGTGATAAGACATAATGCTATTATGAGTATGTATCTCATTTAGCTTTTCTTATCCTCTCGTTTAAGTCTTTGTTACGCTTTGGTAGCTTTTTAAACTGAGCGTGAGAAGTCTTACTCGCAAATTCACGTGCTACGCTTGGCTTGCGGGCAAACAGAAACCTCTGTTGTGCCTTTGACTTGAACGGCACTACACACCAAATTTAGGATTGTTTGCTTTGTCTCCAAATTTAATGTCAGCAGCAGTATCCCCGAATTTAGGGGTTATACCTTTGCCTTTAAAAGAACCACGCTCTACTGTTTTCCCGACACTTTCGACCTTCGATACCTTCTTCGCTTTTCTCTTTGCCATTATGCCCTCCCTTTAACTGTAATGTCTGTACTCTTTCTGCCTTCCAAAAAATTCCGCATTTATCTTTTCTCTGTCTTTAGGGTCTTTGAATTTACGATAATCAGCTAAAGTCTTATCATTCTCACGACAGAGTCTAAAATCATTACGCATAGCTATATCTTTGTGATGTTTTCCCTCTTCTTGGGCAATACGCTTTCTATCAGCGAAACGACGTCTTCGTTCTACCCTGTTTTGATTGTCTATTCCTGATGTTCTTATATTCACTTATAAGCTCCTGTATTTCATATTTATCGAAGTGTTTAATATCGCATATATAGGGTTGTCCGTTAGCATTACTGTACTTTAGAATGTCTTTTAGCTTCATACTAACTTCCTACCCCAAGCCCCGGAGTTGGTACTGCTTCAGCCCCACCTGCTATGCCTTCTTCGGTAGGTACGCCTGTGGGTACTCCTTCACTACCTTGACCCTCTGCAAGCCTAAGCTGTGCTTCTGCTTGTATTCTTTGTAATCTTCGCTGTTTTTCTTCTTCAGACATATCACGGATATACTTCTTAGCATCAGGTATAGCATCGAAAGTCTGATAGTAGTCCTCAAGTTGTTTATCGAAGTCTATAGTCTTGCCCTTTTCTTCTAAGTCGGGTAAGAGTTCTTTACCTAATCTAATCCCTTCGGCTAATTGTTCTCTGATTACGGGGAAGTCAGGTCTTTGAGCCGAGGTAATATCAACATCAAATACAAAGTCTACTTCTAATTCCCCTGTTATAAGTTTTTGTAAGTTAAGTCCTCCCTTGCCGCCCAACTGTAGCTGAGTGCCGGGTTCTATGGGTTCATTTGTTCCGGGCATTTCCAAGTTCTCACCCGTTATCATTAAAGTCATCTCAGGCGAGGCAAGCCTAAGGTAGTTTTTAATCCTTTGTTTCATTTGATGCACCATGAATGAACGGATGTCATCTTGTAGACCACTTGACCTCAAAGCATCACCCAAAGCCTTGTTGCGTTCTACGGTAGCAAGCTTTGAGTCTGGCCCACCCGCCTTAGCACCAGAAGTTGATAGTAAGAGTTTAAGATACTCTCTTACATTTACTGTCTCTTCAAATAAGCGTGGGTCAGCAGAGGCGGAAGTCAATGGTATTGCTACGCCTATTGGGGGTTTGTTAGTATAAACTATCCCGCCTATATCATTAGCTCTCACTGTCTTATCCGCACCCTCATCAAGAGCTTTTCGTTCTATCATGTGCTGATTACGCATATTATCAACGTGCTTCTTTCTTAACTCTGTGAGATAATTTAATTCCTTTTGGGCGAATAAACCGAGTGTGCCATGAGCTATGTTATATAGAATATCACCCATTTTATTGAATCTAAGCAAGCTTCGTGGGAGTTCATCATACTGTGTTTTAATCCATGCTATCTCTTCGTCCCAACCGTTTACATAGGCGAGCTTCCATACTTTGCCTTTTAGTAATATGAAAGCCTCTGTAAGCTCCATTTTAATCAAACGCTTATCTTTAGCCCCTACTGCGAAGTGTTGTATAAAGTTAGATGAGAGTGTATAGAGGTTTGAGTCTATGATTTGTTGTAAAGTCCTTTGATACACAAACGATATTCTATTGCCCTTGCCGAAGGGTTGGGTTCTATCTAAGTATGTAGTCTTAGGAGACTGCCGGACTGCTAAGGTACGCTCAAACTCTAAGAATTCATTTTCCCCTTCTAAGTTATCTGATTTACCCCCTTTTGTCTTGCCTGTAAAGATATTAGGTTTGACTATGCCTGTTCTTGAGTTGTAACCTGTTTTCATTACACCGTAGCCATAAGGGAGAAAAGCGTCTATAATACATAATTGGTTTTCTTCTTTGTCTTGTTCGTTGAAGTCTTTGTTTATGAGGGATGTTAATACCGCAGCTTCAAAGGGTAAACGCTCACTCCTTATGTGCATACGAGGCAGTTGAAAGAATAGTGAAGGTAAAGCAGTTGAGGCGGATATGAATAGATAGTTCTCTATGATTTGTCTTTTGCCTTCTTGGAGTGACGGGTCTTCATCGTGTCTTGAATCATCTAACATATCGCCATGATGGAACCGACCTTGATAAGCGGCTTTTACCTCTTCTGGTCTATTTATCCATTTGAGTTTACTGTCATGGGTTGTAATGTCTTGCTTTATTTCGTCTCTATAGAATTTAAAGTCGGTCTCTGATAGTGGCATATTTTATATCCTTCCACTCATTTAAGGTTTTATTATACTTCCTATGATTGCACTTCAAATGTACAATAGCTAAATTGCTATAGTCATTAGTACCACCTCGTGTTAAAGGCGTTAAATGGTCAAGGCTATCCTTGCCAAACTCAATCACTTTATTACATAAGATACAAGTGAGTGTGCCATGCTTTTTGATATTATCCTCGTACACTCGCTGCACTACTTCAACTGAAATATCATTTCCATATCTTCGCTGGGCTTTGTTTGCCTTTATTGTATATTTATTAGCATCTCGCCATTCTCTTCGTACCTTTGCTGACTTTGCTTTATTTCTTTCTCTCCATTTCTTGCTATATTCTCGTTGATATTCACGATATTCAGGGTTTTGCCGCCACATTCTTGTTCTCTCAATATTCGCTTGCCTATTTTTCAAATAGGTCTTGTTTTTTGCTTGTTTAATTCTCATATTTAAGGCGCCAATTTGCTACTTCTAACTCATCTTGTCTTTCATAGAAAGCAACAGAGCCTTTTTCTATTTTAGCTGACCTGTCAATATGAGCCTTACTTGGGCGGGACATGATGAGATAACGTAAACAATCACACAAATGCGAATTCATATTGTATGGTTCGGGTTTCATTTCGCCTTTGATAGTCTCACGTGGTTCAACATAATGGTATCTTTCTAATTCCCAAATCAAATTCTTACAAGTGTCAAATATTCTTATCTTATTCGTCTTGAAGTATTCTGCTACCCTATTGATACCAGCATTTACATCATGCTCTGCGGGTCTTGCAAGTATTCCATTATCTGCGTACTCATCATAAAGTGCATAAAGCTTGCCGTCCTTTACTTGGTTCTTACTTGCACTTGCAGGGTCTATGAACCAATCTATCTTTTCATTTACACCGTTTAGAACGCTTGAAACTTCACTAACTCTCTTGTTAGGCTCATAATACTCATCATAAATCGTTATTACCCCGTCTTCATCAATTGCCGCTTTTAAGGCTCCCGTCGTACCGCTAAGGGCTGGGTCTATTGCACCTATACGGGGATAGCTCTTATCGAGATACGTCGCTTTAACGATATGTTCTGTTGAAAATTCGGGGTATACAAGACCTGTGTAGTCTTCAAAGGACGCTTCGTACTCTTGGCGGAAGTATCTTGCGGGTAACTGTGCTTTGGCTTCGTCCACTTCAGCATTGTCTATAAATGGGTTGTCACGGGTTGCAAATCTCCAAGACTTAAAACCGTCTTTATTCTTCTGGCCTTTCATAAACAATTCCCAAAGAGCATCTTTACCCTTTGGTGTGCCTATAAAAAGCGCCCAACCTTTGGTATCTGTAAGCATAGGGCGTAAGACTTCGTTCCATACTGCCCAGTTGTTATAGATAGAGGCGAACTCGTCTACTACAAGACCATGAACACCCATACCACGCAGGCTGTCCTCATTGTCTGCACCTTTAAGCTCTATGATTGATTTATGTCTTAGAAATTCAACTGATAATTCTTGCTCGTTTATCTTTACTGGCTCACCCTCTGGTAGGATATTCTTTAACAATCTCCAAGCTATCATTTTAGCTTGTCTGTACGTTGGGGCTACATACCAATACATATGATTTGGGTTCTCTATTGCTTTGAGAAGGAGAGACATCATAGCAAGTATAGTCTTACCGAATCTTCTACCTGCTACAAGGACTTTGAAGCGGGATTTATCTTGAAGAATTAACCCCTGTTTTACGTGTAAGTGGTACTGCTGTATCATTCGATACTTTTACCTCGACTTTAGTTAGGTGAGTATGAATTGATTGGTCTACTAATGGTTTATCGCCTTCTATTTCTTTTCTTAATTGTTCCATTAAATCTGCAGTATCTTTTTTAGTGTCATCGTTTTTAGCTATTTGTCGTTTAAGCCAATGTATTCTTCTCCCTTTTTCCCATGATGTATTAACTTTTATATACTCTTGGTTCTTATAAACTAGTGCATTTATTCGACTTACGGATAATTTGAAATATATAGCTATTTCTTTTATAGTATGCTCTGCCTTAACATACATATTGCATATAGCTGCATCTCTTATTTTATGCTTTGTATGTATTTTTGGTAGTTTCATACTCTATTCACGCCCGCCCTTTATTCTTTTACAACCCATATTTATGTAATTCCATTTTATCTTTAATATGTTTAGGTGCTTTGTCTATAAATGCTAGAGCTTCTTCTTTTGTAGAATATTCTGCCCGCATATGTCTTTTAACCGTGTCAGTATGATTAACTGAACACATAGTATTGAGATATTCACCTGTGTAAGGGTTTGGCTTAAAATCAGGACAAGAAATGGGGATGGTTACTAACACACTCCATATCACTATCCAGCTATAATATTTCATCCCCGCCCTTTATTCTTGGAGGGTTTGGTAGGGTTATAGTATTCACACCCAGCAGCATAGCAATTATCGCAGGGGTTAAAGCTCAAGCCCCAAATAACACCTTTTTCAACCCTAGGACAAACGCTTACTTTTAGTTTCTTCTTCATAACCCCCGCAATGCCTCTCTATCATTTACCAACCGACCGGGCTGTTTACATAAAAAAAGACGGGGAAGTTGCTTAGTACCCTCACCCGCCATAAGATTTACCATATCTTTTGTACTGCATAGGCTCCTTAAAATACTCTCTCTATCCACACTTGAGGGAGTTGCTGAACTGGCGGCTTCCGGCGGAAGTGGACCAGTTTTATAAGACTCATTAAATACTTTATAAATAGCGTCCAGCGTATCTGGGCAAGCTGTTCTGCGACAGTTGCTTTAATCCAGACCACAAGAACTATATAGCAATCAGATGTAAGCTATAAAGAGAACGTCTTAGCTTTTACCAGGCGTACATTATCGTATGCACCAAACGCTGGGCTGAGGCTAATCCTCAAGTCTTGCCCTTTCAAAGCCTGTATATTCCCTGACTTCAGGGGAGGAGCGCCGGAAAACTCCAGGTCAACATTCTTTTTACATTGTCTTGAGGTTGTTTTAGGAGTCAAGCTGTGCGGTCTGTCCGAACACTCCTGTTTGATACTATTAAGATGACTTTCTATTTCTTTAAACTCTGGGAATGGAAACAATGTTATCCTTTTAATTTCTTATTCTTGTTATATAACTTATATACAGCATAGAATCTCTGATTTGCTAATCTTAGCTTATCACAGATATCGAAAGGAGTAAAGATATAAAAGCCAGGATTCTTCTCGGCCCATTTACCGAACTCATCAACCCTACGTCTCGCTTACATCTAATAAGTAATTATATCACATTTTTAGTGTGTTGTATATAGTAATTAGCATACTTTCCTATTATATACTATTCCCTTGATTTATCTCGACGACGAAATGATATGTTAAGAAGAAAATAGTTAGATATAATGTATTGACAGCGTTTTACTTTTGTGGTATACTTATGTAATGAAGTAGAGAATGATATAGAATTGAAGAGGAGTATGTTTTAATGAAGAAGAAATTAACTTGGAAAAAAGTAGCCCAAAATTGGATGAAAATAGCAGATAAGTTTGAAACAGAACGACATACTTTAAGAAGGAGTGTTAAAATGAAACCAAGCAAACCGAACATCAAAAATAAAATCATCGGCATCCGTGTCACCAAGCAAGAGAAAGAAGCTATAAGACAAGACGCTCGACGAGAAAATAGGACTATTAGTAACTATATGCTGAATTTGTGGCAGGTAAAGAAAAACAATAAAAAGATTTGACTTCTACCGAATAATAGTGTATACTTTGTAGTACAAGGAGAAAAGAAATGAACAATCCGCTAGGCAAGGCGATTAACAGGTGCAAGATTTTTTTATCTACTCCGCAGAATGCTTTACTTGCTACTTGCACGTCAGGTAAGGTTTGCCGCATCTTTTTAGATGTTTCTGCGGGGTATTTATTTAGGGGGAGTAGTGTGAAGGGTAGCACAAAGGGTCGCAACCTTAGACTTGGTTCAACTCCAAGCCCCCCTGCCAGTTTTAACCGAGAAGTGGCGGAATAGGGAGGTTGAGATGAAGGCGATATTAAAATGGATAAAGTATAAAATTTGGTACTTTCGCCTTCCTTTTATTTGGAAATGGTATATAAAGCATAAACAACGTGAAGATGAAATGAACGCATTTATAGAGGGATTTTTAGATATAGATTTTTCAAAAGATAAGGAGGCATAACATGATAAAAGCACTCTCTCTTGCATTAGGTTTATTTTTAATAATAGTTCATCTGACAAATGGAGAAACAATAGAATTTAAGAAAGGAACTAAAACAGTAGTTCCTTACAACCATAAAACAAACTATATGGAAATATGGGATAACCGCAACAATGTCCTTGCTGTAATTCCAATGAGTAATATTCTATATACAGAGAGAGGTGCTTTATGATACAAACCATACTAGCAATAATAGGTATCTTGATATTTACTGCTATGACTCTCTCTGGCTTTGCTAAAGAGAAATTAGCTACATTTCAGCAATATCCATGGTTGGGGTCAAAATGAGTAAATATATATGTCCCCATTGTGAAAAAGAAGTAAAGGCTGATGAAGCATATATCACAAATAGCGACGGAGATAGGGTTCACATTTATTGTTCTTTAAATGAGGACGGTACGATAGTTTGTAGGCGTTGTGGACATAGGACAAAGCCATAGGAGAAAAGAACTTAAAATGATTGATTTCGCCAATGGCTTATCTTTCGCAGAAGCAGAAGAAGCAAAGAAACGCTATGACACTTATCCAAATATGTATGAGGCGTTGAAAGAAGCGATTGAAGCTCTGTCGTATGGGGATGGTATCTCAACAGAAATGAGAATTAGAACCATAAAAAAATTAAAGAACGTCTTAGCCAAAGCCGAGGGGAAGGCGTGATGAGGCGAAATAGAAAGAAACATATCCCTTTCCTATTACTTCTCCGCACCGTAAACATAGCCCTCTACTTAACAGGGTTGTATGTAATAATGGGTAAGTTTGTAACGAGCTTACCATTCGTTCAGAGGATAGGATTTCACTATGCGGTTAAAGGCTGGCTTTCTAACTGGAACTTACATTGGGTGGTGAAGTGAAGAAAGTATTAGTAGGTATCATAATGGGTATTTTTCTATGTTGTTCATTTTACGAAATTATCCACAAAACCATAGAAATAACCGACTATAAAGTATGCTCTGTTATATATGACAAACTAAATGATAAATGGCATCCAGATTTTACAAGATGCTTAAAAGTAGTATACAAAGTTTTTGCCTTTCCTGTAAAAACTATTTATGTCTATAACTCAAAAGATGAGGACGCTATTTATACCAATTTCAAATGGACTTTTAGAAAAAAGAAATCTAAATCATTGGATAATGGGAGGTTGAGATGAAGGTAAAGAAGTTATATTGTAAAGAATGTAATAAGAGGTTTTCTGTTGATTTGTCTACCTATAAAAGAAGAGGAGCTAAGTTTTGCTCATTAAAATGCTATGGTAAATTTTTGTCTAAAACAAATGTCGGTAATAAAGTTTATAATTGGAAAGGGCGATATATTTCTAATGGCTATGTGTATATCAAAGTATTAAATCATCCTAATTCAGTAAGAAATAGAGTTACAGAGCATCGTTTGGTTATGGAACAAAGGCTTGGTCGTTACCTGAAAACTTTTGAAATAGTACATCACATAAATGGTAACACTATTGATAATCGTATCGAAAATCTTTTATTATGCAAAAATACTGCTCAACATCAAAAAAATCACATACCAATAAAAAGATGTTGTGTTTGTGGTCAATATATAAAGGAATGCGAATACATTGATTGCGATAAGTGCGGTCAAGTATTCTGCGAGGAGTGCGGGGAGGATAGCTTATCAGAGCAGGGTAATGGGATAGATGATATACAGATAGTTTGTAGAAATTGTATGACAGAGAAAGCGGGGGTGTGATGAGTAAGCATACTTTTGAAAATGGAAGCGTCCTTTATACTGGAAAGGATATGTACAGAGCTTTGGAATCATCTTTTAACAAAAGGAATAACTATCAAAAAACTTGTAGCTTTTGCAGCCATCAAGAAAGCGAAAGATGTAATGGCTGTTCTGTTCCTAATGATTATAGTTGCAGCTGCCATATAAACCCGCCATGCTCAACGTGTGTTAATAGTGGCTTTGAACCGACAGATTTTTTAATAAACTATAAAAATCATGAAGACGGAAAAACGAAATGGGAGTGCTTCCCTTCATCAAAAGAGATACTTGAAAAATTCATTAAAATTGAAAAAATGAATTACGAACTATCAGCAGAAATTCTTACAACAGGAGAAGTCGCTATTTATTTACAACACGTTATTCCTGAAGAAAGCATAGAGGATATGATTGAAATTTGCAGAAAGCCAGAGTTTAAGGTTGTTGCGACAAAAATGATAAAAGATTTTAGCTTAGCAAAGACACAGGAGGTAAAATGAACCCCTTTAACGAACTTGTAAAAAAAGTAGTAGACGATAACATAAAAGATGTAAATAAGGTAGTTGAGGAGATTAAGGAGATGACGAAGTGCCGAGTATGTAAAGTCTATTCTCCAGACCCACGTTATGACGGAATATGTGAAAACTGCTTTGATTATGAAATGGGCGAATGGCTTGATGAAGTAGAGGAAAGCTATGAAAATACAAGAAATAGTTGATGCCGAATTATTAAAAGAACAGCAAAGACGAGGAGAAAGACAGCGTTCCGGCAAATGGTCGCCTTCGTCTTTCGGGAAGTGTTATAGAGCGCAAGTGTGGAATAGGCGTAATGAACCCATAACCAACCCCCCAGATAGCCGTTCTTTGCGTGTATTTAGGGCAGGACGGCTCTTTCACGACTTTGTGCAGGGTTATATACCTAATCAAGAGAAAGAGGTTATATGCGCCAAAGACGACATATTCGGCTATGCTGATATAGTAACTCAAGATAGCGTAATAGACCTTAAAAGTCAACACAGTAGAGCTTTTTGGTACATGAAAAAAGAGACCTATAATATAGCAGAGGAAAAGAAAACCAACTGGCTACAAGTCGCTTGTTACGCTTGGATATTAGGTAAGAAGTATTGTAAGTTAGTCTTTATATCAAAAGACGACCTATGTATAGAAGAATATGCTATGCCGACAGAGAAGTGGCTAAAACCTTTAGAAGAAGAACTTACTAAACTACGTGTATATTGGGGGGATAAAGAGCTTCCTAAAGCAGAACCGAGAGCTTATAACGGTAAAGAGTGTCAATATTGTGGTTGGAGGGATAAATGCAAGGAGCAGAAAAATGAGACCAATTAAATTCCGTGCATGGGATAAAGAAGATAAAGTAATGTACTATGATGTGCAAATGGGTATAGACTTTCAAGATGGTAGTCACTATGAATTTAAAAGGTTTTTGGGTTCTCAATTTCAAAAGGAAAGTGATTACCATAAATGGGAACTCATGCAATTCACAGATCTCCTTGATAAGAATGGGAAGAAAGAAATCTATGAAGGAGATATATTATTATACAAGGGGCAACCTGTGATTGTGGAGTATGTTGGTGATATGTTTCATTGCAAATCAACGAAATATCCAAATCTATCTTCTGGTAATTATAGGCTTGCAACATTGTGTAAAGAATGTGAAGTAATTGGAAACATATGGGAAAACAAGGAGCTACTCAATGGGAAAGATTAGCCCACAATGCAGGAAAGCCACAATCAAGGCACATAAGGGTAGGCGGTCATATGCTTGGAAAGGTGGGCGAAGAAAAGATAGATTTGGTTATGTCCAGATATGGATGCCTAAACATCCCAATGCCAAGATGAAGGGCTATATCCACGAACACAGGCTTGTAATGTCCAAACATCTCAAACGACCACTAACAAGTAAAGAGTTTGTGCATCATAAGAATGGTATCAAAGCTGATAACAAGTTGAGTAACTTAGAGTTAATGACCAAACACAATCATAGAGGACAAGTTGTATGTCCTTATTGTAGAAAGGGGTTTACAATAAGATGAGAACTATAAAATTTCGTGTATGGAATGCTTATAAAATGATACACTTTGACTTAACCCATGATTTTACCTTGTTCAATGACCATGTTCAGAAAACCCTTATGCAGTTTACGGGCTTACTGGACAAATCGGGGAAGGAGATATTTGAGGGGGATATAGTACATGGAGCAAAGACATTCGGTGGTGATGTCTTTACTTATGAGGTTAAGTATCAACCTGAAGATGAGTGGTGTTGGAACTTTCCAACAGGATTATGGAATAGCTTAGAAGTAATCGGCAATATATGGGAAAATAAGGAATTACTTAATGGATAACGACGAAATCCTAAACACTCTATCAAATAAGCCTCTGCATGAGCTTGATGAGTTAATACAAAAAGAAAGGTTAAGTATTAACGTAATAATTAAAGATTTAGGCAAAGCAAGAGAGGAGGTTTTAACGTATAAATTTGATAAGCGAAAAGAGTTATTAAAGGATAACTCTCGTTCTATGGTAGAGAATATACTAAGAGGTGATGAAACGCTTTATAAGCTAAATAAGCAGATAATCGGGCTTGTCGCTCTTAGGGAACAGAGAAGTAATAGGTTGGAGATATTTAGGTCGTATTATTTTAGCAACAGAAATTCAGGAGGGTAAGATGAAGAAAATACTTTTATTATTTTTAATTGTTTGGTCTTTAAGCGGGCGTGTATTAGCAAAAGATATAAGGGTAGAAAATAATACGTGTAAAAAATTAGGGTTTATGCACTCTACTCTCCATCATTATGCTGAACCTAAAAGAATGAATAGATACATACCGAAAAAATTTAGAAAAGATTTATCCCATGCCAATATCTGTGAAAATTGCGGTATTATGAAAGTCTACTTTGTAATAAGCAAAGAAAGGTATGGAAATAATAAATTAGAACATATAACTGTCTATGATAAATATTATGCAGACTGGGCATATAATTTCCATAGAAAGCAAAATAAAGAAGCAAAAGTATGGATTAACGGAAAAGCCGTTTCAAAAGAAACAATAAAAGAAGCTCTTAAAGAATATTTTAATTAACAAAGGAGGTAAATAATGAAACTAAAACTTGTTACAAAACTAAACCCACGACAAAACGTAACTATCGAAATTGACGGAAAAATGGACGAGTGTCTTCGTGGGGCAAATGCTATGTTAGGGTTTAAGGGGTGCTGTGATTTGTGTAAGAATACAGATATAATCCTAAAAACGAGTATGGCACAAAGCTATAAATTTATTGACTTCGTCTGTACCAAGTGTGGGGCAAAAGCGTCTTGGGGGCAATTTAAAGAAGGTGGCTATTTCCTAAAAGCATGGGAGAAATACGAACAGAAAACAGAAGCACCTAAAGCTACAAGTGCGCCGGATATGCCACCCGAAGAAGAAAGTATACCGTTCTGATGAAACAAAAAACTCCAGCGGAGAGAGCAACCGAATATTACGAATACTTTAATAGCTGTACTTCACTAGAACAGTTACGAGGTACTGCCTCTGCGTTGGAGTTACTTATTAAAAAGCTACCAGATAAAGACCAAGATTGGCTAAGAGATTCATATACAACTGTAAAAGAGAATATTGAGACACATGAGAGAAACAAAGATAAAAGTTGAATGGTGTTGGTTTGGACAAAATATTTTAATGGTGTGAATTGGGGGGAGAGGGCTAATGCAAACTAAAAAAAGAAGTTTTGTAGAAGCCTGTACTAATATAGCTATTGGTTATAGTGTAAATTTCACCGCAAATATGCTAATATTCCCTCTATTTGGGTTCGATATAACAATAAGGAAGAATATATTGCTTGGGTTTATATACACGGGCATATCTCTTGGACGAACTTATTGCATAAGAAGGTGGTTTACGAAAAATGATTAAAGTGTGCAACCTTTATCCCGGGGCTGGGGGCAACCGTAAGTTATGGAAAGATGTCAAGGTGGTGGCGGTAGAGAATAATCCAAAGATAGCAGGAATTTATATGGACTTTTTTCCTCAAGATAAAATGATTATAGGCGATGCCCACCAATACCTTTTGGAACACTTCGAGGAATATGATTTTATATGGAGTAGTCCACCTTGTCCGAGCCATAGCCATATTCGTAAAGAATTGGCAGTTGAAGCAAAGGGCCAAAACAAACCTATCTACCCAGATATGAAATTGTATGAGGAAATATTATTATTGAAAGGATATTTCAAGGGTAAATGGTGTGTAGAAAATGTTATAGGTTGGTATAAACCTCTTATCCCACCACAGGAGAGGGATAATCATTACTTCTGGACAAATTTTCATATAGGATATTTCCCACAAGGTAGTAGGGAACATCATGGTGGTATTGAAGATTTAATGAGAGTAAAAGGATTTGATTTAACGGATTATAAAGGGGTAGACAAGAGGAGAATATTGAGAAATTGCGTTAATCCCTATCTCGGTTTACACATCCTAAACGAAAGCAAAAGAGATATGCAGGGGGATTTATTTAAGTGAAAAACCATAAATTCCAAAAAGCCGTATTTCAAATAAGAAAAAAGTATGGCAGGGCTTACCTTAAAAAAAGTGAGCTAGCAGAGGCATTCAAACTCTACAAACAAGCAGACGAGAACATCGAGAAATTTCAATCCCTATTGCGTGGGGTTCACATAAGGGGTATGATAGATAAGAAACAAGTAAAAGACCCGCTACGTCGTCACAATAAGTTTTACGGGAGGCACTATGACAAACAAGTGTAAATTACAAATCCTGTGCAATGAGCGTTGGAAAAAGATTGTGTTTAAGAAGTGGGGGAAAGCGTGTACTACTTGCGGAAAACCTGCAAATACCTGTCACCACTTCGTCTTGAAGTCTTTATCGCTTAACCTTAGATATGATGAAGATAACGGAGTGCCTATGTGTACTGGTATAAAAAGTTGTCATTACAAGATACATGGATTTGACCCCACAGAGATACACCGACTTAATGACATCATTATAAAAACAAGAGGCGAGAAGTGGCATCTGTATATAGAGAATAATAGGAGAGTGTTTGTAAAGAATAACATCCATTGGTTAGAGAATATAGCGGAGATATTAAAATGACTTATCCTTACACATTCATTGACAAAGCAATAATCAAGGTAGGCGATGGATTGCTATTTATTATTAAAAAGATATTCCGCTTTTTCGTATATTGCATTATCACCATTATGGGCTTTCTAGTATGGGCGTTCTGTGCATTTATGTGTTGGGTAATGGATAGGGAGAAGAAATGAAAAAGATAGCAGCAATACTCTTGTGTTTGTTTATATTACCGCAGATAGGGTGGGGGGAAGAAGGGCATCTAATAGAATTTGATGATATAGATAATGCGTGGATAGATTATGATTATGAGCAAAACAAATGGGTTTATAATGGTAGCATTGAAGAAATGCAAGAAGAAATAAAAAAGATTTTTGATGATATGCCAATAGGAATAAGTTTAATTGTATTAGAAATTATACGAGAACTCAAGGAGGAAAAAGGTGAAGAAGAATATATTGATAGTCCTGATAGTAGGGATTATCCTGACGGTATTAACATCCCATAGCCACGCTGAAGACTGGCAAGCCCGCTTACAGCAACATGAAAAGGATTTTAACCTTATGAAGAAAGAACATACGAAGATGTATAAAATGATAAGCAAGATATGTATTAAAGTATTAAGTTATGATGAATACAAAGAAATCATATTATCACCAGATAAGGAGGATATGGATGAAAAATAAAGAAATGCGTACTATGCTGCATAATCACGAAACGAAAGACAATAAACGCTACAAGAAGATTGAAAGAGTAGCTTGTCATGCTGTCTATGGTGGCATAGGAATAGGTATGGTAGGCTTTCTTGTAACTATTTCAATAGATGTTATACGTACACAACCTATGATATTCGGTTGGCTTCAAAAGATGGGTATTATATGTTTCTTAGGGATATTCTTATTTTCTGCGTTACTGCTTAATATGATAAAGGAAAAATGAAAATACCTAGTCATAAAGCAATCCCTGTCGGAATAGCTTTGTTTTCGTTGGTGATTGTTTGTATGTTAAGCGCATTTTTAGCAGGGTCAATAATACCCGGAGAGTTGGCATACCATATTAAATGGGAACGGATAGCCAAGAAAAACCCTACTATAGCGAGCGCTTGTGAACAATGCGGTTATTGGTTTAGCCATAAAGATATGCGTATTATGGAAATCCCTACGCCACCCTACTATCGCTGGGATTGTGATGAGTGTAAATTGAGACTTGAAGAGCTTAATGAAAAAGATAGAGAAAAGGCTGTAAAGAAATTGGTGGAAAGGAAGAAATGAAAGATATCATGGAAATTTGGTGTTTCATCTTACAGAACAAGAAGTGGTGGCTGACACCAGTTATGATTATCTTGCTATTATTGGGAGCGTTGATAGTGATAACTCAATCATCGCCAATCGCCCCTTTCATATACGCTATATTTTGAGGAGGTATAATGGATAAAGAAATCTTGGTTTTGAAGGAGATGCTAGAAATCGGAGAATATGGTGATACTGTTTTTACTTCAGAAGACATTAAAGCCCTCACCTCCGCCATACAAGCTCTAAAGGCTCTTAAAGAAGCAGCTGATGAGTTGCCGGAGGCGAAAGATGAAGTTAGTAGTAAGGATTTTCTACCTTCACACCCTGATGAGGATAATTGGTTTATAGAAAACAAAAAAGTAAGCAAAATAGAATATCTAAAAGCATGGGAAAATGAAAGTTTAAGAATATTGGGCAATAAACATTGGAACGCCTACCGCACCCTAGCTCTGCCGATAGTGGGAAGGATTATACATGATTGGAAAAAACGAGTTGAAGAACTGAAGAAAGAGCTTGAATTTCGCTCAAAAGCAATAGGTATTTGGGGAGATAGATACTACAAGCTGAAGAAAGATTATGATGAAAACGAAGAAGAAATGCAGGGAACAATTTTATCGCATCTTGCAATGATAGAAAAATATAAGAAAGAGAATGAGGAGTTACGGAAGGCTATGGCAGAAAAGATTTATGAACAACTTGATAGTGCGGCTTGGACACAGTTGAAGAAATTAGAAGCCCGCCTTGCCGAGATAGAGAAAAGAACACGACCTGATGGAGATATGGCAGATAAAGCTGTGAATGATTTTATCTCAAAAAGCATACTGGAGGGGGAGAAGTGAGAACATTTAAGGATATGAACAGAAGCACGAAAGATACTTGTCCCATTTGCAATACACAAGATAAAGGTGAGATTGTACTTATCGGTGTTGTAGGCACAAGCGATGGTAGTATTATAGAGGGACAACAATTTCATCTGAAGTGTATCAATCTATTATACGATAAGGATGTTAAGCTTATTTATCAGAAACTAACCCCCACCAAAAAGGAGGAGTAGATGAAACCTACTTGGAAGTATGTTGCTAAACTACCTATGCCTATGAAAACATTCATACAATGGATATGTAATAGGCAAGGGCATACAGTTGGAGATACGGATTATTCAGCAAATGGTTTATGGGCTAATTGTAAATGGTGTAACTATTACTTCAAGATACCAATACAAGAAATGCCTTCTAAAAAGTATTTGAAAGATATATTTGAGGGCAAATGACAAAAATCCCAAGTAAAAGGAAGGTGCTTATGGGGTGTGAAATAAAACATCGCTGTAAAAAAAGGGATGCAAGGATATGTGGGTCTATTGACATTATGAGTTCTCCGGGAATGGATTGTTATGAAGGCAAGTGCATATTAGAGCCAACCACCGGGTCTTGTCCGTTACAACAAATCCCCCCAAAGAAAGGCAGGGTAAAGGCGTGAAGAACGAAAACATTGCAAGATTATTTTATGTCTATGTTACTACACGATATTAGTAAGGATATGAGATATATCTATTGCCATCATAAGTTTGTTAAGCATGGACTTGGGTACAAATGTAATGGGTGTGATTTTTATACAGGAACTAATACCATGTTAAATAAACTCATAAAGATAGGGGAATAAGATGAAAGACCATAACTGGCAAGTCGTTTCCCTTGAGCTGTCGAAAGAGTTGAAGAAGGCGGGCTATCCGCAAGAGGGGTTGTGGTGGTGGAATTGGTCTACTGAAATTGAGTATACACCCGATATAGTTCAGGGTGATTTTGCTCCAATGGGAATTGATAAAGCTGTCACCCCCACCGTCGCTGAAATGGGAGAGGCGTTGCCATATAGGTTGAGATTGCCTAAAGATGATTATTGGCTATGGCAAACAAAGTTAAAGCACGGAGGTACTGAAATTAGATATAAAACGCCTAACGGTAGTCATTTTAATCCAATACAAGCCGATACCGAAGCCAACGCCCGTGCAAAGATGTATCTCTACCTCAAGAAGGAGAAACTGATATGAAAAAAGCTCTGTTAAAAGGATTGTTGGAGAGTTTGCCGGAGAGTCCCGATAGTAAAATGTATACTAAGACACGGGCACGGTCTTATATAAATGGGTATCATCACGCTTTAGATGATATTCGCACCGCCCTGAAAGAGTGTGTGGAGGGGTTGGAGGTTGGGTTGGATTGGTATAAAATGAGTAAAATTATTAGTTTGACAACTCAAGATGAAGCTATACAATATCGGGACGGATTAACAAGATGCAATGTGCCTTTGGAAAAAACTCATAGAGCTTTAGCCACTATCCATGATTTCATTGCCTCAAGAACAATAACTACTAAGATTACAGATGCCCTCGCCTCCCATGCGGAGGAACTGGTAACGGTGAAGAAATGAGAAAAGTAAAATGCAAGGAAAAGATTAAGGTCGGTGGTAACTGGGAATGTATACATCGCCGTAAGCTAATATCAGGGTTACATGGTTGTCTTTGCAATAAAGAAAATTGTTATAAACTGGTGGGGATTAAGGAGAAGAAATGAGTGATTTAAGTTTTCACAAATTAAAAAGTATGTTGCTAAACCTTTTAGACAAATTCAAAAGAAAATGCAACGAGGAGGAAAGAGATTTTGAAGAAGAATTGGAAGAAGTAAAAGACGACCTTTAACCCCCAAAAGCTATGGAAGGTGAGATGAAGTATTGTAGGGATTGTGTGCTTTATGAAAAAACTATTGCTGATATAAATCATTGTCCTCATATAGGGGAAAATACACCTAAAAATTGTTCCTATTACGAACGCAAGTGGTATTTGTGGTGGATAAAATGAACAATCGGCGAGCGTTCTGGTGAAACGCAAAAAAAGAAAGGATTAACAATGGATGAATCAGCAAAAATAGGTAGCTTACCGGAAATGGGCTGTGGCATGCCAGGAACAGCAATTGGTTGCGAACTGCCTATCAAAGAAAGATGTTTTGAGTTGCGGATGAGAGTGGAGGATTTGAAGCGTGGAACAAAGAGGTTGCTGCAACATGGAATTTTTAGGATACCCCCAGCAACTAACGAACAGCACAGCGAAATGAAAGCCAACATCATGCTTGCTTACAGGCATTTAGAAGATGCCCGTATGAGGTTGGGAAAAGTCGTCCAAGCTTATGACGGCGGAAAATCAGTCTACCCAAAATAAAGTAGTTTCACCAACTGCCTCGTCGGTGTGTTTTTAAAAAGGAGGAGAGATATGAAAGAAGTGGGTTATCTTATATATGGTATCGTTTCATCGGGTATTGGAATACTTTTTATTCAGTTGGGTTGGAAAGCATTTTGTAAATTGAGCAGATAAGAGGGAGGCTTATGAAGAAGTTTTTAACTATCTTTATATCCGTCACTATCCTATTCCTACTTATAGAAGTGTTTTTTAGGCTATGGTTTCCGCAGAGTTTGTATAGCATCACCACAGCTCCTTGGGGATTTAAGCACATCCCCAACACCATAGTAACCTTTTATGAGGAAAAGCCTAAATGGGGTTGGGGGCAGAGGGGGGTTGAGATAGAATATGATTGGGATGGATGTCGAGGAACTAATGTAAAATGGGATAGAGGCTTTAATATTTTATGCTTAGGAGATAGTTGGGTAGAAGATATGGGTAGCCCTGAAAATAATTTATTTACAGCATATTTAGAACATTATTACAGTAAGTTATATTTCGAAGATTACAAGAATAATAAACCTGTAAATGTATATAACGCCGGACACTATGCCTTTGATAACGCCCAAGAGCTTATGTGGTATGAAATGGAGGGAAGCAAGTATAAACCCGATATAGTGTTTTTGTTCTATGCAAGGGACACAGCAAGCCCTGAATACGCCTATATTGACCAGAATGGCCTTGTTTTGACCCCAAAGGTATTCACCCCTACCCAGAGGGCTTATCGTACGGTGGTAAGCCTTGTAAGGCGAAAAACGCACTTTGGGAGCTGGGTCTTAAATAGATTAAAGAGATTACAGCCAGTTGATAAATCGCTTATAATAGTAGGCCCAGACAGCCCACCTGACATAGGGGGGTTTAGGGCTATTGACGCTATGATATATCAAAGGTTAAATGAGAGTGTTAAACCCGGTATACTGATTATGGTGAACTGCCTTAATGAGTGGCCTGAAGAGAAGAAAGTGTTTTTTGAAGAGAATGAAATAAGATATATGGACTTGGATTATGATGTTATAAATAAATGTAGAAGGCAGAAAGCTATTGATATTACAGAGGGGAATTATAGACCAGAACTCGAAAGTCACAGAATGGGTTATCGAGCAAATTCTGCCGTGGCTGATATGCTTATAAAGTATTTAAAGAAAGAAAATCTTATTTAACCTCTATCGCATCATCTTTGATACCTATATCTTTAATCGGGGGGATTTTACGTCCTCGTTCATTTGTAAGCCAGACTTGACGGATTATTGTACCCTTCAAATCCTCACCCTCAATAGGTATATACGAACCTAACGGGACTTTTACTTCCCCACCACTAAACTTGATAACCGAGATTTTATGAAAAACGCAACTAGATAAAAACAAGCAACATAGTATCAAACAAAGTAACTTCTTCATAATACCTCCTAATCCGTTCTAATCTGTTCTAATTCCTTGAATATTCACTATATCTTTAAGAAGCCCATGGCATTCTATTTCGACATCCTTATCTTTATATTTTCCATACCCCCATAAAGTCTTTGTATCTGGATTGTAGTGGGCGCAAGAAATTAAGCAGAGTGCTACTAATACAACCAATATCCTATACATTCAAACCTTTCATGTTTATTCATAAAATCATTAAATTCAGAAGGTGTGAGCCATTTGGGTATACTGAATTGAAATACAGAACGTAATCTATCAGCTACCCTTTCAGAACAGTATTTAGTATAGGAGTTTTGTAACCAGCGGATTTTAAGTGCTTGCCCTATAATGCCCCAGAAATCATATCTGCGTGCTACCCACGGGGCATCTAAATCAGCTTGTACTGCGGCAATCCATAATGTTTTCTCTCCCGCTGTCATATCCTTTACACGCCAGAATTTTAATGTAATATGAGATTTGGTATAATTCTCTACAGCTACTTCTCTATATCCTACCACATCTTGTGAAGCAAAATGCAAAGGGTAAGCCATTTCCATTATATGGGAGTACACGCCAGAACTATGCCTCTTGATTAAGAACCCAATCCACCCGTTACGGTTATCTGCCAATATTATGAGAGGTAAATCTTTTTCTGTAAGTTCTGAAGGATAAAGAATGTGTTTATTCATCGCACCTCCTTAAATTGCTCCCCCCCGAAACCAGTTATTCTTTATAAGCCATATAGCAACGCCTATGATAAATAAGCACCCTACAATTACACGCACGTTATTTGGTATCATCACATCTTGCCAATTCTTTAGGGGCTAACTTGTCTATTACTTTCCATATCTTTTTTACGAGTATTCTCTTTTTAGTTCTTATACGTGCTTCTTCTAATTCTAATCGTTTTACAGTAGCAAAGCCGTGGACTATAAAGTGCCAGTTTTTCATTGACCGCCCTGTTGTGTACTTTCAAACCCACCACCGCCTAATTGTGATGCTAAAAATTTTACAATACCTATTGCAGCACCAATTTGCAGAATAGTCCTTAATATTTCCCCTCTACGCTTTGCCCCAGCTCCTGCTTTGACTTTTTCTGCTGCTTGTGTACGCAATAACTGTTCAGCTTTAAGTTTTCGTGCTTCAAGTAATCTAAGACGTTGTTCGAGAGTTCCTATGCGTTCAATTCTTGCTTTATTGCCTGTTGCTATTATTCGTTGCTTTTGAATCTGTATTACTTTTTTGGCTTCTGTTAGTTGTTTACCCACATCTGTTACTTCTTTACTTATCTTGCCTATGCCTTTACCAAATCTCCTTGTCCCTTTCTCTATTGTTTCTAAAAACCTCTGTTCTCCTGCTTCTAATTTGCCCACTCCCGCACGTTTCAAAAACTCTGTTCCACGTTTAGTAAGAAACTCCCCTCTAAAGGTATTAAATGTCTTATGCGCTTGTTTTATTGCTTGTATTACAGGAGCATAGCCCTTTTGTAGTTTAGCAAATTCAGGTACTTTATTTGCTATAACCTCTCCAAAGTTCTTCTTATATATTGCAGCAACGACATCTTCAGGAGTAAAACCCCGTATCTTCGCTTGAGCTGATACGACTTTACCGACACTTCTCATATCACTTACTACTTCTTTAAATTCTAAGAATTCATCTAACTGCGTAACATCTTGAAGTTTATCAAGAGAGTATTTAGAACCTAACTGCTCTACTTTTTGTCTTGCTGGACCTGTAGTTAAAAATAAGTCATCTGTTTCTTTTATAGTCTTATTGATAATCTCTATCTGTTCTCCACGTGTTATACCCCTGTCACCAGCTTTGACTAAGTTATCAGAAATTTTGTCTAATTCTCTACCATAAGCATTTGAGCTTCGCCTTGCAAAAGTCCTTATCTTCCCTTGTGATGCACGAGAGCGCACTTCTGCTGTTTTTTGTAATGTCCTTTGTAAGTTTTCAGCATCACCTTTTAATTGATTTGTAGTTATTTGAACACGCTGTCTTGTAGTCTCTGCAATTTGTTGGAGTTCTTTTTGTGCTACTTTACGAGTTTCTGCTATTTTTCTACCTATCTGTCTCGGTAGTGGCTCTCTTGCTGCTTCTACACGCCTTTGTAATCTTGCCCTACGTGCTAATCCCGGTCTTATTTTAGGAGCAAATCTTCCCGCAGCAGCAGCACCACCTACAAATCCACCTGTTTCAGCTAATGCTTCACCAATTTGTTGGAATCGTTCAGGTGATATTCTTTTTGCAAATTCTGTTTGTAACCTACCAACTGCTGTTGTCGGTATTGCCTCAGCCAATCTCTCTCTTGCTTTTCCTATCAGTTCTCTTCCCCTACCTGTCTGTGCAAGTTTTCTTGCACCAAATCCCAATATTGTACCAACAGGTTCTTGTCTTGCTATAACTGCTCTTGCTGTTTCTTCCGGATGCTCTACGAGTCTTGTAGCGGGTGCGCCGAATATGCCGGGTAGGGCAGCTTCTCCTAATGCTCTTGCACCGCCTCGTAATGCTCCTCTCACTCCGGGCTGTATACCGGGTGGTACTGCCCCTGCTATGCGTTCTTCTATACCACGCCCTATCTGGCTCACTTCGGTTGGTATAAGACGTGGAGGAGCAATCTCTCTTTGTAGGTCAGCTTTACGAGTTAATAATTGCTTTTTCTCTAAAAGTAATTCTCGTTCTCGTATTAACTGCTCTCTTGTAGCCATTATTGTCCCCTTAATTCCTGTTCTATTTCTATTAATCTTGTATTAGTAGCATCAAGTTCACGAACAGCTATTTTTCCTTGTCCTTCTATTTCTCTTTCTGAAAGTAAATTCTTAGTAGAAAATAGAGAATTATCGACAAATAAGTTTAAAGCTTCTTCTTCTCCGGGTCCAAGTTGTACACGCCCTGCTGCTCTACGAACTTTTGCTACCCACCCTCTTAATTCAGGACTTACAGATGTTATAGTGACAATGCCATTTTTATCTATTTCTTCTGTCGCTAAATCTCTAAAATCAACTCCAGAAAATTGTATATCAAATTCTATACTACCTAATTCCGCTGCTCTCGCAAATCTGAAAAATGACCTAATACTTTCTGACATTTGATTTCTACCTGCTGTAAGTGATGTTCCTATGTCTGGAAGGGTCTGTCCTAATAACTTTAATACACTTCTCATTATTCTAACAGAACCGGGTTTCTCACCTTGTTGTGTAAGCATAGGTATCATATTAAATAACACCTCTGCTTTCTTACCTTCAAACTTATTAGATGCTTGGAATCTATCTAATAAAGCTCCACCTCGTTCTTTAGCTAATCCAAGTCCTATCTTTGATAATCTACCAGCTCCAATAACACGTTCTCTATGACCTTCAGCAAATACTTTATCTAAATCGCTTATCGAACCTGCTACTTTCTCCAAGTTAGTAAACGATATTCTTTGACCACTTGCAAGTTTAGTAGCTTGTGTTCTTCTTATCTTAACTTCAGGGCGTTCCTCAACTGTTGTAGTAGGTACACCTTCTTCGGTAAACCCTGTAACGACTTCTTGTCTTCCCCCTGCTGCCGTTGGTATAGCTTCGGGCACTGCTCCTGTAGGTTGCGGCGCAGGAGTTGGAGCAGGAAGCGTTGTAGGAGTTGGTTCTGCTGTTGGCTGAGGTAAAGTTTCATCTCCTGTTAAAGCTCTCTTTCTCTTATCTTCTGCTTCTTTTCTGGCTGCTGCTTTCTTCTCCTCGCCAAACTTAAATGATTCTCTTTCTTCTTTTTGTTCTGCTTGGCGTTGTTTCTGTTCTGCTTGTTTTTCTAATAAATTAAACTTCTGAAGTTGTATAAGCTCATCAAGCTGTGAGGGTTGCTTTGCGCCTGCCCTACCTACTTGTATAGCCCCCGGCGCTCCCGTTCTTGGGTCGAAAACAGGTACGCTTTCAGGGCCTGTTACTTGTCCTCTAAGGGATTCTAAAACATTACCCACACCACTCTTTAAGCCTTCTTGTCTCTTTTGTTGAATAAGTTGATTTAGTTCTTCGTCTGATAATTGACTTAATTGTCGCTGTTTTTGTATACCTTGATTTACTGTATCTTGATTTATAATATTATTCGCCATATATCCTCCTTATGCAATAGCTGCAGTAAATGGACTTGCTGTCCGTCCTATTTTACGTCTCTGCTGTTCTCTTAGTAATGATTGTATGTCAAATCCTTGTTGAGTACCGCCTGTCCCACCACTCTGGAAGCCTGCAAATGTTTCACCTGCTCTCACTCCGCCTGCTAATGTGAGGCCTGTTTGTATCAATCTATTTATATCCTGTTCACCTCGTATATTTCTTATTTGCTCTGCACCCACAGCTATCTCTCCACGCCTAACCTGTTCTGCTGCTCTATTACCCGCTACATTCGCCTCTGCTTGGCTAAAGCCAAATGCTAACGCTTCGTTCCTTGCCCTGTCTGATGCTTTTTGGACTTCATCTGCTCTAAAGGCTTCTGCTAAAGTTAAGTTTATATCACGTTCTTTTTGTGCGCCAAGTTCACCAATCTCTCTACCTGCTATCGTAGAACGAGCTAACCCCCTTGCCCCAAAACTTGCCTCTGCCGCAGGGCGTTCTACACGCCTAAAGCGTGCTTCTCTCTGTGCTATAACAGGGCTTGTAGTTCTCTCTACAAAAGACGGGTCAAAACCTCTGCCACCTGTCGCTATTCCCTTTCGTATTGTAGCTTCTAAATCTTTACCAACAGGAAAGTCAGTAAGTGATTTAGGGGGTAATGGTGCTTGCATTATCGGGCTTAAATCTATTTTCTTTTTTGGTATAATTCCGAAGGCACGACCAATATCTTGGAAAATACCGCCACGAGTACATTTGAATATTCTTTTATTATAAGCCTTAAAACTATTCCATAATGTCCTAAACATTATTGCCTCCTATGTTATCTTAATCATTTTTTACTTGACATTAACACCATCTTTATATATAATACGAACTATGAATATACTTATTTGTTCGATATGTAACAAGCGTTTTAATGTTCCTCATAATAGAACATATACTGCTAAATACTGTTCTAAAGAATGTATGGGTAAAGGGTATAGGGGTAGAACTTCCCCTATGAAGGGACGAAAACATTCTATAGAAACAAGAAATAAAATGACTATTGCCCGTAGTGGTAAGAATAATCCAAATTTCGGAAAAACATTTTCTAAAGAACATAGAGAAAAATTGTCTAAGGCACGTAAGGGTATTCACTATTCTCCAGATACTGAGTTTAGAAAGGGGGAAAATATGGGTTCTAAACATCATAATTGGAAAGGCGGTAGATATAAAACGAGTAATGGTTATATATTTATTCTTAAACCGTTCCACCCACTTGCAAATAAACAAGGATATGTACTTGAGCATCGGCTTATAGTTGAAAAGCACCTTGAATATTATCTTAATAGAAACCAACAAGTGCATCATATAGACGAAAATCGTTCTAATAATAACCCACATAACCTTTTTGTATTTAGCACTTATCATGGTCATAAAGCACTTCATTCTCTTTCTAAAGCATACCCAGAAATTACATTCTCTATTAAAAGCAATATTATCAAGTCAAAGTGATAGTTGATGATGGTGTAAGCACGAGTATTTTATTTCTCACCCTCCAATAGAGAACACTCTCAAATTCTCCGATTGTCGTGTCTTCAAGCAATGGTACATCTGCTGTCGGAGCCGCATCAAGCTGTATAACATTACTAAGAGAGTTTTCTTCTAATTCTCTAAACTGCTCCCGTGTTTCTTCGTCTTTTATCCTATCAAGTCTTATACTTCTTGTAAATGTCATAGTTAAAAAAGTACGTCTATTTCTTTAGATGTTAAACCTAATGCTGTTAGCTTCGTCCGCATCGTTCCCTTTTCTTTGTCTATCAACGCCTGTCGTGCATCAGCTTTTGTCTTTAGTTGTTGTTTTTGTAAGTCCATATAGATTTTTTTATCTTTCTCTTTTATCACAGTTATAGTCCAAGCGGGGTTGTTTATAGCAGGGCTACCATCTACGCCCGAATAGCATATCCCCATCTCATCGCCTGAGCCATCGGTGTATCTGTGTAATACTACTTGTGCACTACAAGTAACTGTCATAAGTAATAGTATTATAATTATTTTCATGTGTCCTCCTATTTTCTTAAATTCGTTTCGTAGGCTTCAATATCGATTTCAGTACCCTCATCCCCTGTATGGTTGAAATAGTTTATTTGTTGTGATATATCTGTTGCACCCCACCTTTGACCGCCTATTATTCCAACTGATGCAGTTGAACTCCCTTGACCGCCATATAAACCATTTCCTGTATCTTCCGATAAAACTGAATTATTGGGTCTTGTCCATATTGCCGCTACAGCTGCATTGACATGGGTTGAAGTTAATCCAAGTATCGCCATAGTAGAGGTTTGAGGCATACCCGCTGCACAACTTAAAGCACCACTCCACGCATTATCTGATATAGTCGAGGTAATAACCTGTGCTTTTTCGGTGAACCATATAATATCTCCACGCTGGAAAGCAGGTTCTGTCAAATCGGTAGTATTAACTCTAACCTCTGTCAGTACCCTCCAAAGCAAAGTGCCGTCATCCCAATAGATAAGATTTCCAGCAGTATTTGAATCGGTGTCAGCTTTGTCAGGTGCATTATCTCCTAAGATTTTAATGTTGCCATTAGGGTCTAACCCAATATAAGCCCAACTTGCCCCGCCGGAATAGGAATCTGCTGAGCCATCCCACCAATCATCCCCCACGCTGAGATGAAGTCCTGTAATGGATGTCTTTTCAAATCGGTCTACTCCGTGATAAGCCACCCCTGTATCTATTGATATTTCATCCGTGTCTGCTGATACCAAACCCAAACCTTTTATATAAAAATCCTCATCTGTTTTTAGGGTTATAGATAGATTTCTTCTATCAACGACAGTAGGGATAGTTGTACCGTCTGTTACGACTTTAGCAAGCAATAAACTATTTGACGGTGTTGCAGGTTGCGCTGCATCGTTAGCTACTTCCGAAAACTGGAAAGTGCTATTTATGTCTATATAAACATAGGTGTCTCTTGATGCGGTATAAGTGTTAGCTGTAGTTGACGTAACTACTCTAAAACCTTCTACATAACTTGTTCCTGCTGATATGTCAGATGTTAAATCTGCGCCATCAATAGCAGGAAGCATACCTGTTAGGGTGAAGTCAGAAAATGCCTCGTCCCATCTTACACGAGGGTTAATTTCGTCTGCGAAAGCAGCCTCTAACAGGGTATCTGCGGCTAAGTTGACTGATTCCAAACTGCCGTTTATCTCATTGGTAAGTATTGAGAAATTACTATTCAGCATGTCAATAGATGCATCCTCGCTAATTTTCGGAACATTTATAAGCCCTGCGTAGGCGTTAGTGGCAAATAGTAAACTTAATATTAAAATGAATATTTGTCTCATTTTTCCTCCTATGTAGAAACGAGCTGGTTACGAATTTTATACCGAGGGACTGCTGTAAATGCGATACTGTAAAATTCCATTGAAGTATTTATTTGGGAATCACTTACCCTGAAACTGATAGAATTTCCAAGTGATGAGGCGTGTAATGGTATAATTCTATCGTTGAATAACTTTTGCATCACTATCTTTATCCCTGCTAAACTTCTTCTCTCACCGTCCATATTAAGATTTGCACTCCCCGGGCTTCTTGTTCTTTCATTTAAGAAATACTCAAAAGTAGCAGTTCTGCCTAATACTCCGGGGTGGGCTTTTACATAGAAGCCCTTAAACCTTACAACTTTATCTTCTGAGGCTACAATCTCGGCTGTTCTAAATATCGTCTCTATCGCTACACCGTCAAAGTTATTAGTTCTATTGTGATACATTAACTTTCCTGTATCTGACCTACCTGTAACTAATTCTTCCCTATCGCCTTGTTGCGTCCATGTTGAGTATGAGAGGATTTTACCGCCCTTTGTCATAGACCATTTAGGTAAGCCATCCACAGGCTCGTTTATAGGGTAAATAAGCTCTCTATCCGCATATATAGAATCATCTGTATGCTTAAATGAAAATCTGAATAACCCGTCATGTACTGTCATGTCAGTATTTTCTAATTGTGTAGGGTCTATTATATCCCGTAATCTTATATCTCGTTCAGTTAAAGAGATTATCGAGCTTTCTGTACCCCCGAAGAAATATAACTCTTTCGTGAAAGTATCTAAGAATACAAATCCACTACCTACACCAATAATTGAGCGTTTAGATGCAAGACCGTATTTACCTGTTACACGCCTGAATTGGAACGTAGAGGGTGTCCTGCCCGATAATCGCCAGATGCTTTGGTTCTTAAACACATACAAAGTCTCGTCAGCCCCTACAACTAATCTTCTGACTACAGAGTCAGTCTCTTGCCCTACGATTATGTCAGCGGCATCTGTTGATAAGTCCTCTGGCTTTAATGTAGTTGAGTACGCTATCGTAGAGGACACTTTAGATACATACCACATACGGTCTAAGTGGATTGTTCCCGATTCTATCACACGCCCTAAATCAGCGTTTAGAGAAGTCTTTGTAAATCTAAATGAGCCATTGCCATTATACTTATGGACTTCATCTGATAATTCTTCGCCTATGAATACAAACATCTCGGAGTTTCCCGATACTTGCATTGTAGCGTGTGTAGGGATAGCTGTCGGGGTAAAGCCTGACTTGCGAGAGGTTAATGCCCCTGTTACGTCATTTCCTGAATAGATAGCGCCATCAGCAAAGCAGAATACTTTTTTCCTGAAAGTGCCGTCGCCTCGTTTATGGTAAGACCTATGAACCCATGGGATATTGCTTGCCCCTGATATGGCGGTGGAGTTATATGATTCACTACCTCCGATTTTTTTAATTCGTTTATCACGAGCTATGTAGTTCAATAATTCTGTGAATTGGGAAAACCCGTCTTGTGTTGATATTAGCATATGCGGAGGACTGACACGGTTCAGCCCAAGCCCACCGAATTTAATCTGTGCCATAGTTATTTCGCCATTATTGCATCATATAATTTAGTATTAAAAGCTCTTTGTTCTGTGCGAAAATCTATTAAATCTTCTTTTGTATCTTTAGTTCTCTCATCTATTCGTGCTATCTGCTCTTGCATCTGTTGTACGGCAGGGCGTAAATTATCCACTTCTTTTGTATTGTTTTTTACTTGCGCTTGCAAGATACCCACCCCTATTAGGGCAGTCATTAAAGCAGTTAAAGGTAACTTTTTACCATTTAGCATTACAATAGCATCCTTCACTTTTCCCATTGATTTATCTCCTATATTATGTTACCATATACACATGATTAAAAGAAGAAAACCACTTACTAAAGAACACAAAGAAAAGATATCGAAAGCCCTTAAAGGACAACCCCACTCTTCTGAACATAATACAAAAGTTGGGAACGCCCAACGTGGAGAGAGGGGTAACAACTGGAATGGGGGTAGAAGAAAACATGGGAATCGTACTTATATTTATTCTCCTAAACACCCACTTGCCACAAAATGTGGCTATGTTTTGGAATATCGTCTTGTAATGGAAAAACATCTTAGTCGGTATCTTGGAAAATCCGAAGTTGTTCATCATATTAATGGTATTAAGAGTGATAACCGTATAGAAAATCTTAAACTTTTTCAAGATAGTTCCTCTCATAGTGGCTTTCATTATCCTAAGGGTTGCCTTTTTGGAAAAAACCTATAAGCGACATTTTTAACCCTACTAATATTTTATTCATAAATACTCCTATACTGCTATTTTTCCTATTTTCATTCGTTTCGTAAAAGGTCTTACTTTTTCATTAGTAAGCGTCAAATTACTTTGGAAATGTATATCGAAATATAATAAAAAGGCATCATCTTCAAATGTATCTTCCCCATCCCCCGAATCTCTAAAAATCCTAAACATAATTACTGAATCAGGTTCGAGTTCAGCAGATGTAATAGCATCAGCAGTTGAAGTTTCTATCAAATGATGTGTATATTGAGCACCCGCTGTTTGTATTAAAGAGATTGTAGTGGCTGCGGGAAATACACCACCTGAATGTCCCTTTGCTACACTATATTCTATTTGCCACTTAACATCCCCACTTGGAGCACCATTATTATGCGACCAATGAATATGGGGAAATATTTTAGTTCCTGCTCTATAGTCATGTAAAACGTGAATCGTAGACCAAGTTTCTCTTGGTTGATTGCCAGCATTTTGAAAAGCAAGTGCACTAATATTACCTTGAAATACCGTAATAGCAGGAGCATTGGCAGCCGTTCTTGGTAAGGTAAGTCCCGGCATTAAAAAGTCATTCCAACCTCCGGGTTGTATAAAAGCCATATTATCCTCCTAAAATATAAACCATTCGTCACCCGTAGACACTACGGAAATTGATTGATTTTGTATTGATAATACCACTACCGTTTGTCCGTCAATCGTCTCTGACCCTGCTGCATCAGCACTAACGACATTGGTAGAGCTGTCTATCTTCTTAATATGATAAACTTTACCTGTATTTGTTGAGCTTACCGCAGGAAGTGATACTGTGAAAGCACCGCTTGAAGCTTCGCAAACTATTATATCATCACTTACAGTTGCAGTATAAGCCGAGTCCTTACTTACTGTATTATAAGAAAATCCTTTGGCAGTCATTGTGCCTGTGGTGGTGATAGAATCATCAGAACCGTCTAAAATTATACCGTGAATAATTGCACTATCAGCAGAAACTATATCAGCAGACATCGTTCCTATTACGACTAATTCTGATTGCGGAGTCGTCGTCCCGATGCCAACGTTGCCAGAGAACGTAGCATCTCCATCGCTTAAAATTAAGACCTGCTCACCGCTTGAATCCCCTAAATATAAATCACTATCTTCAGCACGTACCCTTATATGAGTATCTCCGCTT
>SDBT01001471.1_pt1 | contig 41592 bp, 77 predicted proteins | sample 2277101 | NCBI WGS metagenome assembly SDBT01 (sample SAMN10404973, study PRJNA504765) | marine sediment metagenome | isolation source: marine sediment core GS10_PC15, 103 cmbsf | place: Arctic Ocean: Southern Knipovich Ridge | collected 2010 | reverse complement strand
GTAATGTCCATTAAGACATCTTTCAAGACACCACCGCAAATCCAACAGGCAAGCCCACTGTAAGTAAGCTCGTAAATCCTATTGCACTTCGGACAATGCAAAACCCTCACAGCATTATATGGCATCACTTCCTCCAGTTACAGAATAGGCATCGCAGTATTTTTACACCTCCCAGAACGTCTTCGATGACCCAATTTCTTTTGCATTTCGGGCAATCAGAGAGTTCCACCTTAGCCTCCTTGTAAGGTACTTAATCCACCCCTCTCCCGTGCCAAAGCCATTAGGGAGGTCAAGGACAAGGAAGGGATATGACCAGTATCCACGTGTATCCTCTTTTTTATCCCCCGCCTATGCACGGGAAAGGGAAGGACTAAAGTATCTTGTCTTTTATTACATCTATAAAGTTCTCCAATTTCTCCGCTAATCTCTCATTGGAACGGGTATTGTGTTCCATATGGTTAGTAATCAATTTCAAAACCGCTTTGATGATAATAACTAAAGCTATGATAAGAGCTATTGATACTCCTGCTAATCCGTAACTTGCAAGCGATGTTAGTTCTTCCATTGTACCATGTATTAAGGTTTGTCAACCTTTTTTATCAACAGGGTTTGACTTTTATTCTTGTCATATTATAAGTCGTCTGCACCTCTCATGCCCTCGATTATACATTCCGAATCCTGGGCAAGATTAACAGAACCACTAATTCTGATTATTGAAATCCTACTTATTAAGTTCGCAGTATTATCCCAAACAAAAGTATAACGGTGAGATTCGGGGGTTACTCCATTCGTGTTAGAAACAAGTATACCATTCGCACGGAATCCAGATGCAACTTTAGAAAATGTTATTTCTACAAGAACTTCATTGGTATCTATGGTTCCAGATGGAACTAACACTTGACTGGTCTGATTAACCAATCTTTCTCCCGTTAAGGTTGTAGTTGCTGCAGTAATCCTCTGACTATTGTAATTAGCTCCTGAATCATTATTAAGCCGCAATGCCCAAGCCGCACTACCTGATGCTGCTTTAATGTGCGCACGAATCCTAAAATGTGAGTACTTAGCTGGTATACTCTGTAGGTCAATCAAATCCTGTGCAGCAGCAGACAAGTGAGCTTTACCTATAAGTTCCCACTGGTGATTACGCAAGAATGGTCTTGAATCCCGACTTATGTATCCATCTCCTCCTCCCTGGTCTGAATCGTCAATCTTTTCCTGCCCTGTTCTATTATAAACTTGTGCGATTATTATGGCATCAATTGGTGCTGTAGGAGCACTCGGAGAATCATCTTCAGTGCCAACAACAACTTGAAGCGCATTATCAGAATCTAAGTAATGAATATCCAATCTATCAGAGGTAGTAGGGTCAGAGATTAAAGCAGACGAACCACCCGCAAACACAACTTCATTGCCTCCAAAGTGTGCAATACCAGGAGAAACAAAGATTTTAGCAGTATTCGTATCTCCAAAAGCCATAAGAAAAGAAGCTCCTTCCGCTTCTCTCCGAAGATTATTATAATGCTCTATGCGGATCTTTTGACTACCGACTACGTCTGCTGTAATTCTTGTCATAAGTTTGTCTTAACTATTATCGAATAAAATTTGGTATTCTAATTGTAAATCTTCATTTGTTGCCTTCGTAATTGCTGGTGCGATTATCGCTCTGGCGAACAATCTTGGGTCAGTATCATCACAGAAGATTCCAATCTCATTGTAAGTATCATTAGGTACATCGCCATCAGGAGCAAAGAAAGTAAAGGTAATGGCACTTGTAGCTGTTTGATCTTTTGTTGCTATCTGAATGTTATCCACAGTTGCAGTTTCCAAATCTACGTCATCATCTGCGGCTGCTGTGCTACCTGTTCCTAATTTTGCTTTTACGATTTCTAACGACAGAGTACTGGAACCTAACAGTTCATTCATAACGAGCAGTAAACCAGAAGTAGAATTAAACACAACCAAATTCTCCTGCCACTCACTTTCTCGTAAAAGTTCCCCTATACCAGCACGTAAAGTTTTAATCCTGAATCTCCCCTTTACTATTGTTTTATCTGTTATTTTATCCATAAGTTAAAAATACGTTGCGAAGTTATACTGCCCTGGGTTAGCTTCTTCTGTATCAGCTACATACTCATAGGGTGGAGAAGTTGTAGCCAATGGAGCAACTATAGAGTCTGTTAAACTTGAAGTGTCTTCTTCTTGAATCAATGTTAGTATATTATCTGGGTCAAATTCTCTTACTTCACGGAAGCGTAATAAATCTTGTAACACTTGTATAATACCAACTGTTCGCAATGTAGCCAACTCTACATCCCACTGTCCTTTATCTTTTGCTAAAACTCTAAAACTTACTTTTTGGATTAAAAATTGTTCGTCTATTCCCAATAAACCCGAATTTATTCTTAATTGTTGACCTGAACGTAAACCTAATACATTAGTTGAGAATCTTCCTTCAACAACTCCTTTAGAATACGAATCCAATTCGGCTTCGGCATAAGCTATTGCTTCTGATCTTGACTTTATTGTTTTGTCTTCTTTGAAGAATTGATACTCGCCAAATTCAGCTATAGAAGGACCATCTTTAACCTGTACTAATATCGGGAATAGCGGTATTCCGGATATGTCTATCTTATGTCCAGATGAAGGTGCTGTTGATCCCTTAAAACGAATATATTTACCTTGAAAATTCCAAAATGCATCCGCATCTGCTTCTGCTGTTAAAAAGTCAACGCCAAGAGTGATTGAGGATGTTCCTCCTCCCGTATCAAGGAATGCTTGCGGTTTTTCAGCAAATTTGTTTCCAAGATTGAATATAATTTGATCTTCAGTAGTTGGTGATTGAATTTCAGTTCGCGCTACACCTCGTTCCTCATCACCTCGTATAATTACTACATTCCGTAGTTGGCTTAAATCGTCATCTAACAGAAGCGTACCTTGTATGTAATTCTCATTGGAATCGGTAATCATAAAAGGAGCTTGCCTTTGACTCTTGGGGAAGAAATGAATGTCTTTATTTACATCTACATACCAAGAATTGCCAGTAGCACGAGCTATCTTTTCTATCGCTTGGGAAAGAGTAACCCTATTGAAAGACATCGTTTTGACAACTGTAGATACTGCAACATTTGATGTTGTAAAAGTGCTTGCGTAAGTAGTTACCAAATCTGAAATAATCAAATCAACCGCAACATCATCATATCTTTCATTCGCTATCTTCTGGTCAAGTTGAAATGAAAAATCAGAACAAGTAACATTATAAACTACGATATTCCCAGCTTCTATAGATTGTACGATACTTACGATAACCCCACCGAATTCTTTCGTACTGTCTATGTTTAACTCAACCTCTTGATTCTTTAATGGTGTAAAACCTTGAGAAGCGTATTTCAATACTCGAAAACGCATCGTATCTTTCTCATCGTTAATGACGTCTTCCTTAGTAAGACTGTCAACAATTATCTTATCCGTCACATCTACAGAATTGACTAAAATTTGAATTACCATTTTAAGAAAGTTTCATCGTACGATTAAGTTTCTTAACAATTACATTCCCTATATCCTCAGCCACTGTTTCGGATAAAAAAGTCCCAGTTATATTGATAGTTATTCCTCCACCTGCCACAGCTCTACCAGCTTGAACAACTTGTTCTCCTTTGTGTAAAAGATATGCTCCAGTACGAGGAATAAAATCTGAACCGAATGCTTGTCCTCCTAAAAGTCTAAGTCTTGGAGACAATGGTATTGTGGTGTGAGCAGCTTCCAACATACTCAAACTACTCACAACTTTAAATATAGCTTTTTCCTGTTTAGCTGATTCGCTTATAATTAACATTGTTGTCTTTTCTGTTTCTGAACGAATGCTAGCTTGAGCAGCAGCATACGAAGTTGCAATGGCAGCATTTTTCTTCACGGCAGCTTGTAATTCTTCAAATATCAATTTCAATTTTTCAACATGCTGTTCAAGATTCACTCTCCTCTCTCTCAAAATATCTTCAACTCTTCTCTCAAATTCTGTCAATGAAGATCTACGTTGTGCCTCTGCAATTTCATTCGCAAATTGAATGCGAATAAATTTCATATCACGAAGAGCTTGCGTCTCTCTTCCAAGAGTTTCAGTCAGTTCTCTTATCTTCTGCTTATCTCTATCTCTTTCTGCCTTTCTTGTTTCAATAAGCAATTCATCTGTCAGTCTGGCAACTTTCTCTTGCTGCTCTATGGAAGCTTCTGCTAAATCTCTTGATGAACTTGCTTCATCTTGACGAAAATCCTTTAAAGCATCCAATGCTCCTTTTTTAAGTTTCTCTAAATCTTCAGTTGCCTTTTTTGCGTCTGCTCCCATCTCACCGAAAGCATCACTCACACTATCTATTCCACCTACCAATTCAGGAGAAAGAGTGGAATCTAATTCCTCCGATTCTCTTTTTAGTTTTTCTATTGCATCTGTAGTGGCATCTACAGAGGAAAAAAGCTTAAACCCAACCACAGTGGCAAGAGTTCCTGCTATCGCTATTGCAGCTCCCCAAGGACCAAGTAAAGCAAGAGTAGCCACTCGTGTTGCTATCAATGCAGCTCGTAAAGCTGCAAATGCTTGGATAACTTTTCCTATAATAAATATTGAAGGTCCAAGAGTTGCAATAAATGTTCCGAAAATAAAGATTACTTTTTTCGTTGTATCACTTATATCAGAAAATCCCTTGATAAGTGAAGATGCAGCTTTAATCATCTCTGTTGCCACTGGTATCATTTGAGTGCCAAAAACCTCCGATACTTCTTTCAATCTTTCTTTTAACACTCGCAATTGGTTAGCTGCACTGCCCTGTGTCCTTGCAAAATCTCCTATAGCATTTTTACTTTGTTCATAAGCTATCTCAAGGGTTGCTATTGCTTTCTTCTGCCTCATCGTTTCATTTGTAAGTTGACCAGTAGCTTCCAACGATTTCACTTTAGCTTTCACATCTTCTTCTAATATAGCAATACCAAGTTCTTTCACAGATTCTCTTTCTCCGAGCAATGCCTTTGTCAGAGCAACACTTGCTCTCCTTGCTCCCCCTTGAATGTTGGTAAATGAAGCTAAATCAACTGCAAGTTTGTTGGTTTTTTCTGCCAAATCAAGAGCAACTGCTCCTGTTAAACCAAAACCAGTAAGCATATCTCCTGTAGCAGATAAAAGATCTTCAGCAGAACTTCTCGCCAAACCATAATTATCTCTCAAATCTTGAGCTACCTTATCAGCATCAGAACTTACACTACGAAATACAACATTGAATTTGTTCTTTACTTCTTCTGCATCTATAGCAGCTTTAGTCATAAGTCCTGCTGCAAGAACAAAAGGAGCTGTGATGGCAAGACTCATTGTCTTACCCACAGAACTCATCTTTTTGGAAGTAGCTTCCAATTGCTTTTGGACTTTTTTAAATTCTTTGCTTGCCTTATCCTCTGCAGTTATAACGAATTTTAGCTCTCGTTCGTTTGCCATTGACTAAAGTTCCTTAATGGAGTATACTATGCTTAATATGGAACCACAAAATATTCTTATCAGAAACATCTCTTTTCTTGTAGGTTGTCTTGCTTTAGGCATATTTGCAGGATTTTTGTTAACCAGAAGTGAAGGATTAACAGAAGAGAATTGCCTTTTGTTTCAGAAACAAGCTGCACTGGCGAAAGAACTCAATAAGGGATTTCAACTTCCTCAAGGAGTAGCAGAAAAATGTGTTAGACAATATGGAATATCAGTAGGGGCTGGATAATCTATTTTTTCCTACTTTCACTCTTCGTATTACTCGCTTCTACCTCTAATTGATCTGACAAAAGAGTCAAGAACTTCTTTGGTTGTTCCATGTACTCTTGTTCTGTCCAGTGCATCTCTCTACAGATAGACACTTTCTGCATCTCTGGTGTAAGTTTCCCTAATCTGTACCACTGTCTGGAGCTTTTCCTGATTCTAAAAAATCCTCATCAGTAGCAGAAACTACATCATCAACACATTTAAGAATGTGCCTGTAATCTTGCACGCTTAATTCTCCAACTCTTTCTAAGATTCTATCCTTTTCTCCAGCTACTGATTGCACAACAATCTCTATAGCTTTCTGTACGGATTCTCTTCTTGCTTGTCCTGCATTAAATATCCCCTTTGTTTTCCCATCTCCCTGCAACTCAAAGGTAAAATCATTCATTGGCTTCTGTATCTCACTCCATTCCATTCCGTTTATGTCCTCTTTGAGTTCTACTCTTATTTTGGCTTTTGGTGTTGTTACTGTTTTCATGTAATTAGGTGCTTAATTATCTTTGAGGGGCTGTAAAAGCAGCACCACTTTTACCATTTAAGCTACACACCCCTCATCTCTACACATCGTACGCTTCAATGCTGTCATTCTTTACTTGAATCGTGAGCGTTTCAGTCCCATCATTTTCAGCTATAAATCTGATTGTTTCTTGGCTAAGATCATCATTCGGAGTTAAGATAGCATCCTCATCAATCCTTACCTGTGGCATTGTGAATGTAAGACTTCCAGTCCCTCCCAGAAGCTGCACAGTCAATTTCACCTTAGTCAGATTGTGGAAGAAGTCTTTCTGGGTTTCATTCTCAAAGTCCACTACAAGAGTTCCTTCTACACCAAACTGTTTGAATGGAATAACATCTACATCATTTGAGTTTGGAGCATATATCATTTCAGCATTATTATTGATATTCAGGGTGAACTCTCTTACTTTCAAATCAGAAGTCGATCCTGCATTGTTCACTTCCACTCTGGCATTTCTCCAAGTAAGCAAGTCCAGATCCACATACGCTGGAGTTTCAGCATCTTCATCAATCGGGAATTTTGACATTATCCCAGCAGTCAATTTAGCCACATCATCCGCAAAAACAACTTCCAGAGTATTCACTACGGAATTTGTAAACTTCATCACATCAACATCTCGATCTCGGTAAATCGTAGCTGTTCTTGGATCATTCGCTGCCTTTCTTGAGAAATCGTGAACGTAAATACCAGACGTACTTGAAGCGTAACCTCCCATTACAAGATAGAAGAAATATGGAGCTACTTCAGAGTCTAAGATTACCTCAATCGCTCCTTCTCCCCATTTCTTTCCTACTACCGAATCTCTGCCCTGCTCATCCCTTGTACCTCTTGCAGATATATCTCCTATTGGTGCATGTCTTTCAGAAAGGTCATTTAAAAGCGTTGGAATCCAAACATCAATTCCTGTCGTTGTTCCTGGTGTAGATTCTATTCCAAGCCCTGTATTCGAGCGTCTCCCTATGGTTTTCGGCATACTATTTTGCTTTCATTTCTCGTGTCTTATAACTCGACCTTGATTCATCAACTTCCTCGAAGTTTACACTTTGGAGGAATTGTCTTCCAAATTCTTTTGATACTTCCATCTCATCACCTGCAGACCAACCCTTTTCAATGGGACGGACAGTAACGCAAGATTTAACACAGCGTATTTTCATACTGTTGTACTGATTAACTCTACTGTTTGTACCTTGACGACCGTTTTTAATGCTATCCTTGTATTGCCTTCAACGTACGACTTCACAGTTTCTATCGGTGTTATTCGCAATACATCAGATAGTGCCAATTTATTCATCCCACGAAGCTTCTCATTTATATCAAACGCCATAGCTTCTGCGGTAGCTTCTGCATTTTCTCTTCCTTTTAAATCCTCAAACTTTTCTTGCACTGTGTTTATTTCAAATTCATACGTTACAGCGTCTTCCACATTTGTCAAAACTTCAGATTCATCTCCGGTATAGCTAATATACGAATACGGATACCCTGATGGTTTGCTTTCTGGATAGTTATACACAATCTTAATCTTTCTTGTGCTTCCACCAGATTCTACTATGGCTTCCAGAGCAGTTTTTATCTTCGCTTTTAAATCAACAACATCACTCATTTTATTACATTCTCCATCGCTTGTATGAAAAACTGTTGAATGTTTCTGTTTAAATGTCTTACTGCATTTGACATAAACCTTGCTTCTCCGACTCTATGCCTAAAATGTATACTTTCATGCTGTATTATTGCATATATGACAGTTGTGCCTACTTCTCCTTCTAACGCACTGGGAAATTCTCTCGCTTGTATTGAAGTTCTTAATCGTCCTGTGTCTACTGGTGTCCTTCTTTTTGTTTCAGCTTCAACAGCTTTTACTGTCTTTGCGATTGCTAATCCCAACTGATGTTTCGTTTCTTGCGGTCTTGATTGCAAAAAGCTTTTTATCTGTTCAGCATTCTTTAATTTTATTGAAACTTTCATATTACTTGGTAAGCCGGATTCTAAACTCATTATGCTTAAACCCTTCAAAATCGTACGCTTCTTTACCCATAACGATATACTCAGCCGATCCATCTATTATTTTATCCCCCTGGATGATGTCTATATCCACTCTATTATCAGAAAACATCAGGAAATCCTTACCATAGCTCCCATCAAGGTCTTCTCCAAATGCATCATCAAATGGCTGTATGCTGCATTTAATACTTAACGTGTGCGTTCCCCAAGACTGCGTATCCGCTTCACCTACTGTGGCTTCCAAACGCTCCACATCAACAGTTTTATCGAAGAATATGCTTGCTGAATTACGCATTTTGATGAACTAAGTCATACTTCTTATGACACGAAATACAGCGACCGATAAAATCATCTAAGTCCCTATGGTATTCTCTACTCACATTTGACCATTCAATACTCCATCTTTGAGCAATCTTTCCTTCTCTCATATAAATAATATATTTTCCTTCAATTCCACAATCTTCACATTTTGGAGGATTACCACTCCATCTTTTTTTCCAATTATGAAGTCCAGCATATTTAACACTTTCACCTTTCCAGCTTGAATTATTTTCTCCTTTCTTAGTTTCTCCTATTTTCTGTTTTGTTTCATCAGAATGATGCAACAAAAATGTTCTATGCCCTTTTTGAAATCCTTGTTGAGGATAATGAACATATAAACCTGCACCATTTCTAGGAACTCTCAATGCTTTTTTATGTTCTTCTGTTCTTTTATAAACTCCTTTTGGCATATTTTTATATTCGTTTTTTATAAGTTTCTAAGATTTCTTGAACCGTCTCAAAGTCATTCATTTCTTTTTTTGACTTATAAGAAAGCGTATACCTTCCCAAAGTTACAGATTCAACTTCACCCTCTGTTGACCAAGAATTGTTAATGATACCAGCTAACAATACTGTAGCTGCAAACTCAATATCTGAAGGTACTGTTACTGAAAATCCCCATTTAGCTGTTACCTTGATATTCTGTTCTTTAACTGTGAAAGATGCAGTTGAAGTATTTCGTAATACAATCTCAATCTTTGGAGTTTCATTCATCGGATAAAGCAGCCAATCTCCAGTACCTATTTCTACATCATCAACAGTCAGACCAGAAACATCAACCGCCTCATCAATAATCAATGACCTTATAGAAGGAAAAGTACCTGCAATATCCACTGCTTTCTGGAATTTGACTTCAAATACTTTCTGTGAAGCTGCAGCATCCGCAATAAAATTCCTCCCAGTAAACTTATCTATAATCTCTTCAACAGTTTCCAGCCAAGTAGTACCTACTTGACTTTGGAAAGAAGCATCTATCGTAATCAAGAGATAGTTCTGAACGTTTGTTATGTTTGTGTATCCTTTTGGCATATTTTAGTATATTTGTGTTCCTGTACTACCAGAGCCAGGTTTTGATGCTGGGGCTACTACTCCCGCCGCTTCATCCAACACTGGTACAAACTGTCCGAACACTCCCTGCACATTATTTGCACTAAATTCTACTGTTCCATCTAATACGGGTTTAAACTCTCCAAATATACCCTGAACATGGTTTGCAGAAAAACTGTCTGCTAAGACAGTAGGAGCAAAAGCGAGAACCAGTATTGCGATTGTAAGTATTAGTTTTTTCATCAGCTTACTTCAGGAATTGGGTCAACATAAAAGAGATTAGCATTAGTAGCTTCCTTAGTTTTTGCGTAGTAACACCTCAAATATGCCACTCCTGCTTGTGCTGGGGCAACTGTAACCGTGAGGGTTTGGTCAAAATCCGTATCTGTAGAAAAGTCAATCGTTTCTGTAGATTTAGTTATCTGTCTATGGGCAGGTACTGTACTCGCCCATGCTTCCAACTCACACCAAAGTTCAGATGAGGTTGGGTTAGCATCCCAGTCAATATTATCGTCTGATGCAAAATATACAGTATACGTTTTAGAAGAAGTTGTAGCGTAGAATGGGAGTTCAAGAAGTTTTACTCTACTAAACGCAGAAACAGTACTAATTCGAGTTCCAGGAGAAACTTTAATTGATACATTACTACCACCAGACCTTACTGTTCCTGTATCAGATTGAATTAATGGAGTATCCACTGTAACTCCTAACTCACTAAAAAACTTGGTTACTCCTAAAACACTATCACTATCTTCATCAGAAATGCTATGAAAAGCTCTAGACAAACTCGTAATACCTAGGGTTCCTCGTGTATATATATTATTTCTTGTTTTGACCTGAGAAAAAGTATATTTAGCAGCACTAGACCCACCCAAAAAATAATCATTAGCAGCAAAGCCTGCATCTAAATTACAGTCGGTAACAGTAAGATTCTGCCCAAAACTCGACATACCAAAAGTTTCATCAACACCCAATAGAATACAATCTTCAAAGGTTGCAGTAAATCCAGACGTACCAATTGAAGATTGTAGGGTTTGTTCCGCACTTACAATACGAAGTTTCTTAAAGAAAATAGTAGGAGCATCATCACTAGCTCTCATAGCAGAGTTATTTGAACTTCCTTGGGCAATTACAGAATCATAGAACTCTTGCCCGCTAGAACTGTCGAATTCAACAACTCCATTACCATCAGTTCCTTCAATGTGCATTCCCCTGACTAACCAAAAATCGTCTAAGTCAAAATTCCACTGGATATTCCCTGCCACAGTATTCCATTTAGGAGCGGCAAGCATTACTTCTATAGATACCCCAGAACCAGCTTGTGCTCCTTTGTATGGTAGATAAAGTTCTACTGTAGCATTCGTTGTTGTGGCAACCTCATAAGCAAACTCTTTGGGGTCATCCCCAACCGCATAAATCCATTTCCCAACCTGTATTTCAGTAGAAGAAGCAGACATTGTTATGGTTGTACTTCCAAAGGTAAGAGTTGCAGTCTCAGTAGAACTTGCAAAATCACCCCAAGCATCAACATAATCTGCCTCTATAATAATTGGGTTACCGTGAGACCCATCGGAAGTGAATTGAAGGTCAGTTCCATTATCAGTAGTAGAAGCATTACCCCTTCTTAATATGACATTATCACCAGCACTACGAGCTGATTCTGTAAAACTATCCAAGAAAATCCAAGAATCATCAGCGTCCCCATTACAGGTTGCTGTAGTACCATTCCCAGGAGTAGCACAAGCTGAATCAATGTAGTAGGTAGTACCGAGAGGTGAACGACTGCGACTTCCCGAACTATCAATACCTGCTGTTCCTTTGCGTTCTTCACTACCTGCTGGAAGTGTATCTATGACAGAAACAAATCCTTTATCACGTAAATGTATTTCATTGTCTATTCTCTCAATACTTTGTTTTACTTTTTCTGATTCCCAAGTCTTTTGAACTACTTGTTCCACAAACTCTCCATCAATCCATTGCTGAAGTGTTTTGCCTTCCAACTTTCCAGTAAGAGGAATTTCAGCATCCTCAAAATCTCTTTTGAATTGTTCTTCTAATTCCCACCGAATACAATCGGGACAACGAGTTATCTTGTCTAAGTCAGCTTCGTGAAAAGGAAGTTTTCTCTCCAAGCTAACCTTCATATCTGCAAGCTGATAATCAAACTTCAAATTCAGACTTTCCTTCTTTACGTCCTCTGCCCAGCCAGCGTCAGTCGTAGGTTTTGTCCATACAATCTCTTGAGGATTTTCTAAAGTAATCAAAGGTACTTCTGGCGGGATTATAGCTGCCATAGCAACTCCACTGCCTATTACTATAGTTCCAACGACCCCCCAAAACTTCTTTGAGCGTATTTTTATCCAGTTCCATCCCGATTGAATTTTGTTTTTGATGTAGTTCATATTAATCAACCACTTTTACGTGAATATAACAACGATGAAAGTCAGGATAAGCCGCACTACTTGAAGCTACTCCCATTATAAAAGCTAATACTGTATCCGCATCTGCTGTATCATTAGCAAATGAAGTTGTAGAAGCTACTGTACCTCCAGCAGAAACCAACTTAGCAGATAATATATTAGTAGAGCTGGCTGTTGTTGGAGTAACTGAACTTCTCATTTCTATAGTTACCTCACCCGAACCTCCATCAGAACCATAACAACCTGCTTCTTGAATAAGCATTGCATTATTTATGTCTATAAAGACTGTACTACTTGCTTGAAATCCATCCGCATTCCAATCGGCTATAATGGTTCTTTCTACAACTTCTGCATCTAAATCTAACGTGTCAGGTGAAGCTGCAGTAAGAGTAAGATAACCACCAGCGATGTTTGAATTTAAATCATCTCCATCTATTGAACCTGCAGCATAGAATCCTGCTGCGATTGCTGTCCCATTCCATACTCCAGCTACGATAGTTCCCACTTCTGTAATGGTAGTAACATTGCTCCAATCCAACCCGTTAGCCGCAGACGAAGAAGCTACAAGCACCTTTCCATTTGTTCCTACCGCAAAATCAGTCCAGTTAGTGCCTGCAGTAGCAATAATGTCTCCCTTAGTAGGAGTTAAACCTGCCAAGTCGTCCAAATCGTCATCCCACGCTTGTAAGTCAGCACCTATTGTCAATCCGAGGTCTGCAATAACCGTACCGCTTCCCGAAAGACTTAAACCAGCGATGGTTACAGTTCCAGCTCCACCGTCAATAACTAAGGTAGAAGATGCTCCTGCTGAATCTATCGTCCAATCCCATAGTTTAAATTCAGTAGTAAAGTCAGCACCAACATCTTCAATTACATCTAAGGTGGTGGAAGCTGCGGCAGCACCACCTGTTATAGTTAGAAAATCGTAACCAGAAGCTGTGGCAGAAGCAACGAGTGAATCCCCTACGGAACCTGTGGGTACTACCACCCAAACCGAGCTTGAAGCAGCTATTAAATTACCTGATGTCTGGTCTAACGCAGCAAACTCATCCAAGTCTGCGTCCCATGCTTGTGTATCAGTCCCAAGAGTTAATCCTAAGTTCCCTATGGCGGTAGAAGTTGCGGATAAATCAGAAAGGTTATTCGCAGCAAGCAGATCTCCCGCACCAGCCGCCAAGCAATCAAGCCCTACCGCAGCCGATGAAGAAGCTGTGAGTACATTCCCATCCGAACATAACGACACCTCAAATGTACTCCAAGCAGTTGAACTTGAAATCATAAGAGTAGATGTTCCGGCACTTAATCCTGCGATAGTATCCAAATCTGCGTCCCAAGATTGCGTATCCGCACCTATAGTTAAGCCAAGGTTACCGATAGCAGTAGAGGTTGCAGCTAAGTCAGAAAGATTATTACTTGCCAATAAAGCATCACTCAGATTAAAATCAACTCCTGTATCTGTTGTAAAATATAATTCAGTCGGTGTGGCTGTATTTACCCAAAGCTGACCATATCCTGCAAAGTCTGGGTCTGCCTCTGCTTGTTCAAGCATATAAATAGTGCTACTCGCACCATTTAATTTTAGAGAATCGTTAAATAAAAAAGTCGTTGCGTCATGTGTCAATGTCTTCGACCCGATAGTAAGGAGTTCGTTAGCTCCCATTGTAAGACCATCCACAGTAAGCGTTCCTGTTACATCTCTTGTAGCATCAGCTAAAACATACTGCGTGTGGTCATCATCTGAAAGTCCTGCTAATCCTCCATGGTCCTGAGCAAGAGAACCTTGAAACGTAGTCTGAAAAGCACTCTCAATTTGAGTAAAGGTAGCATCGCTCTTTTCTACAATTATCTTTCCTACAAGGAATCCGTGCGTTTCTATTTGTGGTGGGACTGAAGCAGGTGGCTGTGCATCTTCAGCTTGCGACAAAGTGTAATCCCCTACTCCATAAAGCACAACTACATCATCATCTACCTCAAGATATACCCAATGAACACCGTATTTATTATTTGAGAGTGTGCTTGTTGCCGCACCACTATCGTAACCAAGATTGTCGATTGCACTAGTACCTACTTGTGAAGTAAAACCTCCTGACCCATCCCTGTGAAAATAAGTAAAGGTATCAGCTCCGCTCGAATTAAATGCAGAGGTAGTAAATTCAGTAAGACCTCTCCAAAAATCTCCTTCCGTAAGTGAGATATTCCGTGTTCCTGTTTCACCAATAATTCCTCCTGAAACCTGTGCCCATGATAAAGTTTCCTGCAATCTTGTAACCATGTTGGCAGGGTGATTTCCAACTGTATATTTATCTGCCGTATTTATATGAAGGGTAGTTCCATCTCTTGCTACAACACCAATAATGAAATTTGTATTTAAGTCTGTTGGTTTAGTGGTTGAAGCTCTAACTTGTGGACTGCCTGCATTGTACTCAACATAAATCCAGTTAGAAGCTGCATCTACAAGATTAACATTCGCACCAGATTCAGCAGACCAATCTGTAAATAATAATTCTACGGTTGCACTATCAGTGGCTCTTATGAATCCTGTACCTGCGGCTATTGTAACTGTTCCATCTGTGTCATCTGTAAAGCCACCGCCTGAAATCCATCCAGGAGAGTGATTCAAATTCTGCATATCTTGAATGGTTGAGAATGTAGAGCCTGAAATTCTTGACAAAGGTATTGTTCCACCTGATTGCCAAACTAAACCATTTGAGGCAGAGGAGGAAGCTGTGAGAACGAAACTATTTGCACCTACTGGGAACTCAAGGAAATCTGTACCATCAGACGTGAATATATCACCCTTTGTTGCAGTAGTAGAGGCAAGTTCATCAAGCACTGTATCCCATGCTTGTGTATCCGTCCCAATCGTGAGACCCAAGTCAGCCATCAACGAAGTTGTTGCCGTTAAACTAAGGTCAGCTATCGTAACAACTCCTGTGCCTCCATCAATGGCAAAGGTGCTTGAAGCTCCAGTAGAATCAATAGTCCAATCCCAAGCTTTTATCTCAATAGTGGAATCTGCGCCAGAATTTTCAATTACATCTAAAGTTGTTGAAGCAGCTGTTGCCGTAATGTTGGTACAATCCGTACAATCTATGGCTGGAGTTGCATCCGAAGTCCAAGCACCGCCAGCAACAAACATTACGTTTCCATTTGTTTCTGTTAATCCTGCGATTGTATCAAGTTCGGCATCCCATGCCTGTACATCTGCACCTATGGTCAATCCAAAATCACCTACCCAGGTGCTTGTGGCAGCATTTCCAAGCAACACACGGGATACTGCACTTATTGAGTTCGTAGCATAAACGTTAGTATCTGTAGTGTAAAGGAAAGCATTAGCCCCTTCGTTAAGCCCAGCTATAGAAAGCAAGCCAGCATCAAACGCTTGTGTGTCTGCACCGAGAGTTAAACCAAGATTTCCAATAGCGGTACTCGTAGCAGACAGGTCAGAAAGGTTATTTCCTGCCTGTAAAGAGTCTAAAATTGTAGCTACAGTAGAACTTGCCAATTCTTCAATATCTCCAGAACCAGCAGTGTTACGACCCAGTATTTTACCAGTTGATATATCTTGTATTTGGTCAAAATCTAATCCACCAGAAGCAGCCCACAAGGATATAGGTAAAAATAGGATTAAAAATGCGATTATTATCTTAGTATTCATATTCTGCTCTTAACGTATTTCCACTCTTTGGTATTTTGCCAGCTTTAAATGTTATCGTTGTAGTACTCATATCGTAATGCACCCCTTGTAACTGCAAATTTCCGTTTCTGTGTAATTTGATTGATGACGTAGTTCGTGGCGTATTCGCTAATGTAAATGTATCATTTGTCCCATTGATAGTTCCGGATGGTATCTCATCTTCAGCTTTCCTTCTTAATAAGTTCAATATCGTCATCTTCCTTGAAGATCCCGAAGCATTGTCAGTCGTATCTGAAATATCTATAAGATGAACGAAATCTCCATCTGCAGGAGCTTCGTCTAATTCTGTTTGATCTGTAACTCTCTCGTCTGCGATACTTAAACATTTGATACTGGCACCAATCCCTGAAAGAAAGGAATTAGCCGTTTCTCTTCAGCCCTCTTCTTCGGGTGATGGGCTTGGCATAATGTAATGCCATTATTAAATTCATATCGTAGTTCTGGATATATCGACCATCCCAAAATATGGTGTGCTTCTATTCTTCCATTGCAATCTTCACTATTTATCCTACAGACATAATTATCTCTTTCCCAAACTACTTTTCTCCATTGCTTGTAATCCGCATCGTGCATATTACGATTATGTCTTCCTACGATTTTTGTTCTATCTTCAATCCACAAATAATGTTCATTACCAGATTTATGAACAACCCAAGGTTTTTTAGTACCTTTTTGAATTTCACTTATCTTATTTCTCACTTCTTCAGAGTGCTTATATCCGATAGGCAACCTTCTTTTCCCAATAAATGAAGTATTAGCACATTCTTTTGAACAATACTTCCCCTTACTCTGCCTTATTCTTGCAAGATAGCAATGAAATATCGTATTACACAATAAACATTTTTTCTTAATTGCTCCTCGTTCCATAACTATTGAAAAATTTTGTTATTGCCATCTTGGAAAATGAAATTATTGCCATCTTGGAATACGTAATTCTGTCCCGAAGTTTCAGCAGTTACAACCTGTCTCTCATAGGGGAATGCCTGTCTTGAATATGGTCTTGTTTGCCTATTATACGGAGCATTCTGTCTTGAATACGGCTTTACCAAATCAGACATCTTTATTCTTTAAATTCTTCAACCAATCTTCAATAGGTTCACCATCAGGATTCTCCATCTGATATTTTTGGTATGCCTTCCCTACTCGCCAGTTATATCCCCATTTATACTGTGAATGAAAGCAATCTGCTTCATCTAATTTAATCTGATTGACATCCAGCTCTAAAATGAATATCTGTAACAATTTCCTATACTTTGGAAAGAATCGCAGAAAAGTGAGCAATCTCTTAATCCGCAAGAATTTCTGTGCTGTTCCTCTATTATCCCTTTCTATGTAAATGTCTAACAATCTACTCAACTCTCCTATTATGTCTTTCTTAGCTCTCTCACGGTCAAATTCTTCAAACACGTCCTGCGCTGGGTAACGATAAGCGTCGTCATACTCCCAAGCCATACACACGATGTTACGTATTTCTTTCCATTGCTTTTCCCACTGTGGATGCCAGAGCATCATCTTATTAAACGTACGGAAAACCTCTCTTCCTGATCTACAATACATATTCGGCTTCTGTCTGATACGTGCCATCCGATAATCCAATTCCTGTAGCACTTCCTTGGCTATCTCGAAGAACTGTCCTCTGAATAATAAAACGAACAGACCCATCTTTATCTTATTCTTCCTGAATCCTCCGAAGAATCCCCTTAGAAATCCCATTGCAGTTTTCTTCACCTCATCCACAATCTCAACTGTATCGTTGTAGTGAAACCCTTTGCACGGATACGGAATACCTTGAAAGAAAACGTGAACTCCTCCGCCATCTTCAACCATAATATTGAACATGCGGTTTCCAACTTCACCCCATTTATCAACCAACCACTGTCTAATATCTTGTTTCCCAGCCAACAATGGAGAAGGAAATAACACTCGTCCTACTGATTTTTTCGTTAAATTAGAGACTTCTGGAGCTGTATTCATAAATCCTTCACCGGATTCTTGAATACGTCCTATGATGTAATTTATCTGCGAAAGCATTGTCATAGCTTCTGCCTTCGCTTCCGTCTTCTCTTCTGGTGTCATCGGGTTCTGTGGTAACTTTGCTTCCGGTTGCACCATTGTTTTTTCTGTTTCTTTTTGATTTAACATTAAGCTTGGTAGCCGCCGCTCGCCATTGAACGGCGGCCAACAATTACTTTTTCTTTCCTTTCGCTTTCACTTTCGGTTTCGGTTCTTCCACTGGCTCTTCCACTGGACTTTCTATCGGTTCCTTAACTGGTTCTTCAGTATTCGTGTGGAGAATACGGACTTCCATATTAAGTTACATTAGAAGGTCTTAGTCTCTCGTTGTACACCACAACCACTGCTGAAAAGTCAACATAGGTGTGAGAACCAAGAGCACCAGTAGCAGAAACTGTCCATTCAGCGCGGATATACCTGTTATTCGGAACGAAATCAATGACTGTCACTCCTGGTGTGTCCAAGATTTGAGCAGAAACTTCAGTAGTACCGAATGTCGAATTATCTGTGCCAGATTTAACAATCAACGACAAAGTAGCCGATGATGTCTTACCGACAGAGATAATTAACATGCATTTCCTCCCTTCACCGATAAGATCAACACTGGTTTCCTCTTGGGTAGCATCAGCTCCCGAAGTTTCGAGTTCGTTACCAGTATTGGTAGCTGGAACTAACGCTTTTGATGTAGAGTTATTCAGTAAGTCTCTCATACTTATTCACGAAGTTTGGTAAATGCCTTGGCAATAGCAGGTTGTCCATCAAATCTCTTCCGCATTCTTAGAGTTACCTGGTCAGTCTCGAATCTGTTGTGGATCGAAGAATCAACAATCATAGGTCCACGATCACCGATGAAGTAGTGCTTGAGATCACCATAAATGATGTCTCCATTGGTACCCAAGGATTGAACACGTTCAGTTACCAGCACTGGTCTTCCAAGAAGCAAGCTCGGAACGCCCTCACGCATATTCGGTTGCCAGAAAAGAATACCACCAGTATTCTCCTGGTTTGCAAGCATCAACTGTGCGACACCTGCCTTGTTGGTAATCCACACTGCGTTTCTATCGAATTGTGATAGTGTATTCTTGTACATGTTCACAATATCAACGTAGGTAATCCTCGTAGATGCAGCGCGAGTAACAACATTCACTCCAGAAGCTATAGTGATTCCAAGAGGTTCAACCATTCCAGTTCCTGTTAGGAATTTCGAATCCTCATGGTCTGCCAATGACTCACCGAATAGAGAAACCATGAAGTTCGCAATGTTTATTGCTGAATCTTCAAGCAACTCACTGGAGATGTAGGTCAATCCGACAACTTTCTTGGCATTCAACGTAAGAGTTCCCCAAGATGGAGAATCTTCGGTAGCTGCAGCTTCCTCTTCTACTTGATTGATAGTAAACCCACCAAATACTGAAGAAGATTGATCCAACGTTGGAAGACGTAAACGATCACGAGTCATATTAAAGACACGCGCTCGCCCACGAATAACCGCAACTTCGTCCATGTAACGGATTACTTCAGCTTGGAAATCTTCTGGCACTGTGAAACCTCCATCTGTATCATCATCCTCTTGGAGTGCTTTTGATATCCCCATAGCGTTATTCTTCGCTGTAGCTTTCAGGTAATCAACGAATTTCTCCATCTTTCCCGATAGCTTAACGAATGGACGCTTAGAACGAAGATAAGAGTCAGTTTCTATTACAGAAACCTCCAATGTTGGTGTCTCCTTTCTGTACACAGGCGAATCGTGGACAGGATGCTCCTGAATGTCTTTGATGGATTTCTCAATCTTTGCATAGAGTCTTTTTTCAAACTCTTGCATTGACTTTGCATCCTCTCCAGGTTCAACTGCAGGTTCAGACCCAGGTTCAGTCGCAGGATCGGTTACAGGATCAGCAGCAGGTTCAGGAGTTGGCTCTTCGGTTACTACTTCATCACCACTTTCTACTTCACTTTCGTCTTTCAGGTAAATTACTTTCCCGTTTCTTTTAACTTTCATTTCTTTTTGCCTTAGCTTTTATTAGAGCCGCATCAACAACTTTAGAAGCAATTCTCATTAAAAGAATCTCTCGCTTATTCAGGGTTTTGTCCTGTTTAAGCCTAGCCAAAGCTCTATCAACGGCTTGATCTGCCTTCTGCATAAGATGTAATTCGGGAGTCATCCCACTTACAATCTTACCTTGGGCGCGACCTTTTAATTTCACTGGGGTAGTACCCTTTTGGCTTATAGTCGCAAGAGTACTTATGGCTTCCCCCATTTGTGTCAAAAGTTGGTCAGCTTTCTCTTCAAATTTCTCAACTAAGTCCTGTTTCTTATCTACACCTTCCAACTGTGCAGGAGCATCACTCGTAATATTCAATGATTTTGCCAATAAGGGCAATTCAAATCCTCCTTTCCTCGCAGTTACCAAAGCAGATGCTAAAGCCGGAACCGCTACCCACGATACTTCCAAGAGTTCCTGCTTTTCAAAACGCATTCCTTCACCTCGTAATCGCTTTTCTTCAAAACTTTTAATCTCCTCTTCTTCAGCTCTTCTATACATCTTCCCTTCAATGTCAATCTGTCCTTTATCGTCTTCCATTAAAGGAATAAAGCCAACCGAGACTGCATTCAGAAATCCCCTCTCAACCAAAGTCTTCAATTCCTGCGCAAAAGGTGTAGGAGCAAACTCACCCTTTATCTTTAACTTCTTATCCTCAACCCATACCCTTTTAGCTCTTGCTACTGGAGGCGACCAAGCATCGTGCGCCCAGAGCATCACAGGGTTCTTCTTAAAATTGCGTAAATCCCAGCCTTCTGGATTTATCCTATCTCCCATCCTATCTATATCACCGGATGAAGCGATTACTTCAAAATTACCATCCTGTTCGGCTTTTATCTCTGCTTCTAAAAATAACTTTGGCATAAATGTGTATTATTATTTATTCTACGACTGGTAACAAGCTACAACGACAATTCACCGTTTCACTTGCCGATCCCTCAGAATCTCCAGGGAAACGGAGACCATTGGAGAAACGACCACTCTTCTCCACTATTTGTCCATTAAGAGATGCATGAGAATCTCTTACTCTATCATCCATAGTTGCTAACCATTCGTTCTTCTCTACAACTTCCGATTGTAAATTTGCCTGCCAAGCTCCTCCATTTGAAGCTCCTACAACTTCAGTTCTTGCTATACGTTCAGCTTCCCAATCCTTGCGGTCTGCGAATAACGCATGAACTCTCTTTTTAAGAGGCTGTATCCCCTCTCCTTGGGAAATACCCTCGGACAAGGTTTTCTGCAATGCTTTCTTTGTAGTATCATTCACTTCTTCAGCGAACTTCAATGTTTTATTATTCATAAACTCCTGCACATTTGAATTTACATTGAATGTTTCACCTATCAAAGCCGCCTCTGCTTCACCTGATTCTTTAACTATGTTTGTAATAAAAGGCAGAGAAACACGGAAGAATACATGCTTTTCGTTTTCCCAATTCACTATATCGTTGATGCTCTTTTTAAACTCACCGACATTGTCAGATATCCGCTTCTCTTGGGAATTGAAAAGACCAACAACTACAGATTTAAACAAACGCTCATTCTCCTGTAACTGTTTCTCAAATGATTCCCAAAGTTCCTTTTTCTTCTCATCTGTAAATTTCAAAGCATTTACCCTCGTCAAATATCCGGCGTATGCTTCTTTGATGCTTTCTTTTAATACTTGTGTTTTTTTGAATCTTTTCTTCCCTGTAAGTACACGCTTTTTTAATTCTGCTTGCTTACGCACCTCTTTGTTCTCATAATAGTCTTTCGCACCCTTACCTTTTAATCGAACATACCCTTTTGTCCTATCTCCTTCCGGTACTCCTCCAACCGAAACCATACTAATAGGCAAATAAATATCCCACCCACCATCGACAGGCGGCAATCCCTCCATATCTCGCACTTCGTTTATAACCAACCAATTATTTTTAAGCCCTCTTTCATACCCATCTGTTACTCCCTCTCTATCCTCTGGAGTAATATCTACAAAATCTAAAAAGAGTTCAGCACCAAAATCTACGACCAAGAACTCATTAAGTTTATCCATTATCAGCTTAACTCTTGGTTCTACAGTTTCAGACAGGAATACAAAGATTTGACTTTCAGTTTCAGCTCTGTTTACTCCTTTTCTGCCTAAAAGCACCTGTGGAACTCTAAACGCAGCTAAAATCTCTGTTGCAGACACATCAATAAGCTTGGAAAATTCCATCTCACGCAAAGTCTTAGTAAGAATCTCAATTTCAGTATCCTCACCATATAGAAATCCAAATCTGTTTGAACGTTCTAACCCACGAAATTGTCTATCCCACGCATCTTTAAACGCTTTTCTATCCTTATCCTGCATCCTTGTTTTAGTTTTAATAAGGAAATCAGGACGAGCATTATTGTAAAAGAAATTCTGGTTCCACCTTATGGCGAATACCATATTGCGGACCACCTCCAAGGCTGGCTTTATAGTAGGCATCCCATAGAAAAAGCTCTTGGGATTGGGTTCTTTTATATGGATAATATCTTCAGGCTTAAAAGTTTGCACTCCACCGCCTTGTGGATGAAATTCATACCCACTTATTAACTTTTCTTCGCCTGGAAGCACTTTCACCCAATCAGGTCGCAGCAACCAAAGCTCTACTACTTCTCCCTGTTCGGTACGATTCTTAAAGATATACGCATTCCCTTGTAAATCCAAAGAAATTGAGATCTCTCTAAATAATTCAAACCCAGTTTGATACTGGTTAGGTCTTGCCAATAAATCTAAAAGGTCATGGTCAGTTTCCTCGTTTATAACCTCTTTTCCGGATGAACCTGCAACCTTAAAAAGTTGAAGCTCGGTCTTTGCTACTGAATTTCCGATAACGGTAACACAAGCATGCACCAAATGAGACGATTCAAAGGAATCCAAATAATCCTTTGCCTGCGGCATGGAAGAAGAATCTTGGAATACTGCTTGGATTCCAGTCGTGAAGAATTTCTTCGAGAATACACTTTGTACTTTATCGAGTATCTTCATAAAAAAACAGAGGTCTCAAAACAAAGCAATCGCCTTATTCTGACACCCCTGTTGCCTTTAAGATGAGGTAAGCAATATGCCCCTCACCGTTTTTACAAACAAGTTAGCGTCTTTATTTCAGTATATTGTCCTATTTAGTCCCCATACGGGGAATACCATGACACTTGAGGGAACAAGTAAAGATACTCCCCTCCCTAACGTATGGTTCTAGCACTTGCACTATAATCTATTGAGAAAGTCTTGTCAACCCCACTCACCCTCACACTTCTCTTTCAACTACTATCTGTTTGTTTTCCTTACTCCGTTCATATTCAGTTAAACTCATAATAAGAGCATCACCAGAGAAACTTATTTCAATCTTTCCTTTTTCAGCCAAATTGATGCATTCCTCTTTATCTTTTATAAATCGTATGATTGATTCAGACCTCATTATCAAGCCCACTCTAATGATACAGGCATTGTCTTAAAGTATGTATAGACGGCATATCTAACACTATCTAAAAAATCGTCCTTAATCTTTATCGGCTCTTCTTTCCCCACAACCTCGCCTCCTTTTGTTTTCCAAGAATATATTTTTGCTTCTTTAGCTCCATTCACAGAACGCTTAGTAATATAGAAATCTCTCTTCTTAATCTCATCTATACCAGCCCTAACACTTCCTTCCTCCTTTGCAGCACCGATTATATTAAATCCCTCACTCTGCATTTCTGCTATAAATTCAGGTTCAGCAGAATCAGCATAGATATAGTCCTCATAAGTTAGCTCGCCAGCTTCTACTAAATCCTTCATCAGCTTAATACGATCTGTATTAGTCAAGAATCTCTGGTATATCTTCTCGTCTGCATAAATAGCGTTATCTTTCAGCCGCACCTCCACTAAAGTAGTCGGGTGATTATATCCATAATCCATACCGAATATCTTTTCACCCCCCTCCGGCATTTTATCACAATACTTCCAGTGAGTGTATATTTTAGTCATTGATACACCACGTTCACCCAACCCATATACTCTCCAATAGTTCGGGTCTTTATCCTTGTACCCCTCAATCTCTTTTACTAAATCTCTTGGTAAGAACGGATTATCTCTGTACGTGGATATTAGCAACTCGCAATCATCTCTTGTTAATACTTCGTCATAAATCCAGGAGTATTCTTCTGAAGGATTGAAGTCCAAGAATATCTGCTTTTCAGTACGCATCGAGAGCTGTCTGTAATCTTCAAGAGTAAATTCAGAACTTTCATTCATCCACAGGTATTGCCTTCTTCTGGAACGTACTTTAGTCGGCTGGTCTAATCCTATAAACTCAAACCTATTTCCATTCAACCAGTAATTATGATCTGTTTTGTTGTGTAGCTTTTCAGAATATAAATTGTGCTTCTCTAAAATATTAAAAAAGTCCCTCATAGCAGACGCTTTCAAATCTGGTAAGGACTTTCTTAATACAGTAAATGTGTTTCCAGTTTCCTCAAACGCTTTCGTTATCAATACCTGTGCTATGCTGTAGGTTTTACTGCTCCCCGTTCCCCCCTGATTGCAGATTATCCTTGCTTTGCTCTGGTATATCTTCTCGTACACCGTTGTCGCCCTTAGTTCCAGTTTCATGTACTATAGTTACACTCACTCCTTCTATTTTTTCTCCATCTGATGTTAAATCAACATTATCGGCAAACTCTTTACGTTTCTTTCTTTTAAGGTAATCCATAGCATTATTAAAGTTCTCTCCCATCTTCTCATTTACTGCTTGCCTTGCCTTTAATACAGGTTTCTGCCTTAATTTCTCTAATTTTATAGCGAAATCAGGATGGACTTTAATATACCTATAATATGAATGAACTGATATATCAGCATAAAACAAGCATTCCTCAATACTTGCATCTAAGCTTGCTGTGTACTCTAATTTCGCTACTATGCTTTTCTCGTCTTTACCATCAAACCACTTTCTGCCAGCTCCTTTAGGGTTAGAAGTTTTTAGCTTTTCTTCTTCCATACTATTATCTAAGATACTCTCCTGGCAATTTCCTTAGAGTTAGAATATTTCTTTCTATTCCTTAAAAAAGCCAAAGGACAATGATTCAAAAAACAAAAATCCTTATCACTCAAATTATCTTTTGCAGAATACGCAATTCTTAAATACTCCATGTATGCCCTTCCATACTTTTTGCATAACTTATCAAAAGGAAACCTAAAATTCGTATATCCTTCTTCTCTCATCGTCTCTACAACGAATCTATCCCATCCTTTCATACCTCTATTATCCCACCACTAAATATGTATGTCAATGTTTCTTCCTATATTCCTTTGGGATCGGATGAGCATTTGATGTCTTGAATGTAGGAGGATAAAACTGTTTGTATTTTCTTCATTATTTCTTCTCTTTCATCATCCCACCCACAATCACATTCTTTTCCGTTCACTCCTACAGGACAATCTCCATCATAGAAAAAACGATGTCCAACTTTCTCTTCAAGAATTTCTTTTATCTCCTCTATTATTTCTTTATTCATGATCCTATTTAAAATATCCCCCTGGGAATTTCTTTAGAGTTAAAATGTTTCCTTCTATCTGATAATCAGAGGGGTTTAAATTTTTTACTTTACCTGTCTTTGTGTTTGTGATCTTAACACTTATCATTTTTTTCGGTGTAAAATTAAACTGAAAATGATACTTTTCTTCTTTTTTCATATATCTATTTCACCATTAGACCCTATGAGTTCTTGTAAATCATTACTTTTAACACCCTTTCCAACATTTTTATTTAGACTGTGTAAAAGGTTATCCTTAGTTATGGGAGTCCCATATCTTTCAATTCCTGCCCAACAGTTGTATCTTTTTATACTTTTATCGTCAAACTCTACTGTTGTTCTCCACTGGCAGATTGAAAAAATCCTTATAAATAAGTTCCTCCTTTCTATTTTTAGTATTTTGTATTTCATATTACTTACATATTCTCATAATAATAATTTAGAGTTTTATTTCCTCCCATTTCTGCTCATATCTTTTTATTTCCATATGTGGCTCTCCTTCATACCTTTGAAATGCAAGTTTTCCACAAACCTTACAGATAAAAGTAACATTTCCTCTCCCCATTGAAAGTGAATCTTTACCCATTCTACACCAACCTGTCCGTTTCCATTCTATATGCGGACATAACTTTATAAATAGTTTATTCCATATTGTCATAATAGTATGAAATTGGGTCATCTGATATTACTGCTAAAGACAAGTGCATTTTCCATACTTTATCAATAACTGTCGTACTTTTCTTAAACTGTATCTCTGTATTGGGGTACTCTTCCTCTCCCCATATTGCTTTGGCAAGGGATTTGGAGAAGAGACATATCTCAAAATTTCTAAAACAGTAATCAGCTAACAAACATAACCCCTCTTCCCCAACTCCTTCTTTTAACTTAGATGCTCCTGAACCTCTATATCCATTCTCTATCCCTCTCTCGATTATCTTTTTGAGTTTTTGTTCTTGGGTCATATTTCTAAGAATCTATTTACCTGTGCTTCCGCAATATCCATCTCTCCCCACAACATATACTTATATTTATCAAAGCGTTCTTTCAAATCTTTCTTATTCTTATTAACAGCTCCACATTTACAACATATCCCAAAATTTCCAAATCTGAACATTCCAACTCCAGTTGGTCCTCCATGATAACAAATATCGTGTCCACATTTATTCCATTTCATTTAATCGTCATAAAATAATAAATACCAAATCCTAAAGCTATTAACATTATTATTATCTTGATTATTTGAAGGATTACTTCAAGCTTGGTCATTTCTTTGCTTTCCACTTTTTAAACATATCTGTTTCAAAATGTCCTTTAATCTCTGAATAGTGTGCTTTGGTTTCCATCATCATATTGTGCCTTACCTGCATAATACCCCGAAGTCGTCCTATCGTTGTTGGTATCTCCGATCCCAAATTCTCAAGAACAAACATGTACGCCATCATTTTACCTTGATAATACCCATACTCATCTCTTGCTTCCAGTTCTTTTCTTAACTGATCGTCTACATGCTTGATATTTATTGTTTTCTTTTTCCGCAATCCGTTAGATTTCTTAAACTGGTCAAATTGTTCTTCTACTCCTCTTGCATTTACATGTAATCTTAATACTGTTTCCTCCAAATCTTCTACAAATCGCTGCAGATCTTCTTTGATGTATTCTGTGTTTATCATTTCTCTATGTGTCTTACAATAAGCTCAATTATAACATAACATATTACAGAAAGAGCAAGACTGCCAACTATTACGATACCCAATATTTCAAGTATGCGGATTAATGTTTCCATGTAATTTTTATAATCTTTTAAGAAGACCCTGATATCTTGCTAAAAGAACTTCTAATTCTGCAAGTTTCCATTTCTTAGGAGTATCTTTTTTATTCTGTAATTCTTCAAGTATCCCCTGTCCATATATCCTTACAAGATTCAATGCAAATGTCTGTGGTCTGCCTCGCATATATCGGTTACAACCAGAACATTGAGCTTGAACATTCCTTTCATCACCACCCAATTCAGTAGTCCAATCATGCTGACGAAGATAAAAGTGTCCTGCATCAGCTTCCTTCCATTCTATTATTCTAAAACAGGTGAAACATTGCACTTGCCCCTTCCAGTTAGACTCTTTGCGTCTGACATATTCACTTCTTACCGTATCAATTTTTTTCTTGTACCACTTAGAAGATTTAAGTTTCATTCTTTACTCTTAGCCCATTTTGGAACTAGTATATTTTCTGTGTAGCTCTAGATGATGTAATCTACACAACCAATTTACCTCTAAGGGTTTTGAATAGTCTGGGTGGTGACCATCGCTTAGATTTCTCCCACACTTTTCGCATGGAAGTCTTTTAATAGTACCCTTTCTGACCTCTCCTCTTAATTTGTTCCGAGCCTTCCATTTTTCTGGGTATTTCTCTTTGCTTTTTTCTTGTCGTTTCTTCCACTTTCCTTTATGTTCTTGATAATACTTTCTATCATACTCTCTAAATTTCTCAGCATTCTTTCTAACATGACGTACCATTCTTTCTCTTATACAAATCTTGCAATATACAGCCAAACCATCATACCTTTTAGGAGAATTATAAAACTCACAACTCTTCTTCCATTGCTCGCAAGAAGGACAACGCTTTTCTTTTACATTCTTCATATCCTTTAGTATAGCATTCAGTTTCTTCTTTTGCAAGTGATTCCTTAACTTCTAATCCTTCTAAGATAAGTTCTTCGGGGATTGGTTCTGACTTACCTCCACAACATTGACAAATGCGAGGTTTATCCCCCATTATTGCATTTATTATTTCTTCTCGTTTTACTCTAAACTTCATAAAGCACAATACTCTAAACTTCTACTTTTTAAGGAGTTCTGGGTTTTCATATACATTACCGATTACTTCAAGACTTAAAGGAACAAATGCTTCGCTTACTCTTTTATCTTGTCCTTTAGTCCAAAAACATCCTTGTTCAAAAACAATCTCCCTGATATGTTTCCCATCACTAATATTTATTTCTTTCACAATATCATTCTCATAAATCTCTTTGCCATTTTTGTCTTTGAGTCCTGTAAATTGCATGAGGATGTATCCTTTTTCTTCTTCTGAAACATTGCTTTTCCAAATTCTTCCATCAAAACTTAAATACCAGCTCCAATGCCCAATAATCATACATTGCTTTTCCTTATCCCAAGCTCTAAATTTAATTTCTCTCATACATCTATACCCATTTCTCTGTCCGCTTGACTTATTCTCCTAATCTACTTGCTTCTAAAATAGGAAGATTAGCTTCTGTTGGAATGTAAATCGTGGTCTTATCATTGAACCGATTTTGTCTTACCCAAAGATACTGAATGTATTGCGTAGTAAGATTTCCACCTTCAATCTCTATGGCTTCTGCCGCTCCTTTAGCACGAGCTACTTCTGATTCTGCGTTCAATTTCTCTGCCTCTAAATTAGCTTTAGCTTCTTCAATTTGTACTTGTCTTGAATACTCCGCCTCTTTTAGCTTCGCCTTCCCAGATAGTGATTGCTGCCAAACAGCATATTGAGGAATTCCCCACATAGAAATTCCAACAATCAAAAGGAACACAAGTACTACAGCAAAGCAAACATTAACTATTTTTATTTCTTTATCCTTGATTCTCCCATTCTCGTCTTTTTCTACTTCGTAAAATAAACTCATAGGATTTTATTAAACTTTATTATTTTTGATTACTTCTATATCTGTTGGCTTAAACTTGCTCATAAGACTTACGGAGCCATCATTATTACTGCTGGCGGTTTCCTGTATGATTGCACCTCTCATAATAACAGTACAATCTTCATCTGGTTCATAGCGTTCATTCACTTCTACCTCTAAAACAGGGCGGTCTGCTATGCGTACTTTTATGGTATCAATTTGCTTATCCATATTTAATCCCCTGTACCGAATGTAGCACTATTCTCTTGTGGCGACACATCTTGGCTCTTGAACCTGCTCGACACTGACACACCAGCTTCCCCAATAGATTTATCCACACTTTCCACACCACTCCCTTGTTTGTCCGACTGACTACGAAAAAATATGCTAAGTGCTTCAACATTCTCTGACAACTTTTTCAGATGAAGGTCTATGTTCTCTAATCTTAATGCTAACCTATCAAGAACCTCCTTGTTTAATGCCTCTGTAGAGCCACTGGTTGCGTTCTGCGAGGTTTTAGGTGCTTTTTTGTTATCCCACACCACCCAGCTACAATTAGGGTTCTCACAGGCAGTTCTTGAACTATATTCCTTACCTGACTTTTTGGATATTCCACCAGGATATTGAGTTGTTGGACTTTGGCATTGGGGGCATTTTTCCATATTATTGTTCGTTAATTATTTCACGGACAAAAAACTCAAGCGACTCTTTGTAGAACCAATCTCTATGCTCTGCGAGCTTAACCCTAAACGTATCTTCTCCACTACTAATTTCTTCTTTAGTTTTAACTCCTGGTTTGACAGTTACTATGGCACCTTTCAACAGCTCCACCGCAGCATTTGTGGCATTGAACCACGCCATTCCTTTAAACTTTGTCAATTCAGCATCAAACTTTTTAGCTCTTGCATTTAAGTTTACTTTCTTTTGGTCTTCTTCACTCATTTCTACTCTTTCTTTACATTTACTATCCATAGGATGTCCGAAAAAAGCATCATAGGGATTACCTGCTTTTGATATTCCTTTGGGCTTGATTGTTAGTTCTGCTTCGCAAGTTGGGCAACGCATATTAAAATACCTTCTTTTTTAGTTGCTGGTACAAAGTCTCAGGATAAAAACACCACCCCTCATCCCAACTATCTCTTGCATAGCTCAAGTCCGTAGGCTCATCAAAATCCGGATGTTTTAAGAATATAATTTTGGATTTCTCATCATGCCCCAGTAATACTAATCTCTCCCCACAGTACGAACTATCCACAATATCATTGTGTTGATATTTCGCAGATTCATTTCTAGTAATTATATCTCCTTCTTTAAACTCTTTGATATTCATAGATGTTACTTTTTAATTTTAAAATACTTCTGATTTATTAGATTCGATAAACCTTTTACCTGTTCTCATTTCTAATCTTTCCTTATATGGCATATAATGGTCTAAGACTGGACCTTCTCCATCGTCAAATCCTGGGGTGTAATCTACATCTTCTCCATTACTTAAAGCCCGCATAACTTTCTTATAGTTATCTACTTGTGGTTCTAAGGATACCCTATGTGCTTTTAATTGCTGGTTTAGGTTCATAAGTTTCGTCTTCCATTAAATTATAATCTTTTTGGATTTCTGGTTCTTTAACTACTGGCAAATCCATTCTTGGCATTTCTCCTCCGTATATTATGTATTGTTCCCACTTATTTAACATACTGTATATTTCTCATTGGTTTGACCTTTAATCATTTGTTCTATTAAGGTATCTTGCTGATTACGAATGATGATTAAAGCGGCTTCCCTCCAAGTACATTCACCATTCTCTGCGGCTTCTTTTAGTTGAATTAGTTCTGTATGTGTCATATTATCTTGGGGGACTATTCAATAAATTTCTTAAAGACTTTCCTTGCTACTGTATTTATACACTTTTCGTGAGCATCAAAATCCGAAGTTTTAAATAATCCATTTACCATATCTATTCTTTTTGCGGCTCCACTATCATCCCAAACGGGATTCGTTATTTCCTTCTTACAGATATTGCAAAAGGAAACCTCGACTAATGCTACTTTTTCAATTTTCTTTTTCATAAATGACGCACATTACATTCTCCGTCCTTTATTGATTTACTAAAATATAAACTACAAGAAACATGGGTAATCCTATTCTTAAAAGTAGTTGTTTTGCTAACTCTTGTTTCATGTATCTATTTATCTTGGTTATTGAGCCTAATACATGTTCGTTCTCTCAACTCCATTTGTTCCTTTGTTTCCATTCTTTCTTCATCAGTAAGTGTTTTATTATCTTGGTTAATTCTCCAAACTTTTAATACGCCCCAGATAACAATCAATACTGGCCCTAAGATAATAAAAGCAACAACGACAAAAACATCATCAAGAATACAAAAAACACATCTTGTTATTTTTCTGATTGATTTTCTTAAAGAGTTATTCTTTTCCATAAGAGTTAGGAACGAAAAGTTATTTTCACTTCTTCTCTATTTTCATCTATCACCCAAATAGTATCTAACAAATAATCAAACTCTACTTCGTATTCTTCTAAGAATTTAGCTGCTTGTTTGGCAGACATATTCTTTAATTTCTCAATGTTCTCTTTTTCCATACCTTACGTTACCTTAATTAAAAATTACTTCTATGCCCTCTGAAAAGTATCTTTCTTCCACATCTTCATTCTTGCCATACCAACCACAAGAACAAGAAACTACGATATTATACCAACAAAGATAAACTTGTTTCCTACATCTTGGGCAGATTTCTATTACATTCATACCTTACGTTACTTTTTATACAAAGGAGCTAGTGGGGGATAGGGACTGTCGGACTTTCACCTGCCTTGCTTTTGCTTCCTCTTACAATTGCTTCCCCCCATTTTTGTAAGCCAGTCCCCCATCAACCCCCTTGCTCTATTACTTTCTCTTGACGTTCACAATTAACTCCTTTTATCCTATATTGCCAGTTATGTCGGATAAAATAATCCATTCCAGCTTCTTTACACTTTTCAACTTCAACAATTACTTCATCATTAGATATAAATGATAAACTATTTTTATTTAACACTATAAGACCAACTGTAATACTTACAAATGCTATTACTACAACCGTCATTACTATTATTGTTTCCTTCATACCACACTCTTTAATCTTTTAATTTCTTCCCTGATTATCCGTGCGTGCATCCTATCGAGCTTCTGATACTGCTTGGGGAATCTCTGGCAAAACTCTATTGACCAAGATAACAGATAAGGGCGAAGGTGATGCAGACACCATTGGCGAGTTTGGTCTGGGTCGTTAGGTTTTGTGGGGTTCATATCACCAGAATATCTACTAAGGATTTTATGGTTTCTTCTGATTGGTGGTCTAAATCTTCTGCGAGATTCCAAGTATCTTTTTCTTCTCCTTCAACGAAAGCTCCAATACTCTTCTTAAACTCTGGGAATCCACAAACACTTTTTTCTAACCAAAAGCTTTGTTTCTTTTTCATTGCCCTCAACACATCTGCAAGAGTTATTGAGCGACCTATAATAGTAAAGATTTCTTTGGGGTGTGTCTCTGGAGTTAGCCTACCATCTATTAGTACATTAAATTGTCGGGTTTTATTTGCAATAGTGCCATAAACAATTTTACCTGGATATCTTTGAAAAGATACTCTACACCCAAACTTCAACTCCAAAATCTCTGGGACTGCCTCGATTACTTTTGCTCTTACTTTTTCAAGATTGGTCATACAACCAGAATAAAATTTAGAGAGTTTTATAACCCTTCAACATAAATTGTATCGCTTCTTTTTTGGTCTTAAATAACATATCATCATTCGTCTTTTTCAAATAATCTCTTGCTTCTATTAGAATATCATCATATTCTGTTTTGGTAATTCCATCTGCAAATTGCATCAATAATTCTCCAACAGGCATTTGTGACTGCTTATATTTTTCGTCAAAATCGTATTTAGCGTTTCCGAGTGCACATCTTATACACCATTTCTCTCCTTCCTTCTCGGCAAACTTCTCCTGTGCAGCGAACTTGATAAATTCTTTTGTTAATGCATTCATACAACTAATATAAAATATCCTAAGAATAGTACGAAGATACCTATGGCTGCTAATGCTTCTCCTAATTTATCCTTAATGGTGTATTTAGGGGATTTCATTTACCTTTTGTTTATATAAATTTAAAACTTCTTCCATCGGTTTACTCCTACTTCTTTTCATACACATTCCAACATCTTCAAAGTCTTCCCATTTTCTAACTCCTTTCTGTACTACCCTCATCATCGCCAGATAGTGATTTCTACAAATCCCCCGTGCATAAATATCAGCATTCCCACAATTCTTCATCATACAAACCTTTCTCTTTGATTCTGTTTTCATAATTCTTTCTCCTTAATGGTTACAATCGCAGGATTTACTACACCCTTTCCGTCTTTCACTCCATATTTCCCATTCCACCATTTTTTCATTTCTTCTCCACGTTCGTGGAAATAACAAACCCCATGCATAGCCGCTCCTGCCATAAATCCTGTAAGGTCATTTCCGTGTAATCCCTTTTCCGCTTCTTTAGGAGTTTTCCCCTCATCTAATAATTTCATCACAGCTTCACCAGCATCAATACACGCTTTACCATAACCATCTTGGTTCTTCGATACATAACTTTCGTATTCTTTTTGTAGTTCCTTCTTCATAATTGTTTCTGGTATTCCTTCCAGTAGATTTCTTTTATTGACTCTCTTATAATAGAAGACATAGTGATGTCTTTTTTCTTAGCCAACTTTTTTAGTGCCGACCACAAATTGTCCTCTACATAGATTTCTCTTCTTTTTTGTTTTTCTTTCATACCTCGTAAATAACACTATTACTCTCTAAATCAAATACAACTGCCTTTTCTACCAACAAGTTTAGTTTTGATCTATCTGCTAAATCCTTAGCTCTTTTAAATTGTGCATACTTAAATAGTGGATATTCATTACCACTTTTATAATACTCTATCGTTTGGTACTTTTTTGTATATTGCATAATTAGTTCCTCATTACTGCTCCCACTCTTTAAGGAGCAGTATCAAGAGTTAATTATTCTCTGCAATTATCACACAAAGAATAGCTTTCATCTCCCACCAGTTTATAATGATCAGTAAATGAATTACATCTATCGCAGTTATATCCTCCGTGTCCACAAGTTTCCTCTCCAATTTCCTTAGCATTCCCACATATACAAAATGTTGATTGTATCTTGGCTATCTCTATGGAGCTTTTGTTTGGGTATTTTTTTGAGTAATCTGTTAATTCCATATTCTTACATTCTCTTACTTTAACCTTTGTAGAGATTAGCTGGTGGCAATACGCTTCCTCCATCTGCGATTTGCTTCAAGCTTACAAGTTTTACAGGCACGCCACGTTTTTCCATTCTTCTTTTCTATTATCATATACAGATTATTCCCAGAATAAGGATGTCCATATAAACAATTGGGTATATCCTTTATTCTTTCTCTCCAAGCACGAATAATATTCTCTCTGTGCGTAACTGCCTCTAAGTGTTTTGGATTGACGCACCTCTTATTGCGACATAGGTGGTCAATTTCTAATCCGTTCGGAATTGGCTTAACAAAGTATTCGTAAAAGTATCTATGTGCTTTAATTCTCTTTCCATTATATTCAAGCCTTCCATATCCTTTCTTGTTTATCTCTCCTAACCAGTCCCAACATCCTTTATTTTTTGCTATGTTCGTTAGTATGTTTTTCATATGTACATATTAACAAACCCCAACCTATATGTCAACTAACCTCTATACCCATTCTATCATACCTGCCTTGTGGGTCAACCCCCCCACATTTAAGGCGAACAGGGGATAACTCAAACCCTATTCATCTAACATCTTGTTAAATTTTTCTTTTATTTCTTTATGTATTCTATACTGGACTTTCCAATATCTTAGTGAATCAAAAATAAAAGCCGTACAACCAAAAATAACTACTATTAGAAGTCCAAGTAAACTAAATACTATTTTTTTAATTTTCTTCATACTATTCATCTAACATCTTGAGAATATCCTCTATAGCTTGATTCCTTATGCAGATTACGCACCAATTCTCTAAATCTCCTGTAAAGGAAGGTATTGAATTGTGCGTATGTAACTCTTCTTTTTTTGTTATCCTTTTTTTGATGTCTTGGGTTTGGGAAGAAAACATATCTTTTAAAATCTTCCTTAGCTTCCTGTTAAGTATTGGGTAATTCTCCCGCCAAAGTTCCATCTCAAACTTATCTAATTCCTCTTTTTTCATTTCTCTATTGGGTTAGAAATATGGGTTTTTCTCTACTAACTTTTCCAAAGTTAATGCCCCTTTCCCAAGAAATTTCTTAATTCTCTTTTCCACTAAACTGCAATGCTCACAGCAACTTTCTTTCATCCCTTGATTTAATGCCAACTTCCATTCATAGATTCTTCCAGCATCAAAGTCTCCAAATGATATTCTTTTCTCTTTCATATCTTATTGGGTTAGATTAGTTATATAGAGTATGCCAACCCTTAGTAATCACATTCTTCTCTGTGTCCATCGAACCCTTCATTGGGACAAGGACATTGTTTCATTCTTGGGGGATTTATGGCTCTTTTATTTTCACTTATTAAAACTTTTTTACATCCCTCTAAAACGTGTTTTTCTAACTCCCCCTCAACATATTTATCCATCTCTCTGGTTAACTCATCATCTCCATACTGTTTGTGCTTTTGCATATACAACATTCCTTCTTGACTCCATTCACAATATCTACATTGTATTTTCCTGAATCTATTTTTAAGCATATTACCTATAGATTAGACATAATACTTCTAATATGTTCATCTTGTCTTTTTATTTCTGGCATAAGTGTCCTGTATGATTTCTTCAAGTTTTTGTGCTGCTGTTTTTTTTTCTTGTTTCGCCATTTCTTTGAGAACTTGTTTTGCATACTTTGTAACTCTTACATGAGTTGTCTTCATAGTGTTAACACTTATTACTCCCCCTATTCCCCTAAGACGACTTAACCCTCTACTTCCCTTCCCTCCCATTGCCGCAGTAGTGTTGCCCCCTGTCCTGTTGGTCTATAAAGAATAAGCAGGACTCTTATGGGTTAGAAAATAAATCTGGCGAATTTTCTAAAAACACTGCGTATAAAGGTCGGTTGGTCGTAGGCACTTGTGAAACTATATTACTTGGCGAACCTCTTACGAGGAATAGTGGGACGTGCACCCTGCCTCCCTAAACAAAAGTCCTCCATCCACGTACATGGAGGAGGGACTTCTGCCCTCAATCTGTGTACGCAGATTAAGAAAATTTATGTTGTAATTGGAGTATAATATAATCATAAAACTTTGTCAATAGGCACGCAATTATTGCGAACCGAGTAGTTTATTCTCAATCAAATATATTCTCATCTTGGCTCTCGCATTGGCTTCGGTGTCGGCAGTAAATACTTCCTTTGTATCTTTTATGGTGGTTGTCAGTTGTATTTCTAACGAATGATAAAAGGTTTCCAAGTATTCTCCCCTTGGCAACATCTCTCCAAGCTCCGCTACTGTGAAGGCGGAAAACATTAAACCTTTATTCCAAAGTCCCTCTCTTTGTAAAACCCATGTCTTCCCATCATCTTCTGGTAAATCCGTCCAATACCAAATACTCTCCTGCTTCACTCCAAGCTCTTTGAGTTTCTGGGAGTATTCTAAATTGGTTAATTGTTGTTCGAGTTGCATATAAACAAAGCGCTGGCGACCCTTGCGAGGAAACCAGCGTTTGCTTGCAAGGGTACTTGGTTATTTCCTATTTGTCAAATTGATTGTCGCACCTTCCATCTTACGCTATCCAGCAAACCTATGCAAGTAAGTTATCCACAGGTTGCTTTCTTCTATAATATGCCTCTCTTGCTAATCCATTAAAATGTTCTCTTTTGTCTGGATCTGCCATAACTTTTTGATGGTATTTTACCGCAGACTCTAATTGCTTTCTTCTAAACTCTGGGTCATTCTGGTATCTACTTTTAGTATATATTCTTTTGTGTTCTCTAAGTTCCTCCGAAGTATATCTTACTCTATTTTGTTCCAGACAAACTTTGGAACAAAATTTATTTTTGCTCTCCTGACTCGGAACAACCCACATTTCTTCTCTACAACCAGAACAAGATTTATAATATCCTCTACTTCCATTGAGTATGTTTCTATCTCTAATTCCTATACGATATAATCTACTTTCTTCTTCTCTATGATGTTTTCTGCAAAATAAAGAGAGCGATTCAATTCTATTATCAGTCCTATCCTTGTGATGTATCTCTAAATTTTCCAAGGTTCCACAAACCTTACATATTCCACCAAGCAAAGAAATAATTTCTTGGTAACTGCTTTTTTTATTATGCCAAGGACTCGACCCCATATATTTTTTATAAATCTGGTGAACTCTTTGTTTAGAAAACCCGAGCTTCTCACCGATCTCCCTATATGTCCAGCGTTGCTTACGAAGTCTTTTAATTTCTGGTAGATATTCTTTCATTCATTCAGTATGGCAAATGGTTGACTTTTGTCAACAGCTATACTTTATCCACAGAGTTATCGAGAGATTGTTTTAGTAATACAATAACATACCGAAGTTCTGAATCCATTACAGCATTTTCCGTAACAACTCTTTCCAATCTTCCAATAGTATAATTTATATTGTCTGATAATTTATTCCTTTCCTCCGCTCTGGCTTCTTGGATTTCTTCTTCTAATAACATTTCAATTCTCCCACCTTCATTTTCCCCCCAGCGAGTAGCTTCTTCTGCCTCACCCCTTACAATGCCATATTTAATACCTCTTTCTCTACCTTCTCTATATGCTTCATCTATGGATTGGGTAAGGAAGGATTTGAGCATTTTAGATTCTTCGTGTGTTAGAACTCCACGGCAAACATTTCCTATTATACTTTCATCAAATTCCTCTAACTTCTTTTGGGTGAAGGATTGGGTCATATATTATTTATGTTTATTCCATTTCCAATGATTTCTTGTATACACTATCCACAAAGCAATGTTCATAGGTAAAAGTCCCCATGTTGCACTGAAAAGTATCCAAGTAAGCCACAATCCTTGATTCCCCAATCCTACCAACCACGCCCATTTTGTTTTGTTCCCAGCTAATAAAAACATCCAAATTGTAATAGCTGATAAAAGCCAAGGAAGATATTGTATAATTGATTCTTTCATACCTTATAAAGAGAATAACTCACTAACTGATATATCCGTATAACTTGGTGCTTTATTTACGAGTGTCTGTAAATCATTCTGGCATACTGAAGCGTCTTTGTTTGATATAAGACGAGTACGGATTTGAGTTTTTAGTAATGCTATTTTAGCAGCTCTTCCGCTACATTCACCGCAATAATTACCAAGGTATTCGTATCGTACTTCTGTCATAGGGATAGTACGATTGCAACATACACAGCTGGGTTTCATAGTGCGGAGGCAAGGATTTAATACTTACTATGCATTTGCATATGATGCTTATGACACAACCACATTATTTCAAACCAATTTTCTTTTTCATATCCTTTATAATGATGTGCTTCTACATCTATTATCTTACACTTACTACATAGTTCTTTTTTTATCTTCCCCACACGAACCGCATATCTTACAGCTTCTTTAGCCTGTATCTTTTCTTTATTTCCTCCCTTGTAAGTAGCAAAATATTTTTTCCTATTCCTTTCTTTTTGTTTTTTTGAGTCGCAAACTTTGCAGAGAGAACCTATACCTAAACTCCTTGCACCATTCTTAAAAAACTCCTCTCGTGGTTTCTCTCCTTTACAATTTGAACATTTGTATAATTTCATATGTTTACTCCGCATATTTAATTATACCCCTACCAAGCAAGGTCTCCTAATTGAGTTATCCCCTAAACAAAACTCGCCCATAGAGAGCGAGCCAGGAAGATGCCTTTGCGAGATAATCAGCATAACCAGTTTATCCGTTCAGCAAACCCATAAGAAACGATTTTAGCATAAAGTAAAACCGCCCACAAGGGGCGGTTGTCAACAGCTACGCTCCTTCTTCTGTAGATTCTGGAGCGGGTTCCACAGGAGTTTCTGTGGGAGTTCCTACTTCTGGCTCACCATCGTAAAATGTAATCATAGAATTTCGATGATACACTTATATGTTGACCTTTTAATATCTTCTTTTTGCAAATAGGAGGAGATTTTATCCACAAGTAACCCTATCGTTATACCATATTCTTCGGATAAATCATACAGCTTTTCCCCGTTTTTGAATCTCTTGTAGATGTCTTTTATGTTTGTGCCTTTCACTTTGTCTTTTAATTTTACAGGTAAAGCAAACTGCATTATCTATTGGTTTAACTCTGTTCAGGATTAGCTCTCCGCACTTTGAGCAAATAAGAATCATCTCGTAACTGGTGTTTTTGTAATAACTCGTAAGATAATGGTGGCGACACCAGCTACGGTGAGATAACCTCCTGTATTTAATTCTCCCGATAAAGCAAATGCAATACCACCTAATATCTCAAGTACACCAGCCCATAGGGTCTTACTTGCGTACCATTTCTTTGGATTCATTTGAATAACATTATCAATTTCCCGACCTTTATAACTATCTACAGAACCATTCGGTTTTCTAATAACTCCTACATTTGAATTATACCACCCTTGCATTCCTACCTTTGAGCAATCTCTAATCTTACTGTAAATTTGTGCCTTCATCATATTCCGACCTCTTATCTAAACAAGTTTAACATCTTCATCAATACAACCTTTGCTGAAATCAAATAATCGTTTGTGGAGGTGAAAAAGTTATGTCTTACCTTGATATTCCAATCTATCTGTTCTACAGGATTGATATATTGCTTTACAGGGAAGTCTCGATATGCTTCCCAGTGGAGGTGCGTTCCGTTATATGGAGGTATGTTTCTTATCTTAATGGGAACGTATCTACCCATAGAATACACGAATCCTGAATTGCCCATGTAAGCTACAATTTTACCCTGTGAGACGCTTTCGCCCTCTGATACGGGGAATATACTCATACAATGCCAAAACAGCGTGTATAGCCCACTCTTGCCCTTCAGAACTATGCCGTATCCACGTCTTATGTGTTCCATATCCCGTTCATCTAAAAGACGGTTTGGGGTTACTATTCTTTCGACTACACTATCCTCTGTTGCTACCATAGGAGTGCCAAATGGTGCAACGCAATCAATGGCTTGGTGTCCTTCAATGTATCCCTGCGTTATTTTTTGATGGGTGAAAATTTTGTATGGTTTGCAGAATGTATTCATAATGTTGAGTTAAAGTTTATAATGATTCACTCTGTGTAATTATTTCTTGTGTACTTCTTTATGATGTTTTTCACATAACCAGCGTACACTTAATGGTTTTAAATAATCCTCATGGTGTCCTTGCGATTTATTGTTCCCACACATTTCGCATGGAAGCTTCTCAATCTTTCCACTTCGCACAGCATGTCTTAAAATTGACCTCGCCTCAAACTTTTCAGGATATTTTTGAAAAGCTCGTTCACCCATTCGTTTCAGATGCTTCTTTCCCTTATCTGTTTTAAGCCACTCGCTGTGTTGTCTTAAAAGATATTCTTTATTTTTCTCATAATAATTTTTCCGATGAAGGTCATACCATTTTTTGTGAGAAGCTTGAACCTTATCCCTATTTTCTGTACGCCACTTCCTTAGATATTGTTTTCTATCTCTTTTCATACATCCATAATAACATAAAAGAGATTACATAGAAAGAACCATACTTGGCGCTTTTTAATAATTCTCCCCTTAAAATATGGGAAAAGCGCTGTACCCTATATCACGGGCCCAATGTTAAATACTTGTTAACAGGGGATAAATTAAAAGAACCAGTATTTTGTGCGGAGGCAAGGAATCGAACCTTGCAAGCGTCCCTTAGGGTACCCATTTGACACTCCGCATAATTCATAATCTGGGCGGGGGCAGAATTTCCACCCCCGCGATTACGAGGTCCTCCGAAATTCGGAGTACCTTAGCATGTCTCTGGTGGTTCCTCACCGTTTTGGTTGCCCTCTTGTGGCTCACCTCCTTCCTTCGGTTTTATCCTTGCTTGAGCATCTTTGACGACACCAGTGATTGCCTCTAAGGATAGACCCAGAACGAAAGCCGAACGGCAGGTAAAGGTCATATCCCCTTTGGAATTTTGGAAAGCGTTCCAAAACATTGCGTCAAAGTAGGTCATCAGACGTGGCTCTACGGCTACGTTGACCATTACCTTGACGACTTCAACCACCAACGCTTCGAGTTCGGGACTGATGACGACCTCGACTGGGAAGTGCTGACGAAAGTATTCCTGCAATATCTCGGAGACCACTTTCTCTGCGTCAAATGCGTTCTTACTCTTTTCGGTTTTATCTCCCTTCTCCTTCGGTGGTTCTTTCAAGTTATCCAGCTCCTTCATTTGTTCAATCAAGATTTCAACGGTGGCCTTCTGGTCATTATTTTCTCCTTCTCGTTCCATCTTAGTATATCCTTTCTATCTCAGTAATGTCCATCAAGACATCTTTAAAGACACCACCGTAAATCCAACTAGCAAGCCCAGTGTAAA
>SDBT01001470.1_pt1 | contig 41615 bp, 23 predicted proteins | sample 2277101 | NCBI WGS metagenome assembly SDBT01 (sample SAMN10404973, study PRJNA504765) | marine sediment metagenome | isolation source: marine sediment core GS10_PC15, 103 cmbsf | place: Arctic Ocean: Southern Knipovich Ridge | collected 2010 | reverse complement strand
GCCTTCAACACTAGCGCCTACCATATCAATTTTACTTTCAAGCTCCTTATTAAGTGTAATTAATCTATCATCAACTTTAGCAACAGTTTCAGCAATAATGTTAACTTCATCTGCTCCTACCGCACCACCAGTGGCATTTTCAACTTTGACAGTAATATCTGAAACAGCGGCACTTATTGCTGAGGCAATATCACTGGCGATAGTTCCAGCATCGATTATGACCTCAATGGTTGGGTCTTCAATTACGGCGGTGAATATTTTGTCTTCAACTGGTAAAGGCGTTTGATCTACAGATAACACTTTGTCTTCCACTTTTAATATTCTATCTTCTACTTCAAATATTTTATTTTCTACTTTTAACTCAGTTTCTTCTACTTTCAATTCAGTGTCTTCTACTTTCAATTCAACATCTTCTACAGTTAATATTTTATCTTCTACTTTCAATTCTGTTTCCCATAAAACTCTCAATTCTTCGACATCTAATTTTATTTTCAAAGTTCCGCGTAATGCTTCTGTAGCCACATCTGATTCTACAACACCGCCGTCTGCAAAACTTTTAGGGAATACAACCTCACCTTTTTGTAGGAAAGCAGGCCCTGATTTGTTTACAAAACCACCATGATGCATTACACGCATAGAATCTATAGAACCACCAGCTTTGAGACTTGGTAAACCTTTTCTACCAATTAATTCTTTTTCATAATCTTCATCTAATCCCTGTTCTCTTTGTTTTTCATAATAACCTTTCAAACTTTCATAAAAAGAATCTTTTCTTCCTTGCTCATCTTTTATTTTACTTCCGGGTCTAAAAAGCCACCAATCTCTTAAATCAAGCATCTTTTTATCAATCCAATTAGCACCTTCTCTTTCTTTAATATATTTAGTTAATTCCCTACCATAAGGAGCGCCTATACCGTATTTTTCTCCTTCTAATATAGTATCTTTTAATGTTTTGTCCCAATCCCCTTCTGTTTTCTGGCCTCTCCATGCATTCATTATATGATCTAACTGCCAAGCTCTATTCCCCATGGTTACTTCTTTCATACGCCCATATTTATCCCTAGAACCCTGTGCCGTGATCATTAAATCCATATAATTTTCACCGGCACCTATTTTTGAAAGAATCTCGCCAGTATATGTAAGCTGTCTTAGTACTAAATTTTTTCTTTTGTCTAAATCAGGATATTTTGTTTTTAATGCTTTTTTATCGTCTCCAAAATAAACGTCATATAAAGCTTTAGCATTTCTATGCATCTGCACAAACATTTTCTCTTGTGATTGTAATTTTCCATAATCCTCAGGACTAATCTCTATCTCGGTATCCTTATAAGATTTTATAGCAGCTTTCTCAAATTTCTCAGTCAATTCTTTCTGTTTCTTTAAATATTTTGGATCACCAGGAAATAATCTATTTACATTGCGCAACGCTTCCATAGATTTTTTGTGCGCATCTTCTTTTATGTTTGGCTTCACCATACCTGTTAATTCTGTTCTTGCTTTTTTCCGGTCTTCCACTTTCTTTTTGTACGCCGGGTCGTCCATACCAGAATATCCTTTTTTAGGTACAACCGCCTTTAGATCTTCATCTGATATAAAACCCTCTCTAGTAGACCAAAGAGGTACACTTCTATGAAAGTCTCCTTGATAACCACTAAGAAGGGTGTGTACATTCTCCCACGGTATTCCGAACTCGCCAAATGCTTTTCTTTGTTCTACCATACCTTTCTTAGATGCTGCAAATCTTTCCTTAAGTTTCTTAGCTTCTGCTTGCTGATCTTTCATTTTCTGTCTGGCTTCCGCAGGACCACCATGCCCTACCGGCAGACCATCTGGTCCAAGTCCTTGTTTCTTAAATAGATAAGGATCGCTTCTTCCTGGTACCGGAGATTTAATAGCTGTGGTGTCTTCTAACACCGCTGCATTCGCCTTTTTCATTGTTGCTACCCACGACTTACTATCTTTACCTGGGGTATCTTCTTTATCTGGGCTTATTTTTTTACTCAGGGCTTCGTGTGCTTTTATTCCCTCAATAATTTTATCTTTTTTCTTAGTAGCTCCTATAGATTTAGTAGTCGCAGTAATTTCTTCTTTTTGACGCATAAGATCTTTGACTACCGCTGCTTTAGCGTCTCCAAAAGTTCCCCGGCGCTTCAGATCCTCAGCTACTGCTGTTTTAGCGTCTCCAAGAGAACCCAAAGCAGACCCTACTTCTTCCTGATGTCTTTTAAAATCTTCAATACCAGAAACTTCTTGTACTCCTTGTGCATCCCCAGTAAAATATCTTACTCCATCAGCACTTCTTTGTCCTGGAGCTAATTTCTCTTTGTCTGTTAATCCTGTAAGCCTTTGTGTCTTACCTGTAGCAAGAGACTCAAACATACTTTGTTCGCTTTGGGCTTTAACTTCCATCTCTCGTGCTTTTGCAAGCTGTGCCTGTATTGCTTTTGCTTCTTCGGCGTCTTTGGGGTAATAAGTTTTGCCAGTAACAGAATCATAAATAGATAGTGTTTTACTATAACGAGTAACTCCTTTTGCATCTTTTGTACGTTCGTAACCTTTCCATCTCTCAGCTGGGTCTCCTCCTAAATTCATCCCCATCATATTAGGAATCAAGTCAAGGCCCTTTTGTCCTAGGCCTCTAACAGGAATTTTATCTTCTGTTGATCCGCCTTCACCGAAGATACGACCACCTGCAGCAAACGGTGTAAAATCAAGAAGTTGTTTTTGTGCGCGCGTGTCTTCTACCCACTGCCTTGCTAGTTTGGACATACTATTAACAATTTTAGGATCTTTAGCGGCAGTGGCAAACTCTACTGCTTCTCTAAAGTACTGACCTTCAATCGTTCGGAAGGGAATTTCATCCCATACGGCTTCAGTAGCATTTGGAAGTTTCGTTAATTTAAATAATTCTTCTACTTCTGCCTTCTTTACCGTCCGGGCGGCTTCATAATGTTTTACAGACTCAGGATTATTATATAAAAACTTACCTTTTTCAATTGCTTTATTAGTATACCCACTCGTAATAGATTCTACTTCTCCAAGAATTTTATTTACATTCTTGAATCTATCTGCAATATCTCCAACATTCATCCCATCTTTTACCATTTGTTCTACCGGAGTACCAATGCTTTTTGTAAAACTATCAATAGATTGTTCTCTCAACGAAGGCATTTGCTCAGCATACCATCCTGGTACATCTGTTGTTGATGCTTGAAGCTTACTTACTTTTTGTGATGGTATACTATCTCTTATAGCTTTAAACAGATCAGGCTTCGCTTTTCCGGTAATATTTACAGCCTTTGAACCAACCCCTGGTTTTAATGCATTATAAGCAGTTGCTCCTCCAGCAACAGCTTCTAATATACCTGTTGTTACCCCCATACCGCCTCTGCTAATATCTTCCTTTATCATTCCTCCTATAGCCTTTAAACCTTCCTTGGAAGCCATGGCTTTAGCCATGTCAGCTCCCTTTCCAAGTGTTCCAAACAATCCATGTTCTTTTAAACTTCCACCCATCTGCCCAGCTAAGTTAGCTAAATCTGCTGGAGTTTTAATAAATAATCTTGTGGCAAGTTCTCCTGTAGCCAAAGCACCCTGAGTTGCAAAAATTTTTAGTTGATCAAATCCAGAACTGGCATCAGGTAATTCTTTTGCTTTTGTAATTCTTGCATCAGACATCACTTTTATAAACTCATCTATATTACCTACATTTTTACCAAGTGTATTGCTGATAAATCCTCCGCCATCTTGAAAAGCAGGAACCCCGTGTTTGTTCATTGCTTCTAAAGCACCATACCCTATTCTCTGAGCAGCCGCAGCTCTTACTACGAATTCTCCTGGGCTTAACATAGCGGGTACTTTATCTTCTCTTGGACCACCTTCACCAAAAATTCGACCGCCCGTTGCCATTCCCTCTGCTTCGACTTTTTTCTCTGGAAGTTTTTCTGTTTTTTGATCTATTGATGTAAGCAGCGCTGTTTGGGCTTCTAATTCAGTTCTTTGGTCTACTAAACTTTGTCCTATATGACCACCGTCTGCTACTGATTCAGCTGTACTCGCAGTTTCTTGCGCAATCTTATCCAACAATTGTTTGTCGGTGTCTGCCGCTTTATATATCTTCTGTAATCCCTCTTCTATAGCTCCTTGTCTTTGATATAAATGTATACTTCTATATTGTTCTGGTCCTGCTTCCATTATAGCAGCTTTCTCAGCTTTATATTCTTTGGTAGAAAGCTCACCTTTACCTGCTTCAAGCGCTAACAATGCCTGCTTCTGAGTAACTACATCAGTTGATTTTTCTAGCATCTCAGAAATAGCTGTCATTAACTCATCTATATCTCTTTCTAAATCTGAACCTGCTTCTGCCTTATACCTAGCTTCTGATAAATCCGCAAGATGTTGTTCATAAACCCCTGCTTGTCTTCTTAATTGTTCATTGGCTCTTGCTTGTTTTTCTTCTTCCTGCGCTCTTCTTCTATCTTCAGGTAAATTAAGTAGACGTCTAGAAACATCATATTCTTCTTGACCAGTAGCTGTCATTAATTGTCTTTTAAGCTGTGCTTCCTCTTTTTCCCATCTAGTAGATCTCATATGACGTAATTGTACACCTACCATACCGGCTTGTTGTTCTTCTTCTACGGAAACTGCTACTCTTGCTTCTGATCCCCCGCCGCCAAATAATCTAGCAATATTCTCTCTGTATTGTCTTACTCCCGGTAAAGCCTCTGTAAACTCTTGTATATGAACATCCCTCATGCCTTTATCCAAGCCCTCTGCCGCTTTCGAAACCGCGCCTAAAGATTCATCTAACCTATTAAGCTCATCAATGACAGATTTTTGAACCTCGTCTAAAGCCTTAAGGTGTTCTTTTTGCATTTTTAAAGCAAGATTAGAATCGCCCATAACTTTTGTAAACTCTTTTTGGGTGTCTAAAGATCTTTGTTCTTCTTCCTTATCATATTTAAATTTTTCTTCCTGCTCCTTAGCCGTAGTTAGCGAGGTCAGAATAGCTTGTACTCTTTCACTATGCTTTTTATATACGGAATAAAGCTCTTCTGCTTGCTCCTCTTGCTGACCGCCCCTAGTGGCAAACCTAGTTCTATCTTCTTGTTGTCTTATGACAGTACCTTGTATAGTAACTGCGTGACCTGTAATTATTGCTTTTATCATGTCTTCTGTAACAACATTACTTCCTTCTCTTCCCTGAATAAAGCTTTCTCGGCCTGCCTCTTGCGCATCAAAACTTTTCCTAACTTGTTTGAAATACTCAGTACCGACAGTCATTGCTTCTTTAAAAGGAAATTTCCCACGAATTTGTTCACCTAGATCCTCGCCTTCAGTGGTTTCTTCGCCTCTCAACCCTCTAAAAAATTTTCCTTGTTCAGCTACCTGCATCTTAATCAAATCTTGATACTCCTTCGTTCCGAATCCGCTTCCTTTTTTACCAAAAACATCTACCCTCTTCGACAGCTGTCTTTCATAAAGGGCTGCATATTCTTCATACTTCGGGCCTTTTCCTCTAAATTCAACCAGTTCAAGCTCTTTACCACGGATTATCCCTGGTAATTTATCAAAACTTTTTTGCAGCGCATCTATATCTAATCCCTCCATTTGTGCTGCAACATCCTCCCGTACTTTACTCGCGCGTTTTTCATAATCCGCTTTAAATGCTTGACCAGCATTCTTAAGCTCCTTCAGCGCTACTATTCCTATCTTCTTAGGATCCTTTGTAGCTGCTACCTCTTTCACTACAGTCTTTACAGCGTCTCTCATTTTCAGTACTGAATCTGGTAGTTCTCCGCCCGTAAGTCTACTAAGTAATTCAAAAGCAAGATAAAGACCCATAGTACCTGCACCCAAAGCTTTGATACTGTCTTCTGTCATCCCAAAGGTTCGTGCTAATTCAGACATACCAACACCTAAACCCGCAAAAGTTGCTACCTGACCGTATAAATTAGCTGAAGCACGTTCTCTTTCCAGTGCTTCTTTAGTAACCACTATATCTTCCTGTCTCTTACGAATTTGACCTTCAGGCACACCTAATTTCATCTCTTGATACATCCGCGCTTCCATTACCTTTATCTGTTCCTCATATTTCACTATGGCATCATTAGAATATTTTTTATTAAAACCCGTCCATATAGCAATTGCTAATAATGCTTTTTGAGCTGTTTTGGTGTTTATTCTACTTGTACCTAAATGTTCTTTCTGTAAAGAAACCAAATCTTTAGTGTTATCCGTAAAAGAACCAAGCATATCACTTCTAGAAGGTAATACTGTATATAGTTCAGTTTCAAGTAAATCTCTTACATTTGGAACAGAAGGCCCTGTTGTGGCCTTACCTATCTCTTGTTTAACTAAATTCAATAACTTAGATACATCTGTTCCTGCTGGAAATGCTCTTTGTATAAATTCTTTCGGTAAAATATCTTTCTCATAGTCAAATCCTATTGGGCCGCCGCCAACCATTTGAACTTCTTTTAGCGCTCTAATACCCCCCTCCAACCCTGCTTTTTTAGCCAATCTTTGCGACAATATATCCATCTGTTTGTTTATAAGCATAAGCGTTCTTGGCTCTACACCACCGCCCTCATGCCTTCTTCTCTCACCTAATCTCTCTAATGCTTCGGCCATTTCCCTTGGTGTTGTTGCTTCCTTACTTTGATTTGTTATCCATGCCTCAACAGCTGGTGGCCAGCCTTGACTAGCTAAGAGATCGTCTATACCCTCTGCCATTCTCTTCGTATTACTTGCCGTATCTTTTGCATGCACAACTAAATCAGCTTGTTCAGGTAAAACCCCTCTTGCTATAGCCTGTGTATAATCTGCTAAATCCTTTTCATCTATAGTAACATCAAAATCTTGTGAATATTGTTGTATATTCTTCAACCATTCTTTACCAGCAGCCACTTTTTCAAGACGTGTTATCATTCCTTTTCGCGTAGTCATTAATTCTTTAGCTATTGCAGATAGCTGTCTAGCCACAGGGGATGCTTGATAAGAAAGTTGTTGTGTAGTTAATTGAGAACGATCTCTGACTCCCAGATCTATTCCACCAACCATGTCTTCGGGCATTCCGGCAAGCTCACCTGCAACAACTCTTACTGCGTCTAATCTTTCCTTCTCAACAGCTATAGCTTCTTTAGTAACACGCATACTTTGTTCCATAGCTTTAGTCATGTCCACCCAAACAGCTCTATATTGAAAAACTACTTGATTATTTTTTAATAATTCTTGCAGCTCTTTAATTTCGGCAGTAGTCTTTGGGTCTATTTTAAGATCAAGTTCTCCGCCTTCTCTAACTTTTGCAAACAGCTCTCTCTTCTTATCATATTCCTCCATAGGGTCAAAGAAATATTTCTTTATGTCTTCTCCCCAACCTTTTTGGAAAGGAGACTCACCATAACCAATTCCTGGAGTATATCCTTTAGACCCTTGTAAAACAGTAGATGTTGGTACATCACCAAAAAATCTTTCGCCGAGAGAGAAATCACGTTTAAAATCTTTTTTACTTATGCCTCTTAATCCAGCAGAAGCACCAGCAACAAACTCATTAAATTGATCTATATTTGAAGCAACCTCACTTTCTAACGCTCTGGATGGAAATATAAACTCGACCATGTCTTGCATACTCTCATCAAAAGGTCTTGTTTCAACTTTGAGAGTTTTAGTGTTAAAATACTGAGCCATGGCTGTAAAAGTATCGTCTGCATTCTTTTGAAATCTTATAACAGCCTGTCTACTATTCATATCAAGCTCATCAGCCGATGGTAAAAACGTAGCTAAATAAGATTGTCCTCTATAAAGTTTTGTTGTTGGTTTTGTCCTTGGCACACCTTTTTCAGTAACGGATTGTAATCTTGCTGCAGTAAGTTCTCCTATTGCGTCTATATCAGATTTAAATTCAGGGGCCAAGGTTTTTAAAATTTCTCCGCCAATTATGTCTGCAGGTGTTACTTTTCTAATTAAATTAAATCTAGGCTCAATATCAATCATTACTTCAAAACCTTTTTGTAATTCAGGAGTAGACAGTATACTAGATATAGTGTCCGTATCTAAACCCACTAAATTCATATCTTTTATAACTCTTACATAATTACTATACATCTCATCGAACAGCGACTTCGCTTCTGCAATACCTTCAGTTAATTTTTTTAAATCAGCGTCAACAGCTGTAGATAAAGGGTATTGTGCTTTTATTTGATTTAATTTATTAAACTTTTCTACAAGCTCATCTATAGCAGCAGCAGGAGACAATTTTACAAGATCTCCAGCTGCCTCGCCAACACCAAAAGGTATTTCTTTTAAAATATCCCTAAATATAGCTTTCCACTTCTCTCCTCCGCCCTTAGTAGTTAGATCAAGTGCGTACCTAGACGCAATAGTTGCATCCAATCTTGCTCTTTCGTCTTGATTTACTCTCTTTGCAATTTCATTATATTTATTATAACTATCCGCACTTCTTAATATAGCATTACCATATTCATCATAACCAGCAACAGTAGCCTGACTTTGTTTAGCCGTTGTGTTGGCGTACTTTCTAGATGCCTTAATGGCCTTATCCATCTCTAGAATAGGGCTTACAAAACTGCCTAATTGTTTTCTTTTTTCAACAGTTTTGGGATCTTGTAGTTTACTTATATCCTCTAACTGCTTTTCTAAGTTTTTATATGCACTAATTTGTCTTTGGATACTCTCTAATTGTGAATCACTTTGTCGTACTGCGCCGTATTGCGCTTTTTGAAAATCTATAGCATTCTTTGTTATTCTATTGTAATAACCAGAACCAGAAGCTAAAGCCTTATAAAAAACAAACAACGAAGTAATCAACGGCGCAAACGCTTTAAGTAGACCATAACCAGTTTCTTTCAATTTTTCCATACCACCTAATTGTGGTGATATATTTGAAACAAAAGAAGTAAGTAACTTTTCTCCACCAGCACCAAGCACATCACTTATTCCGCCCAAAACAATATCAGCTGTCTCTTCTACTGATTTTCCTGCAATATATAAACCAGCGGATAAAGCACCTTCAATAACATCAGGTATGCTAGTACCTAAAGATATTGCGAACTCCGCGAGATTTTTTATAATACCAGCAGATCCTAAACCTTGTATGGTTTTGCCTACATTTTTCACACCTTTCTCAAGAATTCCGGCAAACTTACCTGACCCAACTACCATATCACCTAAAACTGCATTATATCCTTCTCCAAGTCTTTGTATTAAAAATTTAGTTACTCCAAGTGAAGTATGTAGCTCTCTAAATCTTGTGGCTGTTTCCTCTCCTCCTTGTGTGTATTGAACAGTCGTTTTTAAATTTTTAGCATAACTTTTTCCTTCACCAACCCCCAACAGTTCATACTGTGCATCGCGGAATTCGCTACTAAGACTCCTGAATATACCAGAAACCTTAGCTCTTCCAATTAACATGGCATCAAAAATGCTTTTTATTACCCCTTCACCTTTTGAAAGATATGTAAAAACCCCAGTTACTGCTGCCAGTGTAGCTTTTACTGAACCAGGCATAGCAGAAAATGCTTCAAGCATTACTTTAGAAGCATTTATACCAAACTTGAAAGTAGGCATAAGTATTTTACCAAACTCCATTGAAACTTCTGTAGCAGCTACCTTCAATTGCTCCATTTGTTTGTTGTAAGTCTTCATTAATTCAAGATTACGACGCTCTGCAGAACCTTTGGCGTTGGTACTATGTTCGATAGCTTCCAAAGCTTCATCCCAATGATCCATCAAAACTAACAAGGCATTATACTGTCTCGTACCACCTATAGCTTGGGAGATATTCATTTTCTGCGCACTAGTTAGATCTTTCCATGCATCAGAAAGATCATTAAGTATGTCAAATCCAGATCTTAATTCCGCGCCACCAGTTAGAACTGGAATATTTAATTTCATTAATTCTTTAGGCGCTTTTTCTGAAGTTAATCTTCTGAAGATAAATCTTAAAGAAGTACCTACTTCCTTACCACTTTGTCTTGTGGTTGAACCTATAGCAGCGATCACACCATTCAACTGATCAAAAGAAAACCCAGCATTCTTAGCAGCAGCTGCTGATTTTTTAAGCGCATTGGCCATATCATCAGCTGTAATAGCATGACGTGCTTCTACTTCACTCCAAGAATCTAAAAATCTTACAACCCCCTCTCCTTCACTACCATATATTTTCATCGCAGCGGTTAACGCTTCAGTAGCTTCTTTAGCAGACAAACTTGTAACATTAGCCGCTAAAGTAGAGATCCTTGTTCTGTCTATAACCTCAGCCTGGCTCAAACCTTGTTGAGCAAAAATTCTCATACCATCAAGAACTTGTTTTATAGAAACACCATATTGTTTAGCAAAACCTACAGCGGCTTTTCCTAAAGTATCAAAATTAGTTTCTAATGGGCTCATAACCATTCTTAATCTGGCTATAGATTCCTCTATATCACCCCATATACCAATTGTTTCTCCTAATTTTCTCCATCCGCCATAGACTATTTTAGAAGCAACTCCCCATTTCGCAGCACGCGCAATAGCTGCTTGAAAGGTTTTATTCCCTCCTTGAGTAAATTCCATTAAATCTTGATATTTCTCTTTAAATATACCTACCCTTTCACCAGCAAAATTTATTGTGTCTGCCCACTTTTTAAAGTGAGCGGCGGTTTCTTGTATAACGTCCCCTGATTCACCAAATATAGGCATTTTATAAGTATAGCGTACTCCTGCTGCCGGGCCCCCTAAATCCTCAGTTCTTCTGTAATATTCCCTGACCATTTGTAAGTTTCTACCGTGCATAGCTTTCTGAAATTTTGGAGTAAGCCATCTAGGAATTTTAGCTAGTCCCATATCGCCTTCCATTCCAGGCGTTACTTTCCCCATCAATTTCTTTGGATCAAACGCCACATAAGCAGATTCAAGGTTCTTTATGTATTTTAAAGTTTCTTCTAAATTCTTTTTCTCTACTACATCTTCTCCCTCTTGAAATTTAAATCTCAAAAAATCCTCTAAGGCAGCCCTTATTTTAGATATGTTTCCAATTACTTTATCAAATCGCCAAGCATTTTGGACTTCTTCACCCACTCTTTTAAATTTATCAGCATTAGATAGTATCTCAACCATACCCTTATTAACTTCTGATAAACCAGAAAATACTTCTCTTGCTTTCTGAATAGGCGCTGTTAATCGTCCGCCCGATACCACATCTCCAACTACACTTTTTTCAAACAGTTCTCGTAATTTAGGTGAATCTCCCAATGGTTCTTTTGATTTTTGTAATAGTTGAGCTGGTGTCATATAAAGATCTGTTGCCTCAGCAAGATCTGGTGACACAAATCTTCTTCGGTGTGTGTATATATCGGTAGGTTTACCAAGCCCTCTCTTCATGAACGCTTGCATTTCATTTACTGCATTTTGCATTTTTCTATATTCATCACCAGCAGCACCCTTGTCTCCAGCACTGAGAAGCTGGTCATGCATACTATCAGCACTCTCCGCTATCTTTAGATAATAATCTCCTACAGCTATTCTATAATATTTCCAGGCTTTTGACATCTCAGCTCCAGATATTTCTTCTGTGCTTCTGAGCTGTGACAATAATTCCATAAACACTTTGCCTTTTCCTTTTGGGCCTGTTGCTTTGATATCAGACAACACATCCTTTACTTGATCACTCATACTGGTAAAATCTAATGTGTCAAAACCCATTTTACCAACATCTGCCCAATAATCTTTTGCAGCCGTGTGCATCAACTTTAAATTTTCAAGATAAGCCCCTACTTCCTTACCTCTAATAGGCGCTTTAGGTAATGAATATTCCTGGAACTTTTCATATTTAGCAGATTTAAAATGACTTGGGTCTACCCTCGGCGGCATCCTGTCTTTTCCACTATATGACACTTCGCCAAGCCATGGGTATCTTTTAACTTCCTCGTAATAACGTCTTCCGCCTTGTAATAATTTTTGGCTTTCTAACTCTGACAAACCAGAGTACTGACCTTGTTTGGCTCTTTCTTGGCGCTTTTCTTCCATCCTCGCTAAATCTTCTGGATGAGTTGCGGGCGCAAATTCTCTTGTAGGTTTAAATTTTCTGCCCTCTTCCAACCGACGTGGATACTTTTGTTCCCACGCTTCTCTTTCTTTAGTTTGTTCTGCTTGTATTCTCTGTCTTGCTTCAGCAACAGCTGCCAGATCTCTTTCTAATCTAGCCGCATCAAACTTAAATGTCACAGGAGCCATATTCTCTAAATCTTCTCTATCATAAAACCATGCTTCACCTTTCAGAGCCTTGGCTGCAATACCGTTTGCCTCTGCCACTGCTGCCATATATAGATTTAACTGAGAAGCAGTTTCTTCTAACTTTCTTCTATCTTCCTGAGTAATAATTCCTTTCTTCTGCAGCTCTCCTAAATCTTTTATCTCCCCTACTTCAGAAAGTCTTGACACCATGGAACCACTTACAGTTTTTATATCAATTATAGTGTCGTCTATTAAATTATCTGCCTCATCCTTACGTTGTCTAATTAAATCAACCATTCCAGAAACATTCACTTCAAATAAATCATTCCAATATGTTATTATTCTTTCAATATCATAATCATAAGTTCCTTCTGCCATGGCCTCTTCTTTTACTTGTTTACCAATCACTTCATGCAATGCTGTGCCTATCATACTAGTAGATTCAGCTCTAAATGATATCCCTTTTTCCCCCTTTGCAGGAGCCATCCTTTTCATTATAGATTGAATTTGTGCTTCTGTAAATTCATCACCCCCAAATTCACCCTTATACCCATAAGGACCGCCACCTAATAATGAACTAGCTGCAAATATATCCGCTTTAGTAGCTGCCTTAGTTCTAGTTGGTCCTGTTTTCTTTTGCAGTTCCCTCAATTCATTAATATCATATAATGCCCCACCTGCACCTACAGCATCTATAGCTCCTTGAGCAGCACCAACAGGAGTAAAAGAAAGACCTATACCATCTTTCACACTCTCTATATGTACTCTTATAATCTCACCATCATAACCAGTAAACATACCTCTACCGCCACCGCCGATACGAGGTGGTTCTTGATCTGGGTCTCGACCCATTTGATCGTCTGCAGCTTCACGTTGACGCCTGGCATTGTCAGACTCTCTTATTCTAACTTTTTGTTCCTGGCTTTGTGCTCTTGTAATTGGTACAATTTGCGAGGATATTTCATCACCTAATGAAGTTTGTATTTTTTCCAACGTGGGCAACATGTTCTCTATAAACGCGCCTTCTGTTTCTTTGAAATGCATAGCATATATAACCTTTTCCAATTGAGCCAGCGCATAAGTTTGTTTTAACAACGGTTCTACTAATTTATTTACAGCAGCAACATGTTCTTTCTCGCCTTGTTTTCCTGGCGCATAGTCTTCCCTCTTTTCTAATGACTTAGCATATTCATCTATAGCAACAGCAGCATCTTCTATGTCAGTTTTAGCCTTGTCACTAAGCATAGGTACTCCGGCAAGCCTTGACATTCTATCGACATCTGCCTGTTTTCTTCTCTCAAACTCTCTAGGACCTTCTCCTGATCTTTTTCCTAAAATATCAGCAAATACTTTAGGAAGCCCGGCTGCACTTTGTTTAAACTCGACAACTTTCTCACCTAACTCTCCAAAAGTGCTACGTACATCAGTAGAATATCCTTCCTTTCTAATATCATCTAAATAGGATTGAACTTTTAATTGATCTTGGTGTATATTCTCTAAAGTACTCAACACCATCTGATTATAAGCACCACCAGACCCAGCTCTTTGTCCTGCTTCTCTAAAATCTCTAGCAATACTTTGAGCCACGCGCTGCGCAGTAAGATAATCATCTGTTACCTTTTTACCTGCTGCTGCCACTCTTTCTGGTACCTCTATATCTCTTTCAGAAGTTGCTTCAAATCTTCCCGCAATTGATTTGGGTGTCGTACTAAAACCTCTATACTTATAAAAAGGCATAGCCTCATTAGTCAACCTACCGACGTCTATATTTTCAACTTCTCTAGCTCTCCCCTGCCGCTCAAATTCAACTCTTTGTTTTGCCCATACTTTTGGATCAGTTACACCAGGGGTGAAATCATATAGTTTTCTCTGTTCTTCATCAGTTAAGGATTTTATTCTACTTACCCACGCATCAACAGCATCTTCTTCAATTTGCTTAGCCATCTCAACTAAAAATCCTTCAAATCCTATCTGTTTCACGGCCTCATCTATTGCGGCGGTTCTTTTACCCGTGCCGGAAAAAGTCATCTTCGGTAAACCTTTTGCTTCTCTTATCTGAGTAATCTCCCCTATAATATCAGCAGTAGACATCGACCCCAATCTATTCTTTATCTCTGCCTCACTCGTTTTCGCAAATTCATATAACTGTTTATAATCTTCATTAGCTTGCATGGCACCGAGACCTATTTCTTCAATTAATTCCATAGCGCCTTTCTGCCCGGTAGATAAAAATTTTGCTATAGATCCGGCTACTGCTTTGTCTGAAGCTAACTTAACATCCATACCTTTCTGCGTTGCAAATCTTTCTAATTCATTTATATAAGTATGTATTTCTTCTTCTGGTTTTAGTTCACCAAACATTCCTAGATTTTTAGGCCATCTTTTTCTAAAACTACTAGAACCTTCTGTTCTATATTCTTTATCAGAGTCAATCATTCCGCCGCCGAAACCCATACGACGTTCAGCAACTCTATGTATTCTATAAATTGCCTCTGTATCAGACCCTAAATGTAGTTTATATAATTGTGCTAATATAGCATCCGCATATTTTTGTTCAAATAAATGTTGTTTTAAAGCGTTCTCTACAAGAGAAGCTATCGGTGCTTCTAACTTATTTAAAGCCATTATTATAGATTCAGCATTAGCACCCTCAGCTTGGGTTGCGATATCCACAGCTGACTCAATATTCTGTAAATACTGATGTTCTCTTACAAAATCTTGGGCTACTTGTTTTAACAGACTCCCTAATACTTCAGGTTTAACAGGACTTTCTCCTAGAGCCATGCCCTCCTCAACCCTCTTGCCTTTAAATTCTGCCATTAATTCACCCAGTATGGTCAGTATTTCAGCAGGTCTCAGGAAACCCATTGTTTGTGTGGCTTCGGGTCTTTGTAGAAACTCATATCCTTTTCTAGGTTCCCACTTCTTTTCCGACCCTCTCAGGATATCTGCAAGGGGATATTTTTGACTTGTACTAGGAAGTACTTCTTCAGAAGTCCATTTAGTTCTCCAAGCTTCAGCAGTGCCGGGTCTAAACTCAGTAACTGCTTTGAAATGTTTTTCTATTTCACCTCTGGCTTCTTTCAAAATCCCAGAATGTATTTGAATTTGATCTCCATCAAAATCAAGTTTTTGTTGTACAGCAGTGTATTTTGGTAAGACATCTGAAATAACTTTGTCTAATGCGTCTATTGTTTTTGTTAATTTTTCTATCGCATCAGTTGGAACACCCAGCCCCATATCAACATCTCTTTGTAAAGACTCTCTTCTCTCAAATAATTTAGTTCTTATTCCTTCTTCCCCTTTCTTGGTACTAAGGAGCTTTTCCATTTGTTTTTGAAATCCTTCTGGCCCCCCAAGCCTCATTTCTGGGACACCTGGAACTTGTAATGCATATTTTTGAATATCTCTATCACCTTCACGTGGTTTTAATATTTTAGCTTTATATGGTTGTACAGTAGAAGTACCAGTAAAAGGATATCTAATACTTTCTATGTAAGGCTGCAATTCGCTCGCTATAAAAGCCAGCAGCTCTTTCTTCATTATTTCATAATCTTCTGGCTCCTCTTTAATCTTAGTTATTTTAAGCGCTTCCTTTAAATCCTCCTTATACTTCATCATCTCTGCTAAGTTAGATTTTTGCATTTGTTCAGGTATTCTTTTCTTGTATACACCTCTTTCGTCGCTAATACCATATTTCTTTTCAAAAGAAACAGGAATTTTCTTTGCAATACGTTCTGGAACACCTAATTCCGTCTGTTCTAAAACTGGCACGCCTATGTTAATATATTTTTCTATAACTTTACGATGGTCTTCTCTTATATCCTCTATCGTATCAGCAATTGCTAAAAACTCATTAGAAAACTCTGACATATCATCTTGGGCGGCCATCTGTTTTAATGCTTGACTAAATAACTTTAAGTCTTTGGTTTTATCAACAACAGCAGTAGTAGCCTTAGCCATATATGTAGGTGCTTTTCTTAAAAACATAGTAGAAGCTATTGACCCTTTCTTGCCTAGAGCCACTTTAGCTAACTCCTTCATATAATCAACTTTGGCTTTTTCTAAATTAGATAACGCACCTGCAATAACCTCTTCACTAGTAATTCTCACTTTCAGATCATCCATAAAAACTTCTAATGGGGCTGTACCTTCCTCTTCTAAAAGTTTACTAAATCTACTAGGAGCATCTCCTAAATCTGTACGGGTGCCGCCTAATCTCTTAGTTTCAGGATGCGGGCCAAGTAATATATCAATTATTCTATGTATTGCTAGATCGTATGCGTCTTCCTCACTCTTTATAGTGCCTTTTTCCTCGAAAGCACCTATTTTTCTTTTAAGAAATTCTTCAATATATTCTAATTCAGTTATGCCTTGTTCATAATCCTTTCCTACTCTGCCATAATATTTATGTTCTTTTTCAGTCCGGTAAGCTTCCTCAACAGGAAGACTTCTTAAGCCTTCTTGTAGTTGTGCAAATACGTCTTTTCTACCCTGTAATCCCCCTTTTCGGCCTTCTAAAACAGAACCAACTATTTTGCCAGGTAAATATCTCTCAATATCTTTTCTGTCTAATCCCTTACCTGTAATAGATTTTTCAGCTTTCTTTGCCATATTGATGACATGCTGTAACCTTCTTACAGGGGTTTCCATACCATACTCACCAGCAACTAAAGGCTCAGGATATGTTTGTCTAGCCAGAGGTCCTGGTATATAGAAAGGCTCTGTAGTCATTTCTCCTTCAGGGCCTTTGCCTGTAGGTATCTCAGTCATAAATGGAGTTGGATATTTTTCCACATCTAAAATAGTACCGGAAATTATCCTTTCCCCTTTTTCACCCGGCTCGCCAAATCTACCAGAATGTTTTTCAAACTCCTCCAATTCTTTTAGAGGAATAACATTCATGATTTTCTTTATTTCATTTGATTTGATCCTTCCTAATTCTGACACATCCATCATTTGTAAAGTTTTTAAATATTCCCAGTGCTTCTTCATATCTTCTGTTCTAAAAGCTTCGCCCGCACCGCCACCGCCACCACGACCAAGCATTTGGTCTAACATAGCAGAATCTTCTCCAAAAATAGCAGCGTAGGCACCAAAAGCAGGCAGATTAAGTCTTCCGCCTTTCTTTAATTCCTCTATTTCCTTCGGCTTCCATTCTTTAGTTTCGTGTGGTTCTTCAACTATCTGAATAAATTTAGGTCCTATTAAAGATGTAGCTTTACCAAACTCATTTTCAACTGTAGAATAATAATTTGACATTGCTTCAAGTGCAGCAGCTTTTTTTGCTATTGTCTCATCATATCCCTCACTAATCAATTCCTGTGTTATTGCTTCTATATCTTTTCCTGCACCTTTAAATCCTAATGCTTCACTATATTTAGATAACTCGCCCATTGTGCCTGTGAATTCACCGCCCCGTTTTTCAATCGTACCAAATAACTTTTCATAAGTTTCTTGTGGCATTCTTGGTTGAACAGTCGTAGTAGGACCTCTACCCGGTTGACCTGACATACCTATAACATTACCCATAATTGATTCCATAAATTCTGGCTGTAATCCACGTTTCGCTATACCATGAGCACTTATACGTATATCTATAGGAACTGTTTCAGTAAGACCAGCGCCTCCCTTTTCCATGTATAATTTTTGTAGTTGTTTTATCCCAGCGATGTCTCTTTGTAAATCAACGCCAAATGATTTCTTAACAACTTTAGCAAAATCTTTAAATACGGCTCCTTGTGCTTCAACTTCTTTCGGATCCATCATAGCTTCAGCAATCTTATTAGTAGGCACGCTGAATATATCAATTATAAACTTATTTCCAGAATCAACAAGTTGTTTCCGCAGCTCATTAACATCAACTCCTCCTACTCGACCACGAAGTCCAGATATGAGCTCTGTACCTAATTGCCCCATAGCTTTAGGTCTAGTGGTCTCGCCAAGATCTCCAGTAGATACACTAACACCTTTAGTTCCATACCTAGTGGCAAACTTTCTACCAGCTTGATTTAAGAATATTTCTATCAATCTAGCTCTTTGTACTTCTACTGATTCACCTTGTAATGTTACTTGTGACTTTTTAACTTCTTCTATTAAAGCTGCTTCTGCTCTACCTGGGTACTTTTGTGATGCACCTAATATCTGCATAAATTCTTTTGAAACATCACCTACTGTCTGCTCTAAAGTATCTGCCATCTTTCCAGTTACATCTCTAAGAATACTCCCTTCTTGAATTTGAGAAACTCCTCCTGCAGCAGTTGGTGGTGGTTGCCCCTCTCTACCTTTTAAACCAGGTTTCACTAAGACACTTACTGCTTGGGTCATTGCATCAAGCAACCTATTAGACACCACAACTTGATCTTCAAAAGTAGCAGCTGTATGTCTGAGCTCTGCTATCACATCAAAACCATAACCAGCGCCGCCATATCTACCAGATTCTATTACATCACGTTCTTTGGTTGTTCGTAAACTAGGAAATTCAGTCCAACCCGTAACACCCCCTACACCATATGTTTGAGGTGCGCCACCTTTAGCCGTTTCTCTGTCATACATCGTAGACATAGCAGCATTGACATTATGAACAGTTCTACCAAGTCTATTAAACTCACCAAACGGAGCCATGTCAAGTAACTCTGATGTATATGTTTTGATAGCAGTTGCATTTAAAACACCTAATCCAGTCGACCCTTCTGTTGTATATCCAGGTCTATATTCTTTATAAGAGGAGGCTTGTTCTTCTGGTATTCCTAAAGATCCTATTCTTCTTATATCCCTAACACCGCCCGGGACAGCTCTTGTTGGATCGGGTAGTTTAGTATATCTCTTTACTCTTTCTGCCATCTCTGCTGTTGCCGCAGCCCCAGCCTTATTTAATTCATCATACTCATTGAGCATGTCTCTAAGATTCATATTTATATCTTGTATTTTACGCTTTATAACTGCATCATTATATCTAAGTTCATCTTCTACATCTTGAAATATATCAGATGTTTGGAACATAGTTATAAGAACATCTTCTTGATGCTTTCCACGTTTTGGAGCTCCGGGTTCAATTATAGGCATCAATTGTCTTATCTCTCTTATGGTTGTCTCAAACCCTCTAATAGTTTGATCATACCCTGGAATTTGAGCCACTCTTGCTATAGGAGATTCTAGTCTTTTAGGCACTGGTTGACCCTTCATAAGAAGATCCATAGTTTTCTTAGGATCAGGACCTTTTAAAACTTTTCTATACATATCATAAACGTTTTCTATATCAATTGATTCCATTGATTTAACAACATCATATGCAGAAACACCCATATCCTGCATTGCTTTAGATAACGCTTTGAATGACTTATCCGCTGGATCAGAAGAGGTTATTAAATTACTAAAGGTGTTTTTAAATTTCTCTTGATAATCAGCAATACTAAAACCTTCTATACCCATTCTAGCACGTTTAGCGCCTACCATAGTAGCTGCTTCACTATATTGTTGTATAATAAATTCTTTTCCTTGAACCCCTAATTCGTTTATAGCTTCTAACATGTCGTTTGCTAAATCTTGAGCTAATCTTAAATTTTCTCCTTTTGGACGCATACCAATTTTTCGTATTTCCTCAGCATATCTACCTTTAGCGTGCCTGCCAATAGCTGGGATTTTTTGTCCTTCTGCGGTAATCCTCTTAAACTCATCCATTGCATTATATAAATTCTCAAACCCTGTTTTATAAGTAGCAAATTTAGGAAGAGCTCTAGCACTTCCATGAGCAGTGCCAAAAACTGCTGTTCCTTGCACATCTAAATCAGCTGCTGGTATTGACAACTTCTTAATTAATCCTTGTTTAGCAAGCCTTTGTTCAATTTCTTTTTTAACAAAGGTGTCAGTAAATATAGTTTCTATATTATTGCCAAGCACGGTTGTTATATGTTGTATCATGTCCTTACCTACATCTGTTCCTCCGTGCGCTTGTTTTATACTTGCTAATATTCTACCTATTTCACCTTCAAACGACAGTTCAAGAGCTTCTGCAGTTTGCGTTTTTATCCACTCACCAATTTTAGCAGCTTTAGACTCTCCTGATCCATGTTTTCTAAATATGTCAGCTTTCTGAGCACTTTTATATTCTGCAAGTGCCTCTTGTGGTGTAGCTCCTTCTCTTACTGGTCTTCCTGCCGCTTTGGCTCTCTCTATTAAACCACCTTTACCCGTAACATTAGCTATTTCAAGTACCCATTCATTACTTATTCTTTTGAAATCTGACGAGATGTCCCAACCAGTTTCAGCCTTTTTAAACCCATCAAGTAAACTTTGCTTTACATCTTCTTGTAATGCTTGTAATGACATTGCTAAATCAGTCGCATAATTTGCAACTGCCTCACGTACCTCTCCCTCTCCTGTAAGCGTTACTGGTTGCCCAGGCTTTATGTTATAACCACCACTCTTTTTTGGAAAAAATCTAGGTGAGTAAGCTCCAACAGGAAGTTTTCCGGGGATTTCACCGCGACCCCCTGGCTCTCTTGGCTGATCCATGGGCACTGTAGAAGGTCTTTCGGGCGGCTTCACAGGTGGAGCAGCTGCAACAGGAGCTGGTTCTCTTCTTATCTCATCAGTTTGTTTGTCTACTACATCAGCTTGATCTTCCCAAGCCTGGGCTGCCTTCTTTTTAGCAGCTGATATCTTTTTATCATCACCAGCGGTGTCTCTTTCTGTTTTAATAAAACGATCAGAAGTAGCTAATGCATTATGAAGCTCTGTACCAGCCCCTTTTAACCTCTGAAGAGTTTTAGTTACTTCTGGAAGATCCCACTTTTGTATCTCGCTTGTTGCTTGGTTCAAAGTAGCATCTAAAGTTTGTATAGATGAAATATCATAAGCTTTTTCAAGCCTATCAGCTAAAGCACTTAACTCAGCTTTTTGTCCGCCTACACCTGGAGCAAGTTTGACTGATCTAATTCCTTCTATTAACTTCTTAAATTCAGCATTAGTTTCTTTTCTAAGATCTTCTACATCCGTCCCCAAAGCTATAAATGATTGGGCTGCCTCTTTCACCGCTGGAGTCATGGGCGCGAATATTTTTTTAACATCCTCACTCTTAACATCCTTTACCATAGTGCCATAAGCAGTTTCTAACTCTGTAAGATGTTTTTCTATATAAGTAAAATTCTTAGCACTTTTTGGCAGCATTCCTACTGCTTCTTTTACCTTTTTAGCCGCCCCACCAACATCACCCGCACCATAAGCTGTTCTTGCGTCTGCCATACGTGCTGATACTCTAGTCTTTACTTCTTTACTTACTTTTAATTGTGCTGTGTCTAATATAGTCTTTAAATCTTTGCCAACAGTTGCAAAAGAATTATCAAGTGATTTCTTTAAAACTTTAGTAGCTTCATTAAAACCCTCTGTGGCTGCTTCTTTTACAACTTTTTTAATCTCTCGTGCGTCTACTTTTATTTTTATTACTGTCTCAAATGTTTTAGATACTTTATCAAACATGGACAAGAACTTATTCAGAGTATTGGTAAATTCTTTCCATTGCTTGCTTTGTATACCATCACCTGCACCACCAACTGTTTTAGGTAATTTATCTATATATCCAGTTAATTTATTAATAGAATCTTTTAAATCACCAGAAGCAATATTACCACTTTTAATTTGATTAATAAGCTCTTTAGTAGCTTTACCTGCATTATTCATTGCAGAGGCAATATCTTTTGCGTCTTTTAATCCCTTAATTGCATTAGTTAACTCAGCAGGAACCTCAATTCCTTTTGATTCCATTTTACGTGCTATATCTTTTAATGTCTTTTCAATTTGATTAACAACTGGCTTTACAATCATCATAGGATCTGCGACAGCTCTTTCTCGCATGCCAGACATACCTTTTCTCGCACGGTCGGCAGTTTTAGAAAGCTCAGTAGTAAGTTTTTTTGCTTCTCCTGTTATAGCTTTTAAAGACTCCGCTGTTTCTTTACTTGTAGTTTTAAGATTCTTATATTCTCTGTTTATCTCCTTAGCTAGTTTGTAATATTTAACTATCTCAGTAGGATCAAATCCTCCACCACTCTTTCTCATTCTATTGGCTTCTAACACAGCCTTTAGAATTAAACTAGCAGAGTCTTTCATTGATTTGGCTGACCCGCCTATATCTTTTACAGCAGACTTTAGCTCTGGAGAAATAGCGCTTTTCGAACCCTGCGCCAAAATTCTTTTTAGTTCATTCATATCTTTTGAATCAATTTGAATACCTTTTTGAGAAAGCAATGAATTCAAACTTTTTACAATCATATCAGAAGATTTAGAAAAACTACGTTCAAATTGCGCAAAACTTTTTTCACTGCCTGCTCCGGTAGCACCTCTACCAATAGTAGAGGCTATCCCAGACAGTAACTGCTTAGCCAACATGTCTGCTAGTATTCTAGCATATGATCTAACTTCTGCATTACTAAGACCACCAGGCGCAGTTCCGCCGGTTTTAGTAGAAGCTCTCTCGAATTTCCTAAGAAACTTTTCAAAAAGAGATTCCAAAGATTTGGTATCAATTTTGTTGCTATCTTTAAGGACTTTTTTAATTTCTGTGGCTACTTGTCTAGAACCCATAGACGTAGCTGTGGATTGACGTGCGGGAGACCCCCCACCACCGGCAGCGAGTCCTTTTACGGTATGTTCTACTTTTATATTTGAATCAGCCAAGATAGCACCTCCAATTAAACCAATGTCTAATTCAGTAATTCCCTTTTACAATGCCCTAGATTCCTAACCTATCTTCGCCGAGTCCGTTTTTTAATATCAGGTCGTTCCTTGATCTTTTGTGCTTCTCTTGGTTTGTCATATTTTATATCTTCATATAATTCATTTGATTGAGTTACAATTACCTCTTCTTTATCAAATGCAGAAAGTTTACCTCCTGTTCTGTGTTTACTTTTCCTGGCCGCGTCTTCCTTACTTCGGTCATCATAGTAGCTTTTCATGTAAGCATCTAATGCTTCATCATCTTCTATGACTAAATCAGAAGGTCTATCTTCTGCCATCATCTCATAAATATTTTGATAAAAATTTGACCAATATGTTAAATTCAACATATCGTTTGTATACTCAGTGGTCGGAATCCCAAAAAGAGATTCCGCTGTTTTCTGACTAGTTACATATCTTATGCGCCATAAATTGCTTCTTGCTAAATGCCTAATTATTGCAGTGTCTATGCCAGTATAAAAAGTCAAAAATTTATATAATACTTTATCTTTAAAAATTATATTAGTTTCTTTCAACAAATAATCAAAAGATGGCCAATACAATTCCTTTGTGTCAAAATTGTAAGTACAAGCACTACAAATAAAAAGGGACTTCTCTTCCTGTGCTTTAGACTCCGCAGACAATATAAGCATCGAAGTCTTTTTCATTTCTATCTTTCTTATTTGACTGTTTAAGTCTCTTATAATTCCTTTTAGTCTATCTTGATGTGCTTTGACAACAATTGTTTTTGCTAATAAAACTTCTTGTCCTTCTAGTTTAGATCTCAAACTATCTAATGCTTTTTGATCATCAGCAGTAAATAAATTTCTTTTTATAATTAATTTTTCTATATCTTTAGTAGATAATAGTCCCTCAGATATAGCTTTGTCATACACGCTGTCATAGATAAGACTGGCTCTAAGTATAATAGTATTGTCTGGTTGTCTAAATTCAATACACACATCCTTAGAGCCATCGTTTACATATACTAACTCCTTACCAGTAAATATCTTGCACAGATATCTATCTGTTTGTTCGTGAGTTAGATCCATTTAATTTACTTCTTCTCAGTAGTTTTCGCAGGCTTTTTTCTAGGTGCGCGTTTAGGTTTTTTAGCTTTCGCTTTCTCTTCAGCTTTTGCTTTTTCTTCTTCTTCTTTAGCCAAAGCTTCTACAGCCTTTACTGCCTGCTCTGCCCTCTTGATTATTTCATTCTCCACCTCTCTCATAGCCCGCGCTTCTGGAGTTTGCTCAAGAAAATCAGATTCAAGACCTTGTAAAAACAACATAACTTCAAATCTTGCTCTAACAGCAAGAGCTTGTTGTTTAGTTTTTAAATATTCGTCATACGTCGACCACACTCTTTTATTATCTTTGGCTTGAATCATACAAGAAGTTAAAAATTCTAACCTTGCATCATCAGAAATCTGCTCACACGTATTATTCATTGGACCATTAAGTCTTTGGTTCCATTGAAATAATTCTTCTCTTATAGTGGCAACCTCAATTGCAAGATCTCTCTTATCGTCGGACTCTTGTGCGTCATTAAGGGCGAAAACCTTTTCGTTTAAATTCTTTGCCAATTCAGCAGCACGTTGTTCAAATTCTGGACCTATGATACCTCTACGTCTTAAAATGTCCATCATCTCAGCACTTGTAGTTATGCCTTCAACTAGACATTTAGTATATATTTTACTGTAATTCCAATCTGCTCCTCTTACATCCTCAGCACTAGGTGCTGCTATATAAAATAGAGTGATGTCATCCGGGCCTGGGAAAAATCTTCTTTCATCCTTCTTCTTCTCTTCTGCCGGTTTGCCTTCTTCAGCCATAATAAAATCTCCCTTGTCTATTTTAATTTACTGCTGTAAGACTTCGATAATGTCTTCAGTAGTAGCCTTGTATTCCACATCATAATGGTCAAGTTGTTTTTTGACAGTTCTTATACAATTGTTACCTACTCTAAGAATTTTTGATCTTAAAACTTTGTATGTATCTGGGGTAGGACACGCAACTTGCGCGTAATCAAGAACAGACTCAAACATCTTGGTTATTTCCTCTTCCACTAATTTATCTAATTTTTGCCTACTTCTAACTTTAACAGACATGTCCTATAATCCTCCTAAAATTTAATAGATGAGCGGCACCTATGGTACCGCTCATCTTCCTTGAAACTATAATTATCCGTTTCTTCTAATCTTAAAATCTCCAGTGATATGCGCAATATCAAAATCACCCTTCACAGCAAACAGATCATTAGTAGACCTGAATCCGAAGGTTTGCGTCATATTAGCACCCATATCAAGGGTAGCACCTTCATCAGTAATCTTTAAATGCTCAATTACAATGGTTTTCATGGCGTACTCTTGTTCGCCCACTCCAGTATATAAAGCTCTGGTACCATTTAACCAATAAGCTTGGCCAACTAAAGATGAGTCAGAAGCAACAGTTCTAAGAGCTCCTGTACCACCAGCTTCTTCGTCAGTTTGAGCATAAATTTTAGCAACTAACAAAAGATCCTCTTTCTTCATAAGGTCAGCAAGATCAATATCATCAAGATCAGTATCAAAAGTTTGACCCGCAATCTTCGCCCAGTTCTCAAGATCGCCAGCTGTAGTATCAACCGTTACCGTAATAGGAATCGGTAATGTAAGCGGACGATCATATGGACTAAGGTGACCTAATTCAGCAAGAGCTTCGCGCGTAAGATCTGCTGTAATAGTACAACCAGTTAATCTCCAAGCAATATCCCATTCTGTAGATAAAGCGGGATCAACAATGTAAATTTCGACTTGACCCTGTCTAATAGCACCCATAAAATCAGGTCTCTCAATAGAGCTTAAGGCTGTAAAGTAAGTATCAGCAGTATCACTACCATATGCATCAGCAGCATAAGATACTTCAATTACATCACCTGCAACGACTGGTAAAATTGAAGTAGGTAAAAACAGTCTATGAGAAGCAACTCCAATAACCTCTACGTCATAAACAAAATCATCAGCCACTGCAACATCACCAGCTACAACCTCATAATTCACAACGGTAGTTTCTGAGAGATCATAAAAAGTAGCGGCAGGTGCCCCGTCGTCATTCTTTCTCAAGAACGCCATTTTACCAGTAGACAGCGTCGGAATAACTACACCAGAAGCAATGGTTAAATCGACATATGTCTCCGCGCCTAATAGTGTATAGTTGTCAAAATTTACAAATCTTGCATCGTTCAACAGCCACATCTTATTATCAGTTTCAGCTCCGTAGTTCTCAGTAGCATTAGCACCAGTAGTATAACCAAACTCTACACTATTGACGTAAACTTCATCCAAGAACAATGTCTGATCGATTAAAGGGGAAAGTGTTCCCAGTGAACACTCATCCTGAACAGGCGCTGAAATTGTAACACCAGGTAAATTACCACACGTAATAGCAAAATCAGCTAGACCTACACCATGTAGATATGGACCAACTTCAACAAGCTGGGTACCACTGACAACAACTAAATTAGCATTATCAGTATCAGTAGTTGCATCCATAACTCTCTTAGCTGGTGCAACTTGAGCTAAAACAGCGAGTGTTTTTACATCACCAAAATCATTGGTGTTTAGTGTTACAGCCACCGCAGGAACATCATCAACAACATCTACAATATCTAAGTGACCAAGCTCGAAGATATCTTCTGACGTGAAAGTCGTAGTGCTTCCCAAGGATTGTACTCTGTACAGTACTTCGCCATTCACCCATACAGACTGACTCGCATAAATTATTCTATTTCTAGCCATAATCTTTCAATCCTCCTATTTATACGTTATTAAATATATACCAGGTTGGTATTAAATCAATTCCTTGTTACTGACGCTTAACTGAGGCTAGTTTAGAGACAGTAAACCTTATCCTTTTCAGAATATAGTAATCCTCTATTATTACAGAGGTTAGTTAAATATTACACTTGTGTGTATGTAATTAAGTCAAAGCTTATCTTGGATCTATAAGCATTCAAATCACTTAACATAACTTCATCTCTTGCTCTAGACATAATTAAGGGTAAGTTTACATGTCTAGATATAACATTCTCAAATTGCATATAACCAACATATCCAGAAACAGCGCTTCTATCAAATAACGTAGTTAGTTTATTCATATTATTCTTACGATAATACCATGTCCCATCATAATCTAAAATTGTACCTAATGGGAAATCAAACATGATGTAACTTCTTAAATACAGCCCGTCGTAAATAGTCTCTACTATATCATTTCTTTCGGCAGTGTTAGAAGCAAACACATGTATGTCAACTTTTCTTGTTACTTTTTTACCCGCGCCGAGCTGATACCCTCCTTTATCAGTGCCGTGTATATCTATAACAACAACTGGAGGATCGGCTGCTTCAATTGCTGCCCATTCATCAACTAAACTTACGTAGTGCCAGTGGTAATCAACTGTAACTGGCTGAACTGTGCCTGAAGTCACTATTCGTCCATCCAAATAATCAATTATATACTCACTGTCGCTAATACCACTCCCAAGAGTATCGTATACAGTGACTCTGTTAGATTGTTCAGGCGTCCCATCTATCTGAACACCATCAGCGCGGTATCCAGAAACAGTAGTGAAAGGTTCGCATCTATTATCCCCATTCTCAACCGAATCAAGATATACCCAACCTCTACCCCTTTCAATAGGGCTTGGTACCATGTCTGTTAAAGCTACATAGACATAACTATCATAAGTATTTGTGGTGCTATTCCAATAGGATAACTCCTCTGAAAATTCTAACGGGACCCCTTCTTCTATCTCAATGAAGTCACATAGTACTATCTCTTTAATATAGTAGTATAGACTTAAGTCTTCTTTTCTAAGATGTTTCATCTCATAGCTCATTATACCGTCCTCTTATACCTTTTAGTTGCATTACGGGTTGCTTCTCTTACCCATCTATCTAAATTATTATTTGAAACCTTTTCACCCTCTTCTAATATACGAATCGGAGGGGTGTTAGAAAATGGATATCTTTCTAAATAACCTCTTCTTCCAAATGCTCTAATCTCAGCAGCTCTAATTCTGGCGTTATAACGCATTAAATATATCATTTCTTTTTTGGACACACTAGCATCAAAAGGGTCTCCACTCACTACCTTCTTACCAAACATTTTTTCATAATCTTCCGCGCTAACCTCTACATATATACCTATTGTACCCTCTAAAACTTGCTCAATAACTCTAAGCTGGCCGCTGAAATCAAAATTATCCATGTCTGGGGTAACAAATATTATATCACCAGTCAACCCCTTTTTTATATATTCAAACTCATCAAGTCTCTCTACGAATTCATCTCTGTACACAGGAAGTAATGGATTTGTTTTACTCTTTCTATTACGTACTACCAGCTCAGAATCGTAAGCAGTCATTATGGCGTCTTTCACTTCTTCACTTCCTTGTTCAAGCTGCATGTATACATCTTCTTTTATTATTTTATCAAACCTTTCAATTTCATTTATTATCTGTTTCATTAGGTGTAATCCTTTATTAATTCATCTGTAGATATCTTAGGCTTCTCAGTAGTAAATGCTGTTATTATTAAAACAGATTGATTGCCCAGCCCTCTTAATACCGGAGGCCTAGACACTTTACACTCGACCCCATCTACTTCTAAATAATCACAATCTTTAAATGTATCAAAATATTTGGGGTCTGTCTTTAATTGAACAATTGTAGACCCTTCAGTACCAGCAGGAGTATAAACCATTTGATTACTAGAACCACGGGCGCTTGGATCCCAAGTTACTAAACAGTCCACCCATCTCTTCCGTTTAGTTTCTATGTACCCTTGGCCAAGGCACACGGGGCACCTGCCTCTTAAAAAGTATTTGTATCGTAAGCTGCTATTACCAGCCGCGACCCATACGGCTTGTTTTTCTGGAGCGGTAACCGCAGTCCATTTACATTTGCCTGTTGAGCTCGCGGTCATTTTATCATAGAAGCAATTGGTACACTCACTTTTAATAGGCTGTCTATAAATAAGAACCTTGCGGCTAAGACCCTTGATTACATCTCGGATCGCTTTTCTAAATTTTCTTTTTGTTTTGGGTCTTATTCTGCTTCTCATTGGCGGCTCCTACTGATCGCTAATTACTGTAAGTAATTTATCAATCTCCTTATTAAAATATCTACATTTATAGCCTTTATGATGATTTCTCTTGCCTGTAGCTACAGCAGAAAGTAATCTAAAATCCAACAAACCATCCTTATATTTTCTGGAAAAATTAGCCAAACCAATTATACAAAAACTATCATTTTCTGGTGTTATTATTACAAATTTTTTGGCACATTTACTATCCTCACCTGTAAATTTATTTTTTCTAGCTTTTCTGTAATTATTCCTTTGTTCAATAGACCACATTTTGTTAGTATTAGCCAAACTTATTTTCTTGCGCCACTCTTTCGACAAACATTTACCCCTATTAACATGTTTATCAGATTTAAATGAAACGTCTGACATTATTCTTCTAGTCTTATTAGTATGTTTATAGCCAACCGCACCCTCTCCTCCAAGTGTTAAATTATAACCTTCTGGCTTAAATGAATTATATTGTTTAATATAATGAAATTCCATTTCGTCCAGCTCTTCTTTAGAATCACAATATTCTAAGATTTGCCAATCAAAATTTTCTTTTCCATATTTTCTTATAGCATTGTGAAAATATATATTTGAATTTCTACCCAAAGCATTTCTAATATGACGATTTCTTCTATCGGCAAATTTATATACTGTCTGTCCTATATAACTTTTTTCATTAATCATATTAGTGGCTTTATATATCAACATATTAGTCTATTAACACTCCAGTTATTCCTGTTAAAAGTAATGATTTTACTAATTTATCTAATCTTTTTTGTAAACTATCCAATAATGCTCTTCTGGTTGCTAAACCAGGCTCTGGTGAATAACGAGATCCCTCATCAGCTATGATGGCACCATCCTCACCACTGTCATGCCATACTTCTGAATACAACAACTCTATAGCGGTTTGAAGCATGTATGCTTCAGAGGTTGCAGTAAGTGTAGTCAACCCTACTGGTGGAGGACAGGTGTCGTATGCCTCCATGATTTCCCTGTCTGCCCATCTGAACGTATAATACCATATATCCACACCATACTCCACACCGCCAGACCAAGTTGTAGTGGCTATATCTTCATCAAATCTCAAATACCTATAACCATTTATGGTTGGGTCTGTGTTATCGTTCATTTGAACTCCTGCCATAGTTACGGATACAGGGTAGCCTTTCTCATCCAATTCATAAGTTTTATTATCAAAGTGAATAGAGGATGAGGCCTCATCGCCATATTCTCTACGCAACCCAAGCGGGTCGCCTATCAATCTCCTAATTCTATCTATAACAAGTTGATCTGCTGTTCCATATGCAATCTCAGGCGGAAAAAGCGGGTTATAAAATAAATCACCTGGTTCTCCTAATACAGGATCTGACCAACCACTATACGCACTTGTAGTATAATTGACATATCTTGATATATACCAACTTGTTGTCAATCCATACTCATCGTAAATTGAATAATTAGTAGTACCAGTCTCTAAAAATATAGGATGCCCATCTACAACAGGTAGACCAGCTCCGGGAAGTAAAGCATAAGGACCACCTCCGCCGCTTAAAGTTGCTGGTAAACTATCAGTGTCAGATCTGGCAACTTCTATATAATCATATATTAACTTAACTGTATTTACATCACTCACTGTAAACGATAATCTAACAGCCATCTTACACCCCCATTAAACCTTTATCTTCATTTTCATTATAATGCTTACATTTGTAACCTTTATGGTGGATTCTTTTACCGGCGGCACACATATTTAAAAGTTGAACCGTTAATTCGTTTTTTCTACAAAATTCTGATAAACCGTGAACAACAAACTCATTTCCATTAGGATCAATAACAATATATTTTTTAGACATACAATTTTCTTTTCCAAATTTACCAAACCTATGGTGATCTTTTCCTATTTGACCCATCTTACTTCTTGAAATTATTGTGTGCTTCCTTCCTTTCCTTGGAGACCACCCGTTTTTATATTTACTTAGAATTGAATTACTAACTTTCCTTTTAAAAGATTCTGAAAATACCGTACCTTTATTTGGACTAGGACGACCTTTAAGTGCGTCAGACAACCTTCTTAATGCTTCTTTTGAAGGCACACCGCCACCATCACCACCAAGAGTCATATTATAACCATTACAATTATCAAAGTCTATAAATGTTCTATATTTCTTAATATAATATTTTTCCTTATCATTCAAACATGATTCAGAATTGACATTACAAAGGATTGACCAATTAAAATTATTAACTCCATACTTTTTCAATGCGTTATGAAAATAACTGTTATCATAACTATATTCATGTTGTTTTTTCCTGATCAATAAATCTTGCACTGTCTTTCCAATATAGGATTTTCCATTAATTTTATTAACCGCTTTATATATTATACCAAAATTCATAATGTCTCCTTATAAATTAATTGGTTTGGGGTATGGTACCGAACCAGTTTGTCCTTTCATGCTTGGTCTCAGATCAACACCAGTAACTTTTTTACTAGGCGTTCCTGGAAATTCATCAGGTTTAACAGCCGGTTCTATCGGTGTCCCAGTCATTGCTCTTTGTCCAAACTCATCACCATACATATCATATGGTTCTATTGGAATTGGTACACCGACAGTTAATGATATGTCATCTAAATACATACCCATACTACCATCAGATTTAAATTCTAACACATCTACACTGTCATAATTTATCAAATTAAAACGGCTTAACGGTATAAGAGCTCGCTGCCAAACATTGAGCATAGACATATCAATGTAATCACCTAATGATACAGTATCACACCAACCGCCGGGAGAACCTAATGAATGAAATCTAACATTCATCGCATCACCAGATACCCAGCTTCGCATATTTATCCAAGCAATGAGCGTATCATGTTCTGATATATCATCTCCTTGGTTATAAGAAAACCAAATTTGGTCGTTCTTTTTCAATCCAGTAGCGTCCAAACCATTGGTTCCAGTACGCATAGACCCGGCTGTCTCAGTTCCACTCTTACTATGGTCCCAATCACCGTCCTCGTCTAAAGGCCCGGTTCCATTCCAAATTATGTTTGTACACGGCGCACCTGAAACAACACAAGGTTCAGTCCAAAAGTCATAGCCTGCGGAGGCTAAATATTTGATGTTATAAGCCATTAGTAAGCGCCTCCCATACGAAATGGCAAATCGTCAGCTATACTTCTGTAATGAGCATATACCACCCCAGATGTTGTTGTACCACTCCAATCACTATCAGTATCTCCCTTTAATATAGTGGTAATATAATCTGTTTTATTCAATCCAACATTTCTTGTAGCTTGTGAAGCATTAGCTATGGCATTTATTCTTAACACTTCCTCCACACTGATATTGTAATTCCTATTTTGTTTAACTAACTTATAAATATTCTCTGGGTTAACTATTATTTCTTCAGTACTTGAATAAAAACCAATAGATGTAGCGTAGCAAACATATTCGCCTGCCGTGTTTATGATTAGTGATTTCCTATATATCCCTGATTCCGTAGTTGATTCCGGTAGAACACCATTTAATGGTGGAGATAGGGCAGTATCGTTTACATCTCTCACATCATAATAAACAGTTCTACCAGAAGCATTCTGCCCTGTATCTTCATCCCATAATACAACAGTAATTATAAAAGATTCGCCTATATTGACACGAATCATCGCTATCCTCCACTACCACAGACAACACTAGACAAAACATAAGCAGCACATTCGTCTTTATGTCCATATTTATTATGACATTTTGTACATATTTTATATTTTAACATATTTTTATCCTGACGCAGTCGTTCCACTAATTATTGTCTGCCATTCTGTATATTCTTCCTCCGACATCCATTCATGCTCGTAGATATAACTTGCGGACTCACCTTTATACAACTGTCCTACGAACGCTCCAAAATCATCAGTGTCTGCTGCACCCCCTCAGTAATTTCCAGCCCGAGCCCTTTAATCCCATTGAACACCTGCTGTTCTGTATCAAATTCTTCTACTTTGTGTATTGTGGTTGTAACAGTCTTTTCCATTCCTTCTATTAATGCAAGCACCTTAACACCGTTATGTACTAATCTCCACTTTGCACCTGTCATATCTTTAACATTTCCAGTTATGGTTATCATGCTGGCCCTCCATCTACAATCGTCCAGCCATTAGACACCAACGCCGCCCTTGCCGTAGCTGCAGCACCTGCACTATACAGACTATTCCCGCCATGAAGAAAACAGTTAGCTGGCTCTACCTGAGCTTCCCAACCAATTAGAAGATTAGAATAGTTAACAGTACTAAGAGTAACTCCGTTAAGAAAATTACTAAAGGTTGTTGTAATAATACCTGTAATATCCCAGGAGCTTAAATCCTGGTCAAATGAGGTAGCGCTATAAAACATTCCGGCTGCTGTGGTTAAACTTGTTATATTCCAACCACCTACATCTTGATTAAATGAAGCGTTTGGATAAAACATATAGTCCGCGTCTATGACACTTGAAAAATCCCAGTTGCTTATATCACTATTGAAGGAAGTACCCCTAAACATACTATTTGTGTTTGTAATACTCGAAATATTCCAAGAATTTATATTAGGTATAGTTGTTATTGCAGTATTCCAAAACATATAGGTAAATAATGTTGTGCCACTTAGATCTGGTATATCTGTCGCTGAGATGGTAAGATTAGTACAATCATAAAAATACGCTCCGAGACTACCAAAGTTTAATGGCCCCCACTCTGATATATCATGAATAAGAGTTCTATCTCCGGCACCATTAAAACGCCATCCTGTAATCGTACCAGTAATAACAACATTCCAAGTACCAGCACCAGCATAGGAATGATTAGCTGCAGCATCGTTCCAAGCAGTTATATCATCATTACTGCTATCACCCCAATCTACATTAAAGTTATAAGTACCACCATTATAAATGGGGAGTTGAAATGTATCTGCGCCAGCAGTTATAACTTCAAATCTAAAAGCAGGAGTAGGGCCAGCTGCCCAAAACTGTTTCCAGTCATTTCCAACATTGATATATCCTTCTGTGACATTCTTCCACGAATTTGATATATTAATTTTGATTTCACTTAAATCTTTCCAAGTGTCCCCAACATTAATTTTATTCTCTGAATTAGCCATTTATATTCCCTACGCTGTATATTTAATATATAATGAACCTATAGTTGTAGTGTTTGCTGCTGGTGCTGCGCCAGTACCATAAGAAACATTTACTACTTGGTCTGTTGCTGCTGCACCGTGGTCTGCTGCTACAATTGCATGAGTATTAGCATCTAAATCTCCACCAAGTTGTGGGGTAGTGTCTTCTACGACATTACTTAAACCACCGCCGCCAGCTGATCCACTAATAGTGATTTGGTCATCAGCACTGCGAGTTACCGTTATATTATCTCCGCCGATGAAATCTAATACATCGCCACTTGTAATAGCATCTTTCGTAACTCCGTCTACTGCGAATGACCAGGATGCATAATTATCCTTACCATCTATCTGTGTTTGTAACCCACCAGAAATAGTAATTACTTCTGCTTCTGTGTAGTATCTATTATCTAATTGTCCAGCATCTAATTCTGTTTCTGTATAGTATCGCGCGTCTCCTCGAACATCATTATGATACTGTGGATGATCATCATCACCAAGACCAGTCAACTCTCCATGGTCAGTAATTAAACTAGTAAGAACAGGAGTATTAAATCTTGATGGTCTATTGACACCTTCAATATAATAACCAATAGTTCTATTTGAGCCGCCACCTATTTGAGCATACGCTTTAACAACCAGCCTATCTGTTACAGCCATATCAATACCAGAAGTAGATGTCTCAACTAAGTATCTTGTTGGGTCAGTAGAAGTAATCTCTTGTTCCTGTGTAAATAAGTAGTGCTCAGTTCCACCTTGTTCTCTTCTATACCATTTGGCACGTAGATAATGTGGTCCCTGACTTGTTGCACTTACATCTGCCCATAATACCCATACCCAGGTACCCGGATGAATAGAGGTTGTATTTGGTTCACCAGACACTGTAACATACTTATCCATAGCAGTTTCACCATCACCTGAGTTAATAGTAACACTGTCCTTTGATTCTGCATCTTCTGCTGGAGTACTTCTCATTTGTTCGAACCCACCTAAATCACTAATATCCTCATGCATATAATAAGTTGTAGCAGCAGCGTTTTCTGTTGCTTTTATTTTATCATCCAACACACCTGATGCAGTTAATAGTGCTTCTTCTGAAGCGAATCCTGTGTGCCCAGCCGAAGCATAATCTAATTCGTTTAACTCACTGTGGTTGGTAATTATCTGCGCTACGATAACGCCGGAAGTAGTAGTAATAAGAGTAGTATTATCTGCTATATCAGAAGTATTTTGTGAAACATCAACATGGTCGCTTCCATCGCCGGTACTATGTGTAGTATTATCTGTAATCTGACTTTGTAGGGTACCAGATGTAGTAGCAATCAAAGCGGTATTATCACTTATAGCACTTGTATTAGCCGCTATATCAGTATTCAAACTACCGCTAATAGTATCCACTTCAGTTTCAGTATAATACCGATCATCGTGTATGTGAATAGTACACTCAGTACCACTTACAAGTGCAGTGTGTTCATTTTCTGTTAAATGAAAATACTCATTTGGTGCACCACCATCTAGATTATCAAAGTGATTATGATCATCTAAAACACCACTTAATGAGGTGATATCATCTAATCCATCAATAATTTTTTCTGCACTCCAAAGATCTGTTGCTCCATCAGCTGAATCATTAATTAATCTATGTTTATTAACATCATAATTAGTTAGGGCATCGTGGTCAATATCAGTCGTAAGATTATGTGTGTTTGTAATATTATCATGATCAACACTTGCCTCAGTAAAATGTATATTAGCAGTACCACTATGTGAAGTAAAATCAGATTGTAGTGTAGACAAGTTAGATGTATTTTGAGCCACATCAGTATGATCAGACCCATCACCTATAGCATGTGTTTGGTTAGATACTACTATACTGTGGTCACTTCCGTCGCCAGTACTATGAGTAGTATTAGCATCTATTTCTCCCTGTAATGTCCCTGAAGTAGTACCAATTAGAGTTGTATTGGCTGCTATATCTATAGCGTTAGTGTCAGCAGTACCACTCACCACAGCAATGCTTGCGGTGTTTGCTGCTATATTTTCTACATTTGTAGCAATGTCTGTTGTGTTAATGTCTACTAATCCAGATACAGTGGTAAGGTCTGTGTTAGCTGCATAATCCCCTGTAGGCTGAAATCCAGTATGACCAGCAGAAGCATAATCTAAATTATTTAATTGGTCATGGTCTCCACTTGCAGATTCCCAAATAGTACCAGAAGCAGTTGAATATAAATATTTACCAGCATCATAAGCAGCCGGGGTATCTGTAAGTTCTAATAGAGTAGTAGAAACAAATGTACCACTTGCAGTGACCACTCTTTCTATACCATCATCACCCTTATAGTATATGTATTTATCAGCTTTTGAATAGAGTTCTACTTTACCACTCGCTGGTGTTCCTGGTGCATCACCATAAACTAGTACTATCCTACTTGCATTACTCATAATTATGCCCCCTGTTCTATTATTATCATCGCGCCTTCTCCTAATTCAATAACACCTGCCACTTCTAAATACCCAATATCATGAACTACATATTGACCATAATCATTAACTAATATGGTAATATCTGGTTCTATGTAATATCTCGGAAACTCAGTTGTGACTGAATCTTCTATTGTTCTGCGTTTTTTTAATACAATCATTTTACATTAAGCCTCTGTTTTTGGGCATAAAAAAAGGCTAAGAATTACACTACAAACAGCTCCAGGTCGACTTTTTTCAGCCACACCGTCGCTGTGTTTATAGTGTAATTCTTAACCATATTAACCCGTCCTTTAGTTTGTGATGTATTGCTAGGGATAAACAGTTTTCCTTTTCCTTAGTCCTCTTGTTCATCAGGAGTTTTTACTTTCTCTAACTCCGCCTGGTCTTTCTTAAACCTAGCTTCTTCTTTTATATCTCCTTTTAATTTAGCCATAGTTTTTTGTCTTGTGATGTCTCTTTCAGACGCGGAAATCATATTACTTACTAAGTCCAAACCATATATTTTAAGTTACATAGTACGGACTCCAAATTCCATCAATACCTTGAACATACGTATTAAATATATAAGTCCCGGCTCCAGTATAACCCGATGCGGTGGTAATCATCGCAGCCGTTATTATATTTTCAAACTCTACATTAGCTATAATATATCCAAAGGCCATGCAATCGCCAGTTGTAACTCCGGTACCACCCATTTCAATCCTATAGTTACCATCTATATTAATAGTCCATCTTATAACAACCCGGTCAAACCCATCCTCAGTATAAACGGTTTCTATAGATGAATTCTGCACCAAGTCAGATACTATACCAAATAAAAAGTTTACGTTTTGTCTAATTGGGGCGGCACAACCACCCCCAAAAGTAAAATTAACCACATCGCCAGATGGTGATGTATATGTTGTCACAATTTCCTCCTTAAGTCATTATCGCATATGTAATAATATTGTCTTGGTACAAATCTTCATTAAATTTTATTAGAATAAATCTTAGGGGTATCTTTAAATTTACCTCCTTGTTGTTTCCAGTTCCCTAATTCTTTTTCTCAAAATTCTACAGAGACTTTCTTTCCCAGGTCTTGGATTAGCTTCTGATAAAGCATACTTCATAAGCTTTAAATCAACAACCTTTGGAATAATTTCTCTAGCCTGACGTACAGATAGATTAACAACTTCAGCAATATCCATTTCCTTTGGATTTACTTTTGTTATATCTATCCGCCTTTCCTCAATTTCTGCAGGTTTTTCTTCCTGTACTTTTGTAGCTTCGGCTTCTTGAGTTACCTCGACATGCCAATTAGTACTGCCTTTTAATTTGACATTTTTTAACCACTCGATGAATTCTTGACCCTTTTCCAATTCATGTTTTGGTCCATATTGGTCGTATAATTCAGTGAGCGGGACCTTAGCACCAGGGCCAATCGCCCTTTTCATAGCATGAAGCCACATAGGTCCTTTATTAATAAGATATCCATTCATTGTCTTCTCCTTTTCTTTGAACTTTTAAGTCCCTTGTCCTAAATTGAATTCCTGTCTATTCTATCAACTATAAAATGAAAAATATTCGATAATCTATGTAAAACAATGCCTGCAAAAAAGGCATTAAGTACTATATTATTTACAACTATCATACAGATAGCTACAAACCACGCTATCCAAACCGAAGTACAATAACCACAATCTAGTAAATCATGAATCCAGTTGCAAAATCTATTTTCTCTTTTTTTGAAGAAAAACTTTCTAATGGGTTTAAAAAATTCAGATTTAGTTATAATCTGAGTTATAGCTTCGGTAAGTATGACTGCAAATAAAATTAATCCCATAACTATAAGAACTCTTAACATCTATACACACCATAAAACTCATCCCACATTACCGTGTTTAGCGGTAATGTGAGATGCTTAATTATTTTATAGACTTCTATCAATAACTCCCACTCCGAGAATTCGACTGTCCAAACAAGCAAATCCTATCTCAGCCCAACCAAAAAAACCTTGTTTCTGCACTCTAAGCAGAGTTGGATCATCATGAGCTTCGAAATCCTTACGGATAGGCATAACAAGAGAATCATTAGTACTCAAGTCGAACCCAAGAATCTGAGTTTCACCTAACGTGGAGATTGTGCCATCGGCAGCAGTCACATTAGGATTGTCAAGAGTATAGTTATTATACGTATTCGATCCATCTGCAAGGAACTTACCATAACTTGATGTACTTCCATTAATGTTGTACATTCCAGTAGCTCCTAAATGTTGAATTTCATTAAGTCTAACATTCCAGATGGTTCCCATACCCGCAGCCTGAAAAATCTCACGCCTCGTCACAGGATCAATGTCTGTATCGGTCCATTCACGAATATCAGCCGCGTCTTCTGGGGACACATATAAATCACCTAATGTCCTACCAGTTCTCTTAAAGCCAACAATCATTTTATTGATGAGCTCTTTAGAAAGATAACCAGCACCAGTTGAAGCTGGGTTGATTTCATAAATTGGAGCGGGTCTTGATCCTAGAAGACCTTTACCTGAAAATGCCGAAGTTGCCGCCGGCATAATTACACGCCAACCACACTCTTCTTCGTAATTAGCAAGATCCTTAGCAGCTCTCGCCGCAGCTCTCTGTGGAATATCTATCCGAGAGTCTCTTGCATAAGTCAATTTCCAATCTGCAGCTGTATCAATGGTAAATGTAGGAACATAAACTTCTTCCCCAATACCCTCGATAAAGTTCTGGGCCACGTAACCAAGACCCGGTAATACCCAAACGGGAATCTCAAAATCTTCGGCTATGGGATACACCTAAATAGCCAAAATAATTCATACCTTATGTTACCATAAGGATTGGACTCTATCATCACTTTTCAGCGTTTCGCGTATTAGTCTCTGAGGTATCTTCACAGTTAAAATTATGGTTAAGAAATTTCACTTGTTGTACAATGTCCCATATTTCTTTTGTATTAAACCTGTTGGTTTTTTTAATTTCAAAGTATTTTAACATCAATTCTAATTGCCTTTGTTTCGCTACTAACTTGCCATCTAACGAGTGTAAAATTCTTTCCAAAGGTTCATAGCTTTTGATAAATATATTATAGTGAAATTTTTTCTTATTTTTACCCAAACGTTTTTTAGCTTTAGATTCAGTAGTACGATCATTATATTTTATATCTAATTTATCAAATAATTCAAATAAATTATTTTTCGTAGTATCTGATCCCGTGGTTATATCTAATGTTGGTATTATACGTCTATTTTTATCTACAACAAAACATATAGACCCATCACCGTCAACCATACCTGCCAGCCAAGAAATAGTGTGGTTCCTATATCCAGCATCATAATTATAATTAAGATTTAGTTCTACCATTTTGTCATACAATTCTTTTTGGTAATCTGTATATGGGGTATTATTTTGTTTCCATCCCAACTCATTAACATGATACAACCTTTCTTCACAAAATTCTTTAATGATCTTTAATTGGGGTCTTCTTGTAATACAATATCCCATAAATTTATCAGCAAAATCTATACATTTTGATAAACGTTTTACAGTTATTTCTTTTTTGTCTTTACCAACAGTAGCTTTACGATAGGCTATGTGGTGATTTATATTATATTTCTCCAAACAGTCATGACACACCTCAATCAAATTAAATCTTGTATTATTAAAAGAAATAGTTGGTCTTAACTGTAATCTACCTCTTGGAAAAAACCTATGAATATAAACACCAAAATCACTATCGATTAATCCAGCCATGTAATTATTGTTAACTATAAAGTTACCTGCATGATTGTCCATAACATCCTCCTTATTTTCACGTTAGCAGTAAAGGACGGCTTTGGAGTTTCCAGCATATAGCGAAATTTTAACAGGCCGTTTATCCAGCCTGCGCGCCAGGTCCGAGTTTTTCGACCGCGAACAATTGACGCATAATCGATTCCAGTTCTAATTTCTGCAAGATCGGAGTTGTCAATGCAGCAGCAAAAGCTCTATATGCCGCAAGCCCTTCAGGTGTCTGAATTTCAGCAGTTGCCTTAAAAAGCTCCATCATTTCTTGTCTATCCATAATAACAACTCCTCCTATATCATTATTTTCGGAAGCACTATTAGTGCTTTAATCCGTATTTATATTTATATCAAAAGCTTAATTCTAATTGGATAAAGTGTAGTGTTATTTACATTAGCACTAGCCTTAGCAGCACTCACGCCTTTGACGGCACGCGCTATAGTTGTAGGTAAAACAGTACTAAATATTTCCCCATCAACATCAGCATTATCAGCAGCAGTAGTACTAGTAGAAATCATAGAATCCATATTAGCAGCTACCCTGAACATATCACCAGGTGTAATAGCAACACAAACCGCCGTACCAGCTGATTTGCTACCAGTGAATTCAGTAGTGTAATGTACAGTATCCCAAATACCTAAATGAGCAACACCTAACGGTGCTTCTTTAGTACCATTAATAGCACCAGAACTATACGAAGGTTGAGCAATAACATCGCTTGAACCCAAGTCGCCAGGCATAACGAAGCCAGCTGGATGTACCTGATGGTATCCAGTTTTAACTTTCTGCATCGAGAATCCAAAGGCAGTTAAATCATCACCAGATGGTATATTAGCAAATGTGCCATAAGCCTTCACAATTGCCTCTTGGTTAGTAGCAGCTTTATCCAAATACAAAACTGCGCCTGCATAGCAAATTACCCCACCAACACCAGTAGTGGTGTCGGTTTGTGATGCATATGCACAGAATTGGTTTTCTACAACAGGATGTCTAGGTATAAACATATCCTCGTTCCTCCTTTAATCACTTTCTTCTTTTTCGTACATTTTCGCCATTTCTGTACCCATTTCTTTATATTTAGTAACCATATATTTACTGGGGACTATTTCCAGGTTTGACGCCTCCGAACT
>SDBT01001469.1_pt1 | contig 41634 bp, 33 predicted proteins | sample 2277101 | NCBI WGS metagenome assembly SDBT01 (sample SAMN10404973, study PRJNA504765) | marine sediment metagenome | isolation source: marine sediment core GS10_PC15, 103 cmbsf | place: Arctic Ocean: Southern Knipovich Ridge | collected 2010 | reverse complement strand
GACTACTCAACTCAGCACTGTCCAGATCATCAAAATCAAAGAAGGGAGGGGACAACCCGGGTAACATTATCTTTTGATCTAACGATCCCCTTTCGGTAACATTTTCATTTGACTTGACAGGCCGTTCTTGAACTATGGGGGATTCCTGGTATAATTGGGAAAGCCCGATGCTAAAGACATCAGGCTGAGAGAGCAAAGCCCTTCGGGCTCGTGATCTATAGCCCCGTAGGGGCTTCGCTCTCTCATCGCGGGGTTTCAGCCCCGCGCTGACTTGATTGCCAGGAGGATGCCATGTACTTGGTGGGGATAGACATCGGCGCGTTGACGGTCAAGGTGGTGGTGCTGAACGGGGCTGGGAATGTGATCGCCAGCGATCTGGTCAGATCCAGACACGATAGCCGCCAGGTGGCGGCGCGGTTGGTGGAAGGGTTGCTGGAGCGGGAGGGCGTCGCTGCCGATGATGTGGGCTACACAGTGGTCACCGGCTATGGGCGGGTGACGTACGACGCGGCCAACGAGGAGGTCTCGGAGATAACGTGTCACGCCCGGGGCGCGATACATCTTTTTCCCGCCGCTCGCACGGTGATAGACATCGGCGGGCAGGACAGCAAGGTGATCAGGGTGCATCCCCGTGGATACGTCACCGACTTCGCCATGAACGACAAGTGCGCCGCCGGCACGGGCCGCTTTTTGGAAGTGATGGCCGATGCCCTGGAGGTGGGAGTCGAGGAGCTAGGGCCGCTCTCCCAGCAGTCCCGGCACCCGGCAGCTATCTCCAGCACCTGCACCGTCTTCGCCGAGTCGGAGGTCATAGGTCAGATGAGCAGGGGAGCGCCCAAGGCCGACATCGTGGCTGGCATCCACGCGGCCATCGCCAACCGGGTGGCGGGGCTGGCGGGACAGGTGGGCCTGGAGGAAACGGTGGTCATGACCGGTGGCGTAGCCCAGAACATCGGCGTGGTGAGGGCTTTGGAGAAACAGATAGGCTTGCCCATCTTCTTGCCATCGGAACCTCAACTCGTTGGCGCGCTGGGGGCAGCACTTTTGGCTTACGTGAAACGTGAAACGTGACGAGTGGTTCCACGCTTCACGTTTCACTCGTCACGTTCTATTGCCTCAACGACTGGAAGATGGTATAATATGAGCCGCGCTCAGTGAAAGGGGGGGGATGTATGAACACAATCTACGAAGTTATAACCGAGGCTGTTCGTCGGAGGGAGACCGTGGCTGTGGCTACCATCGTCCAGACCCGTGGCTCGACGCCCCGCCAGGTGGGGACCAAAATGCTGATTCGCCCCGACGGCACCAGCATAGGCACCGTCGGAGGAGGAGCGCTGGAGGCTGCCATCATTGAGGCCGCCCAAGAAGCTTTGGACGAAGGGAAGTCGCGCCTGGTTCACTACGGTTTGCGCGCCGATAAGCACGAGCAAGACCTGGGCGTTTGTGGAGGAGACCTGGACGTCTTCGTTGACGTGATCTCCCCGCAGCTCACCCTGTTGCTCATCGGGGCAGGCCACGTGGCCATCCCCCTGGCCGAGCTGGCACCGTTGTTGGGATTCCGCACTTTGGTCTTCGACGACCGCGCCGAATACGCTAACCGGGACCGCTTCCCCCAGGCCGAAGAGATAATGGTCGAGGATTTCGCAGCCGGCTTGGGTGCGCTCGACATAACCCCAAGTACCTGGATAGTCATCGCTTCCCGCAGCCACGAGAGTGACGCGGCTGCGCTGCGGGCGGTCATCGAGTCGCCGGCGGCCTACATCGGGCTGTTGGGTAGTCGGCGTAAGGTGAGCCTTGTTTTCAAGGTCCTGCGGGAGGCGGGGGTAGGTGAGGAGCAGCTTTCGCAGGTGTATGCTCCAGTGGGCCTGGACCTGGGGGCGGACACGCCTGAGGAGATCGCTCTCAGCATCATGGCCGAGATGCTCATGTTGCGCCAGGGGCGTGAGGGCCGGTCGCTGAGCGCCGGGAGGGGCACATCCAAGTTGCCAGGCACTTCCGAAAAGGCTGTCTGTCCGAACGCCAAAGGCAATTCGAAAAGCGCTTTTGCTGTGAAATCCTCGGTGAAGGTGCCTGGCAACTGAAAAGGAATAGCTTCCCTTGGCCCATACCATCAACACTACGGCCCAGCGCCACCTGAGGCGCAATCTCATCTTTGGGGTGCTCAATGGCGCTTTCTCCAATTTCTACAGCGCGCTGCTGGACCCCTCTTTGGTGCTGAGTTGGTTCGTCAGCCAACTGACGACCTCCAACTTCCTCATCGGCCTGATCACGCCCATTCAGGGTGGTGGCTGGTTTCTACCCCAGCTCGTGATCTCCAGCTATCTACAGAGGCGCCAGCGAAAACTGCCCTTCTACACTGGCGTGGCTGGGGTAAGGGTGGCAATCTGGGGGCTGATGACCCTGGCCGTCTTCCTCATTGAGGACCCCGCTTTGCTTCTCGTCGTCTTTTTCACCCTGCTGGCTGCTTATAGCCTGACGGCGGGCCTGGCTGGCATCAGCTTCATAGACATCGTGGCTAAAGCCATCCCAGCCACCCGACGCGGGGCATTCTTCGGCTGGCGTCGCTTTTCTGGGGGATTCTTGGCCTTGGGCGGTAGCCTGTTGGTTAAGTACATCCTCGACGAAGGGCGCGGCCTGACTTTCCCCGATAACTATGCCATTCTCTTCTTGATCTCCTTCTTCGCCCTCTGCGTGGGTCTGGGTAGCTTTACCCTGATGGTGGAACCTGTTGAGCCGGTTAATGAAGAGAGAGTGTCCCTGGCCAGGCAATTCAGGCGGGCTTTGGATTTGCCGCGTCGAGACGCAAACTACCGCCGCTTCTTGACCATGCGTCTGCTGCTGATGGCAGCGGAGATAGCCACTCCTTTCTACATCGTTTACGCCAAACGGGCTCTCTCCGTGTCGGTGGGCATGGTGGGGGTCTATTTGACTGGGGCCACCCTGGCTAGTTTCGCCTCCAACTTGCTGTGGGGCCGCATCAGCGACCGGCGGGGCAACAAGTTGTTAATCGTTTTGGCCAACTTGCTTGGGCTGCTCATACCTCTCACGGCTCTGTCCATTGTACCTCTGACCAACCTGTGGCCTGGGCTGAGGGAGTTTGCTCCAGGCCTTTTCGCCCTCGTCTTTATCCTGTCTGGCGCCTCCAAATCAGCTAGAATGATCGGCAACATGAATTTTCTACTGGAGATTGCCCCGGCCGATAATCGGCCCCTCTACATCGGCTTCACCAACACCATCATGGGGATAGCTCTGTTGGCCACATCGGTGGGAGGCCTGATCGTTGATATAACAGGCTTTACTGTGCTTTTCTCGTTGGCCCTGGCCTTTTATGCCGTGGCCTTTTTCCTGACTTTGAGGTTGCAAGAGCCCAGGTTGATAACCACTAAGACACAAAGACACGAAGTAAATATGTCGTAATCTTGGCGCCTTGGTGTCTTAGTGGTAGATAGGAGAGAAAGAGATGCTTGAGGACATCCTGGTGGTGATCAAAGGCGGAGGCGACCTGGCCACTGGCGTGGTGCATCGCCTGCACCGGGCTGGGTTGACGGTGGTGGTCACGGAACTGGCTCAGCCTACGGTCATCCGCCGGGCGGTGGCTGTAGCCTCTGCCGTCTACGAAGGGCAGGTGGAGGTGGAGGGTTTGGTGGCCCGGCTGGCCGAAGGCGATCAAGAGATACGCGCCGCCCTGGCTGGAAGTCGGATTCCCGTTGTTATAGATCCGCGCGGAGAGGTGATCACTCGGCTGCGCCCCACCGCGGTCGTTGATGCCATCATGGCCAAGCGCAACACCGGAACCAGTATCACCGACGCCCCCATCGTCATTGGCCTGGGGCCAGGCTTCACCGCTGGCCTGGACGCCCACGCAGTGATCGAGACCAATCGCGGGCACCATCTGGGGCGGGTCATCCTGTCGGGCAGCGCGGAGCCGCACACCGGCGTGCCCGGCCCGACGGCAGGCTTCACCGCCGAGCGAGTGCTCCGCGCGCCCTGCGAGGGCACTTTCACGGGCCAGCGGCGCATTGGCGATGCGGTGGAAGCAGGTCAGGTAGTGGCCTCCGTCGCTGGTCAGCCCGTCGTGGCAAAAATCTCAGGCGTGCTCAGGGGGCTGCTGGCCGACGGGCTGACCGTTAAGGCTGGCATGAAAGTGGGCGACGTGGACCCCCGGGGCGTGCGCGAGCACTGCTTCACTATCTCCGACAAGGCGCGGGCTATCGGTGGGGGACTGTTAGAAGCTATTCTGTATTTGTTGAGTAGGTTGGATATTGGATTAGTCCGTTAAATCCTACCGTCCGTTGTTCCATTTGTCATCCAGGCCCAATAGTGATAAAATAACTCCATCTTCACAAGGTATCAGAACTATGCAGATGATAATGCTCAGGTTAAAGAAAAACTGGACTCAGTTGGTGCTGCTGGCCGTGCTGTTGGCCGCTGCGGCCTTGCGCTTTTACAACATCAACTGGGACGACGGCAAACTGACGCATCCGGACGAGCGCTCGACGGTGGCTTTCTATGCCCCGACGATGCATTTGCCAAAGGATTGGTCAACGGCTTTGGACCCCAAGAAGTCTACTTTCAACCCCCTCTGGGACCTCAACAGCCAGCAGCGACGGAGCTACACCTATGGCCATTTCCCGCTCTACCTGCTGACCATCACTGCCAACCTGGCGCACAACCTGGCACCAGTGGCAGAGCGCATCGGCGCTTCTCCTGAGATCGTGCAATCCCTGGCCACGGCCAACGGCTCGCCGGGCTTCGCCTACGTGGGGCGCTTCCTCATGGCCCTGGCCGACACTTTCACCGTCTACCTGGTCTACCTGATCGGCCGCCGTATCTATGGGCGGGCGGCGGGGCTGCTGGCGGCGGCTCTCTCCGCTTTCACCGTCACCCAGATCCAGCTCGCCCACTTCTTCGCCGTTGATCCCATCTCCACTACTTTCACCTTGCTGGCGCTGTACGGCGCTATGCTGATGGTGGAACGCCGCACGCGAGGCGCGGCCGCCATCACCGGCCTGGGCGCTGGCCTGGCCATCGCCTCCAAGTTCAGCGCTTTGCCGATCCTGGCCGCGCCGGTGGTGGCGGTTATGATCGTGGCGTGGCGGGAAAGGCAGAATGGACCAACTGACTGGTCCCAGGCCTTGCGGCATCTGGTGCTCACCTTTGCGGTCGCTTTCATTGTTTTCGCCATCACCTCACCCTTCGTCTTTCTCGATTGGGGCAGCTTTAAGCAGGCGGTGATTGTGGAGCAGGGAGCCATGGCCAGCGGCCGGGCGGACATGCCCTTCACCCGTCAGTACCGAGGCACGGCTCCTTACCTCTATCACATCGAGCAGCAAATACGCTGGGGGATGGGTTGGCCGTTGGGCATCGTTGCTTTCCTGGGTTTGGGCTGGGTACTGGTGCGGACCCTCCTGCGACGGGCCAGGCCGGGCGAGCTGATCCTGCTCTCCTGGATCGTTCCCTACTTCGGCATAACCGGGCTCTTTCTGGCCAAGTTTGTGCGGTACATGGTGCCGTTGGTGCCGCTGTTCATCGTGATGGGAGCCGGCATGCTGTGCCAGTTTCGAGTTTTGAGTTTTGAGTTTCGGGTGACGAGCAGCAAGTTGCGATTCCTGTCCTCGCTGCTCAAGGTTCACAATGTGCTCATAGCTGTAGCCCTGGGTGGAGCGATTTTCTGGTCGCTGGCTTTTGTAGCCGGAGTCTACGGCACGGAGCACTCCTGGATTATCGCCTCGCGCTGGATCTATGACAACGTGCCCGACGGCTCGGTGCTGGCCTCTGAGCATTGGGACGATGACTTGCCCCTTGGGCTGCCTGAGCCGGGGGCGAATATCGGGGCGCACGGGTATCGGCTGGTCGAGCTGCCGATGTATGAGGATGATAACGAGCAGAAGTACCACCAGATACGCTCTCGGCTGAGCGAGGCGGACTACGTCATCCTGTCCACCAACCGCCTGTACGGAGCCGTCCCGAACCTGCCAGAGCGCTATCCCATGAGCACCAGGTACTACCAGCTTCTTTTCGCCGGCGAACTGGGATTCGAGAAGGTGGCTGAGTTCACCACCTACCCGCGCCTGGGCCCCTTCGTCTTCAATGACGATGCCGCCGACGAGAGCTTCACCGTATACGATCATCCCAAGCCCATCATCTTCCAGAAGGTGCGGGAGCTGAGCGGGGCGGAGTGGGACGCCCTGCTGGGCGATAGCTGGGAGGGGGCCGTCCGTGGCTACGTGGGCGCGCCGACGCTCCTGGCTCGTCTCTGGGGCGCTACTTCTCGGCCTTCGTCACCCCCCAGCCAAGCCGAAGAGGGCGGCAGGCGTGCTAAAACACTGCTCCTCGATGGGCCAGTGGATGAGCTGCCCGTCATTGACGACTTCCGCTGGAACGGTCTGGCCAACCGCTTTCATATCTTCGCCGTCATCTTCTGGTGGCTGGCGGTGGTCTTGGTGGGACTGGCTGCCTGGCCAGTGACCTTCGTTGTCTTCCGCCACCTCTCGGACCGGGGCTACATCCTGGCCAAGAGCCTGGGCCTGATAATCGTGGCCTATCTGGTGTGGCTCCCGGCCAGCCTGCGCCTGCTGCGAAATAGTCTGCCAACCATCATACTGGCCCTGGCCCTTCTTGCCCTCCTCTCCTTCTATTTCTTCCGACGCCAGAGAGACGCGATGATCGCTTTCTGGCGCGAGAGGAGGCGGCTGATCATCATCAACGAAGTTCTGTTCGGCGGGGCCTTCCTGCTGTTCGTCGTCATCCGCATGCTCAACCCCGATCTGTGGCAGCCCTGGCTGGGCGGCGAGAAGCCCATGGAGTTCGCCTTCCTCAACGCCATCCTCAAGAGCCCCCACTTCCCGCCCTATGATCCCTACTTCGCCGGTGGGTACATCAACTACTACTACTACGGCCAGTTCATCGTGGGCCTGGTGATCAAACTGACGGGCATAATGCCCTCGCTGGCCTTCAACCTGGCCATACCGATGCTGTTTGCCCTGACGGTGGGGAACGTGTTCTGCGTGGGGTACAATTTGGCGCGGAAGCAGAGTCGCGTCCTCACCGGACTGTTGGCAGCGGTTTTCGTGGCGGTGTTGGGTAACCTGGACGGGATGGTGCACCTGGCCGACCGGCTGGGTGGGATAGGCGGCTCTGGCTTCAGGAGCAGCATCCCCGGCCTGGAAGGGCTGGTGCGGGCCTGGCCGGGGCTGTTGAAGCTCATCCAGGGCCAGTCGTTGCCCACGTTGGACTACTTTGGCCGCACGCGGGTTATCCCCGGCACTATCAGCGAGTTCCCCTACTTTAGCTTCCTCTTCGCCGACCTGCACCCCCACATGATAGGGATACCGTTCACCATCCTGGTGTTGGCCCTGGCGCTGGAGATCGTCCTGGACGGAAAGCGGCGAGAGGCGGCAGGATGTGAGCCTCTGGCAACCGCTGTTCGCTATCTGTCGCTCCCCATCTGCCTCGGCGCCCTGGCAGTGACCAACACCTGGGACCTGCCGACTTATCTGGGCCTCATCGCGGTCGCTTTCCTCCTTCGGGAGAGGCTGATTCATGGCAAATGGAAGCTCGCCTGGCCCGCGATTTCGACCATCGCTGTGGGCGGCCTGAGCCTGCTACTCTACCGGCCCTTCTTCGCCCATTACCAGCCCCTCGGTGTTGGCCTGGGCCTGGCCATCACCAGAGGGCGGACCGAGTTGCCGGCCTTCCTCGTCGTGTGGGGCTTCTTCCTGTTCATCCTCATCACCTACTTGCTGGTGGAGTTGGTGCGACAGCGGAGCAGGCTGGGTGTGTTGCGCTTTGTGCGGGTGGTGCTGGCGCGGTGGGAGGTGCTGCCCCACCTGGCCGAGATTTACAAGGCCTTGGTGCGGCGGCAGACGTCGAGCTACACCCTGTCCATTTACAGCCTGGGGGGAGTGCTGCTGCTGGCGGTGGCGCTGGCCGCCCTCAAGTTCTGGGTGCTGGCCTTTGCATTGCCCCTGGTCGTCGGAGCCGTGCTGCTGCTGTTGCGCGAGGATGCCTCGCCGGAGGAGCTTTTCGTCTCCCTGCTGGTCTTCACCGGCTTGCTGGTGGCGGCGGGCTGCGAGGTGGTCTATCTGAAGGATCATCTGGGCGGCGACCAGACCTGGTGGCGGATGAACACCATCTTCAAGTTCTACATCCAGGTCTGGGTGATGCTGGGCATCGCTGCGGCGGTGGCCCTGCCCCGTCTTTGGAGTAGGCTGAGGCGTTGGCAGCCGGCGGGCCAGCGGCGAGCCTGGGTTGCTGGTTTGGCTTTCCTGTTCTTCGCCAGCCTGCTCTATCCCCTCGTCTACACCCCGGCGCGGGTGAACGACCGCTTCCCTGGCGATAGGCCGCCCGTGGGCACGCTGGATGGGATGGCCTTCATGACCGTCGGCTCCTACACCTGGCCCGACAACAACCGCATTGAGCTGGAGTACGATTACGCAGCCCTGCAGTGGCTGATAGCCAACGTCAAGGGCACCCCCGTCGTGGCCGAGGCCGCTATCCCTTACTATCGCGAGGGAGGCTTGCGGGTCGCCACCTACACAGGGCTGCCCACTTTCCTGGGCGCTCACCAGAACGAGCAGCGCTACGCTTCCCAGGTGGGGGAACGCGACGGCCAGGCGCGCGACTTCTTCAACACCCCCGACATCTCCCGCGCCCTCCAGCTCATCGGCGAGCTGCACGTCTCCTACATCTACGTGGGCCAGTTGGAGCACACCGTTTACGACGCCGCCGGCCTGGCCAAGTTCGATGAGATGGTGCAGCGAGGGGAGTTGGAGGTGGTTTATGAGAATGAGAGGGTGAAGATCTATTGGGTGAGAGGGTAAGAGGGGCTTTTGGAATCACTGACTGCACTGAACAGCACTGACTTGGAAGCTGAAGCGGCGGCCACTGAAAGCCGCACCCCCATAAATGGCGTCAGCGGTCCAACCCCGCCGGCCTGGCCAAGTTCGGTGAGATGGTGCGGCGGGGGGAGTCGGGGGTGGTTTGCGAGTGGGAGCGCCAATCGCTGGAATCACTGATTTCGCTGAACAGCACTGAGGCCACTGAGGGTGGTATTCCCCTCAGCGGCATCAAAGGTTCAATTTCCCTACACCATGATGGCCGCTAACGAAGCTGAAGACTTACGTTGACAAGCCAGTGGCCCGATGATATAATCATAAAAAACAAGCCATCGGAGGTGATCTATGAGCAGAGCTGTAACCGCTGAGTTTGTTTCGAGCAGGGAGATCGAAAGCCTGGATGAAGCTTTGCGTCTTCTGGCTGAAAGCAGGCGGTCTATACTCCTGGAGACTACCGTGGAAGGCAAGCTTGCCAGGGGAATACTTGTTGACTATGGAGCCTATCGAGAGCTTCTACAGCGTCTGGAAGACCTGGAAGACTTGCACGCGATGCGTGAGGCCGAGATTGAGTACAGAGCCGGGGAAGGCCGCCCTTTTTCGGAAGTCGTGGCCGAACTGAAGGCCGAGGAAGAGGCCAACTTGTGAAGTGGAAACGGCTGTATCGCGTTGAGGCCTCTAGTGCCAGGATTAAGCGCGAACTGCGCTCCATTCCTCTCTTCGACAGAGAACGGGTCGTGAAGGTTATCGAAGCTCTGAAGGAGACCCCCCGTCCTCATGGCATCGTGCAGCTTGAGCCCAACGTGTACCGCTTACGCGTCGGTGAATATCGAGTGATATACAAGGTGTTCGACAGGGAGCAGTTGGTCATCATAGGTCGTGTCGCAAGGCGCAGCGAGAAGACCTATCGGGGTATCAGGGGCCTTTTCGGCTAGAATTCCTTTATGAGGCTCCCATGTTCCCTCAGTGGCATCAGCGGTCCAACCCCGCCGGCCTGGCCAAGTTCGGTGAGATGGTGCAGCGGGGGGAGTTGGAGGTGGTTTATGAGAATGAGATGGTGAAGATCTATCGGGTGAGAGGGTAAGGAGGAGCTACGCTTGACAGAATAAATGCGGATGTGTTACAATCATAAATGGATTGGAGGTGTGTCATGTCCCTAACGACCTCATCAGTGAATGTGTTGACTACCATCGCTCGTTCGATGGTTGTGACACAAAAATATGCCAGTGTCGAGGAAGCCTTGCAGGCGATGGCCCTATCCGAAGTACGCCGCAAGGTCGCCTATTACCGTCGGCGCATTCGTGCGCTGGAACGCAAGCACGGCACCGACTTTGAGACTTTTAGCGCGCAGCTTCAAGGTCGAGCCACCCCGGCCGAAGAGGACGATTGGCTGGCGTGGCGGTCGGCCAATCGCATGCTGGCTGACTGGCAAGGAACTAATGAGGAACTCCAACATGCCCGTGCTAGTGCCTGATCTTTTATCTCTCTTGCGGGCGCACCCTCTGGTCCAATCATTGCGCGTGGTCCACCACGACGAGACGCCGATGGGCAAGGTGGAACTGAAAGTGCGTTGCCGATTACTGGGTGGCTAACAGTTCCAGGTCTGGCTACATCACGAACCGACATTTCAAGACTATGCGTATCAGCTTTTCAGTGACCGCCCTCTCTTGCGATGGGACAACGCGCCTCATTATCCCGATGCAGCCACTCATCCGCATCATTTTCACAACGAGGCTGGCGACGTCGGTGCCTCATCGTTGCGCGGAGACTCCATCGTTGATCTACCGTGTGTACTGGCGGAGATCGAGAAGTGGGTGACGGGTCGTTGACTGGGTTCCACTCCAAGTCTTGCTGGAATCACTGACCGCACTGAACAGCACTGACTTGGAAGCTGAAGCGGCGGCCACTGAACGTGGTGCTTCCCTCAGTGTCGTCAGTGTTCTCTCAGTGGCATCAGTGGTTCAACCCCGCCGGCCTGGCCAAGTTCGATGAGATGGTGCAGCGAGGGGAGTTGGAGGTGGTTTATGAGAATGAGATGGTGAAAATCTATCAGGTGAGGGGGTAAGGGAGCCTGTTCGGAGGAAGGATCTCTGGCCTGAGAACAATCGTGTTGGGCCTTGGTGCTTTCAGTGGATTGGTTTTATGCCTCTCGTGAAGATTGCAAGGAGGAATTGGTGAATATGGAATGGAGCAATGAGAAGCAAGCCCGGTTAGATGCGCTGCGCGCTGCCGAATTGATGGGCACACTGGACGAAGCGAGCAAAGTAGAGTTAGCCGCACTGATCGAGTCCCTTGAGGTGGATGAGCAGGAGCGGCTTGCCCCCGCGTTAGCGGAGATGTTGGCAGAGCAGATTTCACTGCGCCAACAGGTGCAAGAGAGTGAATCTTCAAATGAGCAACTGGTGAGCCTAGCCGCACAACAGGAGCAATTGCTGGCCGATGCGCGGCGATTGCTGCGCGACTTGCAACGTCGTCACCAGGCAATTCGGGAAGCATATCAGCACGTCACAGGCGAACCACTATCGGTGGCGATGTAATGGTTTCTCAGATGTTGCGCGAAAGCGTCCGTGCGTTGTATGACTTCCGCTGTGGATACTGCGGGGTCACCGAAACCGAGTCCGGCGGCCAATTGGAAATTGACCATTTTCTTCCCCGGTCGCACGGTGGTAAAGACACTCTGGATAACCTGGTCTATGCCTGCCCGACGTGTAACCGTTTCAAGGGAGATTACTGGCCCGTGTTGGAGGCCAGCCCAGACCTGATGCTTCTCCATCCGCAACAGGATGACCTATTTGTACATGTCAGGTTACTCCCCGATGGTCGGTTGATTGGTTTGACGAAACGGGGTTGGTTTCACATCCAACGCCTGCGATTGAACCGCGCGCAACTGATCGAACTCCGGCTTCAGCGGGCCAATGAACAACGTCTGCGTCAAACTCTGGAGCTTAATCAGCGAGCAAATGCCCGACTACGGGAGTACGTGCGCGAGTTAGAGCAAGAGACTGAAAGCCTGTTGCAGATCATTGTAGAGTTGACACCCGAGTAGGTTATGGCAACCAGCAGAATCACTGACTGCACTGAACAGCACTGACTTGGAAGCTGAAGCGGCGGCCACTGAGCGTGGTGTTCCCCTCAGTGTCGTCAGTGTTCCCTCAGTGGCATCAGTGGTTCGAGCCCGCTGGCCTGGCCAAGTTCGATGAGATTGTGCAGCGAGGGGAGTTGGAGGTGGTTTATGGGAATGAGCTGGTGAAGATTTACAAATGTACAGCGTAATCATGGGCGACAAGGGGCGGGCGAAAAGGGGCACCCTTGAGTGAAATCTGCCTGCCTATCGATAAGGAGGTTTTACAATGAGAAGAAACAAGTTATGGCTCTTACTGGTAACGCTGGTGATAATCCTGCCGTTGACAGCTTGTGCACCAGCCCCGACGGCCACAGATACACCACCGGCCACACCAACCGACACCCCGTTGCCTACACCGACAAACACGCAAGAGCCAACGAACACGCCTGTGCCACCGACTCCAACAAACACGCCTGTGCCACCGAGTCCAACAAACACGCCGACAGCAACACCGATACCGCTTTCAGAATTAGATCTGGAGCCATTGCTTATCCAACCTGGTGATCTTCCTGCGGGGTTTTCAGGCGCTCAGGTCAAAGATGTTGCACCTAATATGTTTGATGATTTGTCCGCCGCAGAGAACACAATCGATCAGCGATTTGAGAGGGGGGGCGATACAGCAGGAGGTGTTACAGTCTTCCTATATGATTCCACATCAGAAATCGAGGAGGCCTACGCATTGCTCATGAGTATCGAAGCAGACTACGTAGTATTGCTCACGGGTGGCATGAACATACAAACGGTTACGGGAGTTGGAGAACAAGCGATCGTTTCTGTTTTGTCGTTTTCAGTGGGGGGATTCGCCCTCGAAAGTTCCGATCTTGCTTTCATTCGGTGCAATGCTGTGGTGCATATTAGAATGGCGGGTGTTGTGGATATTGACACGATCAAGGCATACGCGAAGAGATTAGACAGCAGACTTGAGCCAGTAGTCTGCCAATCTAACATAGCGAAAGCGGCATACATGCCGATACCGACGGTAAACCCAGAAACTCTTCTCACGGTTACTCCGCTTGTCGGAACGATCGAAACGATCGTTCCGAGACTGACCAAAATACCATATCTGAACTCAGTCACGAACGTTCTTGAAGATTACCAGACATTTGTGGATAGGTGGGGGCCACGTATAGCTTATACAACACTTTCCGATTATGAGATCTGCTTGGACATTCTTTTGGAAACTAAGCTAATGGATGTGCCCGAACTCTACAAAGTGTCTCATCAAGAACTAATTAAGACAATTGATTGCCTATGTGAATCGGTAGGCGCTGCATATACTCAAGATTATGATGCTGCAAAAGACTGGTATGACCAAACGCAAGCGCATTACGATGCATGGCGTGACGAATATGATAAGGTGTCACAGTAGAGCCGAAATGGGGATCGGGGCTGGCAGAGCTGGACATGCTCATGGCAACAAGTGCCGGGCGATGGGGCTGGGGAGGGTCTCCAATTGACACCAAGTGGACACTACGACCACGCAGACAGAGATTAAATTACAACCCAGCGGCCTGAGAGCCACTGGGTAGGAGGAGTGAAAGTGGATAATCTCCCCGATACTAACAAGCCTGAAGGGCTTTGCGTGTCATTAGCCACTCTGGAGCGTAGGATCGCTTTCTTCTTTGATCCACCCAAGAGGGAGCGGGCAAAACACAGGACTCCTGAAGGGTGTGAAAGCGTACTATATCACCTTAGGAGAGAGATGCAATCCTGCTTCTTTAACAAGATTGTTGATGAGTCCGAAATACAGGCAGAGGATGAAGCACCGTGGCATAGTATGTTCTCTGGCGTGCTGCTAATCATGTGTGGGATTGATTTGTTGGGGAAATTCTTAGAGGGTGATGATTCCCGCGGAGAAGTAGGCAAAAGATTCAAGAAGTATCTGAAGAATTGCTTTGATGGCTTGTCTGAGGATCAGGCCGACCTAGTTTATGCCATCAGGAACTGCCTCGCGCATTCGTTTGGACTGTATGACAAGAACAAGCACAAGCCTATCTCAATCGCCCCGCTATCGCCTATGGGCGAGATTGTAACCATCACGGATGAGTGGAACATCTTACACTACAAGGATCTATACGTACAATTCGTGGGATCCTTACGGGACTATCGTGGAAAGTTAGAGAAGAGTCTATGCCTACAAAACAACTTCGACAAAATGTTCGCGCACTATGCCTATATTGTGTTTGCAGAGCGTTTATGACCAATAACCAATGTGCGGGTGATTATGCCTACCCGCAACTTTGAGTTCGCAGGCGACAAGTAGCAGGTGATGTGGATGCCGAAGTAGTGGCCAATCGGATTAGGCGGTCGTAGGGCTACAAAGCTAGCGTCCGATTAGCCGCAGTTCAGGTGCTATCGGATAGGAGGGTAAGCTTCATGGCAAACGAAGAACATCTCAAGATTCTCAAGCAAGGGGTGGATGCTTGGAATCAGTGGCGGGAAGAGAACCCTGAAATATGGCCGAATCTCCAGTGGGCGAACCTCGCCGAAGTGGACCTCAATGGGGCGAACCTCAGCGGGGCGGGCCTCAGTTGGGCGGTTCTCGTCGGGGCGAACCTCAGGCGGGGAATCCTCGTCGGGGCGGACCTCCGCTGGGCGAACCTTATCGGTGCCGACCTCAGAGAGGCGGACCTCAGAGAGGCGGACCTCAGAGAGGCTCAATTGGTCCATACAAACCTCAGCGAAGCGAACCTTACGAGTTGCTCAGTCTTCGGCATTTCCGCTTGGGATTTGGAACTAGGCGGAGCAATCCAGTCAAATCTGATCATCACTGACTACGGTGAACCCCCCATCACAGTGGACAACCTCGAAGTCGCCCAGTTCATCTATCTGCTCCTCAACAACGAAAAAATCCGCGATGTGATCAATACCATCACCACCAAGATTGTTCTGATCTTGGGGAGCTTCAAAGACGAGCGGAAGGCTGCCTTGGATGCAATCCGGGACGAACTCCGCAAGCGCAACTACCTGCCCGTTTTGTTTGACTTCGATAAGCCAGCGAGTCGAGATCTCACGGAGACCGTTCGTACCTTGGCTCATCTGGCCCGGTTCATCATTGCCGACATCACGGAACCGCGGAGTATTCCCCAAGAGTTGCAAGCCATTGTACCAGGCCTTGCGGTGCCGGTTCAGCCATTACTCTTGGAAGGCTCAACAGGCGAGTATGGCATGTTTCGGGACTTGATGAAGTACGACTGGGTTCTAGAAGTGCACCGATACGATAGCCTTGAGAGTTTGCTTGCATCCCTCGGAGAAAAAGTCATCGCTCCCGCCGAAGCGAAGGCGAAAGAGTTAGCGAAGAGTTGACTGCCGAATTTAGGAGACACCCTTGAGCGACTACACCACGCAAGAAATCCTAAAACTAATCGAAGAGAACGGCGGCCCTGAGGGGCTAGACCTCTCAGGCAAGGACTTGTCGGGCATAGACCTGGGCAGGGAAGTGATCAAGGCGGAGCTGGGGAAGGCTCTGAAGAGTGCGCCGCCGGGTGAAACCCCTGCGTGGTATAGCGAGTCAACAGCGGGCGTAAACCTGGAGGGCGCGAGCTTGCAATGGGCCGAGCTGAAGAAGGCTTGTCTGAAAGGGGCAAATCTCCAAGGGGCCAGCCTGGTGGAGGCAGACCTTCAAGAGGCCAATCTGGTGGACGCCAATCTCCAGGGGGCCAACCTGTTCGAGGCGAATCTCCAAGGAGCCTACCTGGGCCACGCCGACCTCCAGGGGGCCAGCCTGGTGGACGCCAATCTCCACGGGGCGAGCCTGGGGAATGCGAATCTGCAAGAGGCTGTCCTGACGTACGCAGACTTCCAAGAGGCCAGCCTGGGGGGCGCAAACCTTCAACAGGCCAGCCTGAGATACGCTAACCTTCAGGAAGCCAGCCTGGTGGAGGCCATCCTGCGGGAGGCCAGCCTGACGTACGCAGACCTCCGTGGCGCCAGCCTGGGGGGCGCAAACCTCCAGGGGGCCAACCTCACTTATTCTAACCTGGAGAAGGTGGATTTCTTTGCCGCCGAGAGCCTGGAGGGGGCGTACTTCTACAATGCGGTTCTGGATGACACGAGACTGAAAAGGGAGCAGCTTGGCGGGGCGATAGGCGAGGAGTTGGAGGGAAAATACGGCGAGGCGAAAGAGGCATACCTGGCCTTGAAGAACAACTTCGACGAGATCGGCCGCTACAGGGACGAGGGCTGGGCCTACGTCAAGGAGCGGCGGATGGGGAAGATATGCAGCGCTCCGTGGCGGACCAGAAGGTTCCATGGCCAGAGCCAATTGGGCGATTCCAAGGGGAGTAGAGCACCAGCCTGGCGGCCACGGGTTTGGCGGTTCTATGCCAGGCACACCTGGAAGTGGCTTTGGGACTGGGTGGCAGAAGTGACGACTGGATACGGTGAGAGCATCTTCAGAACGCTGGGAGCTATGGGCATAGCCTGGCTCGGCTTTGCCGTCCTGTACTGGCTTCTGGGGGCGGTAGTGGACGTAAATGGTAACCCGTCCAGCAGTTGGTTGCACTGCTTGCTCTACAGCGGTGGCGCTTTCACAACACTCGGTGTTGACGCCCTGAGGCCAGCCAACGATTGGATCAGAGCCCTGAGCATTTCCGAGAGCGTGGTGGGGGTAGCGCTGACAGGACTCATGGGCTTCTTTCTGGGCAATCGGATCAGGCGGTCGTAGTCTTGTACAACATGATCATGGGCGACAAGTGGTGGGGGACATGGTTGCCGAGAGGGCAAAAGGAGATATAAGGTGCCGAGCAGAAAAGTGGTCATCGGAACGATGTTGGCTATAGCCCTTCTGCTATTAGGTGCTATTGTAACAGGCATATCAGGTGAAGGCGTCCAGGCTGGCGTGATCCTGGCTTCGTTCACTGTTACCTGCGGCGAGGATCAGGAGGTTCTAGTCGAGTGGGAGACGGCCAGTGAGATAACCGTCATTGGCTTCAACCTCTGGCGGAGCACGAACGAGGCATTTGGCTACGCCAAACTCAATGCCTCACTGATCCCCGCCAAGGCGTTCGGCTCTGTGATAGGAGCCGACTACTCTTACACCGACAGCGACGTGGTCAACGGCACTACTTACTATTACAAAGTGGAGGTCATATTCACCGACGGCCCCAGCGAGTTTGAAGACCCCGTCTCGTGCACTCCGGGGGCCCAGCCGACTGCTACTGCTACTGCAACTGGTACGGTTTCTCCAGTCCCAACTCACACTCCGACGCCTACTTCAACACCAATTGGCGAGACTACCGTAACACCGACTAGCACCGTGCCCGCAACCCCCGGCCCTAGCCAAAGAACCCAGATTCCCCGCATAGACCTGGGCGATGCCTTTGGGGCCGGGACTTCTTGGTCCACCGAGATCCATATCCAGAACGTAGGGTCAGCATCTACGTGGGCTGCGGTTACTTACTGGAAGGGGCCCGGCGCTGGCTCCTTAGGGACGTGGCATAAGCGGTGGCTCCCCCAGAATGGCGTTTGGACCCTGATCCCTCCGGCTGGCGCCCGGTCGGCCATTGTGCTGTCTTTCGTCAATGAGCCGACTGGGCGACCAAACGAGAGGACGATTGCCAACGGTGAGCGCCTGGCAGTGACGGTTGATCGCTGGGGGCTTGACCCCCGTGGCGATGGGTTCGAGCTGTCCAGCAGCTATGTCGGTATCTCCGAATTCCTGGAGGGGCCTGCGCCCCCCTTCGGGTGGAAGTACTTCGCGCCTTACGTCATGCATCGCTACAACGACGCCTTGGATACTATCATCGCTATCCAGAACTCAGGTGACAGGCGCACGTCGGTCTGGATCTATTACAAAGAAGAGGGTAACTGCGAATACCAGGTGGCGCAGCACATCTCGGATCTAGCGCCGGGCGAGGCGATCCGCGTGGGGCCGCCTGGCGCTGTTGGGATGGGCGCGGACGAGGCTTTCCCGATCCCTTCTGGTTGGCTTGGTTCGGCCTACGTCTCGGCCAATGTGCCTCTGGGGATCGTCGTTGATCAATTGAGCGGTCCTTCCTCGTCGATCAATCAGGGCACGCTACTGACCTACCGCGGCATGCCCTACGGGTATCTGGCCGGGGAGGAATTAGAATGGGATACGACCTGGTACGCGGACTTGCTCTACCGGGAGACCAGCGGCTGGGGCTCCAGCATCCAGGTGCAGAACCTGACCCAGGCATCCAGGCCCACCTTCGTCACTGTGGACTTCATGGACCAGAGCGGCGACGAGATCCTCTTTGTGGGCGACTGGGTCTGCCGGAACGGCGCGATCACTTTCTACCTGCCAGCGATCGTTGATGCGGGCGTCAATTTCCCCTTCGGGTACGTTGGGGCGGCTGAGATCGAGTCCCACGAACAGGTGGATTATCCTGGCGGGGCGCACCCCGGTGAGCCCATCTTGGTTGTAGTAGACATCAAGAAGACCCAGATGTGGGATCCAGACTTGGAGATCTGGAGACCCACCGTTGCCGGCGAGACCCAGGGTGGGGCCTACAACGCCCGTCCGAAGAGGGAGACGGTCAACGCCACGAGTTGGGCCATGCCTTTCATCGCCAAGGAGCAGGAGAGCGGTGTGACCTCTCGGGTCGCCATCCGCAACAACTCTAACTGCAACAAGTTTGAGGGCGAGATCTGGGTCAGGGACGAGACCGGGAATCCGGTGGGGGTAATTCACACCCCCTGGCTGCACCCCAAGCACATGAAAATCTTCGACTTGGCGTACCAGGGATGGTTGCCTCCTGGATTCGTCGGGGCGGCTACCTTCGAAGTTCTGGGTGTGGAGCAGCTCTGCGATACCGACGGTGACGGCCACGTAGACCAAGAGCCTGTCATGCCTTCCGTCGTTGTGCTGAACTGTAGCTGGGCTGCCGATCTGCAGACAACCACGCCTTTCACGGCCACGGGTGACCTGTGCAGGATCTACGAGGGCATCCCGTTCAGCCCGGCTCAGTAGAGCCAAATTCTGAGCAGAGCGGGCTCCGATGTCCGTGAACCGGCGGCCCTTCGGCTATGCTCAGGACAGGCATGGGAGCACTTGTCCTGGACCCTGTATCTGTCGGTCAGGACAGGTGCGGCCAAGTACAGGGCCGCCTCTGCTGGAGGTCTTGGATCTACTGGGCTCAGGCCGCCGCCGTGATGTATGAGATTGAGCTGATAGGAGATAAAAGTGGCAATACTGCTTCCCGTTTTGATTTGGTGGTTCATAATTGAGATACTGGGCCTGGCGGCCCTGCCCCTGGCCTATCGACTGTTCAAGAACCTGCCCGACAGGGGCTACGCCTTCGCCAAGCCGCTGGGCATCCTGCTGACCAGCTACGTGCTCTGGATCGGGGCCAGCTTCGGCTTCCTGCGCAACAGTTGGGGAGGCATCGTCTTCTCGATCTTGGTGGTGGCGGTCGGCTCCTGGTGGTTCTACTCCAGAGGAAACCGAGAGGTGGGGTTGGCCAGCTTCCTGCGCGGGAACAGGCGCATGGTCATCGCCAACGAGGCCCTCTTCGCCCTGGCCTTTGTCATCTTCGCCCTCTTCCGAGCCTACAACCCTGAGATCATGGGCACCGAGAAACCCATGGAGTTCGCTTTCCTCAACGCCATCCTGCGCAGCGACACCTTCCCGCCCCACGACCCCTGGCTCTCCGGCTTCGGCATCAGTTACTACTACTTCGGCTACCTTATGATGGCCCTGCTCACCAAGCTGTCTGGCGTGGCCTCCGCGGTCGCCTTCAACCTGGGCATCACTCTCCTGTTCACTCTGACCGTGACGGGGGCCTACGGGCTGGTGTACAATCTCATCGAGGGGCGAGGCGATAATGAAGCAACGAGGCAACGAGGGAAACTCGTTACCTCGTTAACCCGTTACTCCGTTCCCCTGCTGGGCCCTCTGTTTGTCGCCATCCTTGGCAACCTGGAGGGCGTGCTCGAGGTGCTCCACGCCAAGGGGCTTGGCTCAGCCGGGTTCTGGAAGTGGCTGGATATAAAGGAACTGGTGAGCAACGGACGGGTCACCGGCAGGTGGTTCGATCTCGGCAGCGGATGGTGGTGGTGGCGCGCCTCCCGCGTCATCCACGACAAAAACCTGCTGGGCAATACTATAGAAGTCATTGACGAGTTCCCCTTCTTCAGCTTCATGCTGGGTGACATGCACCCCCACGTGTTGGCCCTGCCCTTCGTCCTGCTGGCCCTGGCCCTGGCACTCAACGTGCTCAGGCAAACAGCAGACAGCAGCCAGGAAGTCTCCAGTTTCCGTTTTTCAGCTTTCAGTTTTCAGCTTCCAGCAACTAACCTCCAACATCCAATCCTCTACGCCCTCTGCCTGGGCAGCCTCGCTTTCATCAACACCTGGGACTTCCCCATCTACCTGTTCGTGGTGGCCATGGCCTACGGGCTGCACCGCTATGGGCACAGCCGCTTCGCTTACCAAGATGGCAAAGTCAACTGGGCTTTGGTGAAGGACGTCGTTTACACAGTCGTGGGCCTGGGGCTCCTCGGCGGCCTCCTCTACCTGCCTTTCTACGTTGGCTTCCAGTCGCAGGCCGGGGGTATCCTGCCCAACCTGTTCAACCCCACCAGGCTGCACCAGTACCTGATCTTCTTCGGGCCGTTCGTGTTCGTGGTCATTGGCTTTGCGGCGCTGGTGACGAAACAGTTGAGAGCCGAGGTCGAGAGAAGAAAGCTGGTGAGTAGCGGCCTGAAGACTCTGTTTTGGACCATACTCTTGCCACCTTTGGCTATCCTGGGTTCCATCGCCCTCGTCACGCTCACCGCCGGGGGGCAGGCCTTCCTGCGAGGCATCCTGGATAACGAGATGGTGCGGCGGCAGATCGGTGGGGCCGATTGGGCCTCGCTGATCAGAAAGCTCATTTCCATCCGGCTGGGCAATCCCTGGACCTGGCTCTTTTTGGCCCTGCTGATCGCCTGGGTCGTCGCCCTGCTCTGGCGGAGATTGCGAGCGGGGAAAGGTGAGGGGAGAATCGCCGAATCGAGCACCCTCTTTGTGCTACTTATCATCGCTACCGCCTTGGTGCTAACCCTCAGCGTGGAGTTCGTTTACCTGCGGGACACCTTCGGCACTCGCATGAACACCGTGTTCAAGTTCTACTATCAGGCCTGGATACTGTTGGCCCTGGCCAGTGCCTACGGGGTGTATTACGTCATCGAAAAGGCGAAAGGATTGGGCCGCTCGCTGTTCCTGGCGGGCGTCGTGGTGCTTGTTGCCTTGGGCATGATCTACCCCCTGGCCGCGGGGTTCGACAAGGCCGTTGCCACTTCCAAGGCTGGCGGCTTTGCCCCCCAGCCGACCCTGGACGGCCTGGCCTACGTGCGCCAACATTCCCCCGGCGAGTATGCTGCCGTCCAATGGCTCAACGAAAACGTGTCGGGCACGCCGGTCATCCTGGAGGTCACGGGCGGCTCCTTCACCGAGTACGGGCGCGTCTCCAGCCGCACGGGGCTGCCTACCCTGCTGGGCTGGGGCGGCCACGAGCTTCAGTGGCGGGGAAACTACGACGAGCCAGGCCGCCGCGAGCCTGATATAAATGCCATCTACAGCAGCACTGACGTCCAGCATATCTTGACGCTATTTGAAAAGTATGGTATAACCTATGTCTACGTGGGCTCCCTGGAGCGAGGCAAGTACAACCCGGCGGCCCTGGCCAAATTCGACCGCTTCATGGACGTGGCTTTCCAGCAGGGCAACGTGACCATCTATGAGCGGCGGCCGTAGGACACTACAGCGGATTTAGAAAGGCTTGTCCTGAGCTTGTCGAAGGGAACGGATTTCTACACTCAATCCGTTTTATTCCCAATCCGTTGTAGTCTTGGGGGAAGGAACAAAGATATGACGGTAGCGGAACGTACTAGAGAAACAACGAGGCAAATCGTCAAGCCATCGTCGCTGACGGTGGAGGTAGCGCTCTATCTCATCATCGCGCTGATGGCGGTGGGCCTGCGATTCTACGGACTGGGCGATCGGCCCATGCAGGCCCCCGAAGCGGCCCAGGCGTTGGCCGCCTGGCGCTCCGCGCAAGGCTTGCCCCAGGGCTCGGCCCTGGGACACACCAGCCCTATCCTCTTCACCAGCAACATGTTCCTCTTCGCTTTGTTCGGGGCCGGCGACTTTCTGGCCCGACTGCTGCCGGCCCTCAGCGGAGCGTTGCTGGTGATAATGCCCTACTTTCTGCGCCAGCGTCTGGGGCGGATGGGCGCTCTGGCGGCCTCGTTTCTCCTGGCAATTTCACCCTCGACCCTCTTCTTCTCCCGCTATCTGGGAGGCGAGATCATAGTCGTGGCCTGCGCTCTGGCCGCAACCTGGGGACTGTTCAGCTATCTCGACCAGAGGCAGCCAAAGCATCTGTACCTGGTGGCAGTCGCTCTGGGCCTGGCCTTGAGCGCAGGGGCAGGGACTTACACCTTCATCCTCATCGTCGCCACCTTCGTGCTGGTGCTGGCTCTAGCCAACAGGTTCTCAGTCCCCAGCGAGTACTGGCAAAGGATTTCCGACGCCTGGCAGTCAGCGCGCGGAACAAACGGTTTGCTGAGGGATTGCGCGGCCTTGCTCGTCCTCATCTTTGCCCTGATTTGCACAGGCTTCTTGCTTCACCTCTCAGGCTTGCAGGATGGCATAGACCTGTTCACTGCCTGGCTGTCCACTTTCCAGCCGCAAGTTGGGGGCCAGCCGTGGTACTACCACCTCCAGTTGCTGCTCGTCTACGAACCGCTGATCTTCATCTTCGGCCTGGCGGCGGCGGTTTACTTGCGCCTCTTTGGGAGGCAGCGGCGCGACCTCTTCTCCCTCTTCCTGACCTATTGGTCGGCGGCGGCGTTCCTGATCTACCTCGTCGCTGGCGGTCGAGGGCCGGGCGATGTCCTGCTGGTCGTGTTGCCGCTGGCTTTGCTGGCCGGCGCGTTCGTTGGCCGTCTGCTCGATGAGCTGGTGGCGGCCGCTTCATCAACATATGTACGAAGCGGCGCCTCCTGGGTGCGGGAAGGTCTGTTCGTGGCTCTGGCGTGCCCCATGGTCGTATACTTGAGTCTGCAATTGGGTGGCTACGCCTCCAGAGGCGGGCGCAATTACCTGTCGTTGGCCCTGGTAGCCGTGCTTATTTTGGTTGGATTGTTTGTGCTCTATTGGATCTCCTTCGGGCGGGAGCCAGCCTTGCGGTCGGGAGGGCTGGTCTTGCTGCTCAGTTTGACTTTCCTGACCGTGAGCATCAGTTGTTACTTGAACTATCAGCGGAGCAGCGATCCCCGCGAGATCATGCTTGCTTCCCCTACCTCTCGTGAGCTATTCGACCTGGTAGAGACCGTGGAGATGGTGTCCAGCAGGGAAGGCGATCCCAGGGCAATTGCTATGACTGTGCATCAGGGTGCGGGGCCTGCTTTGGCCTGGTACCTGCGCGATTTCGACAACGTCGAATTCGTGGCCCGACTCAGCCCTTCCATTGATACGCCCGTTGTCATCGCCCCGGCTGGGGAGCAAGAGCCGACCCTGGGAGCCCAGTACAGCGGGCAGGATTTTGCGCTGGCGTCCTCCTGGAAGCTCCAGGGCCTCTCAGGATCCGACCTGATGGACTGGCTGTTCTATCGCCAGGCCCCAACGCTGGTGCAAACTGACCATCTGGTTTTGTGGGTTAAGCAAGAGCTACCGCAGGCAGGCGGTGAATAACGGGGAAGATTTCTATGATTAGGCCGACTATCAAGTGGATCACTGTCATACTCACCAGATTGCTGTATCTCACGATAGCCTCTGTTCTTCTGGTGGCCCTTCTAACCACCCTTGAGCGCGGGCTGCCACCCGCTCTTCGTAGCCGGCTGGCTTCTTCATCCCAGGCCGCTCGCCATCGCCAAACTGACGAGGGCACCTGGACGACTTACACAGAGTCCGATGGATTGGCGTCTGATTACGTCCTGTCCATGGCCGTGGACGGAGATAACATGTGGTTCGGTACCGCTAAAGGGGTCAGCGTGTTCGACGGGGAGAACTGGACGACCTATGACACCTCGAACTCAGGGTTGGTGCATAGACGTGTCAGTGCCATCGCCATAGACGAGGAGGGTAACAAGTGGTTCGGCACCCAAGGCTGGGTGAGCAAGCTCGATGACGGCGGCACCCCCCACGACAAGAGCGATGATACGTGGACCACCTATGATTCTTCGCATGGACTGCCGTTCAGACTTATCTCTGCCGTCGCCGTAGACCAAGAGGGGAACATTTGGTTTGGCACTCAGCTGGTAAGTTATCCCGGCAGGGTTGGGTACGGGGTGTGCAAATTCTATGATGAGCAGTGTACGAACTACCTGGAGAATAGCGCCATCAACGCCATCTCCGTAGACAACTCCGGCAACGTGTGGGTTGGCACCTATTGGGATGGGGTCTACAAGTTCGATGGTGCTACCTGGACGAACTACAACACCTCGAACTCAGAGTTGGCCAGCAACTACGTCCGATCCATCGCTATAGACAGTGCCGATGTGAAGTGGTTTGGCGGGTGTATTGGAGTAGAGTGGTGTGCAGGGAGCTGGTTCAGATGCGACGCTGCTGCGGTGAGCCGATTCGACGGCACCACCTGGACAAGCTACATTGCTGGAGAGAGTGGTCTTGTAGGCACGCAAGTCCACGCTATCGCCATAGACTGCGAGGGGAACATTTGGATCGGCACCAAGTGGTACGGGGTGTGCAAATTCGATGGAGAGCACTGGACGTGCTATGATACCTCAAACTCAGGGCTGGAAAGTGACTACGTCACTGCCATCGCCGTAGACAACGAGTGCAATGTTTGGTTCGCCACCTATGGTGGTGGGGTAAGCAAGTATACCCCTCCCACCCCTACGCCCACGCCCACTGCCACATCAACGCCAACACATACACCGACACCGACTGCTACACCCACACCCGCTCCAACAGCAACGCCAACTCCCACAGCGACACCAACGGAAACTAGCACACCGACGCCGACTGGCACACCAACTTCTACAGCCACAAACACTCCTACGGCTACTCCAAAGCCAGAGGCATTTGAGATCTTCCTGCCCTATATCGGTAGACCGGGTGTGCCCTGAGCTTGGAACGACCCGGATGATCAATGACCATAAGACCAAGGACTATCTGACCAACTGACTAACTATGAAAGGTGACTCCAATGCAAATATCTCCATCCGATGAAAGAAGTAGTTTTCTCGACACCCCTATGCGGGTTCTTTTCAACCTGAACTGGGAAAAGGCCTTCTATCTACTTCTCATCGTTCTGGCCATAACTACCCGCTTCTGGGACCTGGGAACGCGGGCGATTAGCCACGACGAGAGCTGGCACGCCAACTGGTCGTGGAAGCTGTACGCTGGCCAGGGCTACAACCACGATCCCGCCAGCCATGGCCCCTTTCTCTTCCACGCCAACGCCCTGGTTCACCTCCTCTTTGGCGTGAACGACTACACGGCCCGCATGATGCCCGCCCTCTTCGGTGTGATCCTGGTGGCATTGCCCTACCTCTTTCGCAAGTGGCTGGGGCGGACGGGAGCGCTGGTGACTTCGGTGCTGTTTCTCATCTCGCCTTCTCTCCTCTTTTACTCCCGCTACATCCGCCACGATATGTACGTCGTCGTTTGGACCCTGCTTCTCATCTTCGCTATGCTCAGATACCTGGAGGAGCGCAAGAGCTTCCATCTCTACCTGCTGGCTGTGATCCTGTCCCTCTCCTTCTGCACCAAAGAAGTTACCTTTATAAGTGGCGCTATCTTCGGTTCCTTCCTGGTGCTACTCTTTTTGGTCCAATGGCTTGGCGATAGGCAGCGAGCGATAAAGAGTTTCCCGTCCTTCGAGCTGGCCCTGCTGATGGCCACCCTGGTCTTGCCTCTCCTCACCGCTGTTCCCGTTAAATATCTTCTGCGCGCCGATCCCCTGGACTACAGCCAGGCAGGGATTATCCGCTCCGGCGCAACCTTTCTTGTCCTGCTAGTCATCTCTGCTATTATTGGCGTCTGGTGGGATTGGAAGCGCTGGCTCATCTCCGCAGGGATTTTCTACGGCATCTACATCGTCCTGTATACCACTTTCTTCACCAACGGCCAGGGCTTCGCCACGGGGGTGCTCGGGTCCCTGGGCTATTGGCTGGCTCAACATGACGTCCAGCGCGGCAGCCAACCCTGGTTTTACTACTTCATCCTAATGCCCATGTATGAGTTCGTGCCGCTGCTCTTCAGTTTCATGGGGCTGGGATATTACGCTGTTGCTAGAAGAAAGGGAGATGAGGAAAAGGAAACTCCATCAGTTCCCTTTGTTCCTTTTCTCATCTACTGGTTGATTGGCAGCCTGGCTCTTTATACTTGGGCCGGCGAGAGGATGCCCTGGTTGGTTGTGCATCCTGTCCTGCCGATGATGGTCATGGCCGGGTACTTTGTCGGCCAGGTTTTCGAGCGGATTGATTGGCGGAGGATCTGGCGCGGTGGTGGGGCTATCCTGGCCCTTTTGTTGATCCTCGCTCTCTTCGCTGGTTCGGCCCTGGTCACGTCGGGGCCTTTCCAGGGGAGGTCGCTGGCCCAACTGAGCCGCACTCTGCAATGGCTGTCAGCTCTGGTAGTGGGCGCTATCCTAGTAGTGGGTGTGGTGCGCTATTGGCGAGGCCTGGGGACGAAGCGCAGCTTGCAGGTGGTTTTCGTTGCTACCTTTGTGCTTCTCTGCATTCTCACCGTTCGCGTCAGTGTGATGGCGTCTTACATAAACTACGATACCGCCAAGGAGTTCATTGTCTACGCTCACGGCACTCCCGACATAACGCTGACCATGAAAGAGATCGAGGACATCTCGCGGCGTACGGTGGGCGATAAGCAGATCAAAGTGGCCTACGACAACGAATCCACCTGGCCCTTCGAGTGGTACTTGCAGGAATACCCTAATCTGGCCTTTTTTGGCGCGCAGCCTACAAAACAGGCCCTGGACGCGCCGATAATCCTCGTCGGCCCGCCCAATGATTCCAAGGTCAGGCCCTTCGTGGGCGACAACTACTACTGGTTCAAGCGGCGACAGATTTGGTGGCCCATGGAGGAATACAAGAACTGGACCCCAAGCAAGCTCCTTGACATTGTACGGGATCCGGCCAAGCGGCGTGAGTGGTGGAACATCTTGTGGTATCGCAAGTATCCTCGCTCCACCGACGACTGGTATCACAGGGACGAGTTCTACTTCTTAGTGCGCAAGGATGTGATCAACCAGCTCTGGGATTACGGCGTCGGCCCGGCCCCGATAGAGTTGGTGGAGGATCCTTATGAAAAGGGTAAGCGCGAGGTGGCGGCCGTGCAGGTCTGGGGCAGCCAGGGTAAGGGCGGTGGCCAGTTTCAGGATCCGCGCGGCATCGCTGTGGATGAAGCGGGCAACGTCTACGTCGCCGATAGCGGCAACAATCGTATCCAGGTGTTCGACTCAAGCGGCAAATTCCTCATCCAGTGGGGCAGCGAAGGGGATGGCCCAGGCCAGTTCAAGGAACCTTGGGGCATCGCTTTGGACGCCGAAGGCAACGTCTACGTGGCCGACACCTGGAACCATCGCATCCAGAAATTCGATGCCGAGGTGACTTTCTTGCGGCAGTGGGGTAGCTACGGAGCTACTGGGGGCGCAGCGGTCGGCGAGGAGGGCTTCTTCTGGGGGCCGCGTGACATCGCTGTTGACGCGGCGGGCGACGTCTACGTGACCGACACGGGGAATAAGAGGGTGCAGGTGTTCAGTCCCGATGGCGAGTTCCTCGATCAATGGGGCGGTTTCGGGGTGGAGGACGGTCAGATGGACGAGCCTGTGGGCCTTGCCACTGACGAAGAGGGCAACATCTACGTGGCCGATGCTTGGAATCAGCGAGTGCAGAAGTTCGACCAAGACCTCGAATTCGTCACCCAGTGGCCGATAACTGGCTGGTATGGCCAGTCGGTGGTCAACAAGCCCTACCTGGCCGCTGGCGGTGGGCGTGTCTACATCACCGATCCTGAGGGCTACCGGGTGCTAGTGTACGACCAGGACGGCGAATTCGTAGCCACCTTCGGCGAGTACGGCTTCGACCGCAAAACCTTCAGCCTGCCCACGGGCATCGCCGTTGATGGGGAAGGCGACGTCTACGTAATTGATTCGTCCAACCATCGAGTGATGAAGTTTTCACCAGTGAAATGAATAGGATAGAGTCATGAAGCGTGTACTTGTGATCCTCCTGGCGTTGCTCTTTGCCTATTGGGGCCAGAATGTTTTCACTCAAGATAACCCCCTTCTTGATGCGGTGATTCTCTACACCGTGGGGATTCTTTTTTTCCTTACGGCTGTTTCCCCTTATGCGGAGGACGAAGCAGACACAGGACACCGCGACCGTTTCACAAAGTGGACTATGGCCCTCATCGGCGTCGGTGTGCTGCTTGTACTGTATGCGGCGTACCGCTTCTACCGGGAAATCAGTAGCAACGTGGGCCTGGTGGTCTGGCTCGCAGGTCTGGTGGCCTTTGTGTTGGGGTTCTGGTTCGCAGGGCGTCCATCTTCTAAGCGAGCTGGAGGGACAGCGGGTGGGAGATGGAAGACTCGGTGGATCCAGAATTGCTCTGAGGGGATTGCCAAATTCCCGCTTTTGGCCTGGATCTGGCAGCCTGTCCTGAGCCTTGTCCTGAGTAGCCGCAGGCGTATCGAAGGGCTGCCGAAGGAATCCAGGCCGAGCAAAATTGGTTCTATTAAGACTCTCCCCATGCCCTCCGCTGCCACAGTCGTGTTGGTCCTCATCACCCTGGCGGCCCTGTTCATGCGGATTCACCAACTGAATACCATGCCACCTGGCTTCTATCTCGATGAGAGCGACTTCGGCCTCGAGGGCATTCGGCTTCTGGAGTCCGGGAAGTATCTGCCGTATACGCAAGCCACGACCGGGCATCCTACGCTCTTCTTTTACCAGTTGGCCCTGGCTTTCGAATTCCTCGGTCGCGAGGTGCTGGCCCTTCGCTGGCTGACGGTGGCCTTTGGCGTCCTCTCCATCCCTGCCTTCTATCTCCTCGCTCGGGCCCTCTTCGGCACTCGAGCGGCGCTTTTGGGTTCAGCTCTCCTGGCCGTTTCCCGCTGGCATATCACCTTCAGCCGCATCGCGTTCGAGGGTGTTCCCGCAGACCTGTTTGCTATTCTGGGGGCGTTCTTTTTGATCCGGGGTCTGCGCACCAGGAAGGCCCTGGACTTTGTCTGGGCAGGGTTAGCTATTGGCTTTGGCCTGCACACCTACCTGGCTTTCCGCGTTTTCCCTGCGGTGATTGTGGTCTATCTCGCCCATCGCTACCTCTTCGAGCGAGAGGCCGTCAGGCCTAACTGGGGCCGGCTGTTGGTGTTCGTCCTGGCGGCGGTCATGGCCTTTGCGCCTCTGGGGGCATACTTCCTGAGGTTCCCCAAGGATTTCACCGCCCGTACCGGTCAGGCTTCGGTTGCACTGGACATTCAGCGGGAGGGCAGCTACGAGCCGCTGCGCCAGAATATTAAGAAGAGCCTGCTGATGTTCAACTACCGGGGCGACCCACGGCCTCGGCATAATTTGCCGCAGGAGCCGATGCTGGATTTCGGCACGGCCATGCTCTTCCTCCTGGGAGTGGGATTCAGCTTCCGTCATTGGAAACAGTCCCGTCACTTTCTGCTACTGGTGTGGTTGCTGTTGAGCCTCCTACCGGGTATCCTGTCCCTGGCTGATTCCAACCCCCATTCCCTGCGCACTATCATCAGCCTCCCGTCCGTGTTTCTCCTGGCGGCTGTGGCCGCCGATCGAGTGTGGGAGGCGGTGGCTCAGGGACTGCGAGGCCAGGTGTTTCCCTATCGGGTGGGCCTGGCTGTGATCCTGCTGGTGCTCATTGGCCGGGCCAACTATATCACCTATTTCAACAAGCAGGCCCAGAACGAATCGGTGTACTACGACTTCGATCCCATCCAGACAGAGGTGGGCAAACAGGTCAAGGCCATGGGGAACACCCACCGCGTCTACGTCTCCCGCTACTTCACCAACCACTCTGACGTGAAATTCATCCCCTACGGCGTGCCCTACCACGACTTCGACCTCAACGCCCATCTGCCCATTCGCGAGCAAGTGGATCAGGACGTCCTATTCATCCTTGAGCGCAACCACGCCCCCTTTGTCACCAGACTCCAGCACCTCTACCCGCGGGGCATCTACCACGAGGTGGATGATCGCTACGGTCGGCTCATGTACTATACCTTCCTGGTTCCGAAGCAGGAGATCGCGGCTATCCAAGGACTGCAAGGCAGTTACTATGCCTCGGCCGAGCCGGAGGGAGAGCCTGTCCTGCAGCGCAAGGATGCGACTGTCACTTTCGATTGGAGTGCGGATGGACCGGCATTTATCGCAGGCTCGGAGGAGCTCTTCAGTGCCACCTGGGACGGATCGCTCTACGTGCCGCGCTTTGGGAACTACGTTTTCGTCCTCGATACCGACGGGGCGGCACAACTTTGGTTGGACGAGGAGTTGGTGGTGGAGGGCTCTGATGCGCGGGCTCAGGGTAGTATCCAGTTGCCGGCCGGCTTCCACGTCGTAGCCCTCAACGCTACACAGCAGCGTCCTGGTGGCCGGCTGATTCTCAGTTGGATTCCCGCCGGCAGCTCGGGCGAGCAGGTCGTTCCCCAGACCATGCTCTACACTGCCCAACTGGCACGCCAGGGACTGCTGGGCCGCTACTACCGGGGGATCAATTGGTCGGGGGTCCCTGCCAGCATCCAGTTGGACCCCTTCATTGCCCCCAACGATGTCATCTCCTCACCCTTCAGCATTCAGTGGGAAGGGCGCATCTACGCACCAGCGACGGGGAACTATGTCTTCGCCACCAACTCCGACGATGGCTCTCTGCTCTACATTGACGGCCAGTTGATCGTGGACAATGGCGGCCACCACGGCGACCGCTACATTGAGGGCCGCATCACTCTGGAGGAAGGGTTCCACGACATCACCCTACGCTACTTCCAGGACGACGGTGGACGCAAGATCGAGCTGTGGTGGACGCCGCCGGGTCGGGGCAAGGAGCAGGTGCCGGCCGAGTACCTGTCGCCGCCGGGCGAGCGCCTGCCCGAGCCGCCGACCTTTCTGGTGCCGCCTCAGGTTGTCCAGGTTCCCGAAGCCCCTACTCCTGAGGCAGGACCCCTTGGCGAGGTGCGCTACATGAGCATGTGGGGAGGGCAGGGCACGGAACCGGGCCAGTTCCAGGAACCACGCGGCATCGCCGTGGACACTCAGCGAGGCCAGGTCTACGTGGTGGACACGGGCAACAAGCGAGTACAGGTCTTCGGTCTGGACGGCAGCTTCATCGCCATCTGGGATCGCAGTGATGAGCCCTTCGAGGAACCCATTGATGTCGTGGTGGGCAGCCGAGGCGAGGTCTATGTGCTGGACGCGGTGGCCCAGTTCATCCAGCGCTACGGGCCGTCGGGGGAACTGCATGGGGCCATCGGCCGCGACCTGGGGCTATACCGCCCCCGCGGCTTGGCGATAGACGGGAAGGATAATCTCTATGTGGCCGACACCGGCAGCAACCGTATCCTGAAAATCAGCTCGTCGGGGCAGCAACTGGGCCAGTTCGGCAGCCAGGGGCCGGGCCCAGGTCAGGTGAATCAGCCGACGGACGTGGCCGTGGATGGGGCCGGGCGGATGTACGTTGTGGACACCTTCAACCAGCGTGTCCAGGTGCTGGACCCGGCCGGTCGCTACGTTCGCGAGTGGCCCATTGGTGGGGCCAACACCTTCGACAGCCCCCACATCCAACTGGGGCCGGGCGGCCAAGTCTTCATTACCGATCCTGAAGCGCACATGGTCATCGCCTATGACGGGGCAGGCCGTGCCCTGGGCGAGTGGGGCGGGTTTGGGCAGGAAGCCGGACGCTTCCACAAGCCGCTCAGCCTGGCCTTCGATGGTGCGGGGCAGGTTTACGTTGTAGATACCTATAATCATCGAGTGCAGGTGTTCCAGCAGCAAGGGTACTGAGATTATGTGGTCTCTGATTATATCCACCATTGCCATAATCCTGGCTATTTGGAATCAGAGTCGGATAGGTTCACCCGGCACTCCCATTCCGAAGCCAGTCCCCTACTTGTTTCTTTGTGCCTCCGTTTTGTTCATCCTCTCCTCTTGGGATTTTAGACGAATCAAGAACTGGCATTGGCTGAGTGCCCCGAAAGCTCTACTTGCTCTTGGGGGTGCTGCCTTGGCGCTGCTAGCCGCCTACGACTTCCCTCGTACCGGTTCTTTTCTGCGTACTCTGGCTTTTGGGGGTTTCAGCCTTGTTCTACTCGGGTGGGCCTTCGCACCGGAATACAAATCGCAAATCGCAAATCACAAATCACAAATCACAAATTGCAAATTGCAAATTGCTGCCTCGGCCCTTTCCGCGGTCCTGGTGGCGAGGGCCGCGTTGCTTTGGTGGCGAGAGCGTCAACCCAATCTGGCGCTGTGGCTCAATGTTCTCGGTGTGGCTTTGTTGCTACTGGTCCTTTGGTATTTCGAGCGGCGGCGTACAGAACCGGCGGTGGCCGGCGAGGACAGGCAAGCTGATAACGGACGACACATTCTGGCCCGGCTGCTTGGGTTGAGGCGGGAGCACCTTGTAGAACGCTACCCTCACTTGGCTGAGTTTCTCTTGCTAGGGCTCATTCTGCTCGGAGCAGCCTTTCTCCGTGGCTATAAGGTAGAGGAGGTGCCTTACGGCGTCTGGTTTGATGAGGCTGAGTCAGGATTGGAAGCGATAGAGATCCTCCGTGGAGTTCCATTCAGTCCAGTGGGGCGATACTCAACGGCCAATGGTAGCTTGTTCTTCTACTTGACGGCGCTCGTGTTTAAGGTGTTTGGCGTTAACCTTCTTGTGCTCAGGCTAACTGCTGTGGGAATCGGCCTGCTGTCAGTCGTGGCCTTCTACTCCCTCCTTGATGTAATGTTTGATCGGCGGACAGCCCTGGTCGGAGCAGCGCTGTTTGGCGTCTCCAGTTGGCACGTCAACTTCAGCCGTTTTGCCATGGGCTACAATATCATGGCTTTGTTGTTTGGCATCGCTACGCTGTACTTCTTGTTCCGTGGGGCCCGCTCGGCGCGGAGGATTGACTTCGCGTTGGCGGGCCTCATGCTGGGACTGGGTGCATACACCTATGCTGCCTTTCGACTCTTCCCTTTGGTGATTGGTGCCTATCTCCTCCTCGGCCTATGGTTGAACTGGGACCGTCTTCGGTCGCAAGGGAACGGTATTCTGGTTTTTCTGCTGATAGCGTTTCTCGTGTCGCTGCCTTTATTGGCATACGCCGTTCACCACCCCGAACAGTTTCTACACCGCGTCAACCAAACCTCTCTGTTCACGGGCAAGCCAACGCTTGATAGTAAGCTCAGGGCTTTGGACGGAAACGTTCGTAAACATGCCCTGATGTTCAACGTGGTGGGCGATCCCAACCCGCGTCATGGGATACCGGGAACACCAGTCCTTGATCGTATCACTGCCGCGCTGTTCGTGCTGGGCATCGTTTATTGCGCCTATCGCTGGCGAAGTCCAGCGTACTTCGTATTGATAATCTGGTTTGTAGTCGGCATGCAGGGCGGCGTTCTGTCCCTGGACTGGGAGGCTCCGCAGGCCCATCGAAGCTTGCTCGCCGTTCCTGCTGTCTACGGTTTGGCTGCTATCCCCTTGGGCGCGGCGTGGAATGCCTGGCAACGGCAGGGGCGAGGCGCGGCTTTGCTTGCTTCAGGGATTATCCTCATCACGCTGGTTCTGGCAGGCTACTTGAACTATGATCGCTATTTCCACCTTCAGATGGAGCGTTCAGATACCTACAATGCTTTCTCGGCTGGTGACACGGCGGTGGCCCGCTACGTTGCTAAGCTGGGCGTTGAGTCGTATCGCTACTATCTTCGCAACAAGGATTCTCGCCAGTTTCAGTTTCTCGTGTATGGAGCAAATCAGGAAACTTCTCTCGATTACAAGTTCTTCTGGGAGATGGAGCACTTGCCCGTCCGCGAGAAGACCGATAAAGACATCGTCTATCTTTTGGAACCGTGGCGGGTTCCTCTGCCAGCATCGCACTTCCTCTGGTATTATCCGGAAGGGACTTATGAAGAGATTAAGAGTCCATTTGGAGAGACTACCCTCCTCGCCTTTATGGTGGATAAGGATGATGTAGAAGCGATTCTTGGTTTGAAAGCGGAATATTATCCTGCTGATGAGATTTCTGGAGACCCGGCCCTCACGCGGCGGGATGAGATCGTCAACTTCGATTGGATGGACAATAACCCGCTGCAGTCAGATTCCCTGAGCGTTGAGTGGACGGGGGCGTTATACATTCCTGAATCCGGCAAACACACGTTGGGGACGACATCGTCGGGCGCCTCTGAGGTTTGGGTAGATGGGACGCTCGTTGTAACCAACCCGTCTACACAGGGCGACGCTCATACGGTTGAGGCGGAGGTCTCCCTGGCGAAAGGGTGGCATGATCTGCGCCTGCGTTGTCTGAGTTGCCAGGGAGGGGCGATGCGGTTCACCTGGCGGCACCGAGGAAGCCAGGCCCAGGTGGTTCCTCAAGCGAGTCTGTCCACAGTGCCCCTGCCACCCCACGGGTTGCATGGCCGCTACTATCGCGGGCCAGACTGGACTGGACAGCCGGCCTATGTTCAGGTAGATCCGATAATCTCGTTCCGGTGGCATGACCATCAACTGAGGACGCCTTGGAGTGCCGAATGGCTCGGCACGCTCCACGTGTTGATCCCCGGTCAGTACCGTTTCAGACTAGTGACCAATGACTATGCTGAGATGCATCTTGATGGGCAGACGATCCTTAGAGGCACCCGCCACAGCTCCGGCAGCGTTCAATTGGCCGAGGGGCCGCACGATATACTGGTTCGTTACCGGGATACCAAGTCTTATGCGGAGATGCGACTCCTATGGACACCACCAGGTCAACCGGAGGCATTGATTCCGACTGGCTTGCTGTCCTTGTCACCTGACCAACCAGTGTCCGTGGCTGAGGCACCTCCAACGCCGGTCGTTATCACTCCGCCCTCCGTGTCTGCCGATGTGGAGGGAGCAGAGATACCGGCTCGCCTCCTGATGAGTTGGGGAGGCCAGGGAGATGTGGAGGGAACCTTCTTCCAGGCCCAGGACATGGATATTGCCCCCAATGGAGACATCTATGTGACTGATGCAGGGAATCATCGGGTGCAGTACTTTGACAGTGAGGGCCACTTTCTCGGTGTATGGGGACAGGAGGGGCGCGCGGAGGGCCAGTTCCTCGAACCGTTCGACGTCGCTGTGGACCCCTCAGGTGTCGTGTATGTGTTGGATTCGGCTACCGGATGGGTGCAGAGATTCAGTCCAGAGGGTGGGTTCCTGGGGAAGGCAGAAGACCTGGGAGTATACAATCCGCGAGGTATTGCGGTGGGACCAGATGGGGATCTTTATATTGCGGATACAGGATCGAATCGCATTCTCAAGCTCAACCCTGACGGCAGAGTGGCTGGTTGGTTTGGCACAGCGGGATCGGGGGCCGGAGAAATGCTGCAACCGGTAGATGTGGCGGTAGACCAAAGTGGTACGGTGTACGTTGTGGATCACCACAACCGTAGAATAGAGGTATTCGACAGCGAAGGGGGATATCTCGGCGGATGGGCGTTGCCCTGGTCAAACACTTTCGATATGCCACGCATTGCCATGGGGGCGAGTGGACAAGTGCTACTAACGGATCCGCCTGGGGGGCGGGTGTGGATGTATACAACTGCGGGGGAGTTGATCGGGCAGTGGCAGGGACAAGAAGCATACGGAGGGCAGGTGGCACGTCTATCGGGCATAGCGATAGACGAGGAGCAGCATGTTTACGTCATTGATGTCGAGAATCATCGAATTCATAAGTTTGATATCTCGCCGTGAGAGGTAGTCAGCCATGGCAGAGCATACGAAAGTCGTCGTCATCATGCCCGCCTATAACGCCGCCCAGACTCTGGAGCGCACTTACAACGATCTCCCCAAAGAGGTGGTGGACAAGGTCATTCTGGTGGACGACGTCAGCCAGGACGAGACGGTGGAGATCGCACGGCGCTTGGGGCTCAAAGTAATAGTCCACATTCAGAACAAGGGTTACGGCGGCAACCAGAAGACCTGCTACCTGGAGGCCCTCAAGGACGGGGCGGACATCGTGGTGATGCTGCACCCAGACTATCAGTACGACTCTACTTTGGTACCTGAGCTGATCAGACCCATTCAGGAGGGGAAGGCGGACATGGTCATGGGCTCGAGGTTTCTGAGCGGCAAGCCCCTGGCCGGGGGGATGCCCCTCTACAAGTACCTCTCCAACCGCTTTCTGACCACCGTGGAGAACCTGATCCTGGGACAGCACCTCTCCGAGTGTCACACTGGCTTCCGGGCCTTTAGTCGAAGGTTGCTGGCGACCATACCCTTCTTGCTGAATTCAGACAAATTCGTCTTCGACACCGAAACCATCGCCCAGGCGGTGGCTTTCGGTTTTGAGATCGCCGAGATTGCCGTGCCCACCCGCTATTTCAAGGAGGCCTCGTCGGTTGATTTCAAGAACAGCGTCATTTACGGCCTGAGCACGCTGCGGGTGATGGTGAGGTATCTCCTGAACAAGTGGGGCCTGGTGCGGTCTGCTCAATTCAACCAGGAATTGAGGCAGATCATGAGCAAGCATCGCCAGGCGATCATCCTGGGCGAGAGGGGAGCCCCCAGCCCCGCGATCCCCGCACCGAGAGATGATTAGATCATTGATTCTATCCACCGCCGCCCTCTTCTTGGCGGCATTGGCTCAGGGTTGCATCGCTTCGGCGAAACCCGCCCATCTCGCACCCCCGACTGAAGTGCGAATTTGAATAATCCGGCGAGTGTGGTATAATTGGGGTGATCTTGAGTCCTGCCAATGGCGGGGCTTTATTTTGAGGAGGGAAATTGAAACTTCAAGAGTATCAATCTAAACGTATCTTCGCTCAGTATGGCGTGCCTGTCCCGGAGGGTGGAATAGCTACCACTCCCCAGGAGGCGCGCGAGATCGCCAGGCGACTGGGCAAGCCGGTGGTCGTGAAGGCCCAGGTCTTGGTGGGCGGCCGAGGGAAGGCGGGGGGCATCAAGTTGGCCGAGACGCCCGAGGAAGCGGAGGCCGTGGCTGCTCAAATCCTGGCCATGAACATAAAGGGGCTGCCTGTCAGGAGCGTCCTCGTCGAGGAGGCTTCCGACATTGCTAGCGAGATCTACTTAAGTGTGGTCATTGACCGCGCGGCCAAGAGACCGGTGATGATGGCTTCGTCCGAGGGCGGGGTGGAGATCGAGGAGGTGGCCCGTCGGACTCCAGAGAAGATCATCAAGCTTGCCATTGATCCCTTCCTGGGCTTGCAGGATTACCAGGTACGAGAAGCGGCCTACGGAATTGGTCTGGGCAGCGATTTGGTGCGGGGTTTCTTGAAGGTGGCCAAGGGGCTACACACTGCTTTTACGAAAAGCGATGCCTCCCTGGCCGAGATCAATCCCCTGGTCGTCACTGCTGGCAGGACGCTGTTGGCCGTAGATGCCAAGATGCTTTTGGACGACAACGCACTCTTCCGCCACCCAGAGCTGGCCGAGATGCGCAGCCTGGAAGAGGAGATGCCAGCGGAGCGTAAGGCGCGAGGCTACGGCATGAGCTATGTCCAGCTCGACGGAACCATCGGCTGCATGGTCAACGGGGCCGGGCTGGCTATGGCCACCATGGACCTCACCAAGCTCTATGGCGGCGCGCCGGCTAACTTCCTGGACATTGGGGGCGGGGCCAAAGCCGACAAGGTGGCGGCCGCCTTGCGCCTCATCCTTTTGGACGAAAATGTCAAGGCCGTGCTCTTCAATATCTTCGGCGGCATCACCCGCTGCGACGAGGTAGCCAGGGGCATCCTGACCGCGCTGGAAGAGGTAGAAACCGATGTGCCCATGGTAGCTCGCCTGGTAGGAACCAACGAGGAGGAAGGCAGGGCAATCCTGGCTGAAGCCAAAATGATCACCGCTGCTACTTTGGAGGAGGCAGCCCAGAAAGCGGTGGCGGCTGCATCTACCTGTGGAGAGCGGACATAAGTAGAGCGTTCCCAAAGGTGGCGGCATTCGTACTTCACCGCAGAGGGCGCAGAGAACGCCGAGAAAACAAGAAAATCTTGTAGAATTATGCGGTCTCAGCGAACTCAGCGGTTGACTTCTCTGCGTTGGGCAAGCCTTACGACATAAGGACGAGAGTAGGATGAGCTATAGGCATTGCATTTTCTGCGACATCGTTGAGAGCCGGGCTCCCGCTGCCATGGTCTTCGAGGACGGGGAGACGTTGGCTTTCATGGACATCAACCCGGCCAATCCCGGCCACACCCTGGTCATCCCCAAGCAGCACGTGCGCGACATTTACGACCTGGACGAGGAGACTGCCGCGGCAGTGATGAAGACAACGGTGAGGGTGGCCAGGGCGATCAAGAGGGCACTGCAGCCCGACGGAATGAACCTGGTTCAGAGCAACGAACGTGCGGGGGGACAAGATGTCTTCCACTTCCACATGCACATCATCCCGCGCTGGTACGGCGACGGACTCCGCCTGGCACGGCCACCGGAGGTGAGAAGTACTATTGCCATCAAGGAGGCGGCGGCTAAGATAAGGCGCGAGGTGGCGAAAGATGCAAGTTGACCTCAACTGCGACATGGGCGAGAGCTTTGGCCGCTATCGAATCGGCGCTGATGAGGCCATGATGCAGTACATCACCTCGGCCAACATCGCCTGTGGCTACCACGCGGGCGATCCCCTGGTAATGGACATGACACAGTTCGCCTGGCGGCGAAGCACGGGGTGGGGGTCGGCGCCCATCCCGGGTTCCCTGATTTGATGGGTTTCGGCCGCCGCGCCATGCAGCTCTCGCCTGAGGAGGTCGAGAACTACATCTTGTATCAGATCGGCGCGTTAGCTGCCTTCGCCCGCACTGCCGGTGTGGAGTTGGTCCACGTGAAGCCCCACGGCGCTCTCTACAACATGGCTGCCAAAGACGTGGAACTGGCCAGGGCCATCGTTCACGGCATCGCGCGCTTCAGCAAAGAGCTCATCGTAGTTTGTCTGGCCGGCTCGGCCATGATTGAGGCGGCAGAGGAAGCGGGCCTCCGTGTCGCTCAGGAGGGCTTCGCTGATCGGGTCTATAACCAGGATGGGACACTGCAACCCAGGAAGGAGCCCGGCTCCGTTATCCACGACCCACAAAGGGCGGCCAAACAGGCGGTGGCCATGGTGCGTGACAAAGTGGTTGTCGCTCACACTGGCGAAGAGATACCCCTCCACGTGGATACCATCTGCGTCCATGGCGACACGTCCGCGGCTGCCCAAATCGCCAAGACCATTCGTACGGAGCTGCGGACAGAAGGGATTGAGGTGATGCCAATGGGGAGTTTCGTCTAATGTACGGCGAACCTCGCCTTCTTCTGGCCGGCGATTCGGCGCTGGTGGTCGAATTCGGCGACGAGATAAGCCAGGAGGTGAACCGCAAGGTTCACGCCCTGGCCGGTGCCTTGGGGAAAAGCTCACTCCCCGGCCTGGGGGAACCCGTTCCCACCTATCGCTCCCTCCTCATTCACTATGATCCCCTCCGCCTTTCCTGTGATGAGGTCAAGGCTTTCGTAACGGAGGTTCTCCAGAAATGCGAGGAGAGACCCCCGCCTGAGCCCAGGGTGGTCGAGGTCCCAGTGGTCTACGGGGGCGAGTTCGGCCCGGACATCGAGTTCGTGGCCGAACATAACGGCCTCTCGATTGGGGAAGTGATAAGCCTCCACTCCGGCGCCGCCTACACCGTCTACATGCTGGGCTTTGCGCCTGGCTTCGCCTACCTGGGCGGGATGCCAGAGGCCATCGCCACCCCACGCTTGGAGACGCCTCGCACCCTGATGCCGGCCGGCTCAGTGGGCATCGCCGGAGAGCAGACGGGCATCTACCCCATCGCTACCCCCGGCGGATGGCGCTTGATCGGCAGGACGCTCCTTAAGCTCTTCGATCCGGAGCACGACCCTCCCACTCTGCTGAAGGCGGGGGATCTGGTTCGCTTTGTGCCCATCTCGGAAGGGGAGGAGCGCGGTGGCCCTTGAGGTTCTGGAAGGGGGAATGTTGAGCACTGTCTAGGACCTGGGGCGGTACGGCTACCAATGCCACGGCGTCCCGGTGGCTGAAGCGATGGATCCTTTTGCCTTGCAGGCAGCCAACGCCCTGGTGGGAAACAGCCTGGGCGAGGCGGCCCTGGAGATAACCATCGGTGGTCCGACACTTCGCGCCACCGCGAGTTGCCTGATCGCCGTCGCTGGCGCGGATCTGAGTTTACGGGTGAACAGCCGCCCGCTTCCTTCGTGGATGGCCGTTTTCGTGCGCAGGGGATGGATCATCGAGTTCGGCGAACGAAAAAGGGGCTGTCGTGCTTGTCTGGCCGTGGCGGGGGGAATTGACGTGCCTCCCATCATGGGCTCGAAATCCACTTACCTGAGGGTCGGCTTCGGCGGATTCCAGGGGCGCGCTCTGAGAGAAGGCGATCTCATACCCGTAGGCCAGACCGCTTTCCACCTCCCCAGTTTGGCGGGCAAAGAATTCCCACCAGATCGCATCCCCAATTATAGTGACAGGCCAGAGGTGCACGTCGTCCTCGGGCCGCAGGACGATTATTTTACCGAGGAGGGGATAGCGACCTTTTTTTCGAGCGAGTACAAGGCCAGCCCCATCTCGGATCGGATGGGCTATCGCCTCCAGGGAGATGAGATAGCCCACCAGGGGGGGCGGACATCATCTCCGATGGGATTGTCCTGGGAGCGGTGTAGGTGCCCGCTGATAAGCAGCCCATAATCTTGATGGCCGACCGCCAGACCACGGGGGGATATCCTAAGATCGCCACCGTCATCAGCGCCGACATACCCCTTCTGGCCCAGTGCATACCGGGTGCCAGCACTGTCGCCTTCAAGGCGATGACCGTCGAGGAGGCCCAAGTCCGCTATCGCGGGATGATGAAGGCTTTAGAAATGACCAATGACAAATGACCAAAGAGGGCAAGGAACTAGCACTACAACGAGATTTTGACATAACTTGCTATCGAGGGGCGTCCTCGCCCCGTCTCATATGCCAGAACGCCACCGAAGGCGGGGCGAGGACGCCCCTTAGCAGCAGTGAGAGGTGACCGTGGCTCGAAGTCTCGTTAGTAGTACTAGCGAGGTTGTAGCTGGGGCGCGTGGAGGGAGAGCAGATGAAAGGAGAGGAGCGATTATGAAAAACCTATCGTTATCGGGAGTGTACGCTCCCATCCCCACCCCCTTCGATGCTGACGGGGCGGTTGCCCACGACAAGCTGGTCGAGAACATTGCCAGGTGGAGCCAGACGTCCCTGGCTGGCTTGGTCGTCCTGGGCTCCAACGGGGAATTCACTTATCTGAGCGATGAGGAGAAGATCGAGGTACTGAAAACCGCCCGCCAGGCCATCCTCAAAGACAGGCTGTTCATCGCCGGCACAGGCTGCGAGTCAACCAGGTGCACCCTGGAGTCGACGGAGCAAGCCGCGTCCATCGGTGCGGACGCGGCCTGCGTCATCACTCCTAGTACCTTTTCAAGATGATTTTGATATAATCGGATAGAGGCGTTTGAGTTTGTTGCGAGCATTGATGGATGTGAACTGCCAATTGACGGTGGCTCCTTGTTCATTGCGAGTTGTTTCCCAA
>SDBT01001468.1_pt1 | contig 41637 bp, 42 predicted proteins | sample 2277101 | NCBI WGS metagenome assembly SDBT01 (sample SAMN10404973, study PRJNA504765) | marine sediment metagenome | isolation source: marine sediment core GS10_PC15, 103 cmbsf | place: Arctic Ocean: Southern Knipovich Ridge | collected 2010 | reverse complement strand
GGTAAAAAACATTAATCAAGCGGAAAAATTAATCCAGAAATTTTTAAAAAAGTAGCTTTAAGTACTCTCGGACCTTGATTTTTCTCTGATTTTATGGTATAATAGAAGATATTGAAGCTCTGAGAGGAGGGAGTGTTAGGTGTCGGTCTATATGTTCTCTTTACTATGAATATCCTTAATTTTTAACTCAATATTCCCCTATTTTTAATATGGTATGATTAAACAAAGGACTATCTATGTCTTTATCCAAAGTAAATTCAGCCGCAGTTGTTGGTCTAGAAGCATATCCTATTGATGTTGAAGTAGATATTTCTCAAGGACTGCCCTCTTTTTCGATAGTTGGCCTTCCTGATAAAGCGATTGAAGAATCTAAAGAAAGGGTGCGGGCAGCTATCAAAAATTCTGGGGCAAATTTTCCTGTAAAAAGAATTACTGTTAATTTAGCGCCGGCTGATATTAAAAAAGAAGGACCAGCTTATGATCTGGCAATTGCCGTAGGAATTTTAGTTGCTGACGGACAATTGCCAGAAATAAATTCAGAAATATTATTTATGGGAGAATTATCCTTGAATGGTAAGCTTCGTCATATAAATGGAGTTTTGCCAATCGTAAGTTCTCTAGACAAAGAATCAATAGAAATAATTCTTCCGGAAGTAAATCGTGATGAAGCAGCCATGGTTAAAACTATTCATGTTAGGCCAATAGATACCTTAAAAAATTTAATTTTCTATTTTAAAAAAGAAAAAGATTTACCGCTCTACTTTAAAAAATTCAAAATTGAATCTCCAAAACATTTCGAAAATGATTTTGCCTATGTTAAAGGTCAAGAGCAGGCAAAGAGAGCTTTAGAGATTACAGCTGCTGGAGGGCATAATATTTTTTTCTCTGGTCCTCCAGGAGCAGGGAAAACTTTATTAGCAAGAACTTTAGTTTCCATTATGCCGACTTTAACAGCCCAGGAATGCTTAGAGGTAACAAAAATTTATTCTGTGGCCGGATTTTTGTCTCATAATCAGCCTTTAGTAAATATACGTCCCTTTAGATCGCCTCATCATACGACTTCCAATGTTGCCCTTGTTGGCGGTGGGACATTTCCTAAACCAGGAGAAATTACTTTATCACACCGGGGAGTTTTATTTATGGATGAATTTGCAGAATTCCCCCGCTCTGTTTTAGAAGCTTTAAGGCAGCCGCTTGAGGATGGCGTAGTGACAGTTTCTCGTGCTCAAGGAGCCATTACCTATCCGGCAAAATTTATTTTAGTGGCGGCTCAAAATCCTTGTCCATGTGGATATTTAGGCGATCCAGTGAAATCATGCATTTGCAGTCCCCATCAAATAGCCCGTTATCAAAAAAGAGTTTCCGGACCGATATTAGATAGAATTGATATCCATATTGATGTTCCTTCGGTTAAATATGAAAAAATCGCTGACGAAAGAGATGCTGAGTCTTCTTTAAAAATTAGAGAGCGGGTAGAAAAAGCAAGGGTTTTACAAAATAAGAGATTAAATAAGACGAATTCTGAGATGACTCCTAAGGAACTGAAAGATTATTGTATATTAGACGAAAAATCTAAGGGGCTTTTAAAGTCAGCTATGAACCAATTACATCTTTCTGTCCGTCAATACAGCCGTATCATTAAAGTTGCCAGAACTATTGCTGATTTAGAAGGCAAAATTAATATTGAATCTTCCCATATAGCAGAAGCCTTGCAGTATAGACCAAAAGAGCGGTCGATTTATTAGACTAAATTCCAAAAAAATTAAAAATTTGATCACCTGTTTTTGACAGAAGATTGGTTTTTGTGTCTACAATTGTTAGAATAGCCATAAAAATAACCATTGAAGCAATAATAATGGCTGATTTCTTGAGATCTTTTTTTATATATCCTAATTGTTCTGATTGACCATTTTCATCAGGTTTTGGGATAGCTTCTCCTTTTTTTTGAGGTTTAGTATTTGAGACAGCTTTTATAGGTTGCGTATTAGGGATATCTTTTGAATCTTGATTTTGTTGAGACATTTCACTCAATATTTGAGCCCGGATTCTTTTACGAAATTTTTTCTTATCTTTTTTTGACACTTCGACTCCTTCCGATTGGTTAGAAAAAAACTTGTTTTCCTTAAGGGTATTATATCTTATATGGGTTTATCTTTACAAGGGGGGTTGATTTTGATATCATACAGAAAGACTGCGGGAATAGTTCAGCAGTAGAACGCTTCCTTGCCAAGGAAGAGGTCGCGGGTGCGAATCCCGTTTCCCGCTCCAAAATCTTGGCGTGATGACCGAGTGGTTAGGTAGCGGTCTGCAAAACCGCGTACGCCGGTTCAATTCCGGCTCACGCCTCCAATAAATAGATAAATAATATGAATAAAACTTTATTGATTATCCAAATTGTTTTAGCAGCCCTATTGATGGTGGCTATTTTACTGCAACATCGAGGGACTTCTTTAGGGGGTGCCTTTGGTGGCGAAGGTGCAGTTTATCGTTCTCGTAGGGGAGCCGAGAAACTTTTATACTACTTAACAGTAATTTTGGCGATCCTTTTTGTTGTTTTTGCAATGATTAATATGTTGGTCTAATCGATACTCTAATTAATAATTATTTTAATAATTATGCAATTTTCTAAGTTAGCAAAAAAATATATTACAATTTGCAAGAAATATCCGTGGAAAAAGTCATGTCAGGCATTGAAATTTTTACCACAAGTTTGTTCGTATTCAGAAAAAATAGTAATTTTATTACTTTCAGGAATAATAATTATTTCAATTATTATTATGGGAATAAATAGTTGGTTAAGTCAGACCGCTCTTGTTCCAGATTTCGGAGGAACATTAAGAGAGGGAATTGTTGGAGAGAGCAAAAACTTAGATCAACATCTTGCTCGGTTGATTAATTCGGGACTGACAAAATATGATCACCAACATAATATAATTCCTGATATGGCTGAAAGTTGGGAAATAAATGATAATGGTAAATCGTATGTTTTTCGTCTAAAACCAAATTTTAGTTCAGAAGAATTGGCTGATAGAATATTTAATAATAATATTTGGCAGGATATTGAAATATCTACACCTGATCTAGAAACGATTACTTTTAATTTTAAACAGCCATTTAGCCCCTTTTTATATGCTTCAACAGAACCAATTTTTAAATATGGTCCTTATAGAATATCCAAAGAGACTAAAAATGAAATTGAATTGACAGCTCGTGAGGATTACTTTGGGGGAGAGCCTTATATAAATAAAATAATTATTAAAATATATTCCAGTAACGAAGAGTTATTAAAAGCCGCCAAAAGAGGTGATATTGATAGTTTCGCTTCTACAGAAGATTTAGAGGAAGTTAAAAATTTTAAAAAGTTAGAAATGGATCTTCCGCGAGATTTGGTGATATTTTTTAATCTTGGGTTAATAGAGTTTCAAGATATTAATGTTCGTAAAGCTTTGAAAGAAAATTCTTCTCTTGGTAAAGAATTATCTTTTAGAATAGTTACTTCTGAAAATCAAAAAAATGTTAATATGGCTAATCAAATTGCTGAAAGATGGAAACAAAATGGTATTCAAGCAACAGTTGATATTAAAGATAATATTACATTGCAAAAGGATATTATTCCAAAAAGAGATTATGATGTTTTACTGTATGGGTTAGATTATGGAGAAGATCCTGATCCTTATCCTTTTTGGCATTCTTCACAAATAAAAGAAAATGGTAAAAATTTATCGAATTTTAAGAATTCCAAAGGTGATAAATTACTAGAAGAAGCCCGCCAAGAATTTGATTTTAAAAAGAGGGAAGATAAATATGCTGAATTTCAAAAGATTCTTGATGAAGAAATCCCCATGTTTGTTGTCCAACAAGAAGATCTTTATTACTATGTTTCTCAGAAACTCTATGGGGTTGAAACACTTGTTGGATCTAACGAGGCAGACCGTTTTTTAGATGTTAGCTTATGGTATATTAATACAAAGAGAATAAAAAAGTGAGCCCGTGTGGCAAGTTCTTTGTGCCGAAGTGGCGAAATGGCATACGCGCACGGTTCAGAGCCGTGTCCCGTAAGGGTTGTGGGTTCGACTCCCACCTTCGGTAATTAAAATGTAAGCCTGACTCATGAGCTTTTTTATTAAAGGAAAGCCCCGTTTCAACGGGGCTTTTAGATTTCAGCCTAATGGGGGGTAGTGCTCCCAGATGACTGCTTTAAGAATTACACGCATCATCAGTAGGAGATGACCCTTGGTATAAACCGACATCTCATCCAATTTATCTTTAAGGTTGAGCATGAGATGAAAACTGGTGTTTTTTTGTCCATCTTCTTCTAATTGGGACAGTTGTTGGAATAGCTGGGTCATTTGGTAATTGGTTCTGCCCATTGTCTGAACCTGCTCTTGGTAGTCGCTCGGGTGGATAAAGGGCAGGCGTCCTTCATTAGCAGACCAGACAAAGAGTAGAAAGTAATTCAGCGTTTTGCTGAATCTTTCCAATTCTCGACAGTATTCTGGACTGCTGAACTCGTCGGCACTTCTTGAACATTCGTCTGCCTGGTTCATAATGAGCCAGTAAAACGGCTCTGAATGCTGACGCAGTCTGTCAATTGCATCCATTGTTCCGTTTTCTTGACAGTTTTCTGAAAGACTGGCAAATTCTAGGTCTTTCTGGCTAATCTGAATATCTGACATATTTTCACCCCTTTGGGATATTGGCTAAAAACCGACAAAAAAAGAATCAACCGAGCTGATTCTTTTTGAGAACAATTACCCGGTAACCCGGCTATCCGTAAATTACGGATCCGTGGCTTTGCGTCCCTGTTTTACAACAGGTTTGCCTTTGTCAGGTTTTTAACTATTGGTATTATATCAAGATTTTTACTGTTTGTCAAGTCCTTTTAGACTAAATATTTAGTCACAATTAATTGATTTTTCTTTAATTTTAACCTATAATGTAAGAAAGCCGAGGTGGCGGAATTGGTATACGCGCAGCCTTGAGGTGGCTGTGGGAGAAATCCCGTGCAGGTTCAAGTCCTGTTCTCGGCACCAAGGTCGTGTAGCTCAATTGGTTAGAGCGTCTGGTTTACATCCAGAAGGTTCTCGGTTCGAGTCCGAGCACGACCACCATTAATCAATATTTAGTTCTATTATTTCATTACTATTTTGTTCTAAGTTCAAATCTTCTCTTAGTTGATTAATGATTTTGAATTTTTCATCTCCTTCTAAAAGTTCTGGCTTAAGTTGTTTGCTTGTTATTGGGATAATTTTTATTTTTAATTTATTTTTACTAATTGTTCCTTGCAAAATAAGGCCTCTTTGAGTATTTTGAGAAAAAGTTTGATCAAATAGGAAGTTACCAAGTGAATAAAAAATAACCTTTTCATTATAAATCTCTGCATCTTGGATTACATGTGGATGAGAACCAATAATTAAATCAGTGCCAGCATCAATCCAAGCGTGGGCAAGATTTTCTTGCTGAGCCGAGTGAATTGTTTGATATTCATTGCCCCAGTGAGGAAAAACAATTACAAATGAGTATGAAGCTTTTTCCTGAATTATTTGAGTTAAATTTGGACTACTATCTAAGATATTTAGAGCAATTATGCTGATTTGTTTTTGATCAAATTCAAAAGTTTTTACTTGATTAGTTGAATTTTGAGGATCACCAATAGCTGAAATTTGAGTACTTTCAATAACTTGACGAGTATAATCAAGCATTTGTTGGCCTTGATTTTTTGTATGATTATTTGCCAGACTTACAGCATTAATACCAAGCCATTTTAAGGCATCGGTTGTTTGAGGTGGGAATTTAAAAATTAAATAATTTGGGTCAGTATTTGGATAAAAATCTTCTTGGCTAATTGGACCTTCTAAGTTAAGAATTGAAATATCATTATTATTGAAATATCCTTCTCCTAGATTTTCAAAGGCTTCTGTTATATTATTTTTAAATTTGGCATGAATTGCTCGTCCAAACATAGCATCGCCAGCAAAAGTAAAAGTTATATCTTTTTCTTTTTGGACTGTTTGTATAAGCCTTGGAATTGAATTAGGAGTTATTTGTGTTTCTTGAGATAGCAATTGATCTTTAAATATTAAAAAGACCAGTCCAATAATACTAAGAACAAGAACTACTAATAAATATTTAAATCTTTTTGTCATTAATACTATTATAGAATAATACAAAGAACAAGAATAGTTAATTCTTATTGTAAATTATTATTATTTATGTTAGGATAAGATTAGTTTAAATATTAGTCTCCTAACCATAATAAATTCTGGATATAACAAGAAGTGAGATTTTAGTCTCATTTCCCATTTATAAATTATTCTATCTATTCGCCGCGGTAGCTCAGTGGTAGAGCACATGACTGAAAATCATGGTGTCGTGAGTTCGATTCTCACCCGCGGCACCATTTTCGAAAATTTTACATGCTATGTTTAATTTTTTAACACAGATTGATCTTAGAAAATTAATACAAAAAGATTATCTTTTAGAGATAACCCCTCCGACAGACGGCTTCTTTAAATATTTGGTAATTATTTTTGGTTTGTTTATTACAGTCGCTGTTTATTTAATTATTAGAAAACCCCCAGAGATTTACAAAAAATACTTTGTCAAATTAATAAATTTATTTTTAGTTACAGGTGTTGTAGGATTAATGTTGATATTTTTTCGTTGGCAAGCTATCCCTTATTTGGGAAGTCGGGTAGTTTTTTTAAGTTTTTTAATTTCAATTTTTGTTTGGCTGCTATTTATTCTTTGGTATAGGTTTTTTATCTTTTCAAAAGAAATACAAGAAAAAATTGAGAAAGAAAATTTTGAAAAATACCTACCTCGTCGGTAGACAAGCTTAAATGCATATTATTTTAAAGAAGATAGTCTTAGGAGGCATTGAAAGGTTAAAATGAATAAAGATGTAAAAACGATGAAAGAATTTGTAAATTCTTTAGGAAACAGTATTATACCTATTCGGTCAGGTGAACTTTTTGAAGTAAAAATTTTACAAATTTTAAAGAACAAAATGTTAGTTGATGTTGGCGGTTGGAATTTAGGCATTATTCCAGAACAGGAATTTTCTCCTGATACAGAGGAATTAAAAGAGGGTGATAAAATTTTAGCATATGTTTTAACAATAGAAAATGATGATGGCTATGTGGTTTTATCATTAAGACGTGCTGACAAAGAAAGAGTATCAAAGATTTTAGAAGATAAATTTGAGAGTGGTGAGGTTTTGCAAGTTAAAGCAACTGATGCTAATAAGGGTGGTTTGCTTTGTCAGTTTGGTGAATATGAGGGATTTTTACCTGTTTCTCAGCTTGCGACTTCTCATTATCCCAAAGTTATTTCAGGTAATCGTGAAGAAATTCTAAACCGTCTTAAAGATTTAGTTGGCAAGAATCTTCAGATAAAAATTTTAACTTTTGAACCAAGTTCAGGTAAATTAATTTTTTCTGAAAAAGCAGCTGGTGATCTAGTGCAGCAAGAGAAAATTAAAAATATTAAAATTGGTCAAAAGTTTGAAGGCGAAATTACAGGCATTGTAAATTTCGGTCTTTTCATAAAAGTAAAAACTTCATCTAAAGATGAAGTAGAAGGCCTTGTTCATATATCAGAAACATCATGGGAACATATTGATGATTTAAAAGAGAAATTTAAGGTAGGTCAAAATGTAAAGGCTGAGGTTATTTCTACCGAAGGAAATCGTCTTTCTCTTTCGATCAAAAAGCTTTTACCAGATCCATGGTTTAAACTTGCTAAAGCATATAAAATTGGGCAAGAAGTTGAAGCTGAAGTAACTAAAATTACTCCCTTTGGGGCTTTTGTAAAAGTTGGTGGAGTAGATGGTTTAGTCCATGTATCAGAATTAGGAGAGAAAGTAGCTGATCCAAAAGATATAGTTGAGGAAGGTAAGTCTTATAAATTTGAAATTATAGCAATTGAGCCAGAATCACATCGATTAAGTTTGTCTCTAAAAAAGATAAAAAAATCTTCTACTAAAAAAATTCCAAAGACTGCAAAAAAGAAATTGAAGAAGAAAGATAAAAAAGGAGAATAATGATTATTACATGGGAAGATAAAGAGAATTTTTCAATTAAAACAAAGGGTAAAATTATTAAGATAGGTGATAAAATATCTTTGGGAGATTTTAAAATTACTACTCCAGGCGAATATGAATTAGGGGGTATCCAGATTGAAACAATAGATAATATTATAGAAATTATATCTGAAAAAATGACTATTGCCTGGATGAAGAAAGCAAAAGTACTTTCCGATAGTGACTTAGAAAGGTTAAATGGGATAGATGTTTTATTAATTGGTATTGGTGGAGGAGAATTTACAGAAACAAAGATCGCTATGGATGTTATTAATCAGATTGATCCAAAATTAGTTATTCCTATGTATTCTAACAATTTAGAAAGCTTTACTAAAGAGGAAGGGGTAAGCACTGAAGGTCAAGATCAATTCAAATTTAATGAATCTGATTTGCCTTCAGAAGAAAGAAAAGTGGTTATCCTGAATGCTACTAAATAAACTTATCTCAACAATTAAGAATTACCAAAATTTCTTGTTGATGATTCATGAAAGTCCTGATGGTGATACTGTGGCGGCTGCAGTATCACTCTTCATATCTTTAAATAGTATGAGAAAGTCTGTTTCCATGGTTTGTAAAGATGATATTCCTCAACCTTTTTTATTTTTACCAGCAGTAGATAAAATTCAAAAAGACATCTTATTTGGAGATTTCGAAGTAATAATTGTAGTTGATTGTGGTGATCTTAGAAGAACGGGTTATTCCGACAGGCTTAAAAATTTTACTAAAGTATTTAAAAATTTAATAAATATTGATCATCATCCCAAAAATGACTTAATGAAAATTGCAAATATCAATTTTGTTGATCAGGAGGCATCATCTGCATCTGAGATTGTTTTTAAAATTTTACAAAAATTACCTGTTAGTATTAATAAAGATGTTGCGACGGCACTTCTGACAGGAATTTATACCGATACAGGTGGTTTCAAGCATTCAAATACATCTTCCGAGACTTTAGAAGTTGCTTCTGAACTTTTGATGTATGGTGCAAGATTAAAGATAATAACAAGAAATATATCTTTGAATAAGAGTGTTTCTGCAATGCGTCTTTGGGGGATAGCTCTTTCGAGACTTCATAAGAATCAGGAGTTACAAGTTGTGTCTTCTGCTATCACTCATCAAGATCTTGAAAATTGTGGAGCAAGCTATATTGACTTAGGTGGAGTTGTTAACTTGATGAATTCGATACCTGATTCTAAGGCTGCAATTCTTTTTTTTGAGACACCGGAAGGAGGTATTCGTGCATCTTTAAGAACTGAGAAAAATAATGTTGATATTGCAAAAATTGCCAGATTATTTGGCGGTGGAGGACATAAAAAGGCTGCTGGTTTTACAATTGATGGTAAGTTAAAATTAAAAGGCAGAGAATGGGAAATTATCTTAAAATAAATGTTTAGCTTGTCTTCCGAAGCTCTTGCGAAGGCGGAGAGATTGTTCTGAAGAAGAATTTAGGATAAGATAATAGTAGTATGCCCGAGTGGTGGAATGGTATACACGCAGCACTTAAAATGCTGTGGCTTTAACAAGCCGTGCGAGTTCGACTCTCGCCTCGGGCACCAAAATTGCTTATTTATAAGGTTGATATGAGAAGATTTGTCAAATTTACTATTGCAAGTTTAATAACAGTTGTTTTGTTGGTAATGTTCTATTTTTTCTTTCCTCATGTTTGGGGATCAGTATTTTATCCTTTAGACTATCGTGATTCAGTCAAGAAGTATTCTGAAGAACGTGATTTACGTCCTAATTTAGTAGCAGCTCTAATTTATACTGAGAGTCGGTTTGATCCTCACGCTACCTCATCAGTTGGAGCACAAGGTTTAATGCAGATTATGCCTGGGACAGGCGGTTCAATTGCTAAAAGCCTAGGTGAATCAACGGGAGATCTCTATAATCCAGATACTTCTATTAAATATGGCACCTGGTATATTAAGAGCTTATTAGATAAATATAACGGTGATTTGGATTTAGCTTTGGCAGCTTACAATGCTGGAGTAGGTCGAGCTGATAAATACAAGGATAATGTTTTACCTTTGCCTAGAGAAACAGTATTTTTTGTCCAAAAAGTAAAAGATACAGAGAAAATGTATGATAAAATTTATGGTACTTGGTATTCAGGAATTGAGTCTTATACGAAAAATCCTGTTTTACTTGGCTTTTCGAATTTAACAGATTTTGTAAAGAGATTAATTTTAGGTAATCAATGACCTCACAAATATTAAGAGAAAAATTTATTGAGTATTTTAGGAAAAGAAAGCATAGAATTTTTCCACCAGCTTCCCTTATTGCTGATGATGCTTCAACTTTATTTACTTCTGCTGGTATGCAACAGTTCAAACATTACTATCTTTTTCCTGGAGAAATTCCCTCATCTCGGACAGCAACAATTCAACCTTGCTTTAGGACCTCTGATATTGATGAGGTAGGCGATGATGACCATCTGACTTTTTTTGAAATGATGGGAAATTTTAGTTTTGGATACCCTGAAAAAGAGAACTCTTATTTTAAGAAGGAAGCGATTCTTTATGCTTGGGATTTTTTAAATAAAGTTTTAAAAATTGATAAAAATCGAATATCAGCCACTTATTTTGAAGGTGAATATAATATTCCAGGGGATAGTGAATCTAAAAATATTTTAAATGATATAAAAGGGTTAAGAGGGGTAATTGCGCAAGGTTTTAAAGAAAATTTTTGGTCATTAGGGCAAGAAAATTCTCCTGGTGGTCCAACAGTAGAATTTTATGTTGATGGTATAGAAATTTGGAATTTGGTTTTTAATGAATATGTTTACAAAAATAAGGAGTATACCCCTTATAATTATAAGGGTGTCGATACGGGAATGGGACTTGAGCGTTTATCGGCAGTTTTGAATAATAAAACAACGGTTTTTGATATAGATTTATATGCATCAATAATTGCAAAACTGGAAGAGATATCAAAACAAAAGTATAAAAAGAATACAAAAGAATTTCGTATTATTGCTGATCATATCAAAGCTGCTATAGTGGCAATAAATGAAGGTGCTCTGCCTTCTAATGTTGGACAAGGGTATGTAATTAGACGCCTTATTCGAAGGTCAATCGTCAAAGGTTTTCAGATAAAAATTAACAAGAACTTTACTTGTAGGCTTGCAGAGGTAGTCTTCCGAATTTATGATGATGTTTGTGCTTTTAAAATAAAAAAAATTCTTACTGAGTTAGAAAAAGAAGAAACAAAATTCAGAAAAACTTTGAAATCAGGATTAAAACTAATTCGTTCAAAAAAAGAAATTAATGGTCAAGATCTATTTGATCTTTATCAATCTTTTGGGATTCCTTTGGAGATTTCTAAAGAGGAGGCAAAACTTGCCAACATCCCAGTTGATCAGGATGCAGTCAACGAATTTAAAAAGTTATTAAAGAGTCATCAAGAACTTTCTCGGGTATCTACACAAGGAATGTTTAAGGGAGGGTTATCAAGTTTTGGTCAGATGGAGACTAAATATCATACAGCCACTCATCTTCTTCACCAATCATTGAGAGATGTTTTAGGATATGGTGTACGTCAGCAAGGATCTAATATAACATCTAAACGCTTGCGTTTTGATTTTACCTATCCTATGAAGCTTACTGAAGAACAAATTAAACAAGTTGAAAATTTAGTCAATGAACAGATTAGAAGAGACTTACCTGTTGCTGTTGAGGAAATGTCACCAGAAAAAGCAAAACAAAATGGAGCCTTAGGTTTTTTTGATCAAAAATATGGTGATAAGGTAAAAGTCTATAGTATAAGTGATTTTTCAAAGGAAATCTGTGGTGGTCCCCATGTTCAAAATACTAGTGATTTAGGAACATTTAGGATTATAAAAGAAGAATCATCTTCTTCTGGCATTCGCCGAATTAAGGCAATCTTGGAATAATATAGTTTTAAAAAAATGATGATTTAACATATAATAGAGTAAAGGACATACTGGTCCAGTTTTTGCTGTATTTTTAAAAGGAAGGGGTATTTTGGGACTCTTTGACTTCATCAAAGAGAAAAAAATTGAAAATCGTTATGCGATTGCTTTAGATATTGGAACTGAATTTGCTAAATGCTTAATTTTTAAAGTTGAGGAAGATAAAGGCATTATTATTGGTACTGGTCGTCAACGTCAAAGGCTTTCGGATATGCAAGGGGGAGCAGTCACAGATATTCATGGAGTTGCACGAAATTGTAAAAAAGCCTTAGAGAGAGCTGCGGAAATGGCAAATGTTATGCCGACTCAAGTGATGATGGGTATTGCGGGTGAACTTGTTAAGGGGAACACAACAACAATAAAATATACTCGACCTGATTCAAAAGCAGGTATCACATTAGAAGAGCTTAAAGATATAATCTCGCGTGTTCAAAGAAGATCCTTTGATCGAGCACGTCAGATTTTAGCCTGGGAAACTGGACATTCTGAAGTTGATGTTAAGTTAGTCAATGCTGCTATAGTTGATGTTAAAATTGATGGTTATAAGGTCTCTAACCCATTAGGATTTCAAGGAAGAGAGCTTCAGATAGGAGTTTTTAATGCCTTTGCACCAATAGTCCATTTAGGTGCTTTACAGACTATTGCTTCTGAGCTTAATTTAGATCTTTTATCAATTGTGGCTGATCCATATGCTCTTGCTCGCTCTGTTGGTCCTAAAGAATCAGCGGAGTTTAGCGCCATTTTTATTGATATTGGCGGAGGTACAACTGATATTGCGATTGTTCGTCAAGGCGGGGTTGAAGGTACAAAAATGTTTGCTTTGGGAGGACGTTCTTTCACAAAAAGGATTGCTCAAGTTTTTGGATGCACATTTGACGAGGCAGAAGAAATAAAAATAAAATATTCAAAAGGTGAATTACCCAAAGAAGATAATCAATTTGTAAAGAATGCCTTGGTTACTGATTGTCAGGTTTGGCTTTCTGGAGTAGAATTAACTTTAGAGGAGTTTTCAGCTTTGGAACTTCTTCCTTCGAGAATTTTACTTTGTGGTGGAGGAACTATGTTAAAAGATATCGAAGAAACTTTAAAAAATGCCAAGTGGAATCCAACTTTACCATTTGCACGCCATCCAACAGTCCATTTTATAAAACCACAGGATGTAGAAAATATTGAAGATGATACTAAAGAGCTTAAAAACCCATGGGACATTACACCCATGAGTTTAGCAAATTTGGCAATTGATTTAGTTGGAGAAGAAAAAGTTATGGATAATATTTTAAATAGAATAGTAAATAATTTAAGAGAATAATCCTTCGGCTATACTTAGGATAATATTATGGATGAGATTTTATACCTTGAATCAGATGAAGAAATAACATCGGTAATAGATAAGATTAAACAATCGAAAGGTAATCGACTAAGTTTGGTAGTGCCAAAAGAGGCTACTATTTTGCAAAGTGTTGTAAATTTAAAGCTCCTAGCAAAAGAGGCAGCGAATCTCAGTAAAGAGATTGCAATTATAACATCCGACAAAATTGGTCGTAATTTAGCAGCAAAGGTAGGATTAACAGTCTATGAATCAGTAAAAAGCGATAAACCAGTTTTTGAGCCCCCATCACCAATGCCATCGAATCAGGAAGTAATTGAAATTAATAATGCTAAGACTACAAAGTATGAAGAGCAAAGGCCAAAGGGAGTTCAAGTTCATCATTTTCAAGAAAGATCAAAGATATGGCCGAAAAGAAAAGAAAAAACTCAAATTTCTCCAAAATTACCAGTTACAAAAATAAAAAAGGATATTGATTGGCGTAAAATAAAAATTATTATTTGGCCACTTTTAGCAATTGTATTAGTTCTGATAATTATGGGGGGATATTTTATCTTGCCTAAAACAAAAGTAACATTAAAGGTGCAGGCTGAAAATTATGAAGACTCTTTAGATATTAAAATATCATCAGAAAAAGATTTAAATATTGTCGAGAATAAAACATTCGCTGGTAAGATGATTGATATAACACAAGAAAAAGAAGAAGCATTTAGGACAACTGGCAAGAAAAATTTAGGTGGAAAAGCTAAAGGTACCTTGACTTTATATAATTATTGGGATTCTTCCCCGCAATTATTAGGAGCTGGATCAAAATTTTCTTCTTCAGGGAAAACTTTTATTTCAAAAAATGCTGCTACAATTCCTGGTACTTCAATTCGGGGAGGTAATATTGTTGCTGGCACCTCAACGGTTGAGATTGAAGCTGAAAATTCTGGCGAAGAGTACAATGTTGAAGCCAGTCGTTTTTTGATTGTAGGTTTGTCTGCTGCTCAACAAGAAAAAATTTATGGACAATCAAGTAAAGATTTGACAGGTGGTTTTTCAAAAGAAGTTCAAGTTGTCTCTCAAACAGACTATGATCAGGCAAAAGAAAAAATAGCTAATGATTTGACCGAAAGTTTGGGAAGCAATCTAAATGGTCAGGCGGAGGGTGCAGAAATTTTAGAAGATGCAATTCAAATTGAGATAGTTGAGGAAAGTTCTTCAGCTGAGGTTGATTCTGAAGCAGCTGAATTTAGTCTAAAAATAAAACAAAGACTTAGAGCAATAGTATTTTTAAGAGCCAATTTTGACCAATTTATTTTAGAGGTAATGGAGAATCAAATTCCTGCTTATCAGATGATTACTTTAGGTCCAGATGATTTAATAATTCCGAATGTAAAAGAAAATAAATATGATGAGAATTTATTATTACTTAATATTAATACATCTGCAAAAATCTCTCGAAGAATTGACACTGAGAAGGTAGAATATGATTTATTAGGTAAAAGTCAAGAAGATAGTAAAAAATATTTAAGTAATATAGAGGGTGTCGCTGGGGCTGAAATTATCTATTGGCCTTATTGGTGGCCAATAAAAAGAATTCCTAATTTTCAAAGGAGTCTTATAGTTGATCTTGAATATCTTCAACCGGATGGAACTCCTTTAAGTTCTCCCAGTGTGCAGTCTACTATTTTACCGTCTCCAACTGCTTCTCAAATTTTGTCTGAGGAGGTGGAATGAAAAAGTTTTTGGGTTTAGATATTGGTGAAAAAAGAATTGGAGTAGCTTTATCTCAAGATAGAATAGTCGTTCCTTTTGACATTATTGACAGTACAAATTTACCAAAAGCATTAAGTGATATTGCTAGAATTTGTAGAAGTGAATCTATTGAAAAAATTATTATTGGAATTCCAAAAAGCAACAATTTAAAATCAAAAAAAATCACTTTTCAAATTGATAAAATACATAAATTTGCTATTGAATTAACGAAAAACTTAAATATTGAAATTGCCTATGTTGATGAATCTTTGACATCGAAGGAAGCAGAAAGAAAAATCAAAAATTTAAAATTAAATCCTAAGACAAAAAAATATAAAGAAAAAATTGATAAATTATCAGCTCAATTAATTTTAGAACAGTTTTTATTACAATCAAATGAATAAAAAAATAATTTTAATTTTAGTAACAATCATTATTGTAATCGTTGTTGGGTTTATTATTTTCTTTTTTGTAAGTTTAAACTCCAAAGGAAATGGCGAAGAAAAAGATTTTATTGTTAAATCTGGTCAAAGTACTCGCCAAATTGCCGAAAATTTAGAAAAAGAAGGTATTATTACTTCAGCAACGGTTTTTACGCTTTATACAAGGTTTAAAGGTGAATTAATTCAAATAGGAGTATATCGGCTTTCTCAATCACAAAGTATGAAAGAAATTTTAGAAATTCTTGCGAGTGGTAAAGCATCAGAGTATTTAATCACAATTCCGGAAGGCTGGAGGATTACTCAAATCGACAAACATTTAGCTAATAAAGGTGTCTTTAATGCTGGCGATTTAGTCAAGATTGCCTCTACTGATGAAGGTTATTTATTTCCTGACACTTATAGATTTTTGCCAAAAACTCAAAGCTCAGATATCAGAGAAGAAATGCTCAAGAATTTTACAAAAAAAACTTCTAATCTTGATATTACAGATGAGATAGTTATAATCGCCTCAATAGTTGAACGGGAAGCAAAATTTGATGAGGATAGAGCAAAAATTGCTGGCGTTTATTTAAATCGTTTAGAAAAAGGTATGAAGCTTGAAGCAGATCCAACAATTCAGTATGCTAAAGGCAATTGGAATCCAATAAAAATTTCTGATTATAGAAATGAAATTTCACCTTACAATACTTATATAAATAAAGGTCTCCCGCCAGGGCCGATTTGTAATCCAGGATTAGCTTCAATTGAAGCAGTTTTAAATCCAGAAAAAAATGGTCATCTTTATTTCTTCCATAAAGATGATGGTCATGCAGTTTATTCTAGGACCCTTCAAGAACATGAAGAAAATTTAGAAAAATATAGATAAATTTTAAGATTTAAATTCTTGATCTCTATTTAGACCAATGATATTTTGGGTTTTATTATTAATCGCTAATTTTTGTTCAGCTATATAGATTTATATGGCTTTTTATAAAAATACCCCGGATTTCTCCGGGGTATGGATTAAAATGGTGTTAAAAGTAAGGCGTGGGTTGTGTTGTCATTTATATTTCGTCCGCGGCAGGCAATTTGACCGCGATTGTTGATAGCTTGGGCAGAAAAAACAACCCATTCATCTGAATCAAAAAGCTCATTAAGATCAGTTATTATGTTTTCTTTCCAGATGACTCCTCTAAAACCAAGAGGTGTTTCTGCTAGGCCAACGATTTGTCCTTGATCGTTAACATTATTGGCCCATGCTTGGCCTTCAAATGATGGCAGAACTTCAGAAGTTCTGCGCCAAAGCATGGCTTGATATTTGTCATCAATATAGCTCCAACCAACAACCCATCTTCTGTTGTTGATAGCTTGAGCATATCCTGGCCCAAGAAATTTAACTCGTCCTTTTTGCCAGAAGAAAGCTAACGGACCTTGACCTTCTGGGAAAAAGGTACCGACTATTTGTCTTGCATTATTGATACCATTTGCCCAACCTATTCCTGGTTGATTAAAAAGCTCAAATGGTCTCCTGCCTATCCATAGGCAGGGTCGGGAAACTTCGACATTCCCGCATCTCTTTCCAGCAGATCCAACAATAACTCTTCCATGAATGGCTTTAGCATAGCCGAAACTACCACCTAAAGTCCCCAATAAACGAGTTTTTCCATTTTTATAGATTGATGGTAGAGTTCGTTGACGAAATATTGTCATGCCAACAATTATCCCGTTGTCACTGATGCCGTAAGCTTCAGTCATAAATGGTATTGGTGAGATATCAGATGTAAACGCTTGGACAGCAGTTTCCGTAAAACCATATCCACAGACTTTGCCGCTATTGTTTATATTGGTAGCAAACATATGTCCGCCACCCTCAAAAGTCCCGAGATCTGTAACTTCGTAGTTGGCTGATACCGGTTGTATAAGTATCATCAGAAAAACCGAAACAAGAACTACCTTTTTCATCTGGCTACCTCCAAGTTAAAGTACTCTTCTTAGAAGAAGTATCAATTAGTATACATTAATGTATGTCTTTTGTCAATAAGATAAGAAAAACCCCGCGATTGCAGGGTTTGATAAATATGTGGTTGTGTTATGGAGTAGGTTTTGTCGAACTTCCAGCTCTAATTTGTTTAAGAAGTTCTTTGCGGAAGACAGGTATTTCCCTTGGTGCTTGAATACCAAGACGAACCTAGTCTCCGCGGACTCCGACGACTAACAGCTCGATATTATCGCTGATAATTATCGATTCACCTACTCTTCTAGCTAGAACCAGCATTGTTTTTCCTCCTTGTTGGAAATGTCTTCATCAAATGAAAATTATAACATAATATATAAAAAAATCAAATAGTAAGGTATATAATTGGAAATGCATTAACAAAATTGTATAATTAATAAAGGAGAAAATATGTCACTTATACCATTAGTATTAGTTGCTCTAATAATTCTACTTGTGATTTTTCTAATTATTGCCTTAAGAAAAAAAGAGCCTTGGGCTCCAGATTATTACGGTATGTTTATTATTGGGATTGTTTGGATGGGGGCAAGTTTTCTTTTAAAAAATTATTTCTTTGGAGGTTTAGGGTTGGTATTTACAATCATTGGTATTGTAAACATGAATAAATGGAAAAAACATTCTCCTTGGTCTAATCTTTCTAGACAAGAAAAAGTTCTTAGACTAGCAATTTTTATTCTCCTATTAGTTTTCTTAATTGGGGGGATAATTATGTGGTTATATAATAGATAAATTAGTCTTGACAAATTTGTAAATATATGGTATAATACAATCAGCGAAATCGAAAAGGTAAACCTGTTGTAAGGCAGGGACACAAAGCCACGGGTCCTAAAGTGAAGTCGTAAGACTAAATCGAAGGATAGCCGGGTTGCCGAAATTTAGTTCTCGGTCTGTACTTTTTCGGTACAGATTTTCGGTTTTGCACACCTTAGGAGGTGCAAAACAATGGTTTCCAATTGGGAGGAAGTTTTCGAAACGAGTGCTCCGGATGAACTGCTGGATGATGGCGAATTAGCCAGGATGAGGTATCGTATTTGGCGTAACGAAGTGGTTTTATTCAAAATTCGCTGTTTATGCGGCGGTGAGACTTTCCTTCTTCCGGTCCTTTGTGATTGGCTTGATGGGACACATGATGTCAAGGGGATTTGTATGACTTGTGAAAAGCGTTTAGCTGCCCAAGTTCACTTCTTTATTGATCCTTGGATCGTTGACTGACCGGAGAGGGCCGTATCTCGGCCCTCTTTTTTTATATGAATAAAAGAGTAATTGTAGTAATTAGTCTTTTAAAAAAAATAAAATCTAAAAATTTATAAAAATTATTACTTGCTTTTTTTAAAAAACCAATTAAATTATTAATAGAGAGAACTAAAAAATAAGACAATTTGTAAATCAAGGAGGGACTTTCATCTGGTCTTCTTTTTTGCTAAACTTTAATTTGTATATTAAATAAGAAAGAATTATTGTATTATGATAATTTTAGATCGTTTATGGGGAATATTTTCTCACGATATCGGAGTGGATTTAGGGACAGCCAATACTTTGGTATATGTTCGGGGAAAAGGGATTGTTATTAATGAGCCATCAGTAGTAGCAATTAATCAAAAGTCAAAGCAAATTTTAGCTATCGGTAATGAAGCTCAAAAAATGGTTGGTAGAACTCCTTCTCATATTGTAGCAATTAGGCCTTTGGTAGATGGGGTGGTTTCTGATTTTGAAGTTACAGAACAAATGTTAAGATATTTTATTGATAAAGTTCATCGTGAGAAATTTTCATTATTTCCAAGACCAAGGATTGTAATTGGGATTCCTTATGGAGTTACTGAAGTTGAGCGTCGGGCTGTCGAAGAAGCAGCTTTAAATGCTGGCGCTCGTCAAGTGTTCTTAATCGAAGAACCAGTGGCCGCGGCTATTGGGGCAAGATTACCTATTCAGGATGCAGATGGTAATATAATAGTAGATATAGGTGGTGGTACAACTGAAGTTGCTGTTATTTCTTTGGGCGGGATTGTGGCCTCAAGATCTCTAAGAATTGCCGGTGATGAGATGAATCAAGATATAATTAATTTTGCCAGAGATAAACTGAATTTACTCTTAGGAGAAAGAACAGCTGAAAAAATTAAAATTTCCATAGGATCTGCTATTGAACAGAAAGAAAAATTACAGACTTCTATGCGTGGCAGAGATTTGGTAACAGGATTACCTAAGGAAATTATTGTCAACGATGAACAGATAAGAGCAGCTTTAAGAAAATCAGTTCAGCAAGTTGTTGAATCAATTAGGGTAACATTAGAAGAAACACCGCCAGAATTAGTGGCAGATATTATGGAAAAAGGAATTGTACTCTGTGGCGGAGGGGCGATGCTAAGAGGATTAGACCAGTTAATTAAAAAAACTACCCAGACAAATGTTCATATTGCTGATGACCCTCTTACATCAGTTGTAAGAGGGACTGGTTTGGTTTTAGAGGATCTTGAAAGTTTGAAAAATGTTCTTATACCAACTCAATTTTAAGCCTAAATTTAGAAATGAAAAATTCTTTATTTGAGGAAGTAAAATTTAATTATAAAGTTCTGATTGCTACTTTAGTATTAGTTATCATAGTGCTTTTTTTTGCTCCAATCAAAGCACTGGATCCAGCCAAAAATGTTCTTAACATTGTTGTCAAACCTTTTACAATAGCGGCAAATTATACTGTTGATCGTATGTCTTTCTTTTTTCGGAATTTAGCCCATTTAGGGTCTTTGAGTTCTGAAAATCAAAAATTAATTAAAGAAAATCTTGAACTTCAAGGGAAATTATCAATATTAAAAGAAGTCCAGCATGAAAATGAAATCCTTAAAAATGAGATGGGATTCTTAAGTAGAAAAGGCGATTTAAATTTAATACCGGCGAATATAATTGGCCGTTCTTCTTCGGGCTACTTAAAGACAATAGTTATAGATCGCGGATTAAGTGATGATGTTCTTGAGGGGCAAGCAATTGTATCACAAGGATTTTTAGTTGGAACAGTTACTTCTGTTTTTGGAGATTCTTCCGAAGTTACTCTTATCACCAATAATAATTCGTTGGTGCCAGTTGTTTTGCAGGATTCACGAGGAACAGGATTACTTAGAGGAGGAATTAGTGGTCTTGCAGTTGAAGATATTCCTTTGAATATTCCAATTTCAAATGGAGAACAAGTTGTTACGTCTGGTTTAGGTGATGAAATTCCTCCTGGAATTATGGTGGGTGAAGTTGAAGATGTTGTTTCGTTAACGGGAGAAATTTTTCAAAAAGTCTCTATCAAGTCACCAATAGAAATTTATTTTCTAGAATTTGTTTTTGTAGCTCAATAGGTTTTGATAAATGTATATAAAAATTCTTAAAATATTCGGAATTTTAGGATTAATTGTTTTGCAACTAAGTCTTTTTAATAAACTTTCAATTTTTGAAAGTATTCCTAATGTTATTTTTCTTTTGAGCATTGCTTTACTTTTGAGAGGATTTTTGCAAGATAGTTTTCTAGTGGGAGTAATTGGAGGGCTTTTTTTAGATCTGGCGTCGCCTTTAAGATTTGGAGTTTATACCTTGTTAATTTTGGCAATTTTACTTTTACTAAATTATGTAGTTATTCAACTTATTCCAGCTCCTCATCTAATTTTAGTTTATTTAATTTTTATAGGAATTTTTGTAGTAGTTAATCTTGTAATTTTTCTCGGGGTAAAAATAATGCCAAATTTTCAAATTTTAGTTGATGCGGCAATCAATGGTATATGGGGAGTTTTGATTTATTTATTATTGGGAAGATTCCAAAAAGTAGATGAGATAAAAGTGAAGCTGACCCCGCAGCAAGCTGCGGGGCGTCAGGGCAGCTTCTTTTCCAGAAGTGTCCCGCTAAGCGGGACAGACTATTTACAGCCCTTCATCCTCGTAGCAAGCTACGGGGTATTCGGGCAAAGGGAATAAGCTAATTATGTCAATTTTTGATTTATATGATAATTCGTTTTTACCTGGTGATAAATCTCGGAGAAGGCTTAGAGAAGGTATTTTAGAATATGAACATTACAATAAAGAGGCAGAAGGAGAAGAAATTTTTGAAGAAAAATCAAAATCTCTTTGGATCCCTTATCTTAGTTGTTTTTTGGTATTTGGAATTCTTTTGTTTCAATTGCTCCGTTTACAAATCGCTGAAGGAAGTTTTAACCGAAATTTAGCTGAAGGAAATCGTATTAGAATAAGAGAAATTGAAGCACCTCGAGGATTAATTTATGATTCAAATGGAACAATTTTAGCAAAAAATAAACCTTCTTTTAATCTAGAGATTTATCCTTTAGATTTACCAAAAGATTCTCAAGAGCGAGATAATATTTTTAGGAAACTTTCGAAGAGTGCTCAAGTTCCTCTTGATGAAATTAAAGACAAAGTAAATCAAAAAGGATTTACGACTTATGATCCAATTATTTTGAAAGAAAATATTGATCGAGAGACTGCTATGATTTTAGAGGTTAAAACAGTTAATTTGCCGGGAGTGGTTGTCGCAAAAAAACCAATGCGTGAGTATTTACCAGTTGCCGGTTTAGGACCATTGTTAGGGTATGTAGGTAGGATGTCTCAAGAAGAGATAAAAAAAAATCCTCAATATCGAATGTCAGCTAATATTGGTAAGTCAGGTCTTGAAGCAGTTTACGAAGAAGACTTAAGAGGGGATCCTGGCGTTTTGGAGGTAGAGGTAGATTCCCAAGGTCGTCAACAACGTCAACTTTCTGCTACAAATCCCCTGCCTGGTAATAATTTAATATTAAGTATCAATGCTGAGTTAGAAGAAATGATGATTTATAGTCTTACTTCAAATATAAAGGCTGCTTTTTCTTCTGGCGGGGCAGCAGTTGCTTTAAATCCTAAAAATGGTCAGATAATGGCTATGGCAAGTTATCCTACTTTTGATAATAATATTTTTATGTCAAGTGATATTGAAGAAAAATATCAGGAATTATTAGAAGATCCAGGAAAACCAATGTTTAATCGAGCAGTTTCTGGTACTTATCCTTCTGGTTCTATTATAAAACCGTTTGTGGCGGCTGCCGGTTTGCAAGAAGGAGTCATTACAGAAAATACTACTATTGATGACCCAGGAGAAATTAAAGTAGGAAATTGGATTTATCCAGATTGGAAAAATCATGGGTTAGTAAATGTTCGTAAAGCGATTGCAGAAAGTTGTAATGTTTTCTTTTATGCAGTATCTGGTGGATGGGAAAAAATTCGCGGTTTAGGAATAGAAAAACTAAGAGATTATTTACAAAAATTTGGTTTTGGTGAGGGGACAGGCGTTGATTTACCAAGTGAGGCTGTTGGAATAGTGCCTGATCCAGAGTGGAAAGAAGAGTATAAAAATGAGATTTGGTACTTAGGTGATACTTATCATTTAGGTATTGGTCAGGGAGATTTCTTAATTACTCCCCTTCAGATGGCTCGTGCAATCGCTGTAATCGCTAATGGTGGTGAGTTATTGAGACCAAAATTAGTAGCAAAAATTTCTGATGAAGATGGAGAAATTATTCATGAAAGTGAAAAGGAGGTACAAAGTAGTAATTTTGTTGATGGAGGTTTTTTACAAGTTGTCCGTGAGGGTATGAGGTTAGGAGTAACTTCTGGTTCTTCACGCCGGCTAAATAGTCTGTCAGAGGCAGCGGCTGCCAAAACAGGTACAGCTCAATTTGGCAATGAAGGAAAAACTCATTCTTGGATGGTTGCCTTTGCTCCCTATCATGATCCAGAAATAGTAGTTGTTGCTTTAGTAGAAGAAGGTGGCGAAGGGCATGTTTCTGCCGGACCAGTTGTATACGATATTTTAAATGAATATTTTTCTAAATAAGGTTAAGAATATAAATTACTTGACATTTGAAAAACACTATTCTAATATATGTAATAAGTGAACCCTATTTGTGGTCTTACAGCCGTAGATTTAGGTTTCTTTTTTAAGCTTTCCAAGTCAAAGGCTAATTCATTGCTGGCGGGTATTTATGGTCCTAACGGCCTTGCCTTTAGGCATGTTATCTCTGCTTAAAAATAAGTGAATAAGAAAGGAATTATGTCAGATCAGATTTTATTAACAACTCAAGGTTATGAGAAAATTCAAAAAGAACTACAGTCTTTGAAAGACCGTCGTCAGCAAATATCTGGACGAATTAAAGTAGCTCGGGAGTTTGGAGATCTTTCTGAAAATAGTGAATATGAAGATGCAAAAAATGAGCAGTCTTTTGTTGAAGGAAGAATTCTTGAATTAGAGGAAATGTTAAGACGGGCTAAAGTTGTTGCTAAAAATGGTAATGATAAAGTTGAGATTGGTTCAACAGTTGTACTAAAGATGGATGGTCAGACTTTAGAATACACAATTGTCGGTGCTTTGGAATCTGACCCAGCTTCTGGTAAAATTTCCGCTGAATCTCCAATTGGCTATTCTTTGATTGGAAAAACTAAAGGGGAAGAAGTAGAAATTGCCGCTCCCAACGGTAAAATGTCCTGTAAGATTATTGAAATAAAGTAATTATTTTTATATAAAAAACGGTTTCTAATTTACTAATTTTAGGGATCGTTTTTCTTGATTGTGTAACTTGACAAAAGGTCTATTTTATGGTATAATAATATAATTGAAGCTCTTAAATGGAGGGAGTGTTAACTATAAATATTCGAAACACTAATATACACTTCGTAGGCGGACAATATACTATAGACAGGGTTGATTCTGATAGGTTCTTTGAAACTCTATAAAAGAGTAGTAGAAGAGCTTTTTTTAATTTTCAAGAGGTTGAATTCCGCAAAGTTTGCTTTGGGAATGAAACCTGTTTTTGGTCACAAAACCAATTCTTTGGAAACAAACTTGCCCAGCAGGGATACCTCGCAGTTTTCTGCGAGGTAGTTTATTTGATTAGAAGCCGCTTTTTTGATAGAGTAAAAATAAAGATAATCAGTTAATCGGATAATCTAGTTAACTAAGTTATCTCGATTATCTTAAATATCTAGATTGGAAACAATCTCATGTTTTGGGTTGATGACATTGTTGAAGATATTTTAACTAAAAATAAAAAGGACTCGTTTTTAATTACGGACTGGAAAACACCTTCTGGCCATATTCATGTTGGAGCTTTACGTGGAGTAATTATCCATGATTTAGTTCGTATTGGTTTAAACGAAAAAGGAAAAAAAGCTGATTTTCAATATGGTTTTGATGATTTTGACCCAATGGATGGTTTGCCTTTATATATTGATAAATCTTTTAAAAAATATATGGGGATGCCATTAAATACAATTCCAGCACCTGATAAAAAATCAAAAAGTTATGCAGATCAATTTAAAGAAGAATTTGTAGAAGTTTTTAAAAAGCTTGGAATTAGTCCAAAAATAGTCTTAACATCAGAAATGTATAAAGATGGTCAATTCAATGAAGCAATTTTAATTGTTTTAGATAATGCTCAAGAAATTCGTCGTATTTATAAAGAGGTTTCCGGATCAGACAAGGGAGATGATTGGTTTCCTTTTCAAATTGTATGTCCTAAATGTAAAAAAATTGGGACAACAAAAGTTACAGATTGGAATGGCAAAGAAGTAACTTTTGAGTGCCAAAAGAATTTAGTTGATTGGGCAGAAGGCTGTGGCCATCAAGGATCTATTTCCCCATTCGATGGTAATGGCAAGCTTCCTTGGAAAGTAGAATGGCCGGCTAAATGGTATATTACGAAGACTGACATTGAAGGTGAAGGTAAAGATCATTTTGCCGCTGGCGGTTCCAGAGATGTGGCTGATACTATCTTTAGAAAAGTATTTTCCACTAAAGGTGGACCCGCCTCGGGCGGAAAAAAAGATCCACCATATGATATTCGTTATGAACATGTTTTGGTTGGTGGGGCAAAGATGAGTTCTTCCAAAGGATTAGGTGTAACAGCCAAAGATATGGCAGATTTTCTGCCGGCAAATATATTAAGATTTTTATTTGTTCGAGCTCGGAGCAAAAGAACAATTGATTTTCAGCCAGAAGGAGAAGCAATTCCTATTTTGTATGATGAATATGACAGGGCATCAATGGCATATCAGAGAGATCTCAAATCTGATTTAGGAAGAGCTTTTGTATATTCAGAAGTTGATAAAGAAGAAAAACAGCCAGAATATTTACTTCGTTTTTCTAAAATCGCTTATATGATCCAAATGCCTCGAGCAGATATTTTTAAGTATGCTGAAGAAGAAAAAAATGAAAAATTAAATGAAGCTGAAAATCAAGAAATAAAGAATAGAATTGAAATTGCTAAAATTTGGTTAGAAAAATTCGCCCCTGAAAGCTATAAATTCACAATCTTAAAAAATTTATCAAAAGATATTAAAATTACTAAAGAGCAAAAGATATTTTTAGCTAGTATTTCTGATATAATTGAAAAAGAAGATTTAAAAGGAGAAGAATTGCACAGGAAAATTCATGAGGCGAGAAAATCTTCAGAGATTTTTCCAAGAGATGCTTTTTCTGCTATTTATCTGATATTTTTGGGAAAAGACTCTGGTCCTCAAGCTGGTTGGCTTTTGGCAAGTTTAGATAAAAAATTTGTTCTTAAAAGATTAAGGGAGGCAAATAATGCTTGATATAAAATTCATTAGGGAAAATTTAGAGGAAGTAAAAAAAGCTTTAGCAAAAAAGCATACTCAATTTGATTTGGAAAATTTGATCAAATTGGATGATGAAAGAAAAGATTTGCTTAAAAGAATTGAGGTTTTGCGGGCTGAGCAGAATAAATTGGCAAAGAAAAAAGAAAAAGGCGAAAAAGCAATTGAAGTAAAAAAAATGCTTAAAGATCTTGAACCTCAATTGCAGCAGGCGAAAGAAAATTATAAAGTCTTAGCTGTGACTATGCCAAACATTCCTTTGGCTGATGTACCAGAGGGTAAAGACGAAGATGACAACCAAGTAGTGAAAGAAGAAGGGGAAATAAAACTAAAAAAAGGCAAAGATCATATTGAGCTTAGTAGGGCTTTGGATCTCATTGATATTGATCGAGCAGCAAAAGTTTCCGGCTCGCGTTTTTACTTTCTAAAAAACCAAGCGGTTGAATTGGAATTTGCTTTAATCAAATACGCTTTAGACATAATTAAAGCCGAAGGTTTTCAACCGGTTATTCCGCCAATTCTAATTAAAGAAGAGATGGCTTGGGGATCAGGTCATTTTGAAGCGACAAATGATGATGCCTATCACACCAAACAAGATGGAATGGTTGTTATTGGAACATCAGAACAGTCAATTTTACCGATGCATGCTAATGAAATTTTAGAAAATTTGCCAAAAAGATATGTTAGTTTTTCTACCTGTCTAAGACGCGAGGCAGGAAGCTATGGCAAAGATGTTACTGGTATCTTGCGCGGGCACCAATTTGATAAATTAGAAATGTTTTCTTTTTGTAAGCCCGAAGAGTCTCAGAAAGAGCACGAATTAATTATCAATTTGGAAGAAAAAATTATGCAGGGCTTGGAGCTACCTTATCGGGTAGTAAATTTGTGCGCCGGCGATTTGGGTTTACCGTGTGCCAAAACTATTGATCTTGAAACCTGGATGCCTGGTCAAGAACGCTTTCGTGAGACCCACTCATCTTCAAATTGCACTGATTTTCAAGCACGGCGGCTTAAAATTAGATATAAAGACGGCGAAAAATCTGGTTTTGTCCATACAATAAATGGTACAGCTCTCGCTATCGGCCGAACGCTCATTGCAATCTTAGAAAATCATCAGTCCTTCGATAAATCTCAGGATAAACTTTATGTAAAAGTACCGGAAGTATTGCATAAATACACAGGTTTTAAAGAAATTAAAAAATAATTATGAAGATTATTATTAAGGGTCATAAACATCTTAAAATTGATCCCAACCTCCATTCTTATATTGAGGAAAGAATTCGAAAATATGAACCAATCGTTAAAGAGCCAGCTGTTTGTGAAGTAGTGCTTTCAGATCAGCGAGGACCAAAAGGGGGAGAAGATAAAGTAGTTAAAGTAACTCTTACTTTACCGGATGTCAAAAATCCTATTTTTGTCAGCGAGAGAACATCTGATTTTTTTGGATCAATTGATTTAGCTCAAGAACGTTTGGAGCATCAAATTCTAAAATACAAAGAAAAAGTAAAAATTGGTTCTCGATATCCAAAAAAATATTGGTTGGCAAAACTTTATGAAAAAGGAGATAAAAAACCTCCAGAAGAAGAGTCGTAAGTATAAATGTGGTTTAAAATGCCCAAAGGCACTCTGCGCATTTATTGCAGAGACATTTACAAAGTGAAAATTTTTAGTAATTTTGCTATAATCTAACCAGAAAGGCACGAATATGCTTAATATTTTTAGTAAAATATTTGGTTCCAATCAAGGTGAAGTTAGTAAACTAAACCCAATAGTTGAAAAGATAAATTCTTTAGAAGAAGATATAAAGAAACTTTCTGATGAAAAATTAAAGGCAAAAACCCAAGAATTTAAAGAACGGCTTAAAAAGGAGGAAACTTTAGACGATATTTTGTCTGAAGCCTTTGCCTGTGCAAGAGAAGCAGCGATGCGCGCAATTGGTCAAAGGCATTTTGATGTCCAGCTTATGGGCGGAATTACTCTCCACCAAGGAAAAATTGCTGAGATGAAGACTGGTGAGGGAAAAACTTTAGCAGCAATCCTATCCATGTATTTAAATGCCTTAGAAGGTAAGGGAGTTCATTTAATAACCGTAAATGATTATTTGGCGCGAAGAGATTGTGCTTGGATGGGGCCAATTTTTCATAAATTAGGACTTACTGCAGCGGCAGTAAATCATGAAAAATCATATCAATTTAGTCTAGAAAAAAAAGATGTTGACCCAACATCAATAGAATATGAGAATTTATTAACAGTTACTCGTAAAGAAGCTTATGATTCTGATATTACTTATGGTACTAATAATGAATTTGGTTTTGACTATTTAAGAGATAACATGGCACCTACTAAAGAGAAACAAGTTCAAAGAGGTCTCCATTTTGCAATTGTTGATGAGGTAGACTCAATTTTAATTGATGAGGCGAGAACGCCTTTGATAATTTCTGCCCCAGCTGAAGAGTCAGCCACGCTTTATCGCCAGTTTGCAATAATGGTGCCAAAACTTGATGGAGAAAAAGATTATACAATTGATGAAAAAATGAAGGCAGTTTCTTTAACTGACGAAGGAATGAAAAAAGTTGAAAAGATGTTAGGATTAGAAAATGTTTATGATACTCGTTCAATTCAATTAGTTCATCATTTGGAAGAAGCTTTAATTGCTCATGCTCTTTATAAAAAAGATAAAGATTATGTCGTTAAAAATGGTGAAGTAATTATTGTTGATGAATTTACGGGACGTCTTATGCCTGGTCGTCGTTATAGCGAAGGACTTCATCAAGCGATAGAGGCAAAAGAAGGTGTTGAAGTTCAAAGAGAGTCGGATACTTTAGCCACTATTTCATTTCAGAATTTGTTTAGAATGTATAACAAACTTTCGGGTATGACAGGAACGGCTGAGACTGAAGCTGAAGAATTTTATAAAATATATAAATTGGATGTTGTTGTGGTTCCAACTAATCAGCCTATGGTTCGTAAAGATCTTCAGGATCAAATTTTCAAATCAGAAGATGCTAAATTTAGACAAGTTGCAGAAAAAATTAAAGATCTTTCTGATAATAATCAACCGGTTTTGGTAGGTACAATTTCAATTGAAAAATCTGAAATATTATCAAAAATCTTAAAAAGAATGGGCGTTAAACATAATATTTTAAATGCTAAACATCATGAGAAGGAAGCCCAAATTATATCTCAAGCAGGTCGCGTTGGAGCTGTCACGGTTGCGACTAACATGGCTGGTCGTGGTGTGGATATTGTTTTGGGTGGCGCGCCCCTAGATAAACCAGAGTATGAAAAAGTTGTAAAAGCTGGCGGTTTGTTTGTTTTAGGGACAGAAAGACATGAATCTCGAAGAATTGATAATCAGCTTCGAGGACGTTCTGGTCGCCAAGGTGATCCTGGAACTTCCCAATTTTTTGTATCAATGGAAGATGATTTAATGAGAGTTTTTGGTGGTGAAAGAATGAAGAATTTAATGAGTCGTTTGTCTCTACCTGACGATATGCCTATTGAACATGCATTAATTTCTCGTTCGATTGAGTCAGCTCAGAAAAAAGTTGAAGGTTATAATTTTGATGTCCGTAAACATTTAGTTGAATATGATGATGTCGCTAATAAACATAGAAAAGCAATTTATGAACTAAGAAGAAAAATTTTGACAACTGAAATTATCCATGAAGATATTTTGGATTTGATGAATGAGGATGAGAGAAAGAAATATCTTGAAAAATATGAAAGAACTGGTCCAGAAGCAATGAATCAAATTGAAAGAATGGTATATCTACGTTCAATTGATACCATGTGGATTGAACATTTAAATGCTATGGATATCTTAAGAGAAGGGATTGGTCTTCGCGGCTATGGTCAGCGTGATCCTCTTGTAGAATATAAAGCAGAATCTTTCAGTTTATATAAAAGATTACTGGTTAATATTACAGGTCAAGTGGTTGATATTCTGCTTAAAGCTGATATCCGGCCTGCAGTACCTTCTCAAGTTACATCGGCACCAATGAGATTTTTGCAAATGAAAGGTGCTAGTGAGCAGGCGGCAGCTGGTACTTTTAGTAATATTGGACAAGACCAAGCAGCTCCCGGGCAACCGGCGCCTGCGATTGAACAACAACCTTCTTCGGGCGGAGTAGAAGTTACGGTTCGTAAAAAACCAGAATCACAACCATCATCAATTACTCCTCCATCATCGAATCAACCAGCTATAACATCTTCAGCTGTTCCAAAAGTCGGCCGTAATGAGCCATGTCCATGCGGATCTGGTAAAAAGTATAAAAAGTGTCATGGGAAATAAAAACAATAGTGTGAGGAAACTTTTAACAATAAGTATAGTCCATCAACATCCAAGGATATTATTAGGAATGAAAAAGCGTGGTTTTGGACAGGGAAGATGGAATGGATTTGGTGGGAAAGTTTCTGATAAAGAAACAATAGAAGAAGCAGCAAAAAGAGAAATTCGTGAAGAAGCGGGAATAGAAGTTAATAAGTTATTTAAAGCAGGAATTATAGAATTTGAGTTTCAAAATAACCCTGAAGTTTTGGAAGTCCACATTTATCGTTTTAAAAATTTCTCTGGAGAACCAACTGAGAGTGAGGAAATGAGACCAAAATGGTTTCATGTAGATGAAATTCCTTTTGAAGAAATGTGGCCTGATGATAAGTACTGGATTCCATTATTTTTGGAAGGCAAGAAATTTAAAGGAAAATTTTTATTTGATAGCTCTGATAATATTCTCCATCAAGAATTAGCAGAAATAGACGAATTATAATTCTTGCAGATTAAAAAAAAATTTTAAAAAAGACAAATACATGAAACCAGCGATATTTTTACTTTTTTGTACAAGTATAAAAGAAGCAAAACAAATTAGAGAAGTCTTATTAGAAAAAAGATTAATTGTTTGTGGCGGTATTATTAATATTGATCAGTCAAAATATTGGTGGAATAAAAAATACGAAACTGCAAAAAATGAAAATCTTCTTCTAATGGAATCAAAGGAAGAAAATTTTCTAGATGCAGAAAAAGAAATAAAAAAGATCCATACTCATGAAACTTTTGTGTTATTATCGGTGCCAGTTAAAACAACAAATGATGTTAAAAAATGGCTTTTTCAAGAATTATCAAAAAGGGAGGATAAATGATTGAAAAACGTGGTCAGAGAAAATGGCTATTACGTTCAAAGAGAAGTGGTAAAGTTTTAGGCACTCATCCATCTAAAACAGCGGCCGAGCGTCAAGAAGCTGCGATTAATATTTCAAAGGCAAGAGCCGCTGGACACAGAATTCCTAAAAAACCTGCCAAGAGAAGATGACAAATAAAGACTACATCAATTTAGCAAAAAAGAAAACTGGAAAATTTTTTAGGAAAAAACCAGGAGAAAAAAATGTTTATAAAAAAAGAAAAGATAATAACAAAATTTACCTCAAAAGAAAATAAAGTTATTGAAATTATTGAGCCAAGTTTTTCCTATATCCATCCTCTTTCGGAATTTGTCAATCGCCTAGTCATAGAAGATACCTTTTTAAGTTTAAGCGGCAAGCCAAAGTCTTTGGCTGAAGAAAAATTGTGGTTAAAAAATACCATAGAGGAAATAAAAAGAGGAAAATCACTTTATTTCTGGGCAAAGCATGATAATAGAATAATCGGTAGTGTCAGTATTACAAAAGGATTAGAAAGAAGTCTTCATGTGGGCGAAGTTGGTTTAATGGTTGATAAAGATCATAGAGGGAAGGGAATTGGGAGATTCTTATTGGAATTAATTTTAAAAGAAGCACAAAGATTGGATATAAAAATTGCAACTTTAAAAGTTTTTGAAGAAAATGTTGTAGGAATAAAACTTTATCAAAGGCTTGGTTTTAAAAATTTTGGAAATTTATCAAATGGAGTTTTTCGTAAAGGAAAATACAGTAATAATATCTATATGTATAAGAAAATATCCCAATTCGTATAAAATTATGAGGAATAAGTGACTAATAAAGAAATTGGAAAGATTCTCTACAAAATCGCAAAAATTCTTGAATTAGGAAACGAAAATGACTCGCCTCGTGGCGAAGCGGGCCGTTTCCGAGTTGTTGCATATGAACGTGTAGCTCAGACAATTGAAAATTATCCTGAAGAAATGACAGATGTCTACAAAAAGGGCGGCCTTAAGGCTTTAAATGCTGTATCTGATGTGGGTGAATCAATTGCCGAAAAAATTGAAGAACTAATCAAAACAGGCAAACTTAAATATTTAAAAGAAATAAAAGAAGATATTCCCAAATCAGAAATAGAATTCTTACAAATTACTGGTATTGGTCCAAAGACTGCTGTAAAAATTGCTAGGAACTTAAAAGCAAAAGATATTTCTGATTTAGAAAAAAAAATTAAATCGGGAAAAGCAGATAAATTATTTGAAGAAAAAACCAAAGTAAATATTCTTCGTGGAATTGAGATTCTTAAGAAAGACACCGGACGAATGTTACTAACAGATGCATTACCAATCGCTGAAGAAATGGTTGATAATATTAAAAATATTTCTAATATTGGAAAAGTTGATTTTGTCGGTTCATTGAGAAGAATGAAAGATACTGTTGGTGATATTGATATTGTAGCAACAAGCACGAAATCAGAAGAAGTAATTAAAAAATTTACTAAACTTCCGGCCGTCAAACAAGTAATCTCTGAAGGGATTAGCAAATCAATAATTATTCATCGAGACGGACCGCAAATAGATTTAGAAATAGTTCCAAAAGAAGAATATGGTTCCTTGTTACAACATTCTACTGGTTCGAAAGAACACAATGTTGCTCTTAGAACTTTTGCTCAAGAGAAAGGTTTAAGTATTTCAGAGCATGGAATAAAAAAAGGTAAAAAACTATTAAAATTTTCTAATGAAAAAGATTTTTACGGGTTTCTAAAAATGGAATGGATCCCACCGGAGTTAAGAGAAGACACTGGTGAAATCGAAACTGCCTTAAAACATCAAATACCAAAATTAATTGAATTAAAAGATCTGAAGGGGGATTTGCATATTCATTCGAATTGGTCTGATGGTAACATGTCAATTGATGAGATTGCTGTTTTTGCTGAGAAATTAGATTATGAATATGTTGTTGTTTCTGATCACACAGTTGGTTTGGGCATTGCTAATGGTCTTGATGAAAAAGATCTTCAAAAAAGAGAAAAAGAAATAGACAAAGTTCAAAAAAAACATCCTAAAATCAAAATACTTTCTTCAGTTGAAGTCAATATTAAAGCAAATGGAGATTTAGATATTAAAGATTGGATGTTAGAAAAATTGGATATTGTAACTGCTTCTATTCATACAAGTTTTTTCCAAGATAAATCGACTATGACCAAAAGATTAATAGGGGCGATTAACCATCCTAATGTTGATATCATAGGTCATCCTTCAGGAAGAATTATTGGTCAACGTGAACCATATGATGTAGATTGGCTAGAAGTTTTTCGGGCTGCTGTAAAGAATAAAACTGCTTTAGAAATTAATGCTTTTCCAAATAGATTAGATTTAAGAGATGTTCTATGTAAAAAAGCCAAAACTTATGGAGTAAAATTTGCCATTAGTACTGACTCTCATCAAAAAAATCATTTAGAATTGATGCGTTTTGGAGTATCAGTTGCTCGAAGGGGATGGCTAGAGAAAAATGATATTATAAATACTTGGGATATTAACACTCTTTTTAAGTGGGGTAAAAGATAGACTTTTGTTAAAATCTTATTTTTTTGGTAAACTGAAGTAAAAGGAGTAAGATTTGATAGAGCTTGTAAAAGTTTCCAAATATTATAGTTCTAGTGGAATTAAATCCTCTAAGGATTCTGATGGGAAAATAGTTGCTTTAGAAGATGTTAGTGTAAGAATCCAAAAGGGAGAATTTGTTTCGATTGTTGGAGCTTCAGGGGCAGGTAAGTCAACTTTAGTAAAACTATTAATTTGCGAGGAAAAACCTACTTCCGGCAAAATTCTTATCGCTGGAAGAAATATTACTCAATTAAGGCCTTCTGAAATGCCTTATTTTCGTCGTAAGGTAGGTGTAGTTTTTCAAGATTTTAAGCTTTTGCCGCAAAAAACAGTTTATGAGAATGTGGCATTTGCTTTAGAAGTATGTGAGGCTCATCCAAGTGAGATCTCTTCAAAGGCACCCAGAATTTTAGACTTAGTAGGAATGTTAAAGTGTAAGGACAAGATACCAGATGAGCTTTCGGGAGGTGAGAGGCAGAGAGTTAGTATTGCACGGGCTCTAATCCACAGCCCAAAAATTTTAATTGCTGATGAGCCGACTGGTAATTTAGATCCCGTTAATGCTTGGGAAATAATTAATCTTTTAGAAAGAATTAATAGCCGAGGGACGATTGTGATATTAGCAACTCATAATAAAGCAATTGTTGATCGACTGAAAAGGCGAGTAATTCTCCTAAAAGGTGGTAAATTAGTATCTGATAAGATGAAGGGGGGATATGTTATATAAAAAATCCAAAATCCAAAGCTCCCTTCAGGTATTCAAATCAAAAATTAAAGATCAAAAACAGGATATTTTTTCATGAATTGGATTTCTATTTCAAGAATTACAAAATTAGGCTTAACAAATTTTTGGCGAAACAGATGGCTTTCTTTAGCTTCAACTTTGATTATGGCATTAACACTCCTTATTATTTCTCTTTTTGTAATTATGACGATTGTTATTAATAAAACTACTGATCGCATTAAGGCTAAAATGGATATTACGGTCTATTTTCTTGATTCTTCTACTACTGAAGAAATTTTTGATCTCCAACAAAAATTAGGATCTCGTTCAGATGTACAGGAAGTAAGATATATTTCTAAAGAGGAAGCTTTTGAAATCTGGCAGGAACGTCAGAAGAATCAAAAAATTCGTGAGTTGGTAACGCCAACTGAGAATCCTTTACCAAGGTCGCTGACAATTAAAGCAATAAATCCTGAAAATTTAGACGAGATTGCCGACTATCTTACAACTGAGAGTTTTGCTGATATAGTCCACAAGATATCTTATGAAGAAAATAAAGTTATTATTGATAAATTATTAGCTATTACTGCTTTTGTTAAAAAATTAGGCTGGCTTTCTTCGATTATTTTTATTTGTATTTCTATTTTTGTTATCCTAAGCACTATCAGGCTGACAATTTTTACCCGTAAGGATGAAATTGAAATTATGAGACTGGTGGGGGCAAGCGATCATTTTATTAAAGTTCCATTTATTGTTGAAGGAACCCTATATGGTTTTCTTGCATGTATTTTAGCAGTGGTTATAATGTGGTTAGGGATTATAGCAGTAAATCCATTAATAACTAAGTATTTAGGGGAGACAGTGGCTGAGAATGTTAATGTCTTTTTTACTTCCCATTTTGCCTTAATATTCTTGCTTCAGTTTTTGGTAGGAGTAATAATCGGTGTTGGATGCTCTCTATTTTCAATCAGAAGATACCTTAAAGTTTAAATTAAATGCAAAGTTTTGAATCAAACATGATCAAAAAAAGGTTATCAAAATTTAAATTTTTACTACCAGGATTAATTTTGTTATTAATAATGGTATTTTTTCAGCCAGCTTTAGCGAGTGAAATAGATGATTTAAGAGATGAGCAAATTAGGAAAAGCCAGGAATTAAATGCTGCCAAAGAGGCGGCAGATCAGAAAATGGCAGAGGCCCAATCTTTACGTAATGAGATTGGAATATTAGATGCTAGTATTGCTCAAACAGAAGCTCATATTGCTGTTACAGATAATGAAATTGATCAGGCGCAAACAGAGATTGAAATAACTCAAAAACAAATTGACGAAAAGGAAAAAGAGTTATCTCTTCAAAAAGAAAATCTTTTTGAAACAATGAGGGTAATGTATGAAAGCCCCCAACATTCAACAGTGGAAATTATTGTCGGTTCCAATTCATTGTCAGAAGTGGTAGATAAGGCCCAATATCTTGAGGCATTAGAATATCAAATTGAAAAAACTATTGATGAAATAATCCGCCTAAAGACAGAGTTAGAAAATAAACGTAATGAGTTAGAAAGACATAAATCATCTCTCTCTGATCTTAAGGCCCAGCAACAAGCCCAAAAAAGAGGATTAGATAGTCAAAAAAGTCAAAAAAATACTATTCTTGCTTCAACAGTTGATGCCCAAAAGTCTTATGAACAGAAAATAGAAGAGGCGCGAGATTCCCTTGCAAAATTGAATGCTGAAATTAATAGATTATTAGGCGGCGATCGGGTCTCTTACGGTTGGGCTAATCAAGGTGATATCATTGGATATGAAGGAAATACTGGTTTTTCGACTGGTCCTCATTTACATTTTGAGGTGAGAGTTAATGGTTCTCATACAAATCCGCGAAATTATTTAGGAAGCACTTTAGCTTGGCCGATGGGTGATTTCCGAGTTACTCAGGAATACGGTCCTGCTAGCTGGACATCGTGGTATAGTTTTCATTCTGGTATTGATTTGGCCTCTAATAGTGGTTATGGTACACCTATTAGAGCAGCGGCTTCTGGTGATATTATTTTACATCAGTATTATGGCGGTTACGGAAATACAATTATCATTGATCACGGTGGCGGATTAATAACCTTATATGGTCATATGATAGAGTGAAGCTATAAATCAGAAATCCAAAAACCTAATGTCAAATAAACAAGTTTGTTTTCTTCCGCCCTTGCGGAGCAAAAATAAAAATATAAATTTCAAATGTCAAAATTATTAGAAATTAGGATTTATTTAGAAATTAGAAATTAGAAATTCGGATTTTAAAAATATTATGTATATTTTATTAATTATTTGGTTTATCTTCCTTTTCTTTTACATTATTTTTAATGTCTATGGTTTGTATAGAGTTTCATCTATGCGGATAAAAGGCGATGCTACCGGAACAGCAATTTTAGTATATATCGGTTTAATATTGGCAGTTATCTTAATATCTGTTTTTCTTTTTAGTATTTTAGATTGGGGTACGAGTTTTAATGATTTGTTTAAAACTTAGGTAAATAATTTTAAGATAGAAGGTATCTATGACTGAATATCATTTTCCAGTTCCAGGATCAGAAAGAGAAGAAGAAATTGTTCTTTTTATCCATCGTCATTGGGTTTCTTTTTTAGGGCATTTTATTCTTTCTTTTTTAATGATTTTTGTCCCAATAATCATTTTTGTAGTAATGTTAATTATTGACAAAAGTATCTTACAGGGTATCCTTTTAAATATTTTAGCGGTAATTCTTTCAATTTACTATTTAGTTGCTCTAACTTTTACTTTTATGTCATGGATAACATACTATTACGATATTTATATTATTACTAAATCAGAAATAATTGATGTTACGCAAACAGGATTTTTTGGTCGTAAGATATCACGGCTGTCGCTTCTCCGTGTCCAAGATGTTAGTTCAACTATAAAAGGGTTTTTGCCAACAATTTTTGCTTACGGTGATGTATTAGTGGAAACTGCTGGAGAGCAAAGCTCTAATTTTTTGCTTGATGCTGTTCCAAATCCTCAAGAATGTACTTCGAAAATTATGAATCTTCATGATGAGCTGATTGAGAGTGAAGGAAGACGTGGGCAGGTATTAGAAGCTGAAGGAGTTTTAGCACCTACAAATTCGAGATCAGAAACTTTGAAACCAATACGTCATAAAACAGAGCAAGAATCATTTACAAAAACTATACAAAAAAAAGAATCTTCCGAGGAAAATTCTTCAAAGACTGCCTATCAAAAATTATTGGAAAAAGATGACTCATCAGTAAATCGGTCTTCGTCCAATGAAGGAAAGATTTCCAAAGATGATTTGGATCAGGGCGGTGAGATTGATTTGAAATGAATATGAACTTAAAAAAGATTGATAAATATCACTTTCGTCTCCCAAAAGGAGAAGATCGTTTAGTTGATATTGATCTCTTTCTTTCTGAAAGTATGCTCGAACAAATTAAAAAAGATCGTTCTATTGAGCAATTGATTGACACTTCAAAGCTAAAGGGAATATTGTCGCCTTTGGTTGGAATGCCGGATATCCATGAAGGCTATGGTTTGCCAATTGGAGGAGTGGCGGCTTTTTCTGAAAAGGAAGGGATTGTTTCTGCTGGAGCAGTTGGCTTTGATATTAATTGTGGAGTAAGGTTATTAAAAACTGATATCCCTGCAAATGTTTTAGAAAAACCTACTTTAAGAAACTTAATGATTCAAATTGAAGAAAAAATTCCCACTGGCATTGGAAAGAAAAGCCGAAAAGAATTTCCGTTTAAACTTTCAGAGGTTATTAAGGACGGCGCTTCAAAAATTATTAAAGAAGGCTATGGATATCCAGAAGACTTAGAGTCAATTGAAGAAGAAGGCAGGATGGATGGCGCGAGTCTTGATCAAGTATCGCAAAGAGCCGAAAGTCGCGGAAAAAATCAATTAGCAACTTTAGGCGGGGGTAATCATTTTATTGAAATTCAGGAAATAAAAGAGATTTTTGATGATGAAATAGCCTCCATTTTTGATCTAAAATTAGGAAATGTTTCAGTTATGATCCATACTGGATCACGGGGTTTTGGCCATCAAATATGCCAAGATTATATAGAAATTTTTGAAAAAACTAAAGAAAAAAATAAGATAGAATTTCCAAGGAAAGGTTTAGCAGCAGCTCCAATTTCTTCTAAAGAAGGTCAAAATTATTTACAATCTATGGCAGCGGCCGTCAATTTTGCATTTTCTAATCGACAATTAATGGTATTTGAAATTAGGAAAGCTTTTGAAAAAGTTCTTAGTCAGGATGCAAAGAAAGATTTAAAGATGGAGACTGTCTATGATGTTGCCCATAATATTGCTAAATTTGAAGAATTTGATAATAAAAAAGTTTTAATTCACCGAAAAGGTGCCACTCGCGCATTTCCGAAAGGCCACAGACAGCTAATTGAAAAATATAAAGATACTGGTCATCCAGCAATTGTGCCTGGATCAATGGGAACACCTTCATACGTTATGGTAGGAACAACTGAGGCAAAAAAAAGTTGGTATTCTATAAATCACGGTTCTGGTAGATTAATGTCGAGAAAAGAGGCAACGAGAACACTTACAGAAGAAGAATTTATAAAATCAATGGGTGATATTTTGTATAATGCAAGAAATTGGCGTACATTAATTGATGAAGCACCTTTGGCATATAAAGATATTAATGATGTTATCAATATTTTAGTAGAGGCAGGAATTGCTAAAAAAATTGCAAAAATGGAACCTCTGGCTGTTATCAAAGGAGCAGGATTAGAGGGTTAAAGGAGGAAGAATTAAATCTTTTAAACGTTTTTTAAGATCTATTTTAATTTTTAGTCTAGTTTTAGGCTTTGGTTTTGGAACATATGAAATTACATTTGCTTCGGATAATGCTGTTTTAGATAAAGTTGCATTAGCTAAAGAGCATCAAGAGGATCTTGCTAAAAAGGTTGCTCAAAAAGAAACTTTTGTAAAAAATAAGACTAGTACTACAAAAACTTTTAATAAATCTTCTTTTGTTAAAGAAAAGAAGATACCATTTGATAAATCGTCTTTAGTTAATAAAATAAACTTAAAGATAAAAGGAGGCCTTGGTTGGGTGAACCAAGGTGATATCATTGGTTATGAAGGGGGTGTTCCTGGAACTTGTGGGGCTGGACTTTCAACCGGAGCTCACCTTCATTTTGAAGTAAGGCTTAATAGCTCTCACATTAATCCCAGAAATCATTTGGGAAGTACCTTTGCTTGGCCAATGAGTAATTTTAAAGTAACCCAAGAATATGGATCAGCTGATTGGACTCCTTGGTACAATTTTCATACAGGAATTGATTTAGCCGCCAATTACCAGACACCTGTAAGAGCAGTTGCCTCTGGCAACATTATTTTAGATCAAGTTTTAGGAGGATATGGACATTTAGTCATTATTGACCACGGCGGCGGTCTTTTAACATACTATGGTCATTTAGTTTGTTGATAAGGAGGGAAAATTCGTTATTTTTGGATAATTTTAGGGGCTTTTTTTGGAATAGGAGTTTTTTTAACTTTTGAAGTTGCTTTAGCAGCTGACACCGATGTAATTATTAATGAAGTTATGGCTAATCCAGAAGGCAGTGATAGTGATTTAGAATGGATTGAAATATTTAATAATGGATCAGAGGATATAGATCTGACTGGTTGGAAAATTGATGAGACAACAATTCCTGATGAAACTCTAATTCCTGCTCAAGGATATCTTGTGATTGCGCGCGAGCTGATTGATGGATCAGATGGTGATGACGACAGTTTCGAATCAACATGGGGTAATGCTAATGGTGTTTGGGGTGATGACTCAATTGAAGATTATTTAGCAATTGATGGCACAATGAGTTTATCGAATACTAGCGACACGATCATTCTAAATAATCAGAAAATTGGGCCAGAAGAATATCAAGAGACCTTTAGTTGGAGTGAGACAGAGGATGACGTATCTTGGCAAAGAATCGATCCTTTAGTTGGTGACTGGGTTTTAGCTTATTGCGGTGCTACTCCTGGTGTGATTAATTGTGTACAGGAAAATCAGCCACCCAGCGCTCCTCTTCTGCTTTTCTCTACTTTAGTTGATCAAATAGTAGAATTTAGTTGGCAAGAATCAGTTGATCCAGAAGGTGGAGAAATTTCTTACGAATTCTATTTGGGATGTACTTCTAATTTAGGAATTACCGATTTGATAGATTCTGGATTTACAGAAACATATTTTGTATTAACTCAGGAGGAATTAAATAATTGTTCAAAATACTATTGGCAAATAATCGCCTCCGATGGTGTTTTGGAGACGGCATCTTCAATATTTTCTTTTGAAATTTTAGAGCCAGTTTATTCAGATAATATCATTATTAATGAACTCTATCCTAATCCTTCAGGGGATTCCTCAGCTGAGTGGATTGAACTTTATAATAACAGTTCAGAAGATATTGATTTAAAAGATTGGATTTTGGAGGATACACAAGGAAGCATCCACCAATATCAATTTATTGATAGTACTATTATTAGAGCTTTTGGATTTTTATTATTATCAAGAACTGAGACTGGCATTACTCTTAATAATGATCGAGATGGCGTAAAATTGATTAAACCAAACGGGGTAATACTTTATACAACTTTGGAATTTTCTGATGGCGAAAAAGGTTGGAGTTTTGCCAGGACAAATTCGGGTTCTTGGAGTTGGACAAGCCAAATTACTCCAGGAAATACTAATATTATAACTCTTCCAGAGGAAGACGAAGAAGATACAGATGATAATGATGAGGAAGAAGATGAAGATATACCCAAAAATACTGAACCAATTGAAATAAAAACAAGTGATTACAAAAATTATGAAGATTATTTAATCAAAATTACTGGTGAAGTTGTTTCTACTTCAGGCAGCACTTTTTATTTAGACGATGGCTCTGGCCGAGTAAAAATATATATCCAATCAAAAACTGGCATTGATAAACCGCCGATGCAAAAAGGCGATGTTGTGGAAGTAATTGGAATTGTAAATTATTATCG